>Ga0334722_10000401_pt1 | contig 64795 bp, 57 predicted proteins | sample C3_bottom_MG_FD_207210 | JGI IMG/M metagenome (GOLD analysis project Ga0334722, IMG submission 207210) | Sediment microbial communities from Yellowstone Lake, YNP, Wyoming, USA - C3_bottom | ecosystem: Environmental > Aquatic > Freshwater > Lake > Sediment | place: USA: Wyoming | collected... | reverse complement strand
CCTGATCCTTCCCGGCAGCGTGATGGGAGCCTCCCCCGACCCGACGGGCATGACAGGTTCGGACACGCGCTCGTCCGGAGAGGGGCCGGGGCTCGTCGGGGCGCCGCTGTTCGCCCTCCTCGGTGTGCTCGGCATCGGCCTCCTCGCACTGCTCCTCACGCTCGCTTTCGTTCGGGCCACTGGCGGAACCGACCGCGACGGCTGACCCGGGGGCCGGCGATGGGACCTTCGTCCTATTGGCAAGATCTGTAGGGTTCGTAGAGTTGCCTCGAACTTCACAAATCCTGCAGGAGCCCGGTGTCCACAGTCACCTCACTTCACCCGAGACCGTCCGACGCCACGCTTACCGTCACGCGTGCCGCCATGGTCCTGGGCGTGCACCCAAACACGATCCGGGCGTGGAGCGAGGCCGGCCGGCTGCGGTACTACCGGATCAACCCGCGCGGTGACCGTCGCTACCGCCTGACCGATCTGCAGCGGTTCCTTGCCGCCGCTGCCGAGGGCCCCACGGCTGATGCGCCGGCCCCGTACGCCGGCAGCCGAGTCCGTCAGACGCGACCGTTCACCCGACGGGGCCTTCGGCGCCTGCCCGACGGCCCGTCCACCCTGCGCGTGGCGAACCTGCCCATCCGCCCCGTCGAGGCGGCCGTCGACGCTGCGGCGCAGGGGACGGCGGCGCTCACGGTCATGACGGGTCTCGCGCGGCTGGCCGCGTCCGTCAAATCGTCGCCGATCGAGCTCGAAACGCTCCTCGGTACGGCGGCGCGCGTCATCCGCGAGGGGGCGGGCCTACGGCACGTCAGCGTGTGGCGGGTCGACGGCGATCGGCTCGAGCCCCTCGGCACGGCCGGCGCGGCCGGCGTTCGGATGCGCTCGATCCCGGTGCGCGGCAGCCTGCAGGGCACGGCCCTTGTCCGGAAGGGACCCGTCTGGGGCTCGCCGGAGCACGGGCTCGAAACACCGGTGAGCGGGCTGCCCGGAAGGGAGCTGGCCTGCGCCATTCCCGGTTCGGGCGGGCCGTGGGGCGTCCTGCTGGCGGTCGCGGCCTACCCCGCTCCCGAGCGCCGCTCGGCGGGCGAACTCCTGGGGGCAGCGGCCGAGATGCTGGGATCCTTCGTCCAGGCCGCCCAGACGCTGGCCGACCTCGATCGCAGGATGCACCGGGCGGAGGCACTCGAGCGCGTCGCAGGGGACATCGGAAACCGGCTGGACCTGGACCAGGTGCTCGCGAGGCTCGTCGATCACGCAGCCGTGATGTTCGGCGCGGATCGCGCTGCCGTCTTCCTTTTCGAGGTCGACGGCTCGCGCCGGGCGGCCGCCACGCGCGGGCTCTCGGCCGCCTACGTGGCCGCCCTCCAGGGCATTGGTCGAGGGTTGATGGCCGAAGCGGCGCGCGCCGCGGGGCGCCCGGTCTACTCGACGGGCTTCCGCGATGACCCGCGCGCCGCCGCGATCCGCGCGGCCGTCGTCCAGGAGGGCTTCGACACCCTGTGCGTCGCCCCGCTCCTTGACGACAATGACCAGATCGTCGGCAGCCTGAGCATCTACCACGACCGCCCGCATCACTGGGCCGACGAGGAGTTGACCACCATGGCGGCGCTGGCTGCCCAGGCCACGGCCGCGATCAACAGCGCCCGGGCCTACGCGCAGCTGACGACCTGGACGGCACAGCTCCAGTCGATCCAGCACCTCGGGGCGCAGCTCAACCGGCTGTCCGAGGTGGAGGAGATCGGCGCGGCCATCGCCACGGAGCTGCACCAGCTGATCGACTACCACAACGTGCGCGTCTATCGGCTCGTCGGCGACGACCTCGTCCCGGTCGCGATGCAGGGCCAGGTCGGTGAATACATCGACGAAACCCCGGAGCAACTCCGGATCAAGGTCGGCTACGGGATCACCGGCTGGGTTGCGGTCAACCGCGTTGCCCAGAACCTCGGTGACGCGGCCGCCGATCCACGTGCGAACACGATCCCCGGCACGGAGCCGGATCTCGACGAATCGATGCTCCTTGCCCCGATGCTCTTCGATGACGAGGTCCTCGGGGTCGTGGTCCTGTCCAAGCTCGGGCTCTACCAGTTCACCGACGGCGATCTCCGGCTGCTCGTGATCTACGCGAGCTTCGCGGCCCAGGCAATGGCCCACGCCGATGCCAACCAGCGGCTGCGGCGCCAGGTGCAGAGCCAGCGCGTCCTCCTCCAGATCTCGGAATCGATCCTCACCACGCTCGATACCGGCTCCGTCGTCGAGACCGTCACCGACCGGCTCGCGGAGCTCGTGGGCTGGGACAACGTGGCGATCGAGCTGCTCGACCCGGAACGAGGGGCCCTCGTCCCGGTCATCGCCAAGGGCGTGGATGCCGACGCCTACCTGGCGCCCTGGAGCCCGGGCGAGACCGGCCTTGCGCCGTGGGTGCTCGAGCACAACGAGCCGGTGCTCATCCATGATCAATTCGAGGATGCGCGGGTCTTCCCGCTGCGCGGTGAGCGGGTGCACGGCGGGCTCATCTGCGTCCCGCTGCGGGGGCGTCACGGCGCCATCGGGGTGCTGACTCTCGACCGCCTGGGCGAAGGGCGCTTCTACTCGGACGAGGAGTTCGAGCTCGTCAAGCTGTTCGCGGCCCAGGTCTCCATCGCCGTGCAGAATGCCCAGGCTCACGGCGCCATCGCCCGCCAGGCCGAGACGGACGACCTGACCAGCCTGGGGAATCACCGGAGCTTCCGTCGCCGGCTTGAGACGTCAGTCGCGGCGGGCGAGACGTTCAGCCTGGTCATGCTCGACCTCGATCGCTTCAAGCACGTGAACGACACGTTCGGCCACGAGGCCGGCAACGACGTCCTGGTCAGGGTCGCTGCGGCGATCGGGGGCGCCAGCCGCGAGACCGACGCGGCCTTCAGGTACGGCGGCGACGAGTTCGTGGTCATCCTGGCTCGGACGGATTCGGCCCATGCCGGACCGATCGCGGACCGAATTCGAGGCGCGATCGCCGAGATCGGCGGCTTGTCATCGGGGACTCCGGAGAGGGAGGTGCGCGTCGACGCCTCAGCCGGCGTTGCCACCTTCCCGGCCGACGGCGCGACGGCTGACGAGATCCTCCTGGCAGCCGACCGGGCGTGCTTCGTCGCCAAGCGGTCCGGCGGCGGCCGGCTGGCCCGGGCCGAGGAGGGCGAGGCCCTGACCCGCGAGTTCACCCTCCAGGTGCCGACCCCGATCGACGTCGGCTCGTAACCGGGCCGGCACTGGCCGCGTCACACTGGCCGCATGGATCAGCCTGATCGGCGCGCCCCGGGCTGGGGACCTGAGCGCCGGACTCCGTTCGCGTCGCCGGCTCTGGCCGGCGTCCTTGCGGTCATCGTGGTCGCCCTGATCCTGGCCATCGTCCTGGTGCCCGGGCTCCTCCCGTCGTCCGCGGTCGGCCCGACTCCGCTCCCCACCACGCCACCGAGCCTGGCCCCTTCCTCGTCACCAACCGCAAGCCCGGCGCGGACGTTCGTCCGCCCGACGCCGACGCCCGCGCCGACCTTCACGAGCTACGTCGTCCGAGCGGGCGACTCGCTGAACTCGATCGCCCGCACCTACCGGACGACCGCACGCAGCCTCGCCTGGTGGAACCGCGGCGCATACCCGAATCTCGATCCCCAGTCGGCGACATATGCGCCCGGCCACATCGAGCCGGGCTGGGTGCTCGTCGTCATGCCCGGGGTCGTGGTCGACGACGCCAGTCCGCCGAGCCCAAGCCCGGGTCCGAGCCTGGGTCCGGATCCAAGCCCGGGTCCGAGTCCGAGCCCCGGCTCACCGTGATCGTCGTGATCCCCGGGCCCGAACTCAGGCGCCGGCAAGCTCAAGCAGGGGCGGAAACACCCACAACCTGGTCAGTCCGGCAAATGAGGCGGCCGTGATGACCGCGAGGATCACGACGGCAACGAGCAGGAGCGCCCGGTCGGACCGGTCGTAACGGAGCTCGCGGAGCCACGTTCGCTTGCCGGTCCCGAACCCGCGCAGGTCCATCGCATCGATCGTGTCCTCGGCGCCGACGATCGCGTTCATCGTCAGCGGGACCATGAGCGGGATGGTTCGTTTGATGCGGGCGATCAGGCCCCCCTTGCCCTTGTCCCACTCGAAGCCGCGGACCCGCTGCGCGTCGATCGTCTCCTGGAGATCACCAGCGAGGGACGGGATGAAGCGGTACGTCAGGTCCACACCGAAGGCGAACTTCTCGGGGATGCGGAGTCGTGCGAGCGCCGGCCCGAGGTCGCTCGGAGCGATCGCGTAGGCCACGGGAAACCCGATCGTTATGAAGGTCAGGAAACGGAGGAGCTGCGTCGCCCCGTAGCTCAGCGACTCGGCCGAGATCGGCGTGCCGAGGAGCGGCAGGTAGAACAACGGATGCAGGTCGGACCGATCGAAGTCCCCGATCTCGCCGCCCGTGAGGATCGTGTTGACGAGCACGAGGATCGACACGAAGACGATCGCAAATGCCCACTGCCTGCGCACAAGCCGAAACGGTATCCGGGCCGTCCGGTAGTACAGCTGGGCGAGGACGAACAGCCCGGCGACGATGCGGAAGTCCCAGAGCTGGATCACGGTGACCGCCGCGAGGACGCCCACGACGATCGGGACCCGGGGGTCGCGGCTGCCAAGCCACGACCCCCGACCGAGATAGCGCGGAGTCGAAATCACCTCGCCATTCCCGACACGCGGGCCTCAGCGGCCGAGCGATTCCTTCAACGGTTCCCAGGCGAGTGAGAGCACCGGGACGAGGATGACCGCGGCGATGACATCGGGCACGAGCGCCCACATGTAGCTCCCGGTGAGCGCCGTGTTGAAGTCGTTGCCGAAGACAACGATGTCACTGAACACGAAGAGCAGGCCGAGGGCCGTTGACACCGCGCCGACGAGCGCGGCACCGACGATCTTGTTGCCGCCCATCTTGGCCAGCGAACCGGCCGCGAGGACGCCTGCGAGGAGGCCCACCAGCCCGTTGGCGACGCTCCAGTTCCACGCGGTCACAAGCCCGTACCCACTGATCTGGTCGGCGATGGCATTGCCGACGAGGCCGGTGAAGAGGCCGACGACCGGCCCGAACGCGTAACCGAAGAACGGCACAAGCGCGAATGCCGGCCGCACGGCAACGTTGTTTGAACCCGGAATGACGATGCTCACTGCGGCAAGAACGCCGTACAGCGCGGCGCCGATCGCCGCGTAGACGATTACCCGAGAATCGACGCCCCACATGGGGCGTGACATTGACATCGAGGACATCCGATCCCTCCTTGGATGAGCTCAGTACGTGGGCACCCAACGGTCAGCGAGCGCCGACAGTCAACCTCCTTCTGCGTGACGGGAGCCGCGCGCAGGGTCCATCAGGACGCGGGCGGCAAGCCTCTCGGTGTCGAGGAACCCGCCGCTCCGACTTCCAAGGCGCGCATTGGCGCGGATCAGCGACGTCGGGCGCAGGTTGCACGAGATCCAGCGATCTTCGTCCTCGACCACGAGCGCGGGCGGGCCGTCGGCGACGACCTGTCCGTCTCTAAGCAGCAGGATACGGTCTGCGTGCGTCAATGCAAGGTCTACGTCATGGGTCACGAGGTAGATCGATTCGAGGTCCGGGATGGCCATGACCTCGCGCATGAAGCGTCGCGCGGTCCGGTGGTCCTGGCCTGCAGAGGGCTCGTCGAGGATCAGCGTCGGCGGCTCGAGGGCCAGGGCGATCGCCAGGGCGAGACGCTTCTGCTGGCCGAATGACAGGGTGAGCGGCGGCCGTTCGAGGATGTCCTCGAGCTGATCGAGCGAGGTCCGGCGGAGCGCCTTCGCGATGATCCCCTCGATGGCTGACAGATCGCGACCGAGGTTGCGCGGGCCGAACGCCAGCTCCTCGCGAACGGTTCGCGCGAAGAGCATCTGGCTGGGGCTCTGGAAGACGTAACCGAACGTCGACGCGAGCGACGCCACCGTCCGGTCTGCGATCGGGCCGCCGTCCACGCGAATTTCCCCAGTCGTCGTCGGGAGAAGCTTCATCGCGGTTCGAAGGAGGGTCGTCTTGCCCGAACCGTTCGGCCCGAGCACCGCCACGATCTCTCGACGACCGAGGTTCGCCGTGACACTGTGGAGGACCTCGCGGTCGCCGAAGCCGGCACGGACATCCGAGAAGGCGAGACGCGGCGGCTCCGTGCTGTCCGGCGCGGGCGCAACCGGCCGGACGGCCTTCGGGACTGCCATCGAGGTGAGCGACGGATCCGCGCGAAAACGTTCGAGAACGGTCTCGAACGGGAGCTTGACGGCATCGGGATCGGCGATCCGCAGAAACCCCGGGACGTCGCCCAGGTAGCGCGTCCGGCCCTCGTCGAGGTACAGGACTCGATCTGGTCGGAGATCCAGCGCCTCCTCGACGCGGTGCTCGACGATGACGATCGCATGGCCTTCGTCGGCGAGGGCTCGGAGGATTCCGAGAAGACGGGCCGCCGTCGCCGGATCGAGATTGGCCAGTGGTTCGTCGACGACATAGAGGCGCGGCTCGAGCATGAGGATGCCGCCCATGGCCAGCAGCTGGCGCTCGCCGCCGGACAGCCCGGCCGTCTCCCGCCCGAGCAGCGGCTGGATCCCGGCACGCTCGGCAACCTCGCCGACCCGCCGTCGGATATCCAGGCGGTCCATGCCGAAGTTCTCCGGCCCGAACGCGAGCTCCGCCTCGACCGTCGCCCCCACGATCTGCTTGGCCGGGTCCTGGAGGACCGTCCCGACAGAGCGGGAAATGTCGCGCAGTCGCTGCTCGGTGGTGAGCGCCCCGGCGACCCGGACGGTGCCCGCGAGCTCACCCGGATAGGCGTGCGGAATGAGCCCGTTGATCGCCCGGACGAGCGTGCTCTTGCCGCACCCGGACGGTCCCGCGACCAGGAGGACCTCGCCCGGTTGGACCGTGAGATTGATGTCTCTTATGGCGGGTTCGGTCGCCCGCCGGTAGCGGAACGTGAGGCCCTCGGCGACGACGATCGGCTCGGTCATCGGCGGCCTGTCGCTTCCGCAGCCGTCAGGCGGGACGGATGCGGACCGGGCGGTCGAGCGCGAGGCCCAATCGCTCGGCCGCGTTGCCCTGGTTGTCGGCGAGCGACAGGTGGCCCTCCGAATCTTCCATGAGGAGCGACGCGCCGATCGCGACACTGCCAAACGTTCGCTCCCAGATCGTCGTCTCGGTCACTGCCGGGCGCCGGGCGTGCGCCGCGAACTCGAGGGTCAGGCGGCGGCCGAGGCTGAGCGGACCGACGGCCGCCTCGAGGTCCGCGGTCGTGCCCGCAAACGTGACGTTGCCGAAGATCATGACGTGGACGACCTGGGTCTCGAGCACCCCGTCGCGGACACTCGGGCGCACTGCCGGAAGCCACACGAGTTCGGCCGGGTCGATGGCCGGCCCGACCACTTCGATCGGCATGCCCATCGCGAGGTGCGCGGCGATCGGCGCGAACACATCCCGTCCGTGGAAGCTGCTCGTCACGACCGGAAGCATGAGGTCCCGGTTCTCGAGCGCGTGGGCGGCGACAACGCCACCGAGCCGCTCGGTCGCAGGCATGAGCAGGCCGTTGTCCGGCCCGACGAGGATGTCGCCCCGAGCGACCTTGAGCGCAACGCCCCGGCGATCCGTGCCGACGCCCGGGTCCACGACCGCCAGGTGCACCCCGACCGGCATGAAGGGCAGGGCGAAGACGAGCGTCGCGGCCCCGTCGCGGATCGAGAACCGGGGGACCTGGTGGCTGATGTCGATGATCAGGACGTCCGGCGCGATCCGGTACATCACGCCGCGGCAGACCGCCGGGGCAGCCGGCCCGAAGTCGGTCGCAAACGTGATGACCGGGCGCGTCACGCCTGCTGCCCCGCCACTGGCCGGACGTCCCCCGAGACCCTGATCCGAACGGACCGCTCGGTGCCGACACCCAGCCGGCCGGCGACGTTCCCCTGGTTGTCGGCAATGGCGAGCTGGCCGAACGAGTTCTCGTAGAGCAGCGGTCCGCCGAGGCGTTGCTCACCGAACGTCCGACACCACGGCATCGCCTCGGTGAGTGGCCCGCGCCCTTCGACGGCGCCGAACTCCACCGCAAGCAGCGCGCCCGGCGCCAGTGCGCCAACTCCCTGCTCGAGGTCAGAGATAGCCCCCGCCAATCGGAGATTCCCGAATGAGTCGACGTACAGGACGGTCGTCTCCAGCCCGCCGTCCCGAACGACGGCTACGGGGAAGTGCAGCTGAACGAGAGCCCCTAGCGGTATCGTCGGCCCGAGATCCCCGAACGCGCGCCCGACGGCGAGGTGCGCCGCGACCGGGGCGAAGATGTCGCGCCCGTGGAACGTGGACGTGGTCCTGGGCAGCATGAGTTCGCGGTTCTCGAGGATCCGCGCCTCGAGCGCGCCACCGAGGACCGTGGCCGCCGGCATGAGCACGCCGTTGTCCGGCCCCACCAGGACGTCGCCGCGAGCCGTCCGGATCGCGACGGGAAGCCGGGCCGTGCCCACCCCTGGGTCAACCACGGCGACGTGCACGCCGATCGGCAGCCAGGCGACGGTCGACCAGAGCAGGTATGCGCCGTCACGGATCGCGAACTTCCGAATGCTGTGGCTGATGTCGACGATCTGGGCATCGCGGGCGATCGAGAGCATCACGCCGCGGCAAATGGCCGGAGCCGAGTCGGGCCCGAAATCCGTGAGGAAGCTGATGACCGGTCGATCCATGGCCGGGCGATGGTACCGAAGCGCCGAGAATCCGAAGCGGCGCCCGGAGGAGAGATGGGCGCCGCTTCGGAGGGCTCCCTTGCCGGGGAGGAGGGGCACCGGCACGGGAAGAGGTACTCGATTTGGGTGAGATCAGTGGGCGACGAGCGTCTCCATGGGCAGGAGGCCATCGTCGGCGCCCATGCGGCCGGATCGACAGAGCTCGCGGAGGAAGAGGAGCCGGTCCACATCGGCGAGGCGCCACGGCCGGCCTTCGCCGACCTCGATGCCCGCCATGAACGCGGTCAGGTTTGCGGCCTCGCCCGGGCTGAAGCCACGAACGAGCAGCGCGCGGTAGGTCTCGCGCGTCGCCGGTGGGTGGTGCATCGCCTGGTGTGCCATGACGCCCGGGTGGGCCTCGGGTTTGCCGCCTCCCGGGATACACACCCGGTTCGGTTCGGTGAGGTCATGGTCGGTTCGCTGGGGCGCATCTGCGATGACCCGGGAGTCCCAGTCCGGGCCGGTACTTGTGGCGGCCCGACGCTATCCTCCAGCCAGGGAGGCGAGATGGCCCAGTTCGACGACGACGCAGGCCCCAGCGCGAAGCGCGACCGCGGCGCCCGCCTGATGCGCGTGGCGAACCTCCTCCGGGCGCACCCGGACGGAATCCGCGTCGAGGACATCGCGGGCCGGATCGGGATCTCGCGCCGGACTGCCTACCGGGATCTCGTTGCGCTCGAGGGCGAGCTGGCCATGCCGACTTGGTCGGAAGGCGGGCGATGGGGGATTCTCGACGCGGCCTTCCTGCCGCCGCTCAAGCTTACGACCTCGGAGGCGATGGCCGTCTTCCTCGCGGCGCGCCTCATGGTCCGCTACGCGGACAAGTACGACCCGGACCTCGCATCCGCGTTCGAGAAGCTGTCCGAGGGCCTGCCGGGCCCGCTTACCGAGCACGTTGCCCGCTCCCTCGACGTCCTCCAGCGCGCAGCCAAGGTCCCGCGGTTCACCGATCTCGTACACACCCTCACCCGGGCATGGGCGGAGCGCCGGGTCGTCGAGATCCTGTACCAGCCGGCCGCGTACGAGGGACGTCGATCCGGGACGGGGCGGCGGATCGTGCGGCCGTACCTGATCGAACCGTCCGCGCAGACCCACGCGCTGTACCTGATCGGTCTTGACGAGGAGCGCGGCGGTCTGCGGACGTTCAAGATCGAGCGGATCCGCGAGGTCACCGTCACGCCGCGGACGTTCGAGCCGCCCGAAGCCGGCTCGATCGAGGCCATGCTCCAGCAGGCGTGGGACATCATCGCCGACCAGCCGGCCACGAGGATCGTCGTTTCCTTCACGCGACGGGTGGCCCGGCGCGTCGCCGAGACGATCTGGCACAGGAGCCAGGAGGTCGAGACGCAAATCGATGGATCGCTGACCTGGCGGGCAACGGTGTCGGGCACGATCGAGGTGCGCCTCTGGATCCTGTCCTGGGGTGACGACGCCGAGGTCCTCGAGCCGGCCGAGCTCCGTGATGACATTCGGGCGACGCTGCGGCGATCCCTCGAGCGGTACGAACCGGCGCGGGGAGGCGCCTGACCGGCGGCACTCCCGGCCCCTATCCTGAACTCGTGACGCGCCATCCGTTCTCGGCAGTCAACCTGATCAGCGACCCCATCCACGGCTACGTGGAGCTGACGAAACGACTCCGGCGCGACGAGGCGGCGGCCGCCGGACTGCCGGACGAGGACGCTGCCGAGGACGACCTCCTCGACACCGCCTGGGTCCAGCGGCTGCGCCGGATCAGCCAGCTCCAGAGCGCGCGCTGGGTCTTCCCGACGGCCGAGCACTCGCGCTTCACGCACGGCCTCGGGGTCATGCACGAGGCCGGCCTCTGGGCGCGGTCGCTCTACGCGACGCTGAGGGCGGCGATGGCCGGCGAACCCCTGCCGTCAGAGGGGCTCGTGGTCGAGACCCTGCGGGTGGCTGGACTCCTCCACGACGTTGGGCACGGCCCGTTCGCCCACTACTTCGACGACCAGGTCCTGTCCGCGTTCCCGGCTCCCGCCGACGCCCGCCGGCCCGGCGTGAAGTCACTGTCCCACGAGGACCTGAGCCAGCTGATCATCGAGCGCGAGCTGGGCCCGCTCATTGGCGCCCTTCGGCGGGCGCCGGGCAATGCGCCGGCACGGGACGCCTTCGCGGACGACGAGGCGATTGATCCCCGCTGGGTGTCGTTCCTGGTGGCCAAACCAGCCCTCGCGGATCCGTCCATGCCCCGCTGGGTCCGCCTCCTCCAGCCCCTCCTGTCGGGGGTCTTCACGGTCGACAACCTCGACTACGTCCGGCGCGACGCGTTCTTCACCGGCGTCCAGGTCGGCATCGACGTGGAGCGCCTCCGGAGATACGCGTACATCGGGGAGCGTGGCCTGACTCTCTTCGAATCCGGGGTCCCGGCGCTCGAGGGGTTCCTCGGCGCTCGTCTACTGCTCTACCTGCAGGTCTACTTCCATCGGACCGTTCGGGCCATCGACCTCGATCTTGCCGAGGTCTTCGCCCCGTCGATTCGGGCGCTGTTCGGCGATCGATCGCCGGCCGGGCACCTCGCCGACTACGCCGATCTCGACGAGTACGCCCTGCTCCACCAGGCCGCCCGCTGGACGCGGGGCGAGGACGTCGCCGCTCCCGGGTCGGCACGTCCAGGTGACGGCCTCGTGGAACGGCGGGTGGCGGACGGCTGGCGCGGGATCCTCCTCCGACGGCCGCGCTGGCACGTGGACGCCGAGGTCCGGGCGGAGTACGAGGCGGGCGCCTTCCCGCAGGCGGCCGTGGATGCGCTGGGGCCCGCGGTGGAGGGCAGGCTGGCCATCGATCTCGCGACGGTCGACGCGCGACTCCCGGACGATCAGGCCGGTCGATGCCTCGCGGTGGAGCGGCGGGACGGTACGGTGCCGGTCCTGTCGAAGGCCCTGCCCCGAATCCCCGGCTTCGTGCTCGTCGCGCGGCGGTATCGACGCGGCTCCTAGGGGCCGGTCCTGGGGCCCGACTTGGGAGGCCTTGGTGGCCCGCGGTCAGCGAATCCCGGCGGACACCATCGGCGGCAGCACCAGGAGTGGGTCGATCCGGGCGATCTGCTGCAACGGCAGGAGCATCCGCGCCGCCGCCTTGGCGTCGAAGCCGAAGGTCGCGACCTCGTCCGGGCTGAACAGGCCATAGTGCAGGTGGCAGCCGCTGGCACGGCCGGTCGCCCCCTCGTAGCCCAGGAGGTCGCCGGCGTGGACCGTGTCGCCACGCTTGACCACGACCCGCCGGAAGTGCGCGTACAGGCTTCGATAGCCGTTGCCGTCGTCGATCACGACCATGTTCGGAAGGGTCGACCAGAGCTTCTTCTCGTTGAGCCGGTCGGTGTACGGCGTCAGATCGCCGATCCACCCCAGGAACGTGTCGAAGTGGCGACCGGCGGCGAGCACCGTTCCGTCGTGGGCCGCCCGGATCCGGTCGCCACACGACGTGGCCAGGTCCAGGCCATCGTGGAAGCGCTCGCCGTTGACGATGCGTGTCCCCCACCGTGTCGGCCCGAAGCCCAGCGTCAGGCGGGCGTTGCGAATGGGCCAGCGATAGCCGGTCAACGACTCGGGCAGGGGTGCAAGGCGGCGGGCGGGCGACGACCTCTCCCCGATGGGATCGGGGCTCGAGCCCGTTGGGGCCTCGCCGGCCGGCGAGCCGATGCCCTGCGCGGGCACCGTGGCAGTGGGTTCTGGGACGGCTCTCGCGGCGGCCGCGGTTGGCTCCGCCGTGGATTCCGCGGTTGCGGCGATGCCGAGGATCGCCTGCTCCGGCACCCCACCGCCCAGTAACGGGAGGATCAGGAATAGGGCGACTCCGCCCCCGAGCACCGACGCCAGGCGTCGCGTCAGGCGGCCCCGACGTTCCTGCCGGTCGGGCGGCGGACGGTCGCGCACGTGGGCATGTGTACCGGTTGGCGCGCGCATATGCAAGTCGTGCCGGCGTGGGCGGTCGGGCCTGGCTCCTGGGATACACTCCCGGCACGCGCCCGTAGCTCAGCGGATTAGAGCATCTGACTTCGGATCAGAGGGTCGGGGGTTCGAGTCCCTCCGGGCGCGCCAGCGAATCCAGGCCTGCCTCCCACGGGGCCTTGGCTGCGTCAGGCCTCCCAACCGACGTGTCGCCCACGGTTCTGCTCGGCAAGCCAGCGTTCCAGCGGGGCGAAGTATTCGAGCAGGGCGGTGGCATCGATCTCCCGTTCGCCCGTCAGGGCGAACAGCGCCTCAGGCCATGGTCGACTCCGGCCCATGGCCAGCATGTCGGCGAGCCTCGCGCCGGCGGCAGTGTCGCCGTGGACCGAGTAGCGGTGGAGGGGTCCCTCGTGACCAGCCTGACGAGCGAAGGCGCGGTGGATCTGGAACTGCAGGATGAAGGCCAGGAAGTAGCGCGCGTAGGGCATGTTGGCCGGGATATGGAACTTGGCACCGGGATCAAAGTCCGCCTCGCTGCGCGCGACCGGTGGGCCTACGCCCTGATACTTCCGCACAAGTTCCCACCAGGCACTGGTGTACTCGGCAGGCGGAGTCTCGCCCGAGAAGACCTGCCAGCGCCACTTGTCCACGAGCAGGCCGAATGGGAGGAAGGCGACCTTCTCGAGCGCCTTACGGAGCAGCAACGCCCCGTCGTTGTCAGTTGAGGGCTCCTCGGCGAGGAGTCCCGCGCTGACGAGATAACGCGGGGTCACTGAGAGCGCGATGACGTCGCCAATCGCTTCGTGGAACCCGTCGTTGGCGCCCTCCCGATACAGAACGGGCTGGCCGCGGTAGGCGCGCTGGTAGAACGTGTGACCCAACTCGTGGTGGATCGTGATGAAGTCCTCACCGGTGATCTCGACGCACATCTTGATGCGCACGTCCTGATCCAGATCGATATCCCAGGCGCTCGCGTGGCAAACCACGTCGCGGTCAAGAGGCTTGATGAACATCGAGCGATCCCAGAAGCTCGCGGGCAACGGCTCGAAGCCCAGCGACGTGAAGAAGCGCTCTCCGTAGCGGACCATCTCGAGTTCGTCAACGCCCTTTTCGCGCAGCAACCGAGTCAGATCAACGCTCGAATCGCTCCGCCCGGGCTCGAGGAGTGGATAGATGTTTTCCCAGCTCTGGCTCCACATGTTGCCGAGCAGATGGGCTGGGATCAGTCCGTCGAGCGGTACCGCTTCCGGCCCATACGCCCTCGCGAGGGCGGCCCGCGTATGGGCATGCAATGCGTCGTAGAGCGGCTTGACCTGTAGCCAGAGGCGTTCCAGGTCTTTCTCGAACACGTCGGCGGGCATGTCGTAGCCCGATCGCCACAGCGCCCCGAGGTCCGCATACCCGAGATCGCGGGCACCCTCGTTGGCCAGCGAAACGAAGCGAGCGAATGGCTCGCGCATCGGCGGTGCGATCGTGCGCCAGCCAAGCCAGGCGTCGAGCAGTTCGTCGGGATCATGGCTCTCGGCCATCGTCCGCGACAATTCGAGCAGATCCATGCCGTTGTACATGCCTTTGCCGTAGGCGCTTTGGAGCGCTGCCCTCAGGCGGGTGAGCTCCAGTTGCGCCTCATGGCCGCTGGGCACGGGCAGCTCGACGGACAGCTTGATCAGCTCGATCTGGCGTGCGACGTCATCGGGCAAGGCCACCCCATCGAAGCGTATTGCCTCGGCGGCGAGATCCATCATGGCGGCGCTCAGCTCGCGCGAGGCGTCCGCCGCCAGCGTCTCCGTGTCATCGGTGATGAATGTGTTCTGCACCCAGGCGGCCCGGCCGGCCTTGACCGACAGCTCGAGAAGCTGCCCGTTCGCGCGTTCAGCGAACAACGCGGCCTCTTCGACCGTCGGCGTGCTCCGACCATGGCTCCGTGGTGTGACGTCCGAACCGACGGTCCCGACCGACCGTTGAGCGCGTCGAGCCTGGAGGCTCCTGTTTGAAGACTCACCCACGTGGGTGCACCTCCCATGAGTCGGGTTGGGTCTTGCCCGGTGTTCGACTCGGCGTTCACGATCAAGGTAACCGGCTGGGGAGCTCGCTGCCGGGGAGGTCTCCATCCCATGCCCCCAAATGGTCGTAGCGTAAGGTCCGGCGATGTCCGCCTCGCCCCGAGCCTTCGTCCAGCGCCACACCCAACTCCGTCCCGTGCCGGGTCTCGAGGAGATCCGCCTCCACCTGGCCGACGACGTGTTGTCGCTCTGGCACGCCGTCCAGCTCGAGATGAGCGACCCGGATGCCGCGCTGCCCTACTGGGCGTTCGCGTGGGCGGGTGGGCTCGCGATCGGGCGGTACCTGCGCGAGCACCCCGAGGCCGTGGCTGGTCGACGGGTATTCGACCTCGGATCTGGCTCCGGGGTGTGCGCGATCGCCGCCATGCACGCCGGCGCGGCCGCGGCGACCGGCGCCGACATCGACGCCTTCGCCGCCGCGGCGATCGAGCTCAACGCCCGCGCCGGCCGCCGCCGGGTGGCCGTCGCGCGTCGTGACGTCCTGGACGAGGAGCCGCCCGAGGTCGACGTCATCCTGGCCGGCGACTGCTGGTACGATGCCCGGCTCGCCGAACGTGTCCTGCCGTGGTTGCATCGGGCCCACGCGCAGGGCATCGACATCCTCGTCGGCGACCCCGGCCGCCGCTACCTGCCGACCGACGAGTTCGTCAGGCTTGCCTCGTATGACGTCCGCACGACGACGGAGCTCGAGGACCTCGAGCACAAGCAGGGCCACGTCTACGCCTTCCGGCCGGGCGGTGCGAACACCCACGGCGCGGGCCGCGACTAGGAAACGACCCGGGCGTTACCCCGCGGCGACGATCGGCGCGTACTTGCGACGGTACGCGGCCGGGGTCATGCCGATCGTCCGCTTGAACAGGCGGCGGAAGAAGGTCGGGTCCTCGTAACCCACGGCATCACCCACGTCGTCGACGAGACCGGATGCCGTCTCGAGGAGCGCGCGAGCGCCCTCGATCCGCAGGGCGTGAACGTGGTCGATCGGCCGCTGGCCGGTCGCTGCCTGGAAGCGACGCGCGAACGTCCGGCGGGTGAGACCGGACCGCTCGGTCATCGCCGTCACCGGATTAGGGGTCTGGTAGTGGTCGGCGATCCAGACAAGGCACTCGCGAATCACGGCATCGTCCCCCCGGACGCGACGCGTCATCGCGGCAAACGGCAGCTGCCCGTCCTCGTGGCCCCCGAGCAGGTAGACCTTCGCCGTCCGGCGCGCGTGCTCGGGGCCGCAGAACCTCGCAATCAGGTGGAGCGCAAGGTCCTGCCAGGCCGTGACCCCGCCTGCCGTGATCAGGCCGTCGTCCTCGCTCGATAGATCCAGGATCGCTCCCGCGCTGAACCTGATCTTCGGGTACGCGGTCCAGAAGAGGTCCCGATACGCCCAGTGCCCGGCACATGACCGGCCGTCGAGGAGGCCGGCCTCGGCCAGCATCAGGGAGCCGGTGCAGACCGTGGCGAGGAGCGCGCCCTGCGCGTGCATCCGCCGCAGCCAGTCGATCTCGACCGCGTAGCGACCGCGTGGCGCCGTGTCGATCGGGGTGTACATGTCACACACGACGACCGCGTCGACCCGGTCGACGTCGCGGACGGCGGCGCGCGGCTCGATGAGGATGTTGCCGAAACAGCGGAAGGGTTCGCCGCTCGCCGCGACGATCAAGACCTCGAGCAGCGCATCGCCTGGCGCCGCGGCGGTCATGTCCGGCCACGACGGACCGACGGAGAGCAGGACGTCGTACAGCCCGTAGAGGACGGAGGCCGAGGTCTCCGGCGCCGCGAGCAATGCGATCCGCGGCCGGCCGATGTATGTCATGTTTGCCCCGATTCGGTGAAATCCGTCTCTTCCAGTATGGCCTCAACACCCGGACAATGCCCGGAGGAGGCACCGAATGTCGATGAACGCAGGCGGGATCGAGCAGCTTCGTGGGACGGTGACAGGACGAATCCTGGGCCCGGACGATGCCGACTACGACGCGGCACGAGCGGTCTGGAACGGGATGATCGACAAGCGCCCGGCGGTCATCGTCCAGGCCGCCGGCATCGCCGACGTCGCACCGACGATCGCCCTCGCGCGGGAAACCGGCCTGCCGCTGGCCATCCGCGGCGGCGGCCACAACGTCGCCGGCAACGGCACGGTGGACGACGGCATCCTCCTGGACCTGGGGCGGCTCCGGGCGGTCGAGGTCGACCCGGATGCTCGCCTGGTCAGCGTGGACGCGGGGGCGACCCTGGGCGACATCGACCGCGCGACGGAACCGTTCGGCCTGGCAGTGCCCATCGGCGTTGTCTCGGGAACCGGGGTCGCGGGGCTGACCCTCGGGGGCGGGGTCGGATGGCTGACCCGCCCGTATGGCCTGACGGTCGACAACCTTGTCTCGGCGGAGGTCGCCCTCGCGACCGGCGAGCACGTCGTCGCAAGCGAGTCCGAGCATCCGGACCTGTTCTGGGGCCTGCGCGGTGGCGGCGGCAACTTCGGGGTCGTCACCTCGTTCACGTTCCGCGCCCACCCGCTTAACCCGGACGTCTTCGCCGGCACGCTCATCTACGAGCGCCGCCGCTGGACCGACGCCCTCCGGTCGTACGTCGCGTGGGCGGCCGGCGTACCCGACGAGGTCACGACACTCGTCACCTTCATGGTCCCGCCGGCCGATTGGGAACTCGGCGACCGCCCCCTGATGTTCCTCGGCTTCGCCTGGGCCGGGGCCGACCGCAGCGCTGGCGAGGCGGTCGTTGGACGGCTCCAAACCGCCTGCCCGCCCGATGTCGCCGTCCTCGATCCCACCCGCTGGCTCACCTTCCAGTCAGGGTTCGACGCGGCGATGCCGAAGGGCGTCCGAGCGTACTGGCGCAACGCGTCGTTCGACCGCTGCGATGGCCCGATGATCGACACGCTCGTCGAGCAATGCGGGGCGCAGGGCTGGGTCGGCACCGCCGCGGACCTGCACCACATGGGCGGGGCGTTCGGCCGGGTCGCGGAGGACGCCACGGCCTTCCCCAATCGATCAGCCCAGTACTGGCTCAACATCTACGGCTTCTGGGCCGATCCGAGCGACGACGCGGCCCGGATCGCCTGGGTCAAGGGCCTCTCGGACGCGATGCGCCCCCATGCCATGGCCGGCCAGTACGTCAACTTCCTCGGCCATGACGACACCGACGCGTACGACAAGGCCCTCGCCGCGTATGGTCCGGCGAAGCTCGCTCGCCTCATGGATGTCAAGCGGCGCTACGACCCGACGAACCTGTTTCGGATCAACCACAACATCCCGCCAGCTGCCTCATAGGTCGGCCTCGCCTGCGCGGCCCGACCTCGCACGCATCACGGTTCCTCGGCAGAACCCGACCGCAACGGCCGGTCGTCAGGTTCCAGCACGTCGCCAGGTCGCATACCCCACGAGGATCCAGCCCACGGGGACGAGCCCGAAGATGAGCGTCGCCGCTTGCAGCAGGGCTTCCGGCGCATCCTGGCCGACGAACGGCGCCATCGCCCCGGATACGAATGCTCCGGCGAGCACCAGCCAGGCACCGAGAGGCGGCAGGACCCGCGATCGGATCAGGGCCAGGGCGAAGCCCAGGTTCCCGATCAACCACGCGACGCTGGCGCCGATCGCGACGAACGTCGACGGGCCCACGGGCAGGTTCCGTTGCGCAGCGCTGAGTTGATCGGTGCCGATGAAGTACGCGGCCGCCCCCACGATGGCGGCCGATCCGAGTCCTGAAAGCCAGGCCGCCGCGAGACCGAGCCGTCCGGTCGCCGGCTTGGTCCGCCAGTACAACCCGGGCACGGCCGCGCCGAGGAGGACGATCCCAGGGAACAGACCATAGAAGGCGACGGACGTGGGCAACAGCACCCCGATGATCAGGCTGACCGTGATCAGGCCCCCGCCGACCATCGCCAGTAAGCCAGCCGATCGCCCAAGTGCATTCATGTCATTCCTCCCATAGTTCAGGGCCACGATCGAGTCCCCTGGCGGCCATCAGGCGGACACCAGCTCGACCAGCCGATCCACCTCGCGGTTGGCGGTCGGGCGAGGCTCACGATCGATCCAGCGGCGGTCCATCCAGCGGCCGATCGGGCCGAACGGGACCGTGTATTCGGTGAGCAGATCGAGCTCGGTCATGCCGTCCCGTGCAATGAGCGTGGCCACCATGCGGTAGGAGGCGCCAAGTGGACCCTCGCCGGTCGTCTCGTGGAGCAATGGCGGCTCGGAGCGAACGACGCGCGTCCTGAACCTCCAGGGCCCTCGAATGACGAGGGTGAACCGCGTGCCCGGGGTATCGAGCGGCCCCGTCTGGGCGATGACCCCGGTACCGTCCATCCAGTCCGCGACCAGGTCGGGATCGGTGAAAGCTCGAAACACGCGGTCCGGCGACGCTTCGATTCGGCGAGTGAGGTGATAGCTGCCCATTTCCCCGACCCCTCCTCTTTTGACGAAGGTTCAGTGCGCGCAGTATGATTTGCCTGACACATACTAGTCAATAGATATGTTGAGGACGGAATGCCACGGACCTACCGGCTGGGACAGCGGGCCATCAGGGTGGATGCGACCCGCTCGCGCATCGTCGAGGCCGCCATCGAGCTGTACATCGAGCGCGGGGTCTCGGCGACGACGATGCGCCAGGTCGGCGAGCGCGCCGATGTCGCGCCGGGCACGCTCCGCAACCACTTCCCGACGCGCGACCAGCTCGACGCGGCGATGATCGAGCACCTGAAGGCAGAAGTCCCGCTCCCGGAGCTCTCGATCTTCGACGGCGCGGCCACCATCGAGGAACGCCTTGCGCGACTGATCCGGGTCACCGGGTCGTTCCTGGACCAGGCGGCGCGGCTGTACCGGATGTGGCTTCGCGAGCCGATGGTGACCGGCGTCTGGGCGGAAGCCGGCGCAGCCTACGGCGCGAGGTGGGACCAGCTGATGCGGGCGGCGCTGGGGCCCCTCGCCGGCGATGACGATGCGATGGCGGTCCTGCGGGCGACACTGGAGATGTCGTTCTTTGAGAGCATCCGGGCAGGATCGAGGTCCACGGACCAGGTGTCCGCCCTCATTACCGCGGTGATCGTTCCCTGGTTCGGGAGCCGCGGCGCGCGCGGACGGAGCGCCAACGTGCCAGGCGCCGGGGGCGATTGAGGGCGCCAGCGCTACCATCGAACCCATGGACGTGATCGACCTCCGTTCGGACACGGTGACACGGCCGTCGCCCGGCATGCGCGAGGCAATGGCCCGGGCCGAGGTCGGAGACGACCAGTACGGCGAGGACCCGACGGTCAACCGGCTCCAGGAGCGGGTCGCCGACCTCCTCGGGAAGGAGGCCGCGCTCTGGCTCCCCACCGGGACGATGGCGAATCACGTCGCGCTGCGCGTCTTCACCCGCCCGGGCGACGACGTCGTCGTGTCCCGCGAGAGCCACGCCATGTGGCACGAGACGGGGGCGGCGGCGGCAAACACCGGTGTCCAGTTCAGCGAGGTCGGAACGGGCGGAACATTCACCGCTGCCGACTTCCTGGCCGCCCGCAAGCCGCGCGGGCACATGATGTATCCGCCGACGACCCTGGTCGAGGTGGAGGACACCCACAACCGGGCCGGCGGGATCGTCTTTCCGCCGGATGACTCGCTGGGCATCTGCGAGGCGGCGCGCGCGCACGGAGTCGCCTCGTACCTCGATGGCGCCCGGCTGTTCAATGCGGCGGTCGCCGGCGGCCGACGCCCGGCCGACGTCGCCGCCCCGTTCGACCTCGTGTCCATCTCACTGTCGAAGGGCCTCGGCGCCCCCGGGGGATCAGTCCTCGCCGGGACGCGCGAGCACATCGGCACGGCGATCCGATACCGGCGGATGGCAGGCGGGGCGATGCGCCAGGTCGGGATCTTCGCGGCCGCCGGGCTGTACGCCCTCGACCATAACGTCGAGCGTCTCGCCGAGGATCACGCCAACGCCAGGATCCTCGCCGAGTTCCTCGGCCGGAGCCCGCGCGTCATCCTGGATCCCGGGACTGTCCAGACCAACATCATCGTCTTCCGCCTCGCCGACGGCGGCAGTGATGCCCCGGCCGTTGCGGCGCGGGCGAGCGAGCGCGGGATTCGCGTCTTCGCCCTCGGGCCCCGCGCCATCCGGGCCGTCACCCATCTCGATGTTTCGCCGGAGGCCTGCCGCCGAGCCGGGGAGCTCCTGCTCGAGGTCATCGACGCCACGTCCTGACCGACCGGCCCTTCAGGACCGACCGGCTGGCCCGTCAGGCCGTCCAGCGGTCCAGCCACTCGAGAACGGTGTCGTGCCAGAGGACCGAGTTCTCCGGCTTCAGGACCCAGTGGTTCTCGTCGGGGAAGTGCAGGAACCGCGATGGAATTCCCCGACGCTGGAGGGCGGTGAACGTGGCCATGCCTTCGACCTCGCTGACCCGGTAGTCCAGGGCACCGTGGATCACGAGCATCGGGACTCGCCACTCGGCGATGTGGTCCGCGGGATTGTGCCTTCCATAGCCGGCCGGGTTTTCCCACGGGGTTCCGCCGTGCTCCCATTCCGGGAACCAGAGCTCCTCGGTCGCGAAGTACGCGAACCGCTCGTCGAGGTTGCCGTCGTGGTTGACAAGGCAGCGCCACGGCTCGTTCCAGACACCGGCCATGAGATTGATCATGTAGCCGCCGAAGCTGGCGCCCAGGGCGCAGGCGCGGGTGGGATCCAGGAATGGATACCGGGCAAGCGCCGCGGCGAACCCCTTCTGGAGGTCCTCGAGCGGCTTGCCGCCCCAGTCGCCCCGGATCGAATCAGTGAAGGCCTGGCCGTATCCGGTGGAGCCGTGGAAATCGATCTCGACGACCGCGTAGCCGGCACCCGCGTAGACCTGCGGATTCCAGCGGTAGTGCCAGTCGTTGCCGGCGCTCGCCTGCGGGCCGCCGTGGACGATGAACGCGATCGGGTACTTCCGCGCGGGGTGGAAGTCGATTGGCTTGATGAGGTGGCCGTACACGGTCTGGCCGTTCCAGCCGTCAAACGAGAACTGCTCGGCGGCACCCAGCACAAGGCCGCGCAAGCTGGCGTCGTTCAGGCGGGTGAGTCGCTCGTGCCGACCCTCCACGACCGAATACAGGTCGGCCGGGCTCACGAGCGAATCGAGGTCGTAGAAGACCGTTCGCCCGACCGCCCTCACGTGCGAGACGTGTCCCTGGCGGACAAGCGGCGTGACGGAACCGGTGGAGATGTCGAGCTCGAACAGGCCTCGCTGACCGGTGTCCTCGGCCACCACATAGACCGTCCGACCGCCGGGCGACCACTCGAGCGCCTCAACGCTGCGATCCCAGCCATCGGTCAGCCGGCGTGTCTGACCGTCCGGCCAGCCGCAGAGCATGACCGTCAGCTTGTCGGCCTCGTATCCGGGACGGTCCATCGCGAGGTAGGCCAGAAGCGTTCCGTCCGGGCTGAACGACGGATTCATGTCGGTCGCGCGGTTGTCCGTCGTGAGCTTGCGCGGCGGGCTGCTGACATCGATCGGGACGACGAAGAGGTCGAGATCGGTGCTCCAGGCCTCCTCTCGACCGGCGTCGCGGGCGGTGAACACGAGGCTCGTGCCGTCCGGGGTGAAGGTGTACTGCTCCCTCCCGCCGAAGGGCTTGCTCGGCGCATCGGCGTCCATGTCGGGCATGACGTCGACGGCGGGCCCTCCGTCCACGGGCTGCACGAAGATGTGGCGGCGCGGGCCGGTCCGGTATTCGTCCCAGTGGCGGACGAACAGCCGGTCGTATATGTGCCCGCTGGCCAGCCTGCCGGACGCTGCTTTCAGTCGCTCGGCCGTCGATACGAGCGTCTCGGAGCCACCGGGGAACACCATCGCCGAGAAGGCCACGTGCGTGCCGGACCGGGAGAGCACGAAGGAATCGACGTCGATGGGCGACCGCGTGACCGGCAGCGCGGCGCCACCCTCCAATGAGCGTCGCATGACCTGGCGGATGCCGGAGCGATCTCGCGCGAGGAAGAGGAGGGCACCCCCTCCGGGCGCGAGGGCGGGGCTCGAACTGCGGCTGCCGAGTCCGCTCAACCGCCGGAGGCCGGTACCGTCGGCGTTGACCGACCAGAGGTGTGAATCGAGACGGTTCTTCCCGCGTGCGGTTGTCGCGATCTGCAGGATGAGCCTGCTGCCGTCGGACGAGACGGCGAAGTCCTCGAGGCGCCGCAGCCGGACCTGGTCGCGAATGCCATAGGGCCGTCGCGGGCGCTCCGCGCTCAACCGAGCGGCCGTCGTTCGCGGTGTCATCGAAACCTCAGTGCATCGCATCGCTTGATCGGGACCGCGGGTGCGCCAGTCGACGATTCCCCGTTGGCGGACGAGCGGACCTGCGGCCCTCAAGGCTACGGGATGAGGCGTCTCCGGGCCTGGCTCGGCTGCGACGTGCCGGATTCGCGGCTCGTTCGACGGCCGCACGAGATCCCGCGGCCATCGCGTAGGCTGGTGCCGGACCGTGCCCGGCCCGTCGCTTGGCGCCACCCTGGAGGAATCTCTGCCCGCCTCCCCGCCCTGGTATCGCATCGCCGCCGATCGTGGCGTGATCGTGCGCGCTGTACTCACGTGTCTCGGCGTGGGGACCCTGCTGACGCTCGTGAACCACGGCGCTGCGATCAAGGCCGGAACGATGGGACCCGAATCGGTCGTGCCGATCGCGATCACCTATGCCGTGCCGTTCCTGGTGTCACTCGCCTCGAGCGTCGTCGCCGTTCGGCTGGAGCGCCGCAGCAGCTCCCTGACGACATCGCTGCTCGAACGGGAAATTGCCGCGATCAACCGGTTTCCCGGCCAGAACCCGAACCCCGTGATGCGGATCACCGAGGACGGCCTCATGACGTACGCAAACGCCTCGAGTGCGCCGGTCCGGGTCGGGCTTGGGGTCGAGGTTGGCGGAACGCTCGACGAGGAGACGCTTCTGCGAATTCGAACGGCCGCCGCGTCGACGCCGCCTGCCACCTTTGAGGTCGGCGACGGGCGCCGCACGTTCGAGGTTCTGTCGATCCACATCCCGGAGCTGGGGGCCTACAACGTCTACGGCACGGACATCACCGCGGCAAAGGTCGTGGCCCGGTTCCCCGACCGCAACACGAACCCTGTACTCCGGATGACTCCAGGCGGCCGGCTCAGCTACGCCAACGCCGCCAGCATGCCGATCGCCCGGGCGCTCGGGCTGGAGGTGGGAGCGCCGGTCCCAGCCGGGCTCCTGGCGGAGATAGAGGCGGCCCTGGCCGATCCGCTTGCGCCGGCTCCGGAAGTTCCCGCCGACGGAGGCCGAACCTTCCGGCTGACGCCAGTGCTCATCCCCGAGTTCGACTTCGTCAACCTCTACGGAACGGAACTGACCGCCGAGAAGGCGATCGACCGCATTCCCACCCAGAACCCGAACCCCGTGCTCCGTCTGAGCCGGGAGGGGAAGGTCACGTTCGCGAATCCCGCCAGCGTACTCGTGCAGCAGGCGCTGGGCGCCGAAGTGGGTCTCCAGCTCGACCCGGCGGTGTTCGCCCGGATCCTCGCCGCCGGAGACGACCCTGACCACCCGACCCTCGAGGTCGAGGCCGAAGGCCGGGTCTTCCGGCTGCGCGTGGTCTCGATGTACGAGTACGACGCGGTCAACGTGTACGGCACGGACATCACGGCTGCCCGCCAGGTCGAGGCCCTCAGCGCGGCCAACGAGCGGCTCCTGCTCAACATTCTGCCCTCCTCGATCGCCGAGCGCCTCCGTGGCGGCGAGACTGTCATCGCGGACAAGTTCGACGACATGACCGTGCTCTTCGCCGACGTCGTCGGCTTCACGACGCTGTCCGCGCGCCTGTCGCCGGCCGAGGTCATCGATCTGCTGAACCGCATCTTCACCATGTGCGATGAGCTTGCCGAACGATACGGGCTCGAGAAGATCAAGACCGTCGGTGACGCCTACATGGTCGTCGGTGGCCTGCCCCGGGAGGCAGACCCGGACGGGGTCGCGGCGCTGCCTTCCGGCCCGGCCGACGTGGCCGCCATGGGTCTCGAGATGATCGAGGGGATCACCCGGCTCCGTGAGGCAACGGGCCTTGACATCGAGATCCGGAGCGGGATGCATGTGGGCCCGGCCGTCGCCGGTGTCATCGGCCTCAAGAAGTTCATCTACGACGTCTGGGGCGACACGGTCAACATGGCCAGCAGGATGGAGTCGACCGGCGTCCCCGGCCGGCTCCAGGTCGCGGCAGAGACCCGGGAACGGCTGGCCGAGGCCTTCGACCTGGAACGCCGGGGAATTGTCGAGGTGAAGGGCAAGGGCCCGATCGAGACGTGGTTCGTGGTGGGCCGCCGCTGAGGATCTCGCGGATGCGCGAGGTGCCATGCCCGTCGAGGGCGGCAGCGACAATCGCTCAACCAGCGCTAGCGAACTCCGCGGGGTCCAGCCGTCGCAGGCCGGCGACCACGTCAAATCCGCGGTCGGGGCTGACGATGTCGGTGACGCCCTCGTTCTGACAGGTCGCGACGTGGATGAGGTCCCGCGCCGCCAGCCCCGGGTAGCGGGCGATCAGGCCGGGCAGCCGGCGAACCACCGCGTGCGTGATCGGCAGCACTGGTGCGAACAGGTCCAGCGTGTCGGCCGCCAACGTCCTGGCGATGTCACCGCGACCGATGCTCAGGAACCGGTGGGCGATCTCCTGGACCACCTCGGTCGAGGTCACCGCCAGCAGGGCGCCGGCTTCGATCATGGTCAAGACGCGCCGGCTGGGGTCGCGGAGGGGGTGGCTGCTCCCGGCTGCGTACATGATCACGGCGGTATCGATGAAGAAGGTCATCCGTCGCCACGCTGGCTACGCTGGATCTGCTCCTTCATGACCGCCCAGTCGTCGACCGGCGCCTCCAGCGACAGGATCGACCGGACGGCCCGCTCGCGCGATCCCGGCTCCGATCCGACGAAGGCATCGACCGCGTCGCGGATGACCGCGCCGACCGATTGTCCTGTGCCGGCCGCAATGCGCTTCAGTCGCGCGAGCTGCCCCGGGGAGAGCAGGACCTGGGTCCGCTCGCTGTACATATGCATACCATACCATGCACAACTCCAATCGATGGTGGCGGTCCGAGCGGGTGCCCGCCGCACCCTTGCGGGCTCCGACATGGAAACGCCCGCCGCTCGGCGGGCGTTTCTCGCTTCATTGCCTGGACGCGCCTAGTCGGGAAGCACGAAGCCACTCGTCGGGTTGCACGAGATTCCGGGATTCCATCCGATCGAGGTCAGGTCATCCCGGACTGCCTTGGGGATCTGCCCCCAGGACTGGGCATGCCCCGCATTCGGATCGGAGAAGGGTGGGTACTGGAGGTCCTCCTGGCCTGAGAAGGCACAGTAGGAACGGCCGTTGAGTTCCCCGCCCCAATGGCTCGAGTCGGTCTTGAGGCTTGTCCCGTTGCCAGTGATCTCACCAGCCAGAGCGGTGCCAGCGCTCAGGCTGAGCACCACTGCGGCCAGCGAGGCCGCCAGCCCGAACAACCCTCGCGGTCGCCGCGCCTTCGCGAACTGCCCGTAGAAACCCATCACGCCACCTCCACCAAGAGCTCGTAGACCTCTGACGTCGGGTGCCCGGCCCGGTCGTGCACCCGCATGACCGCCTCCCGGTTGGGACCGGTCGCGAGGCAGAAGACCTTGCCGGAGACCGGGTCCATCCAGGCCCGCTCGAAGTGCACGCCTTCCGGTCGCTCAACCGCGAGGTCGCGCTCGTGCGCCTCCTGGAGCTGCTGGGCCGTCACCCCGACGAAACCCGAATGGACGTCCATGAACTTCGTCATCTGTTCTCCTCGTACCGCGGTCTGCCACGCGGACCGTCACGTACCGAGGCTGCGTGGCCGGCCCGGCCACGTCATCGGTCGAGCGCCGGAGCCGGCCCAACGGGATCATCTCGGATCGCCCGGGCATAGGTCATTCGACCGATGGCGGGCTCGAACCTCGTTGTAGACTCGACCAGGTGACGCGCCTCGGTCCCCTGCTGTCGCCGATCCTGGTTGGTCGTGATGACCTTCTCGACCAGGCCGACCGTCGCGTCGCCGCGGCCGCTAGCGGACACGGCCAGTTCCTGCTGCTGGCCGGCGAGGCCGGGATCGGCAAGTCGAGGATCATCGCCTCGATCGAGCGCAAGGCGCGGAGCGCCGGATTCGACAGCGCGCCCGGCCTGGTCTCGCCGCAGGACCGGAATGTGCCCGCCGCATTGTTCCTGGATCTTGCCCGATCGATGGTCCGCACTCCCGGGTTCGAGAACCTCGGCGTCAGGCTGCTCGAGCTGGCGGAGGCCACCACCGCGGTCACGCAACCGCGCCGGCGCTCGCTGGTCCTCCAGGCGGTGGATCTCGTGACGACGGCAATCGACCGGCCGATGATGCTCTGGTTCGACGATCTTCAGTGGGCCGACGACCTCAGCCTTGAGGTCCTCAGCGAGCTGGCGCGGGCCGCGCGGAACAGGCCCCTCCTGCTCGTCGCCGCCTACCGGAGCGACGAGCTCGCGCCTGGATCCATCCTGCGCCAGTGGCGCTCCCGTCTCCTGTCACAGCGGATGGCCGAAGAGGCGCGCCTCGCACCGCTCACCCTGGAGCAGACAGCGTTGATGACGACCGTCATCCTGGCCACCGGGCTGCCCGCACCGCGCGACGTGGCGACCGCGGTGTTCGAACGGACCGACGGCGTGCCGCTCCACATCGAGGAGCTCCTCGGGGCGCTTGACGAAGACGAGCGCACGGACAGTCGGGCGATTCGGCTCGCCCGCGTCCCGGAGACGCTCGAGGATGCGATCCTGCAGCGTGTCGGTCGCCTGTCCCCGCCAGCCCAGGCGGTCGCCCGGTCCGGGGCGGTAATCGGACGTTGCTTTGTACCGGATGTCGTGGCCGGGATCATGAATCTGCCAGTGGAAGCGATCCTCGAGCCGTTGCAGGAACTCGTCGAGAACCACGTCATCGACCCGCCGGGCCCCCGTGAGCTCTACGACTTCCGTCACCAGCTCTTGCGGGACGCCCTGTACCGGAGCATCCCGGTCGGCGACCTTGCCCACCTCCACGCTCGAGCGGCCGAGTTCGGCCGCGCCCTTGAGGGAGCCTCCGAGGTACACGCGTCGCTCCATTACGAGCGGGCGGGCATGCGCGCCGAGGCGTTCCGATCTGCGCTCGCGGGCGCCCGTGCCGCCGCCCGGATTTCCTCGCACCGGCAGGCGTTCGACCTGTACCGCCGCGTGCTGGACAACCTGCCGGCCGACCTGGCGGTTTCGGAAGAGGCCGACCTGCTCGAGGCTGCCGCGGCCGAGGCGGCCGCGATCGAGGACATCGAGGCCTGCGAACGATTTGCGGGCGACGCTCGCGAGCGCTATCTCCAGGCCGGGGATCGCCTCGGCGCAGCGCGCCAGTCCATCGACCTCGCCGGAATGGCGCGACGCCAGGCCCGCCCGATCGGTGCTCGCTTCGCGGCGATCGAGGCGGCGATCGCCGAGGTCAACGAGCTCCCGTCGACGTCCGGTGCGCTTCGCGTGCGTGCCAAGTTGCAGATGGAGGTTGCGCGGATCTCCATCGAGGCGCTCGACCTCGAGCGCGCCCGGACTGCGGTTGAAGCCGGCCTCTCGGACGCGCTGGCATTCGGAGACGAGGCGACTGCCCTCGAGGCGACATCGCTATCGGGCATGGTCGACGCGGTCGGCGGGAGCATTGTTGTAGGCCTCGAGCGTATCGGAACGGCCGCGCACGAGGCCCGTGAGCGAGGGTTCGAGGACACCGGCGTGACGGCCTACCGCGATGCCGCCGTGACGGCCGCCCAGGTGATGGCCTATACGCGGGCCGCCGGCTGGATCGACGACGGGCTGCGCTACGCCGACTCGATCGAGCAATCCCACTGCGCCCACGTCATGGGGGCGACCTCAGGGCTCCTGGCCTGGGCAGACGGGCGCTGGGACGACGCGGTGGCACGGGGACAGCAGGCGCTGGCCGACCGCGGTTGCAGGCGCGGCGCCGGAATGGCGCGCTGGCCCCTTGCGTATGCGGCCCTTGGACGCGGTGACCTGCGCAGCGCCCGGCAGCACCTCGCGGCTGCGACGGCATTCGCGGAGCAGAGCGGCGCGTCGGACCACATGCTCGCGGCCCTGTGGGGATCAGCAGAAGTCGCCCTCCAGGCCGGTGAGTATGTGGAGGCCATCGAGCGGTCCGACCTGGCGCTCGAGATCGCGGAGCGGTCCGGCGACCTCGGCCGGTTCGCCCCCGTTGCGGTGACCGGCACCCGGGCCCGGGTCGCGGCCGGCCGGCCGGCTGAGGCGGCGCGTTGGGTCGAGCGGGTCGCGAGCCTGCTGGAGCCGGTGGACTGGTTCGCCTCGCCGGCGCTTGACCACGCGCGGGGGCTCGTCGCCCTCGCGGAGGGATCCGTCGGGATGGCGCGCTCGTCGCTCGAGCGGGCCGTTCGCGGCTGGGCGGACCGAGGTCGCACCTGGGAGGCCCTCTGGGCTCGGGTCGATCTTGCCGGCTGCCTGATCAGGTCGAATCGTTTCGCCGACGCGTTGAGCCTGATCGTTGACGTGCGCGAGGCGGCGCAGCGTCTCGGCAGCCGCCCGCTGGCCGAGCGAGCCGATACGCTCGCCCGTCTTGCCCGAGGCCACGCCCCGGACGATGAGCCGTGGCACCCGCTCACGACCCGCGAGCTCGAGGTCGCCCGGCTGATTGCGGTCGGACGGACAAATGCAGAGATAGGCGAGGAGCTCGGCATCGCGTCGAAGACGGCGAGCGCCCATGTCGAGCACATCCTGGCCAAGCTGGGCGCCGCCCGGCGGGCCGAGATCGCGACGTGGGTGTCGAACCGCTCCGGCCGGGGTGTCGAACGAGGGGCACCGTCGCGGGTCGCGGAACCGACGACCGGCCGCGTCTGACCGTCTCGGGACTCCGACTCGCACCACCTGTATTCCCGTCGCGGGTGCGACTAGTATTCGACGATCTCGCACCTTCGGAAGAATGGTCGCGTGATCGAAGCGAGGAGGAGCGCATCGATGCAACGTCGTAATCGGCTTTTCGTGCTGGCGATGACGGCCGGCCTCATCGTCGCGGCATGCGGAGGCGGCGCCTCCGCGGCGCCGACCGAGGCGCCAACGGCAGCGCCAACGGCAGCGCCGACGGCGGAGGTGACCGCGCCGCCGGCCGCCGATGTCTGCACCGATCCGGGGGCGACCGCTGGTACCACCCTCGGGTTCGCGTCCTACGGCGGCGTCTACCAGAAGGCGCAGCGCCAGGGCTGGCTCGAGCCGTACGCAGCGCTCACGGGCGTCCAGTTCGCCGAGAGCGAGGAATCTTCCAACGCCACCATCAAGTCCCAGGTTGAATCCGGCCAGGTGACGTGGGACGTCGTCGACGTCGGCAACGACTTCGGCCTCGAGGGCAACAAGGACATCCTGGAGCCGCTCGATTACGGCTTGATTCACAGGGACGAGATCCTGCCCGGCTTTGCCGGCGACTACCGCGTCGCGGACATCACGTACGGGGTCGTCCTGGCCTACCGGAGCGACAAGTTCGCGACCGCACCCCAGGGTTGGGCCGACTACTTCGACCTGGCCAAATTCCCCGGCAAGCGGGGCATGTACGACTACTCGGCGGGCGGCGTCTTCGAGGTCGCCCTCATGGCCGACGGGGTTGCCCCCAAGGATCTCTACCCGCTCGACCTCGATCGTGCGATCGCGAAGCTCGACACGATCAAGGACAGCATGGTGTTCTGGCCCGGCGGCGCGAAGTCCATGGAGCTTATCGAGTCTGGTGAAGTCACCATGTCGTTGATGTGGAACGGCCGGGCGTGGAGCGCCAAGCACCTCGACAACGCCCCGATCGAGATCCAGTGGAACCAGCAGCTCCTGACGGCCGACTTCTTCGTCGTCCCCAAGGGCGCCCCGAACAAGGACGAGGCGATGAAGTTCATCGCCTGGGCCACCTGTGCCCAGAACAATGCGGCTCCGTCGAACTACATCCCGTACGGCCCGACCAACAAGAACGCGAAGGCCGCAGCGGACAAGATCGGCGATCTGGCCGTCACCAACGTTAACGACACGACCGCCTACTTCGACGACCAGTGGCTGATCACGAACGCGGCAGACCTCGACGCGAGGTACAACGACTGGAAGACCAAGTGATCGTGAGGTGGCAGTCCCCCGGGTAGGCCCGTGACCGTCACCACGAACCGCGCAGAAGGATCGGGCCGCCGCGACCGCGGCGGCCCGATCATCAACCGCTGGGCGGTGCTGCTGCTCCCGACCGTCGTCTTTCTCGCCGTGTTCTTCCTGGCGCCGCTGATCCTCATGGCGTTTCGGAGCATCAACGACCCTCCGGGGGCCGGGCTTTCCAACTACGCCGCATTCTTCGCATCCGAGGCAAACGTCCGGGTGCTCCGGAACACGTTCACGATCGCGTCGGTTTCGACGCTCATCTGCCTGCTGATCGGCTACCCATACGCCTACCTGATGAACAGCGCGCCGCCGCGTGTGGCCGGCATGCTGCTGATCCTCGTGCTCGTTCCGTTCTGGTCGAGCCTGCTCGTCCGAACCTTCGCCTGGGAGGTCATCCTGCGGGACACCGGCGTCATCAACAGCGTCCTGCGGGCGTGGGGGATCATCGAGGAACCGATCCAGATGATGCGGAACACCCTGGGCGTCATCCTCGGAATGTCCCAGATCCTCCTGCCCTTCATGGTCCTTCCGCTCTACACGGTCATGCGCCGGATCGACCCGGAGCTGACTCGGGCCGCCGCGAACCTGGGAGCCCGTCCCTTCGCGGCGTTTCGGCGGGTCTTCCTGCCGCTCAGCCTGCCCGGGATCGCGTCGGGCGCGCTGCTTGTCTTCGTGCTGGCCCTCGGCTTCTACATCACCCCCGCGATCCTCGGTAGCCCGCGCGAGACGATGATCAGCCGGTTCATCGCCGACCAGGTCCAGCAGCGCCTGAACTGGGGACTGGCCAGCGCGATGGCGGTGGTCCTGATGGCGCTGACCCTCGCAAGCCTCGTCATCGCGTCCCGGTTCGTGAAGATCAGGGACCTGTACGACGCCCTCGGAGAGGACACCTGAGCCCGCCATGACCGAGTCCTGGCGCCGGCCGCACCGCCTCCTGCTCATGGCGATGGGCGGGCTGACGGTGCTGTTCCTGGTCGCCCCCACCCTGATCGTGGTGCCGATGGGCTTCTCGTCCTCGAATATCCTCGCCTTCCCGCCGCCTGGCTGGTCGCTCGAGTGGTATGAGCAGGCGTTCACGAGCAAGGCCTGGACGAGCGGCCTCGTGAACAGCGTTCAGGTAGCGGTCGTGACGGCGGTCGTGGCGACGATCCTCGGCACCCTCGCTGCCCTCGGCCTAACCCGCGGCCGCTTCCCGGGTCGAGGAGCTCTGAACACCGTGATCCTCTCGCCGCTCATCGTTCCCACGATCATCATCGCGATCGGGATGTTCTCGCTGTACGTTCGCTGGAAGATCACCGGTTCCCTGCTCGGGCTGGTGGTGGCCCACACCGCGCTCGCCGTCCCGTTCGTCGTCGTGACGGTCTCGACCAGCCTCCGGACGATGGACCGCAACCTCGAGCTGGCCGCGCAGAACCTCGGGGCCGACCCGGTCCGCACGTTCCGGCGGATCACTCTGCCGCTGGTCATGCCGGGCGTCTTTGCTGGGGCGCTCTTCGCGTTTTTGACCTCTTGGGACGAGGTCGTGACGTCCATCTTCCTGACGACCACGAAGTTCCGGACCCTTCCAGTGGTCATGTGGGAGCAGGTCCGCGAGGTCGTGGACCCGAGCGTCGCCGCCGTGGCAACCCTCGTCCTCGTCGTGACCACGACCGTCCTCGCCCTGGCTTTCGTGGTCCGGCGTCAGGCCCCCGTCACGTGAGCGGATCCCAGGGCGCCGGGTCGGAAAGCGCGACGGGGCTGGCCCCCGGTCGTCCGGCCCTGGCGCTCCGAGCGCTCACGAAGCGGTTCGGCGACGTCGCCGCGGTGGACGGTGTCGACCTCGAGGTGATGCCGGGCGAGTTCATCACCCTCCTCGGTCCGTCGGGGTCGGGCAAGACGACCACGCTCCGGATCATCGCGGGCTTTACGGCCCAGACGAGCGGCACCATCGACATCGATGGGCTCGACATGAGCAACGTCCCGCCATACCGGCGCGACGTGGGCATGGTGTTCCAGAACTACGCCCTGTTCCCGCACATGACCGCGGCCGAAAACATCGCCTTCCCACTCGAGATGCGCAATGCCGGCAAGGCCGAGATCAAGCGGCGCGTCGCGGAGGCGCTCCAGCTCGTGCAGCTGCCGTACCACGGGGACCGCTACCCGCGTCAGCTTTCCGGGGGCCAGCAGCAGCGGATCGCCCTGGCGCGGGCGATCGTCTTCCGGCCCCGCCTGCTTCTCATGGACGAGCCGCTCGGAGCCCTCGACAAAAAGCTCCGCGAATCACTCGAGCTTGAGATCCTGCACATCAGCCGGCAGGTCGGGGCGACCGTCGTGTACGTGACCCACGATCAGGAAGAAGCGCTGGTCATGAGTGACCGGATCGCCATCTTCCGGGACGGCCGGATCGAGCAGGCCGGCACAGGCGAGGACCTCTACGACCGCCCGGCATCCCTCTTCGTGGCGGACTTCATCGGCGAATCGAACATCCTGCGCGGCCGGTTCACGCGCGACGGCACGGGTGGGTGGCTCGTGCGCGAGGGCTGGCGGGGACGGATATCGCCGGCGGCGATGGCCGGGGCCGGCGTGGAAGACGGCGCCGCCGCCGCGCTCGTCGTCCGGCCGGAGCGCCTCGAGGTTCGTTCGGCGGACGAACCCGACCGGGAGGGCGAGAACTCGATGGCCGCGACCATCCGGGACATCCTCTTCCTCGGCTCGCTCCGCAAGTACGAATTGGTGCTGCCGACCGGCGAGCCGCTGGTGGTTCGAAGCCCGATCGAACCGACCAGCCATCGGCCTGGTGAGGCCGTCCGCGTCGCCTGGGCGGTTGAACGCGGCGTCCTCGTCGCGGACCCGGCGGCCTGACGCTCGCTCCTTGACCGGGTCAGGTTGCAGAAGCCGGCAACCCGGCTCCAGAGGCGCTGGCCGGGGCTCTTGCCGAGGGCACGGCCTGATCCGCGGTCACGGCTGAGCTGGCCCCGGCGGACTCGAGACGCGCCAGGAACGGCTTTGCGCCGAGTCGCGTGAAGGTCTCTCGGGCAGTCGCCACCGCCGCCGGCGCCTCGGCCATCTCGCGTTCGGTGGGGGCGAGCAGGATCGCCATGTCGAGCGCGGCCAAGGCCTCGTCAAAGGCAAGACCCAGGTTCCGCCAGCCGCGGAGCGCTTCGCGGTAGCCGGCCACGGCATCGCCACGACGCCCCTCGAGCGCAGCGACCCCGGCCCGAAGCGTGACGCGGTCCAGCTCGATCGCCTGGCCACGAATGACCGACGCGTCCAGTCGCTGCAGGACGAGGCTCGCGTCGGCAACGTCGCCGGCCCACAGCGCGGCCCGTGCAGCGAGTGGCAGCGCGATCGGGTCAAAGATGTTCGTCTTATCAGCCGCCAGTGCGCCCTCGCGACGGGCGTCGACGTGCCGCCCGCCAGCAAATGCCTCCCAGGCACGACCCCAATGGCAGTACGAGGCGTACTGCGGGTCCGTCATCGTCGTGCCCAGCCGCTCCGCCTCGGCCAGATCGGCTGACGGATCGCCGCCAGCAAGGGCCGTCAGGACGGCGCGATCCACGTAAAGCTCGAGGTAGAAGTCGCCCGTGATCTCGTTCGCCAGCCATTGCTCGAGCAGCTCGGACACCCAAGTCCACTCGCCGATCCTGATCGCGCACGAGGCGGCGTTGCCAACCATCTGAAAGCCGTAGACGAGAGACCCGCGCCGGGCGGCGATGTCCAGCCCCTCGCGAGCCATGGCCAGGCCCGCCACAGGATCGGCGAACTGCTCATAGAACGTGAGGATCGTCCGTGTCCCTCGACTTACCCCGAAGAGATCGTTGGACGTCGCCAGTTCGTGGGTCCCTCGGAGGAGGATCAGGGATTCCCGCGGCCGATTGAGCCGGAACAACGCGCCGCTCAAGCGGGCCAGCCCGGCGGCCGTTTCTGGCAATAGGTCGAGACGCTCGGCGATTGGAAGCAGACGCTCCAACCAGACGAGGCTCTCGGCCTCCATGTGGCGCGAGTAGCCCATCGCGATTCCCAACATGAGAGAGACGCCCGCCGGGGATGCCTCCAAGTCCGAGAACTCCTCCCACGCGGGTAGGCACACTTCAAGCACTCGTTTGGTGTCGGACGCGAACTGCCAGATCGCGGATCCGTACGCCGCTGTTGCCAGCACGATTCCCTCGCGATCGCCGAGCTCGCGCCGGGCCTCGAGCGCCGCGAGCCCGTGCCGCTCGGCGACTTCGGGCACCAGCCCCTCCATTGCCGAGGCAAGTGCGCGTCCATGGAGATCCGCGCGATCGGCGGCGTCCGGGCTGACCCGCAGCGCGTGCTCCAGGAAACTGATTGCCTGCGTATGGGAGCCGAGCGCGGCCGCTCGCTCGGCGGCGCCGCGGAGCGCCACTCTGGCCTGGGCTGCCAGCGCATCGGCCTCCGGCCCATCGGCGGCATAGCCATGGGCGGACAGGTAGTGTCCGGCGAGCGCCCCGGCCAACTCGTCGCTTCCAAGAGACTCAAAGAACCGAGCCGCGGCGAGGTGCCGGACCTTTCGGTCCCGCTTGGCGAGCGTGTGGTAGGCGACCTCGCGAATCAACGCCTGGACAAAAGCGTACTGGCCCCGCTCGGGCGATCGGGGATCCGCCTGCTGGACGAGCAGCTCGCGCCGGACGAGCGCGCGCAGCCGAGGCTCGAGCGCGACCAGATCGACGCCCGAGACGGCCGATAGACCGGCCAGAGTGAAGCTCTGGCCAAGCACCGCCGCATCGGCCACCAGCGACCGGTCGGAGGCATCGAGCTCGTCGAGGCGCGCGGAGATCAAGGCCGTGAGCGTGTCGGGCACCGCCAGGTCTGAGACATCGCCGACCGGTCGGTAGACCCCACCCTCCACGGCGAGCCGACCCTGGGCCAGGAGCATCCGCACGGTCTCGACCGCATACAGCGGGATCCCGTCGGCCCGACCGACGATCGCGTCGCGTGCCGTCGTCGGCAGGCCGGGCACGAGGCCGGCCAATAGCTCCTGCATGGCCGGGGTGGACAGTGGCTCCAGGTAGACCGAGGTGAAGCTGCGCTTACCGGCGCCCCAGTCCGGCCGACGCTCAAGCAACTCGGGGCGAGCGAGGGTGACGATGAGGATCGGAACGCTCCGGCTCCACTCGAGCATGTGGTCGATGAAGTCGAGGAGGCCGGCATCGGCGTGGTGGAGGTCCTCGAAGACCATCACCACCGACCCCGTGGTAGCCAGACGCTCAAAGAACGTCCGCCAGGCTCCGAACAGCTGCTGCGACCCGACGCCGGACTCGATCCCCAGCAGGGACAGCAGGGCCGGCTCGATCCAGGCCCGCTCTGTCTCGTCCGGGACGTGCTCGTTGAGCATCGCGGTGATCCCCGCTCGAGTCGTCGGCTCGCCATCCGTCTCCTGGAGCCGGGCACGGCCGCGGATCATCTCGCCGAGCGCCCAGAAGGAGATCCCGTCGCCGTAGGCTGGGCTGCGTCCATCGTGCCACCAGACCCGCTCCACGAGCCCATCCGCGTATTTCAGGAATTCCCAGGCCAGCCGTGACTTCCCGATCCCCGCCGGCCCCATCACGCTGACGAGGCGCGGCCGTCCCTCGCGCCCGGTGGCGTGGAACAGGTCCTTGAGCTGCCGGAGCTCCTCGTCCCGTCCGACGAACGGAGCCTCGAGAGCCTCGGATCGGCCGACCCCCCGCCGCCGCCCAATGACCCGGAGGGCGCGCCAGGCTGGGACCGGGCTCTCCTTGCCCTTGAGGACCTGCTCGCCCGCGGCCTCGAAGGCGATGGCGCTCCCCGTCGCTCGCTGCGTCGCCTCGCCCACAAGGACCGTGGACGGCGGCGCTGCGCCTTGCAGGCGGCTCGCGGTGTTCACCAGGTCCCCGGTGACCATTCCCTGGTTCGTGGCGCCCAGCGTCACCGCCGCCTCTCCCGTGAGGACGCCGACCCGGACCTCGATCCCGGCTGCCAGGCCGCGCACGCCGTCAACGAGCTCGAGGCCGGCTCGGACCGCCCGTTCCGCGTCGTCCTCGCGCGCGACGGGCGCGCCCCACAGGGCCATCACCGCGTCGCCGATGAACTTCTCCACGACACCGCCGTAGCGGCCGATGACCTCGCGGACCGTGTCGAAGTATCTCGTCTGGAGATCCCGAATCTCCTCGGCGTCACGGCCTTCCGAGAACGATGTAAAGCCGACGAGGTCGGCGAAGAGCACCGTCACGAAGCGCCGCTCGGCGACGGGATCCGGGGACGCGGAGGCGCTCAAAGCCCCGGCCGCAGCGCCCGTGCGAGGGCCCGTCCGCGCCGGGGCGCCGGCCAGCGGCGTGGCGCACTCCGAGCAGAACTTGGCGCCCGGCAGGTTCGCAGCGCCGCAGTTCGGGCAGGCCGTGGCAAACGGCGTCGCGCACTCCATGCAGAACTTCGCGCCGACGCGGTTCTCGGTACCGCAGTTTGAACAGATCACGCGCGTCTCATCTCCGTGCCAGAACGCGAGAGCGTGAGGATAGCGGAGCCGCGGCCGCCGACAAGGTCGGTCGATCCCCTAGGATGCGGGTGTGAAGTGGGTAACCCGCGAACACCCGAAGACCGACCGGATCGCCTGCCCCTGGCTGATTCGCAAGTTCATCGATGCCGATGCGGAGATCGTCTACGTACCGCGTGACGACGTGCTCCCGTATGCCGAGCGCGAGGGCGCGATCTCGTTCGATGCGCAGGGCGCTCGCTACACGCATCGAGGTGGGCTGTATTCGTTCGAAGTCCTCGTCGAGGACCACGCTCTCGGCGGTGACTCAGCCCTTGCCCTGATGGCAACGGTGGTGCACGGGGCCGACGTCTCCGAGCATGCCGACGCGACGCCGCAGTCGCGCGGCCTCCAGGCGATTGCGGACGGCTTTTCCTACCTGGACGTGTCCGATCAGCGCCAGCTGGAGCTCGAGCTCCCGGTGTACGACGCCCTCTACGCGTGGGCCCAGCGTGAGGTCGCCGCCCGCTCTGGCTGAGAACGTTCAGCCAGACCCAGGACTCTGAGCCGACGACATTCGTCGTCGTACCCGCAGCAGCCCAGTCCGCGGGCCGAGCACGAGGGCTCCGAGGAACGCCGCCGTCTCCACGAGGACGATCAGCGCGGCGCTCGCGGTGTTCGTCCAGTAGCTGACATAGAGGCCGATCGCGGGCGCCACGACGCCGATCGCGGCGGCGAGCAGGAGCAGCCGTGAGAACCGGTCGGTCAGGAGCTGCGCCGTGGCCGCCGGCGTGACCAGCATGGCCACGACGAGGATGATCCCGACGGCCTGGAGGCTGATCACGATGGTCATCGCGATCAGTCCGAGGAAGAGATACTCGAGCGCGGCGACGGGCAGGCCGGACGCGCCCGCCGCGAGCGGGTCGAACGTCGAGTAGAGCAGCTCCTTCCAGAAGACCGCGATGATCGCGAGCACCACGAGTCCGAGGATCGTGAGGGCGACGAGGTCCGACCCGCTGATCCCGAGCACCTCCCCGAACAGGAAGCCGAAGAGGTCGCCGACGTAGTTCGGGATCGTGCTGAACAGGAGGATCCCGAACGCGAACATGCCCGCGAAGAGCACCCCGATGGTCGTGTCGCCGCGCAGCCGGCCGCGCCGGGTGATCCAGCCGATCGCGAGCGACGTGCCCACGGCTGCGATGGTCGCGCCCAAGTAGAAGGGCGCCCCAAGCAGGTACGCTGCCACGACCCCGGGGAAGGCCGCGTGGCTCAGGGCGTCACCCATGAAGGCGAGGCCGCGCAGGACCATGTAGGTCCCGATGACCGCGCACACGAGCCCGACCATCGCCGAGGCCGCCAGCGCGCGAAGGAAGAACCCGTAGCCGAGCGGCTCCAGGAGGTACGTCACGACCGTCGCTCCAACCTCACGGCCGACGCCCCGGCGCCCCGGTCCTGTCGTCGTGATGGTGGACCTCGCCGCCGGCCGCCTCGTCGTGGTGATGGGCGTCGTCGATGAGCAACGCTCGATCTCCCACGAACAGGAGGTGTCCACCGTAGGTGCGACGGAGCACGTCGGTGTCGAGGACGAGGCTCGCGTCGCCCTGGGCGACGATCGTCCGGTTGACCGCGACGATCGACTGGAAGTGTTCCGCGGCCGAGGCCAGGTCGTGGGTGGTGGCGATCACGGTCTTCCCGGAGCGCGCCTCTGCGTCGAGGACGCGCATCAGGTCTTCCTGCGTCGCGGCGTCAACGCCGGTGACCGGCTCATCGAGCAGATAGAGATCGGGCTCCGACGCGAGCGCCCGGGCGAGGAAGACCCGCCGACGCTGGCCGCCGGACAGCGCGCCGATCTGGCGATGTGCCAGCTCGCCCATGCCCACCTCGTCGAGGGCGTCCGCGACCGCCGCGTGGTCGGCGGGGCCCGGACGCCGGAGCGGTCCGAGGCGCGGGTAGCGGCCCATCATCACGACATCGCCCGCGGAGATCGGGAACCCCCAGTCCACGGCCTCGGCCTGCGGGACGTAGGCGACCGAGCGCCCGTGCTCCCCGGGGCGGCCTCCCAGGACGGAAATCGAGCCGGTCCAGGGCCGGAGCAATCCGGCGATGAGCTTGAGGAGCGTGCTCTTGCCGCCTCCGTTCGGGCCGACGACGGCGGTCAGCGATCCGGCTGCCAGCGAAAGCTCGACGTGCTCCAGGACAGGTCGATCGTCGTACCCAACCGACACACCCGCCAGGTCCACGCTCGGCGCCGTCGCGACCGCCGTCATCGAAGCGCCCCGACCAGCTGCTGCACGTCCCACCGGATCATCCCCTCGTAGGAGACCACCGGCTCGTTGCCGAGCGTGTCGTCGTACAGGTTTGCGACGACGGTCGCGCCGGTCTCCCGGGCGATTTGGTCCACGAGCGCCGTGGGAAACTGACGCTCGCTGAAGATCGCCCGGACACCGCTGGCCCGGATCGCATCCACCAGCGCCGCGATCTCGCCGGCGCTTGGGTCCTGGCCCGGCGCCTTCACCGCGACCCCGATGATGGCCAGCCCGTAGGCTCGGGCGAAGTACGGCAGGGCGTCGTGGAACGTCACGAGCTTGCGGTCCGCCTCGGCGATGGTGTCGACCTGGGCCCGAGCCCACCCATCGAGGTCGGCCAGCCGTCGGATGTAGGTCGCGGAGGTCGCGCCGATCTGCGGGGCATGGGAAGGGTCCGCCGCGATGAGAGCATCGGAGATCCGGGTCGCATACAGCTGGGCATTGGCCACGTCCATCCAGAGGTGCGGGTTCTGCGTCTCGGGCGAGTCGCCCGGGAGCAGTGTGACGCCCTCGAGATCGACCCCGAGCCTTAGGATCGGTGCGCCGTTCGACGCCGAGCGAATGGTCGGCTCGAGCCAGTCATCCAGGCCCAGGCCGTTCATCACGAACAGGTCGGCCGATGCCACGGCCCGAAGGTCTCCCGGCGAGGCCTGATACGTGTGGACGTCCGACCCTTTCGGGACGAGGCTCGTGACGGCCACCCGGTCACCACCGACGTTGTCGATGAGATCACCGAACACGCTCGAGGTCGTCACGACCCTGATCCGGTCCCCCGCGCCCGGTGATGGGACGGGGGGTTGGCCGGCGCCGCACGCTCCGCCACCCGCGGCCACGATCATGCTGAACAGGAGGGCGCTGGCCCGGCCTCGCATGCCAGCGATATTGAGACTCAGGCTCAATTAGTGTCAAGCCTCCCGGGCCCGCATACCGGGGAGTTACCTCACGACTCAGATCTGGGCTGACCGCGCTCCGCGCTTCGCCCACGTCGTCGCATGCACCCGAGCGCCACATTCAGAGGCGGCTCCGTCTGCACTCGAATCCGACCCAGCGAAGGCCGCGGGAGTGCCAGACGTCCGCCCTGGCACGACCGTGCGGACTACGATCCGCGGATGGATCGTTCGCTCGCGGCGACGGAGGTTTGAGCGTGATCCGCGCGCTCATCCCGGCGCACGACGAGGCGCCCCGCATCGAGGCGGTGGTCCGGGCGGCCGCCCGCCACGTCCCGGTCATCGTTGTGGACGACGGATCCACCGATGCCACCGCCGCGATCGCGCAGGCGGCTGGCGCGACGGTCCTCTCGCAGCGACCGAACGCCGGCAAGGGCGCCGCGCTCCGGGCCGGCTTCGTACGCGTCCTGGCGGGCGCCACCGAGGCCGTCGTGACCCTCGACGGCGACGGCCAGCACGACCCGGCCGAGCTGCCACGATTCCTCGAGGCGGCGGCGGCCGGCGGGTTCGAGCTCGTCATCGGGCGCCGTGAATTCGGACGTATGCCGTTCATCCGGCGGGCCTCGAACGCGCTCGGGACACTGGTCCTCTCGGCCGCGGTCGGGCGCTGGATCCCGGACAACCAGTCCGGCTACCGGCTGGTCGGCCGTCGGCTGATGGCGGCGATGCTCGACAGCCGCGAGGACGGTTTCGCGTTCGAAGTGGAGATGATCGCGGTCTGCCTGCGCGAGGGCTGGCCGATCGGCTGGGTACCGATCGCCACGATCTACGGCGACGAGCGCAGCCACATCCGGCCGCTCCGCCACCTTCGTGAGTTCATCGCCGTGGCGCTCCGGGCAAGACGGATCGTGCGTGGTGGGCGGGGCTGATGCCAGAGGGGCGGGCGACGTGGCAGACCGCGGGCGGGACGTGGCAGAGGGGCGGGCGGGCCTCGGCAGACGGCGGGCGGGACCTAGCTTCCGTCTTTGCCATATGCCCACCAGGCGGGTATTGGTCACGGCAGGGCGCCGGTTTCGACCGTCCTTTGCCGGTCGAGGCGGCCGAAATGTGCCGACGCGAGCGTGGGTCGGGATGAATCCTTGCGCCATCGCGTCGGATCGAGGTCGTGGCCCCGACTAGTACCCGTGAGGTGGGAACATGACAATTTGGTCGTTTCGGGTGACGCGGGCGCAGCCGCCGACGTGACTTCAGCTCTGAGCCACGAAGGTGGGCCGGGCACCGCCCCTCGGGCCTGGGCCTCGGGCCTGGGCCTCGGACCTGGGCCTCGAACCCGCGCCTCAGACCTGAGCCTCAGCCAAGCCTGAGCTGCGGCAGGACCTCGCGACCGAACACCTCGATGAATTCGGCCTGGTTGCGGCCGACGTTGTGGAGGTGCACCTCATCGAAGCCCATATCCAGGTAGTGCTGGATGTGCGCCGCGTGGGCAGCAAGGTCCGAGGTCATCAGCACCCGGTTCTTGAAGTCGTCCGGGCCGACGAGCCTGGCCATCGCCGCGAAATCCTCGGGGTTCTTGATGTCCTGCTTGGGGAAAGGCATGCCGCCGTTGGGCCACTCGCGCACGGCCTGCTCGCGGGCCTCCTCGTCTGTGCGCGCCCACGAGACGTGGATCTGGAGGAGCTTCGGCGAGCGGGAGGGATCCTTGCCGGCCTCGCGAGCGCCTTCCTCGTACTTCGCCCAGAGCATCCCGATCTTCTCGTCCGCGGCCCCGACCGTGATGATCCCATCGGCGAACTTGCCGGTCTTCTTCGCGTTGACCGGGCCGGCGGTCGCGACGTAGATCGGGACGGGTTGCTCAGGCCGCGTGTAGAGCTTCGCGCTCTCGAGCGTGAAGTACTCGCCGCGGTGCTTCACGACCTCGCCGCTGAACAATTTGTTGATGATCTCGATGCTTTCGAACAGCATCGCACTTCGCACGCCGATCTCGGGCCAGACCCCGCCAACGACGTGCTCGTTGAGCGCCTCGCCGGCACCGAGCCCGAGATAGAAACGGCCCGGGAACATCGCCCCGAGCGTCGCCGCCGCGTGGGCGATGACCGCGGGGTGGTATCGGAACCCCGGGCAGGTGACCGCGGTGCCAAACGGCAGCGACGTCCGGGCGCCGAGCGCACCCATGAACGACCATGCAAATGCGGCATTGCCCTGCTGCGGCGTCCAAGGGTGGAAGTGCTCGCTGACCATGAAGCCGGCGTTGAACCCCGCGCCCTCGGCCCGGGCACACCAGTCGAGCAGGTCCGTGGGGTGAAACTGCTCGAGCATCGCCGCGTAGCCGATCTTCGCCATGCCGACGGGCCTCCGAACCTCCGGCGATCAATCATCGCCGTGAGTGCGCCGCCAATGGTACGAGTCGGGCGTCGTTGCGCGGTCGTGCCACCATGAACGGCGATGGAGATCGAGCTGTTCGCCACCCCCGAGCTCGGCGACACCTCGTATCTCATTGCAAGCCGGGGCGAGGCGGCGCTCGTCGATCCGCAGCGCGATGCGTGGCGGTTTCTCGCGGTCGCCGCCGAGCGAGCCTTGCGCGTGACCCACGTGCTCGAAACCCACGTCCACAACGACTACCTGTCCGGTGCGCTCGAGGCCCGCGCCTCCACCGGCGCGGCGATCGTGGCGCCGGCGCGCGGTCGGTACGAGTTCCCGCATCTCGGCGCCGACGAAGGGACCGTCGTCGAGGTCGGGCGGCTGCGGCTGACCGCGATGGCCACGCCCGGCCACACGCCGGAGCACATCGCGTGGTCGATCCAGGACGCCGACTCGGCTGCCGATGCGGCCCCCCTGGGCCTGTTCACGGGAGGCTCGCTCCTGGTTGGAACCGCGGGTCGCACCGACCTGCTCGGTCCGGAACGGACGGCCGAGCTGACCGGTCTCCAGGCGGCAACCCTGCGACGCCTCGCCGCGCTCCCGGGCGACGTGCAGATCCTTCCGACCCACGGAGCCGGGAGCTTCTGCAGCGTCGGCCCCGCGGCTGCGTCGCGCGCGTCGACGGTCGGTGGGGAGCTCGTTGGCAACCCGGTCCTCCGCGCCGTGAGCGACGGAGGCTTTGCCGAGGCCCTCCTGGGTGGACTGGGGTTGTATCCGGCGTACTACGCCCGGATGGCACCGCTCAACCGGTCCGGCCCGCGCGTCCTCGGCGGGCGGCCGGTGACACGCATGTTGGGTCCGGAGGCCTTCGCCCGGGCGATCGATGCAGGTTCGACCATTGTCGATGCCCGGCCGCGATTGGCATTCGCCGCCGGACACCTGCCCGGCAGCCTGAACATCGAGCTTGACGAATCGTTTGCCGCCTACGTCGGCTGGCTCGTGCCGTTCGATGCCTCGCTGGCCCTCGTCCTCCCGAGCCCGACCTTCGAGGCCGCCGAGACGGCCATCGACCAGCTCATCCGGATCGGCTACGAGCACGTTGCGGGCGTGCTCGACGGTGGGAGCGACGCGTGGGCAGCCTCCGGGCGCCCGATTCGCTCGTATCGGACGACCTCGATCGAGGCGGTCTTCGACGAGACGGAGCGAGGCGTCCGGGTCGAGCTGCTTGACGTTCGTCAGCCGGTCGAGTGGCGTGATGACGGTGTGATCCCCGGCTCGCGGACGATCTTCGTGGCCGATCTGCCGAGCCACCTCGACGAGCTGTCACGTGACCGCGAGCTCACCGTCCTGTGCAAGGCCGGCAGCCGCGCCTCGATCGCGGCCAGCATCCTCGACGCCGCCGGGATCCCCGTGCGCCTGGTGGCGAGCGGGGGAGCCACGGGCTGGGCCGAGCGATTCGCCCGGCTCGCGCCCACGCCCGGGCCCTGAGCGCGGTACGGTCCGCAGGAATGGCTCACGAACGACTCCGCTTTCCCGACCCGACCCCGCGAGGTCGGCCAACCGTGCCGGAGGCGCTTCGTGACCGGCTCCGATTCGCGACCCTGGCCGCCACGCTGCTGATGATCGTCGGGACCGTGCTGCCGTGGATCCGCGCGTGGCGGCCGGGCACGGGCTGGTTCGACGTCAGCGGCTTCGAGCAGGGAGGTGACGGCGGCCTCGTGCTCGAACTCGGGCTGCTGGCCGGCGTCCTGGTCTGGAGCACGCGCGCATGGCAGAGCCGGATCGGGCCGCTCGTGGCGGGCCCGGGTCTCGCCGGCGTGGCATGCCTGATCGTGCTGCGCCTGTGGCATGAGAATGGGCTGACGTTCTTCCGCCTCCTTACCAACGCCGGTGGTCATGGTTCGTTTCAGCCCGGGTTCTGGCTGACCGTGCTCGGCGCGATCGGGACGACGGCCTGCGGAGCGATCGCGATCTGGCGCTCTCGCGGCCGCGTCTCATACGCGCCCGGAGCCTCGGCGGCCGGCATTGCCGGCGCGCTGGGGGGCGCGATCGGAGCCGTCGGTGGGTTCGTCGCCGGCTCGCAGATCGCCACGCTGCTGACCGACGGCAGCCCGGTCGGGGCATCTGGCGTCCTCATTGTCCTCGCCTTTGCGTTCGCGTTCGGCGGGGCCTGGTTCGGGGCCGTTGCCGGCTCGGGCATCGTTCGCGCCCTGCGACGGCGGTGACGAGCCCCGATCCCACACTACGCCGCCTGGCCGCCGGTATCACGACCGGCCCGGACTATCGGGGCGCGGCCGCCGACTTCCGAACCGTCCGCCTGGCGGGCCTCGACCTGCCGCTCCGGGCCTCGACCGCAATCCTCGTCGTGACCCTCGTCTTGCTGTTCGACTTCTCGCGGACGGCGATCCCCCAGGAGGTCCAGGCCATCGGGCGGGCCGCCGCGGCCATCCGCTACCAGGCGCTCGAGCGAGTTGTCCTCTTTGGGCTCGTCCCCGGGCTCGTCGTCGCCTTCGCGTTCCGCGACCGCCTCGCCGCGTACGGGTTGGGGCCCGGCAACTGGCGCCTCGGCGGCACCCTCGCGCTGATCGGCTGCGCGATCGTCTCGCCGCTCGTCGTCGCGATCGGGTCGAACGTGCAATTCAGCGCCTACTACGGCGTTTCCGGAGCGTCAGTCGGCGACCTCCTGGTGACGCACCTGCTCGACCTGGTCCCCGCCGAATTCCTCGTCCGCGGCTTCCTGATGTTCACGCTCCTCCGGACGATCGGCCCGCTCGGGGTCGTCGTCGCCCAGCTGCCGTTCGTCTTCGTCCACCTCGGAAAGCCGGAGATCGAACTCTTCTCGACCCTCTTCGGCGGGCTGGTCTTCGGCTGGCTGGATTGGCGAACTCGCTCGATCTGGTGGAGCGCGCTCGGCCATGTCTACGTCCTGACGCTGGTCGTGGCGGTCGCGGGCACCGGGATGGCCACCTGACGGCGTGGCGTCGGGCGCCCTCGCCTGATGGGGCGCCGCGATCTCTAGCTGCACGCCGGTTCTGAGTGTCGGCACCGCCTGACGCCGCCGGGTATCCTTCACGCGGCCCAAACCAGCCGCGCGACTCATGGAGGGACAGGGTCGTGGCGGCGCGGCTGCGATCACGCGAATCGTTTCCCCAGAGATCAGGTGGTGCCCATGAAGATCGGAGTCGCGAGGGAGACCGCGCCGGGTGAACGGCGCGTGGCCCTCGTCCCCGAGGCGCTCGGCAAGCTGACCGCGGCCGGGCTCGAGATCCTGGTCGAGGTCGGCGCCGGGCTCGGTGCGCTCATCCCGGATGCCGCCTTCGCTAATGCCGGCGCAAGGATCGTCCCGACCGACGATCTCTACCGCGAGGCGGATGCGATCCTGCGGGTGCAGAAGCCGTCCTCGGCCGAGGCCGCGCGGCTTCGCACCGGGCAGGCAGTCATCGGACTGCTCCAGCCGTTGCTGGACCCTCAGCTCATGGCGGCCCTCGCGGCGGCCGGGGTCACGGCGATCAGCCTGGACGCGATCCCGCGCACGCTGTCACGGGCCCAGACCATGGATGCCCTCTCCTCGCAGGCCAACGTCGGCGGCTACAAGGCGGTGCTCATGGCCGCGAACGCATTCGGGCGCTACTTCCCGCTCCTGACCACCGCCGCCGGAACGGCCAAGCCGGCCAACGTCCTGATCCTCGGGATCGGCGTGGCGGGGCTCCAGGCGATCGGCACGGCGCGCCGGCTCGGGTCCGTCGTCCAGGCCTACGACGTCCGGCCCGAGACGCGCGAGCAGGCGGAGTCGCTCGGCGCGAAGTTTGTCACACTCAGGACCCAGATCGACGCCACCGGCGCGGGCGGGTATGCCCGCGAGCTCACGCCCGAGGAGCGCGCCGCTCAGCAGGCCGAGCTCAACGAGGTGATCGGGGGCATGGATGTCGTGATCACGACGGCGCAGGTCCCCGGCCGGAAGCCGCCGGTCCTGGTCACCGCAGCCGCGGTCGGCCTGATGAAGCCCGGCTCGGTCATCGTGGACATGGCCGCGTCGGCGCTCGGCGGTAACTGCGAGCTGTCGCAGGCAGGGCGCGAAATCGTGACGGACAACCTGGTGACCATCATCTCTCCGGACAACCTGCCGGCCACGATGCCGATCGGCTCGTCCGCGTTCTACGCCCGCAACCTGTCCGCGCTCCTCCTCCAGCTCGTGAAGGACGGCGCGTTGAACCTTGATCCGGCGGACGAGATCGCCGGGCCTGTGACCATCACCCACGGCGGCGAGATCCGCTCCAAGGCAGTCAAGAAGCTGCTCCAGCCGCCCGGAGGTACCGCGTGAACCCCGAACTCCTGGCCGCCCTGACGGTCTTCCTGCTCGCGATCCTGTGCGGCTTCGCCGTCATCAGCAAGGTCCCTGCCACGCTCCATACGCCGCTGATGTCCGGCGCGAACTCGATCCACGGGATCGTCCTGGTCGGCTCCATGCTCATCGCTGCCTCGGCGACCGACCTGCTCAGCCAGGTCCTCAGCCTCGTGGCCGTGGCCTTCGCGACGATGAACGTCGTGGGCGGCTATGTGGTCACCGACCGGATGCTTCAGATGTTCCGCAAGAAGCCGACGGCACCGAAGGCCGTCGCGGACGCGCCGGCACCGGCCGGGAAGGGCGGGGCCTGACCGATGGACGGCATCGAAGTCCTCGTCCGGATCGCCTGGCTCCTCGGAGCCGCCTCGTTCGTCATCGGCCTCATGCGGATGAACTCGCCGGCCACGGCCCGCAACGGCAACCTGCTCTCGGCGGGCGGCATGGCCGTCGCGATCGGCGGCACGGCCGTCCTGCTCGCGGTCAACGGCACCGTCTCGGCCACCGGCTGGATCATCATCGCGGTCGGGATCGCCGTCGGTGGCGGGCTCGGGCTGTACACCGCCCGGACGGTGAAGATGACCGCGATGCCGCAGCTAGTCTCGCTGTTCAACGCTGTCGGCGGCGGGGCGGCGGCCCTCATCGCGATCGACGACTACCTGCGCCTCGCGGGCGAGGGCGCTGCGATCTCGCTCCAGGTCAGCATCCCGACGGTCCTCGACATCGTCATCGGCTCGATCACGTTCACCGGTTCGCTCATCGCGTCCGGCAAGCTCATGGGCGTGATCAGCGGCAAGCCGATCATTCTGCCGGGCGGACGCCTCATCACCCTCGCGATCGTGCTCCTCGCGGCCGCCGCCTCGATCTATCTGTGGACCGGCGTCGTCAGCGTCCCGGTCATGTTCCTCGTCCTGGCCGCGGCACTCGTGTTCGGGGTGACGATGGTCCTGCCGATCGGCGGCGCGGACATGCCCGTGGTCATCAGCCTGCTCAACAGCTTCACCGGCACGGCCGTCGCGATGGCCGGCTTTGTCATCGGCAACGACGTACTCATCATCGCCGGTGCCCTCGTCGGCGCCTCGGGCGCGATCCTGACCAAGCTTATGGCCGACGCCATGAACCGGTCGGTCCTGAACATCATGCTCGGCGGGTTCGGTGGCGGCGAGGGCACCGTCGGCGCGGTGAGCGGGGCCGGTGGCTCGGTTCGCGAACTCGGCATGGACGACGCGGCGATCCAGCTGGCGTACGCGAGCTCCGTCATCGTGGTTCCCGGCTACGGGCTGGCAGTCGCCCAGGCGCAGCACGCCGTCCGCGAGCTGGCCGAGCTCCTCGAGAGCCGCGGCGTGGACGTGAAGTACGCGATCCACCCGGTCGCCGGCCGGATGCCGGGGCACATGAACGTCCTCCTCGCGGAGGCCAACGTGCCCTATCCCCAGCTCAAGGAGATGGAGGAGATCAACCCCGAGTTCGATCGCTGCGACGTGGCCCTGGTCATCGGTGCCAACGACGTCACGAACCCGGCAGCGCGCAAGCCTGGTTCGCCCGTGTCGGGCATGCCGATCCTCGATGTCGACCACGCGAAGTCGATCATCGTCATCAAGCGCTCGATGGGCCGCGGCTACGCCGGCATCGACAACGAGCTGTACGTGAACCCCAAGACCGGGATGCTCTTCGCCGACGCCAAAGCCGGCCTGGCCGAGCTCGTGTCCGCGGTGAAGGCACTCTAGGGGCTCGGGCTCGGGGCCGGGGCTCGGGGCCGGGGCCGGGGCTCGGGTTGGGGAGCGGCTCGGCAGGCCGCGGCTCCGCAGGCCGCGGCTCCGCGCCCAGCCAAGCGTCACCTACCACCCACGGGGGTGGTATCCACGAAGAAATTACTCCGGGACGCCGGATTCGCCGGCCAAGGGGTGGCGCCGTGCTCAGACGGACACCTGGGAGGCGGTCCCGGGGCTGATCTATCGATCGACGGTGGATACCACCCGTGCCAGGCGTAGGTGGGGGGAACCCGGCGGAATCGGGTCGATACCACGCGTGGGGCCGGTAGCTGGCGGAACCGCCTCGTGGCCGCCGGTCCCCTCGCCGCCGGTCCCGCCGCCGCGCGTCCCGCCGCCGCGCGTCCCGCCGGGCATAATCCGGACATGCCCTCCTCCGAGCCGAAGACCCCCGACCCGAAGACCGAATTCGGGCGAACCCCACCGCCGGGCGAGGCGGCTACGCCGAAACCCGTCGAACCCACGGATGACATCGTCGAGCGCAAGCACACCCTCACGATCGGACGCAAGAAGCTCGCGTATACCTCGCGGACGGGACGGATCGTCCTTCGCGAGGAGGTCGTCGAGGACGGCAAGTCGGCCGGATTCAAAGCGAAGGCGACCGTATTTCTCACTTCCTACACGCTCGACGGCGCGGAGGGGACGAAGCGGCCGGTGACCTTCGCCTTCAACGGCGGGCCGGGCTCGTCGAGTGTCTGGCTGCACATGGGCCTGCTGGGGCCGCGACGCGTCCTCTCGGGCGACGTAGATGACCCGGTTCCACCGCCCTACGGCATCGCGGACAACGCCGAGAGCCTGCTGGGCCACTCGGATCTCGTGTTCATCGATCCGGTCGCCACCGGGTTCTCGCGGGCGCTCGACGGCGAGAAGCCGGGCGACTACCACGGGTTCACCCGCGACATCGAGTCGGTGGGCGAAGTGATCCGCCTGTGGACTTCGCGGAACGGGCGCTGGCTGTCGCCGAAGTTCCTCGCCGGGGAGTCCTACGGGACGATTCGCGCCGCGGGACTGGCGGCCCATCTCCAGACCAGGCACGGGATGTACCTGAACGGGATCGTGTTGATCTCGTCCGTGCTCGACCTCGGAACGATCATGTTCACGGAGGGCAACGAGCTCCCCTACTCGCTGTTCCTGCCGACCTATGCCGCCACCGCCCACTACCACGGCAAGCATCCCGGACGGACGCTCCGCGAGGTCCTCGATGAGGCGGAGGCCTACGCTGCCGCGGACTACCCGCGCATCCTCGCCCGCGGCCATCGACTGGGCGCCGCCGAGCGCCGGGCCGCGGTCACGAAGGTGGCCCGCCTGACGGGGCTGCGGCGCGAGTACGTGGACCGGGTCAACCTGCGGATCGAACACGTCCGGTTCTACACGGAGCTGCTTCGCGACCGGGGTCTGGCGGTGGGTCGTCTCGACGCGCGGTTCACCGCCTCGGAGCCGGACGGCGGTCGGGAGCGCTTCACGGAGGATCCGTCCTACTGGCACATCCTCGGCTCGTATACGGCCGCGCTCAACCAGTACGTCCGGGACGACCTCGGATACGAGAACGACCTGCCCTACGAGATCCTGTCCGGCCCGATCAACGAGAGCTGGTCATACAAGGAGTTCGAGGGGCGGTCGGTCTCGGTCGTCGATCAGCTGGGGGCGGCGATGCGGGCGAACCCGCACCTGCGCGTCCACATCGCCTGCGGCTACTACGACGGCGCTACGCCCCACTTCGCGGCAGAGCACGTGGTCGCGCACCTGCCGGTGCCGGAATCCCTGCGCGCCAACGTCGAGCTCGCCCACTACCCGGCCGGCCACATGATGTACGTCCACGAGCCGTCGCGGATCCGTCAGTCGGCCGACATCGCCGACTTCCTCCGCCGGGCGACGTCGGGCGCATAGATCGGCCGGGACCCCGTCGTGCCCGCACCATCGGAGACACGGGGCGGCGTCATGCGTCTCCTCGGCGCACCGGAGATTCGCGGCGCCGAGGGACCGCGCGAGCTCGCCGGTCACAAGACCTGGGCGCTCCTCGCAACGCTGGCGCTTGCCACGCGCGCCGTCTCTCGCCGCGAGCTGTCCGAACGCCTGTGGTCCGGCGCGGATGACCCCATGGCCGCCCTCCGCTGGGCACCTCCTCGCGAGGTCCCGACGCCCGCTGCGGCGTGGTGACCCGCGGCGCTGACCCACTCGATCCCGTTCATCCGGCCCCGGCGCCGCCACCGGCGCGTCGGGGCCGCTCCATGCCCAGGCTCAGCCGGCCTCGACCTCCAGCTGGGTGACATCCACGACGTCGGCCCGCAGCGCGCTGACGAGGTCGGCGGGCGCCAGGTGGAGGTTGACGCCATGGGCGCCGCCGCCGATCGCAACGATGGGCTCGCTCATCGCCGCGGCGTCCGCAATGACCGGCCAGGCTCGCGTCGAGCCGAAGGGCGTGATGGTGTACCGGACGTAGCCGGTCACATCGCGGGCCTCGTCCGCGTCCGGCAGGGACATGCGCGTGACACCGAGATGCGCGCGGAGCTTCGGCCAGTCGAACCGGCGGCCGGCCGGCACGAGCACGAACAGGTAGTCGTCCTCGCCGCGTCGGACAACGATCGTCCGCAGGAGCGCCCGGAGTGGGATGCCCTGGCGCTCGGCGGCCTCCTCGGCGGTCCGCGCCGGCTCGATGCGCACAACGCGATGCGGTACTCCGGCGGCGGTGATGGCCATAAGCGCGGGCGTCGCGTGGGTCGGGACCTCGGTCACACCTCGATGGTAGCCGCTGCCCGGCCAGGTTTCGCTATTCGGTGAGCGGCAGGTCGTCCGGGCCGAACGACGGCGCCGTCGTGGCCGGTACGGTCCGCATCGACCTGATCGGCGAGAACCACACGAAGGCGATCGCGGTGGCGCCCCCGAGGACGCCCACAGCCATCGAGGCGCGCAGGCCGAACAGCTCGGCGACGATCCCGCCCCCAACTGCACCGGCGAGCGCGGTGAGCGTCGTGACCGTTTCGACCGTGGCATTGACGCGCCCGAGGATCCGGCCATCGACGATCGATTGGGTCAGGGACGTTTCAAGGATGTCGTAGACCGTAGCGCCCGAATCGCCGATGAGTTGCTGCCCGACCAGAAAGGCCGCTCCCAGCAGCACCGCTCCACCCGGAGCGATCGGGATGAGCGCGCTGCCGATGGTCATGCCGGCGAGCCCGAGGAGCATCGCGCGGCCGATGCCGAAGCGCCGGGCCACACGGGCGGCAACGGCAGCCCCGGCGAGCGAGCCGAGGCCGCCGAGCGCGGCGACAATACCGATCGCGGCCGGCCCGAGACCGATCTCATGCGTCGCGAACAGGAGGTAGGTCGTCCCGAAGACACCCCACAGGATGTGGGTCCCGGCGTGCGCCGCGGCCACGGCGCGAAGCACCGGCGAGGCAGCGACGACCCGGATGCCCTCACGGATCTCGTGCAGGACGGGCTCGCGATCCTCGATCGCCGGCCGTGGAGGCTCGGGCCTCCGGATCGTCGCGAGGACGCCGGCCGACGCGAGGAATGAGATCGCGTCCAGGGCGATCGCAATTGGCGCCGACAGCAGCTGGACGAGGAAGCCGCTCAGGGCGAACCCGGTGAACTCGGCAGCGGAAGCACTCGCCGACAGGGCGCTGTTCGCCGCGATCAGGCGCGTCCTGCCGACGAGCGTCGGGAGGTAGGCCACGCTCGAGGTGTTGAAGAACGCGGACAGGATCGCGGCGAGGAAGGCCACGACGATCAGCTGGGGCATGCCGAGCACGGCGAGTGCGGCCGTGATGGGAATGGAGCCGAGCAACACGGCTCGTCCGAGGTCGGCTGCGATCATGATCGGGCGGCGCCGCAGTCGATCGACCCAGGCGCCGGCCACGAGCCCGACCACCAGCCAGCCCACGAACTCCAGGCTGCGGATGGCCGAGATCTGCAGGGGCCCGGCACCAAGCACGAGGATCGCGGTCAGGGGCAGCGCGGTTCGCGTGACGAAGGAGCCGACATACGAGACCGACGCTGCTGCCCAGAGGCGAACGAAGGCGCCGTTCTTCCAGATCGACTCGTCGGGTTCGGCAGCCGGCTCGGTCAAGCGGCGTCGCCCGGTTCGACGAGCTCGATCCTGATGCGCTTGTTGATGCGGCCTTTCGACTCGTAGCCGGTCACCCGGATGCTGCCGACTTCGCTCGTGTTCGCGACGTGGGTGCCGCCATCCGCTTGGAGATCGAGGCCCACGATCTCGATCGTCCGGATCTCCTCGATTCCCTCGGGCAGCAGGTTGATCTTCGTCCGGATCAGGTCCGGGATGGCGAATGCCTGCTCGCGGGGCAGCAGGTTCACGCGAACATCCCTGGCCCGGGCCAGCTCGTCATTGACCGATGCCTCGATGGCGTGCACCAGGTCGCCGCTCATCCGTTCGAATTCGAAGTCCATCCGGCCGGCGCCGGGCTCCATGTTCCCGCCCGTCACCAGGGCGCCGTAATCGCGCCAGACCACGCCGCACAGCGCGTGGAGGGCCGTGTGCGTCCGCATCAGCGCAAAACGTCGAGCCCAGTCGAGGTCGGCCCGCAGCCGGTCCCCGATCGCCGGCGGGTCAACACCGGGCTCGAGTTCGTGGACGATCTCGCCACCGGCCTTGCGCGCGGCCACGACGGCCCACGTTCGGCCGTCCGCGGTGCGGAAGAGGCGGCCTCGATCCGGTGGCTGGCCGCCGCCGCCGGGGTAGAACACCGTGCGATCAAGAACGACGAGCGGGGCGCCGGCGAGGTCCACGGCCACGACCGCCGCTTCTGCCTCGCGAGCGTAGGCATCCGTGTAGCACAGTTGCAGATTCACCCCGCGAGCGTATCGCGCGGTGACGGTGAGCACCACATAAGTGGCAGCTAAGGATGGCCGCGTAGCGTTCAAGGGACCGGGAACGGTGTGGGACGGTCGGGTCGAGAGCGGCCTGGAGCGGTTCCGGGAGCTGCCCGGTGGCTCGAAGGTCAGGGGTCCCACCAGTACTTTGGCCGGATTGAGGGCGCACGCCGGTGTCCGCAGGATGGGGCACCCGGTACGGAACCGGTCGGAATCATCCTCACCAGGAGCGCCCAACCATGAAGAACCGGATGCAGCGGGCCTGGCAGCTCGCAGTCGCCGTCGCCCCCCTCGCCGCGATCGCGCTGGTCGAGGCCGCAATGCGACGGTGGAGCTGACGCCCACCAACACCAGCCTCTGATCCGGCACCCCTCCTGCCGGACGGCGACTCAAACGAGACCCGGACCCTCCTCCGGGTCTCGTTTCTTTTCCCGGCGTCCTGATCAGCGAGTCTGAGGCGCGACGAGCTCGAGGCGGACCGCGACCATGGCTGCCTCCACCCGCCCTGACACGCCGAGCTTCGCAAGGATGTTGCCGACATGGACGCCGACGGTCTTCTGGCTGATGAACAGCCGTTCGCCGATCTCCCGGTTCGTCCGTCCCTGGGCGATGAGCCCGAGGACCTCGCGCTCCCGGTTCGAGAGGCCGAATGCCGCGCCCGGCCGTGGTTCGGGCGGACCCACGAACTCGGCGGCGATCCGCGTCGCGGCGAGGGCCTGGACGCCATCCGAACCCAGCGATCCGTGGCCGTTGGTCGCCCCACCACCACCGGCGCTCGCTGGTGAGGCGGGCAGTGGGGCCGGGCCGGCGGAGCCGGCAGCTTCGGCCGGGCCGGCGGAAGGATCCGCCGGGATGGTGATCAGCGCCCGGCGCGCGAGTGCCTCCAGTTCACGCAGGAGCGGGGCGGCGCCGAGCTCCCGGGCAATCCGGACGGCCTCGAGCAGGGGGCCCCGAGCGGCCACTCGGCCCGTGCGCGCATCCGATGCCGGAAGGGCAGCCTCGGCCTGTCGCCACCGTGCCCGGGCCACCTGGTACGGATCGCCGACGCCCTCCCATGCCTGGGCGACGGAATCCCAGGCGACCGCGAGGTCGCGCCCCTCGACTCGAGCCGCGTAGGCGCGGGCCGTCGCCAGCTGGGCCTGCGCCTCGCGCCGGCTGCCGGCCTGCGCCGGGACACCGCTCGCCTGAAGGATCGACTCCGCCTTGCCGAGCACGATCCGCGCCCGTTCGCGCGCCGCCGCGACATCCATGAGGGCGCGCCGCTCGAGCCCGTCCGCGACGATCGCCGCCTGGACCTCGAGATAGGTCGCCGCCATCCGCGAGGCGAGCGCCCAGTCCTCGGTCGTGCTGACGGCGGACCAGCCAAGCTCGGCGGCCGTTGCCGCGTCGCCAAGATCACCCAGCCAGAGCGAGAACGAGGCGGCGGCACGGCTGGCAGGGACGACGGACTGTGGATCGGGGGCGCTCCGCACCCCGAGGAAGACCCGACTCAGGAGCCGCGCGGCTCGCTCGCCCGACGAGGACTCCACCTCCAGAATGGCCAGGGTCACGGCCGCATCCGCGAGGGCATCCGCAGCGGGACTCCATTCCAGCGCGGTCGCGATCGCGTTCTTCGCCTCCGCCCAGCGGCCGGACAGGAAGAGCGCCTCAGCGACGTTGCCGCGCAGGGCGTTGCCGTAGACCGCCTCGAGGCCGTCGCGCCGTGCCTGCTCGATCGCCTCCTCGGTCACCGCGATCGCCTCCGCCTTGCGATGCAGAAGCGTCAGGGCCGTCGTGAGGTTGAGCATCGCGCGGAAGTAGTCGTCCGCCTCGCGGACTTCGCGGGCGATGTCCCTCGCCGACTCAAGGAGGCCGATCGCGCCCGCCGGATCGGCGCCCCAGGCCCGGGCGATCCCGAGCGTGCACAGGGCGTGGCCTTCTGCCGCGCGCCCGGGCGGTCCCGCTGCCTGGGCGGCGGCGATCGCTTCGAGTGCATGCGTCTCCGCCTCCCCGAAGGTTCCTGCCAGCATCAGGGTGTGGGCCAGTGAACCGAGGAGCTCGGCCTGCAGGGCTGTGGCGCCCCGGCCCGCGAGGCTCACGGCGTGTCGGTGCTCCACCAGCGCCCGGTCGTGGTCGCCGAATGTCCGGGCGACCCGCCCGAGCCGGTCGTGCAGCGTCGCCAGGACGGCTCGGTCCGCTCGTTCGTCGAAGCGGCTCGCCGCCGCCTCAAGGTAGGCCTCGGCCCGATCTGGCCGGCCAGCTGCGGCTGCGACATCGGCCGCCTGGAGGAGCAGCGCACCGGCCGCCGCCCGGTCGTCGAGGTCCGCGGCCCCGAGCTCCATGGCCAGTTCCAGAACCCTGAGACGATCCTCCTCGGCACCTCGATCGGCGGCAAGCCCGGCCACCTCCAGCAGGGCTCCCCGTGCGGCAGCGCTTTCGTGGGCCGCCAGCAGGTGCCTGGCGCGAACCGCGGGCCGGGATTCGAAGGCGGCGGCGAGGGCCAGGTGGTGACGGCGTCGCTGCATCGGCAGGAGATCCGTCTCGATCGCCTCGCCGACAAGCTCGTGACGCAGGTCCACGACGTTGCTCGTGCGTTCCACGAGAAACCCGAATTCAAGCGCCTCCTCGACACCCGCGCGCAGGTCCGCATCGAGACCGTCGGCTCCGTGGCGGGGAGCGCTCGACGATCGCGGCGGCAGCCCGTCGATCGCCTTCTCCCAGGACGTCGCAAGCGTCTGCAGCTCGTCGCGAGTCAGCGGTTCGCCTGCGGGGGCCAGGAGCCGGAGCACGCGCCGGCACTCCGGACTGCGCAGGGCGAGCCGGGCGACAACGAGCTCTCCAAGGGACGAGCCGAGCGGCCCTCCGGCCAGCTCGCGCCGGGCGGCGAGCACCTCCTCCGCGAGGAGGGGGTTGCCGCCCGACCGTTCCGCGGCGATCAGAAGCAGCGCGGCCGTCGGGCGCTGGCCTTCGATCTCGCCGATGAGCAGCGCAAGGTCGTCGCGGACCAGGGGTCCAAGGTCGAGTCGGTCCGGGGGGTCGGCCACCTCGGCGATCGCCGCGACAGCTGCCCGCAACGGATCGCGCGCGACCAGGCGGTCGGTCCCATAGGTCGCGACAAAGCAGACCCGCGCGGGTCGTGAGACGCGAGCCAGGAACACGGCGAGGGCCCGCGTCGCGGCATCGGCGTGGTCGAGGTCCTCGATAACGAGCAGCACGGGATGCCGTTCGCCCGCTCGTTCCAGCAGGTGCATGACCGCTTCCGCCACCCAGGCGGCTCGCCGGTCGGACCCCACGCGCAGCGCCGGGCCCGTGTCGGCTGGTGACGTAAGCTCGGGGAGCAGGGCCCCAAGGGCAGGAGCCCCGGAACCGACGATGCGCGCACGCTCCTCCGCCCCGAGCCCGGCGAGGAACGACCTGAGCCCGGCAACGACGGGACCGTATGGTTCGTACGACCGTCCGGCGAAGCTTCGCCATCGAAGCACCGTGAAGGGCTCAGCCAGGCGGCCCACCCGGCGCACGCTCTCGTCGATGAGGCGGCTGACCCCGCTGCCTCCGGCGCCGGAGATCAGGATCCGCCGGCTGCGTCCTGCCGATGCGGCCTCGAGCGCGACCGCGATCCGCGAGAGCTCCCGCTCCCGTCCGATGAATCGCGCGCTCGTCACGCCGCCCGGCATGGTCGCATCGTGCCACACGCGACCGCGAGCGGTCCGATACGCCGGTGTCCCGGCGTCGCTAGGCTGGCGAGGTGTCCGACCCCCGCCCGATTCCTCATCCTCGAAACCACCTCAACGAGCTGTCCGGCGAGGAGTGGCTCTACTTCACGAAGTCGCTCTGGACCACGGCCTATCCCTCCGAGCTGGGGCACACCCTCCGCCGTGCCCATGGAGCGAACAAGCCACCTCGACTGATGGCCAGACTCATCGAGTTCTTCACGGTCGGCGGTGAGACCGTGCTCGACCCCTTCGCCGGAGTCGGGGGGACGCTGCTCGGCGCGGCGATTGCCCGATCGCCGCGGCGAGCGATCGGCATTGAGCTTTCTCCGCGCTGGGCGGCCGTGTACGACGCCGTCGTCGAGGCGGCCAGGGCGGACGGGGCCGGCCCCCTCGCAGACCTGGGTCCACAAGATCCCGGGGGACCGCGAGGTTTCGACCCCTCAGGGCTCGAGATGCGCGTCGGCGACGCCCTCGCGCTGCTGCCCGAACTCCCCGGGGAGTCGGTCGACTTCATCGCCACCGATCCGCCCTACAACGTCCAGCTGCCGTTGACGATGTCCGGCGGGGCGCTGGCGGCCGTCCACGCCAATCGCCGGACGGACTACGCCATGGTCACCGATTCCCCGGCGGACCTGGCCAATCTGCCCGACTACGGGGCGTTCCTCGAACGGATGACGGAGGTCATGGCCGAGCTCCATCGCGTGCTCCGGGACGGGCGCTATCTCGTCCTGATCGTCCGCGACGCGTACCAGGGCGGTCGATATGTCTTCACCGGCGCCGACCTCGCGGCGCGGGCTGCAACAGTCGGTTTCGTGCCAAAGGGCGACATCGTGTGGTACCAGGCGGGAACACGGCTCCGGCCCTACGGCTATCCCAGCGGGTTCGTCCCGAACATCGTTCACCAGCACGTCCTGGTCCTACGACGGAAAAGCGCCCGTCGCGGGTCGGGCGGCCAGGAGTGATTCCCACGGAGGTTGGTGCGAGGCAGGCTCGGGCGCGCTGATCGATGTGGTTCATCGCGTCGGCCTCGGCCACGCTCGGCCGAGATCAGGATTCGACGGGAACGGTGTCCGGCCACGCTCAGCTGCGGCGAATCTGATGACCCAGCTCGATCACGGTCGTCGGTTCGCTCGATCCCTGGTCCGTAGGTGACCCGCCGTGGTCGGTGTCCACGACCGGATGTGGAAATAACTGCTAGACCGCTTCGCGCTGGAGCCCGCGAGCTGCGAGCAGCGCAGCGAGCGCGTTCTCGGCTTCGACCGGAGCGTCAATCGCTGCGCCCGACCACCCGCGGGCGGATGGTTCGAGGGACGCGCCGAGTGTGGTGCGGTGAACCCAGCCGCGGCGACCATCCGGGCAGACCACCTCGAAGTACGCCCCCTGCCGGCCCTCTACGATAACTTCGTCGCCCTCCACGAGATCGCCGGTGCGGCTTGCCTGGAGCTCGTCGGGGCGATCGAGGAGGGCCGCGACGGCATAGCGAACGAGCCGGCGGTCGGTGCCGGCGGCGGTGTCTCCCACGGCAATTGCGAACGCCAGCCGAGGTCGATCGGCTGCCGGCGAGCGGATCGGGTCGGTCTTCCGCGCTTCGATGAGGGAGGGCCGGCGCCAGCGTGGCATCCCCGCTTCCGGATCGGGAAGCGCGACGAAGGCGGATCCCGGGGCTACCCCGCTGCCAACGGCCGCGGCCACCCGGAGGACCGATTCTGGCCCCGGCGGCTCGTTGTCGCGGCGGCGCTTGTTGAAGAGCATGAACGACATCAGGGCGGTGGCCGCGGTCGTCGACACGACGGCCGCCTGGATCGGCGACAGCGTGCCATGGCCCGGTAGGCCGAGGCTCGTCAGCGCCGCGCCGACCGAACCGTCGAGCCAGTAGGCAAACGGGTCCGCGGTCCCGCCGCGAGGGCCGTCTCCGCGGGTCCAGCCGCCCGCAGGGTTGCCATCGACGCCGCCTGAAGGGTCGCCGAGTGGATTGCCTCCGGCGCCTGAGGGGTCGCCGAGTGGAGGGCCTCCGGCACCTCCGGCGGGATCGGCCGTGTCAACAACCCACGCCGCTCCGCTGCCACGGTCGTCCGGACCCGAGCCGGTCGAGGCGGCCGTCGCTCCGGAGCCCGGCTGCACCGTCGCCGCCGGCAGTCCCGGATCGGACGTTGCTTCCGGATTGGCAGATGGTCCGGGCGTCGGAACCGACGCCGGCGCAGGCGTTGCGGCGGGTGGAGCGGTCGGGGCGACGGAAGGGGTCGGGGTGGGTTTGGGCGTCGGCTTCGGCGATGGCGTCGAGGTAGGGGTCGGGACAGCGCCGATCGTCACCGTCCCACCGTCGGCCTCGTCGACGAACTTCTCGACATCGCGGGCCTCGAACCGAACGGACATCGTCCCGGCCGGCAGAGTCGTGCTGACTGTGAAGAGGACTCCGGCCTTCCAGGTCGAGTCGGCCGCGGACATCGAGTAGGTTGTCGATCCCACCACGACACGGACGTATTCGGGCGCGAGTCCCTGGGTGCTTCGATACGTGACGCTCAGGGTGATCGTGGTCGCGATGGTTCCGGTGCGGGGGGAGACCGTCGGATCTTCGAGCTTGGTCGGTCCAACCGCGCCGAGGGCAGGGCCTACTGCCGCAAGCACGAGCAACCCGGCGAGGAGCGACGAGCCGAGCAGCTGCGCTCTGGGGCGGCTCTGTCGAGATCGACGCTCGATCACGCGGACTCCTGGGCTTGGGCGGGGACTGCCCGGTCGAAACGGGCACGGGTCGCCCGTCGTCCCCGGAAGCATCACGTCGGGAATAGTGGGCATGCAATGGCCCGACTGTTCCGGAGAGATGACCCGAACGGGCCATACCCGCGCGCGTGAGCCACTGGCAGGATGGCTCAATGCACGTCATCGCATCGGATCACCGTACCCTCACCCCCGCGAACGGCGGGGCCGTGATCCGGGCTCTCGCGGCCGGACTGGCACTGCTCGCCGGCGCCTCGTTCCTCGCCTACCTCGCGTTCGGGACGAACTTCCTGGAGGCGCTGACCCCGTCCGGCCGGGCGCCCGATGCGCAGCCCTTGCTCGGCGCGCTCGCCTGGACCTTCGGTCTGACCGCGCCCGCCGCCTTCGGCGTCGTGGGCCTTGCGCGTGTGAGCGCGGCAATCGAGTCGCTCGCGGCGAACCGGGGCAGGGCAACGCCCGTGCTTCGCAGCCGCGGGGCAATCTCAGACGACCACGCCGTCGCGGTAGGCCTGCGACTGGCTGATGGTGGCCGCACCGTCCCGGAGATCGTGATCGGGCCGTTCGGAGCGGCCGTGATCGAGGAACTCCCACCCGCCAGCGCCGTGACTTCGCGCGGGCCACGCCACTGGGAGGTTCGGGCGGCGGACGGCACCACCCACATGATCGAACAGCCGCTTGAACGGGCCAGGCGCGATGCCGACCGCGTGCGAGCCTGGCTCAGTGGCGAAGACGCAGATCACGTCGTCAAGGTGTTCGCGGCGGTCGTCGGCACCGATCCGGACGTCGCGCGCACATCGTCGTGTGCCGTCATCACCCCCGCCCAGATCGGGCCGTGGCTCGCGTCGCTCCCCGCCCAGCGCTCGTTCGACGCCGATCGGCGCGACCGTGTCACCAAGATGGTGCGCACCGCCCTCTGATCACATCCGACAGGCGCCGCCGGTCACGCGGCGGGTGCCGAGGACGCGGCTCGGGCGTGCCATGGTGGTAGGGGAGCCTGGGCTCGAACCAGGGACCGGCCGTGTATAAGACGGCTGCTCTGACCAACTGAGCTACTCCCCCGCCGGGATCCTACACCCCGGCCGTCGCTCAGCCTCGGGGAATCCGAATGCGATTCGTGAGCGCGCGGAGGCTGAACGGCCGCGCCCGGAGCTGCGGCGTCGCGACAGGGTCGGGGGTTTCGGCTCCGGCCGTCGGCCCGTGCTCGAGGAACCTCCGCTCCTCTTCGCTCATCACCGCCACCAAGGGGAGATCATCCGGGTCGAACGGCCGGGTCGTGTGGGCAACGGTCGGCGCCGGACGCGCATACGCGGGAGCACCACGAAGCATCGGCAGAGCGACGTGACGCTGCTCATCCATCGACGCTCAAGCCCTCCTCTCCGCGGGTCTGGGGGCGCACCGGGTTCGGGCCCGGCGCACGGCGCCACGATACCGCCCTACCGGGGCAGCTGCCAGCCGGTCGGTTGCATCCCCAGAGCCCGCGAGGACGGTGCTGTCAGGTCAGCAGCGGACGGAGCACCTGGACGGCGAGGACGAGGATGAGGTACGCGATGGGAACGGCCGCGAAGAACCCGAGGGCGGCGCTCCAGGCGGTCCTCTGCGGCCGAGCGTCCGCCCCCCGGGGGAGCGGGACGACCAGGTAGGTGATGAGGCTCCCCACCGCGAGGACGAGGATGACGTCCACCGCGGCCAGCAACGTCCGGAGGTCCCCGCCCGGCAGGCGCGCCCCTCGCGTCAGGGCAACGTCGTAGGCGAGGTACAGGGTGCCGAGCACGCCTGCGACGACAAGGTTTGCCGCGACGGCGCGGACTACGGGCCGGGGCGCGTTCCGAAACTGGCGCCAGCGGATCTGCAGCCAGGACCGGCGCGGCGCTGGGCCGGTCATGCCGAGCCGAAGACCGGCAGACTCCGGCGTGGCGGCATCGTTTCGGGCGTGTGCGCGGCAAGGAGGCGGACGCCGTCGAGAAACCGGTCGAGCTCGTCGTCCGACGTGAAGAACCCGACGCTGATCCGTACAGCGTCCAGGGCGACGATCGTACGGGCGATCGCGAAGGTTCGGGCGGACAGCTCATCGAGTGCCGCCTGCGCCCCCCAGCCAGCGATCCGGAACGTGACCAGCGTGGCCATCTGGTGGCGCGGGGTGATGAGCTCGACGCCCTCGATGCCGGCCAGGGCGTCCGCGGCGCGGCGGGCCGTCGCCCGACCACGACGATGAACGTAGTCGAGCCCGACATACATCGAGAGCCAGCTAACGGCCCGCGCCAGCCCGGCGACCGAGGGCCGGTGGAAGTTGGACGACTCGAGCCCGCGGGCGTCAAGGAATCGGGTTCCCGCGCCGCGTGAGTCGTAGCCGGCAAAGGAAAAGTGTCCGGAGAACGACGGCTGGATCCGATCCATGACGCTGGGCGACACCCACAGCGCTCCGATGCCCTCGGGACCGAGGAGCCACTTCTGTCCGGGGAGCGCGTAGGCGTCGGCACCGAGATCCGTCACCGAGACTGGGATGGCGCCGGCGGCCTGGGCACCGTCCACCACGACAAGGGCGCCACGACTGTGGGCGAGCTCGGCGATCCGGGCGACAGGCATCACCGCACCTGTGGTCCACAGGACGTGCGACACCGAGACGAGCCGCGTTCCCGGGACGATGGCGCGATCGAATGCCGCGAGCGTGGTCTCGTCGTCGGAGCCGTCGCCGATCTCGGCGAACCGCACCTGGACGCCGAGCCGATCGCGGAGCGAGTACAGCGGACCGAGTGCGCCCGCATGTTCGTGAATCGTCGTCACCGCCACGTCGCCCGAGCGCCAGTCGAGACCCCACGAGGCAATGTTCATGCCGTCGGTGGTGGCGTGGGTGAGGGCCACGGATCCGAGCTCCGCGCCCGTCACGGCGGCGACGCTCGCCCGCGCCTCATCCATCCGTTCAAGCGAATCGAGGTAGTAATCGGGCTGGCTTCGGCCTACGGTCCGCTCGTACTCGGCGAGATCGGCCATGACGGCCGCAACCTCTGCGGGAAGTGGCCCGACAGAGCCCGTGTTGAGCTGGATTCCGGCGGCAAGCGAGGGCAGCGCGGCCCGAATCGCGACGTGCTTCGCATCGTCCGCCATGAACGGGGAAACCACCGCCGTATGATACCGGCCATGCCCCACCGGTCCGCCCGCAGCGTTTCCGTCTGCGGCTGCTTCGTCCACGCGTGACCGCCTTCGCGCGCCCGGAACTGCTCGCGACGCCCGAGTGGCTGGGAGAGCAGCTGGGCAGGCCGGACCTTCGAATCGTCGACGTTCGCTGGCGGCCGGATGGCACCGGTCCCCTGGTCTTTGCCGCGGGCCACATCCCCGGCGCGGCGCACCTCGACTGGCTGACCGAGCTGATTGAGCCGGCCGACCCGACAGCCGGCCCCGGGCTCCATCTCGCCGGCCCCGAACGCATCGCCACCGCCCTGGGTCGGGCAGGCATCGGCGACGGCACGAGTCTCGTGATCTATGACGACACCCTGGGGCTCTACGCGGCGCGCGTGTGGTGGAGCCTGCGGGTCTACGGGTATGAGGCCGCGCGGATCCTGGACGGCGGCTTGCCTGCGTGGATCGCGGACGGACGGCCGTTGTCGAACGCCAGCTACCCGCCGGCCGCGGCGCCTTTCACCCCGCGGGCGAATCCACGGATGCGCCTCACGACGGCCGATGTTCGTGCGCTCCTCGGATCACCGGACGCCATCCTCGTCGATGCGCGAGCGGCCGCCGAGTACCGGGGCTTCGAGGGGAACTCCCGGCGGCTCGGGCACATCCCGGGCGCCGTCAATGTCCCGGTCGGCGCGATGCACCTTCCCGGAACGCAGCGGCTTCGCGAGGCGACCGCGCTGAGGGATCTACTCCTGAAGGCCAACGTGGCCCGCGGCCGGCGGATCGTCGCGTACGACGGCTCCGGAGTCGCGGCGGCCCGGCTGGCCTTCGTCATGATGCTGGTCGGCTACGACGACGTCGCCGTGTACGACGGTGGCTGGTCCGAGTGGGGAGATCGGCTGGACCTGCCCGTCGACCGCTGAGGGGCGCCTCGCCTATTCCGACGCGGCGCCCTCTGCGGCGCCCTCGGCGGGGTCCGCGTGGCCGTAGGGGGACAGGATCTGGGCCCGGGCATGGTTCACCGCGATCATGGTCGCGCTGGTCGGCGCTTCACCGAGGAGATCCGACCAGAACGTTGCGTCGGTGACGGGGATGAACCGCCCGTTAAGCTCTTCCAGGGCGGCCCGGACATCTCGCTCCGGAAGCAGATGAATCCGGCCGGTGACGCTGAACGGCGGGATGCTGATCAGGGTGGTTTCCGCGACCTTTGGCGTTCGGAGCTCGGGCGAGGCGACGACGGTATCGCTCGCGATGGCGAACAGGACCGCTCCCAGGTTCACCTGGGCATAGGGCGAATCGTGCCGCTCGGCGCGTCCTCCATGGGCCTGGAGCTGGGCGTCCTCGAGAACGAGGAACTCCTCGGCGAGGTTCACCACGTCGGTCAACCTGCGGTGGCGGGTTGCCAGCGTGCCCCGGATCACGAAGGTGTCCGTATAGAGCGTCATCGCGACGCGGAGTTCCTCGGCTCCCCACCCTGACAACATGGCGCCAGTCTAGCC
>Ga0334722_10000400_pt1 | contig 65018 bp, 63 predicted proteins | sample C3_bottom_MG_FD_207210 | JGI IMG/M metagenome (GOLD analysis project Ga0334722, IMG submission 207210) | Sediment microbial communities from Yellowstone Lake, YNP, Wyoming, USA - C3_bottom | ecosystem: Environmental > Aquatic > Freshwater > Lake > Sediment | place: USA: Wyoming | collected... | reverse complement strand
CTCCATATTTTCTCTACCACTGCATCAGTACTCTCAAATACCTCTCTATCAGAAAACCTGAGAACTCTTAGTCCCATCCTTTTCAGAACATCGTCGCGTACTCTGTCATTTTCAATGCCGGTCGCTTCATAATGCTGCCCTCCATCAAGCTCTATTACAAGCCTTGCCGTCGGACAGTAAAAATCAACAATATAACTGCCGATGCCTTTTTGCCGATAAAACTGACGACCCTTCAGCTGTTTTCCCCTCAACCTCGACCATAAATGCCGTTCGGCATCGGTCATGTTATTTCTGAGACGTTGCGATAGTACCTTCAACTGTTTATCGTAGTACAGCATTTGTTCTTAAAATCCCCCTGCACCCCCTTTTCCAAAGGGGGAATCTAATCCTTACCCCTTATTATCACAAATACTTATCCCTCACCAGTATAAAACCCTTTATATAAAGGCGGAATCTTTTTTTACCCCTCTTTGGCAAAGAGGGGTGAGGGGAGATTTTCCAATGCCCCTGATTCCATTTTCGGGACTATCAAATCCCCGGCGTCAGTCCCTCTGTCTTCACCACCTGCCATCCCACAGCCTCTTTTTCAAGAAAAAACCTGACGCGCACCGGTTTTGCAGCGTCGCCGATAAAATAGCCGGTATCTTTTTCATAAGTCGCTATCACCCTTAAATCCAGTTCTACAACCGCCTTTTCCTTGTTTATGTCCAGGCCCTTTATCTCATATTCGACCTTTATGCCCTTCATGCTCCCGAATATCCTTGTCATCGCGTCTTTTATCAGCGCGTAGCTCAGGCCGTGCTCGTCCGAATAGGTGAACGATACCTTGGACATCACGTCTTCTATCTTCCTGTCTTCAACCGCCTTCGCGCCCTGCCTGAAGAGTTTTTTTATCCTGCTCTCATCCGTCGGGAATACAAAATAAATAATTACCGGCGCAATAAACAGCAGGGCTATGAGAATAATCGTTTTTCTGCTCATGAGACGGTCTCTATGCCTTCACGTATAACCTCCAGCATTTCAGCCAACTCTTTTTCCGTTATGCAAAGCGGCGGCATAATCACAATGACATTTCCGAGCGGCCTTATAAAAACTCCATTGTCCCTTGCGTGCAGCGCGACCTTCCAGCCGATTTTCTCTTCCCATGCAAAAGGCTGTTTTGAGGCCTTGTCGCGGACCAGTTCAACACCAGCCATGAGTCCTTTGTTCCGGACGTTTCCGACAAACGGCAGTCCGGAAATCTGCGAAAGCCATGCCTCAAGCATCTTTATCTTTGGCTCAAGGGTTTTCAGTGTGTCCTCTTTTTCGAATACGTCGAGGCAGGCCAGGGCCGCGGCGCAGGCCAGGGGGTTGCCTGTGTATGAATGGCCGTGGAAAAAGGTCTTCAGCTCGCTGAATTCCCCGAGAAAGGCGTTGTATACCTCGTCAGTTGCTATTGTGATCGCAAGCGGCATGTAGCCGCCGGTTATGCCTTTGGAAAGGCAGGTGATATCAGGAGCAACAGACTCGTGTTCGCATGCGAACATCCGGCCGGTTCTGCCGAAACCTGTGGCCACTTCGTCGGCTATGAGCAGGACATCATATTTTGCGCACAACCTGCGCACTTCGGCGAGATATCCCGGAGGTGAAACTATCATGCCGCCAGCGGCCTGGACAAGGGGCTCGATGATTACTGCGGCGATTTCAGCGTGATGCTGTTTGAGCAACTCCTCCATCTTCCCTGCGCATGCAAGACCGCAGGAGGGAAATTCCATCTTAAGGCCGCACCTGTAACAATAAGGAGATGGCGCTCTGTAAGTTTTAAAGAGCAGCGGGCCGAAGGCGTTGTGAAAGATGTCCACACCGCCGACGCTTACCGCGCCGATAGTGTCTCCGTGGTATGCGTTTTCAAGCGAAAGAAAGCTGTTCTTCGTTTCAACACCCTTGTGCTTCCAATATTGAAAGGCCATTTTAAGGGCAACTTCCACAGAAGTGGAGCCGTTGTCGGAATAAAAAACCCGTGACAACAGGCGTGAATCGGGGACCCAGGACCGGGGACCGGTTCCTGCCGGTTGCCGGATTATCCCGACCAATCTTTCAGCCAGATGTATCGCAGGCACGTTGCTGAGCCCCAGCATGGTGCTGTGGCTTATCCTGTCGAGCTGGGCCTTTATCGCGTCGTCGATCTCTTTTTTCCTGTGGCCGTGTATATTGACCCAGAGCGAAGACACGCCGTCGATATACCATCTGCCCTTCGTGTCCCTGATACGGCAGCCCCTGCCTTCTTCGATAATGATCGGGGCTTCCCGCTCCCAGTCCTTCATCTGGGTAAAGGGGTGCCAGATATATTTCCTGTCCGAGTCTTCGAGATGTTTATTGTCTTTCATGCAGGGCAGAGACAGAGTCCGCTGTTCAGGACTTTATCTCAGGTTTGTTTGTATGCCTTATATATGCGAGGAGGCCGGGCATGCTGCCGATGAAGGTCGAAAAAAACCAGGCAAGCGACAGGGAAGTGGCAACAGCCGGCTTTACGCCGATCAGTCCGAGGAGCACAACGAACGCCCCTTCTCTGACCCCCACGCCTGATATCGAAATCGGGATCGTAGTGAGTGTATTTACAATCGGAAGCACGACGAAAAGGAGGACGAGAGGGATCTTTTGCCCCATCGCATGCGACAGCATCGCAACAGTAAGAAAGCTGATTAACTGCACCGCAAATGAAAGCATGAGGGTCTTGAAGAGGATATCGGTGCGCGTCTTCAGCGAAACGAAATATTCATAAAACTCCGCCACCACTTTGAACCTCCGCCCCAGCTGAAGACCGAAAAACAGGAAGCTGCCGATTACGAAGGCGACAAATATCGCGGGCATCACCCATTTATAGATGGATTCAGTCATAAGGCCCATGGCAAAGGGGAATGCTGCCGTGCCCATCAGGATAAGGCCGGCATACCCCATGTATCTGTCCATGAAGATCGAGGCCAGCGTGAGGCTCAGTTTTTTCGCGTCCTTGTTCAGATAGTAGGCCTTTACAACGTCCCCGCCTATTATCCCCGGGAGGAAGCTGCTGAAGAAGCTGCCTATCATGTACAGGGAAAACAGCCTGCGGACAGTGAATTTTTCAGGCAGCAGGAGTTTCCATCTCGTTGTCGCAACCAGCTGCGAAAGTATGTATAATGCGGCAGCCCCGAAAAAAGGCAGGGGCCCGATGCCTCTGAGGATTTCAAACACATGGCTGATATCAGTCTTGGAAAATACGAGGGCCAGAGACGCCGCGCTTATCACCAGCTTTACAGCGAAAAAAAGGGTCTTATTTATCTTCATGCTTTGTCGTTTTCCTTGCCGGGCGTCTGACCGCCCAGGATACTCTTGATCACGTAAATCGGTTTTTTCTGCGTCTCGTGGTACACGCGCACCATCATCTCCCCGAGTAGGCCCATGCCGATGAACTGTATCCCGACGATTATCAGCAGGGCGCCAAGCAGCAGCAGAGGCCTGCCGCCTATATCCCTGCCGCCAACGAATTTTTCAAGGGTCAGGTATAACGAGATCAGGAAACCGCCGGCGCTGCTCAACAGCCCCACAGGGCCGAAAAACTGCAGAGGCTTTGTCGAAAAGCTCAGCAGGAACTTTACTGTTATCAGGTCAAGCAGGACCCTTATTGTCCTGGATATGCCGTATTTGGATTTGCCGCGCAGCCTGGGATGATGCGTGGTCTCGACCTCCGCGATCTTCACCCCGTACCAGTTCGCGACCGCCGGGATAAACCTGTGCATCTCTCCATACAGGTTGAGGTTCTTGATCACGTCGCTGCGGTAGGCCTTGAGGGAGCAGCCGTAATCATGGAGCGCAACGCCGGTTACCTTGCTTATGATCCGGTTCGCGATGACCGAAGGCAGTTTGCGCGAGATAAACGGGTCTTTCCTGCTCTTCCGCCAGCCGCTTACGATGTCGTTGTCCTTGATCAGTTCAAGCAGCGTCGGGATGTCGGAGGGGTCGTTCTGGAGGTCGCCGTCCATGGTTATTATGACATCGCCTTTTGCCTGGTCAAAGCCCGCGGCAAAACCCGCGGTCTGCCCGAAGTTTCGCCTGAGGCTTATGGCGGTTACCTTGGGGTCTTTAGCCTGTATTTCACGAAGAAGTTCAAAAGTCCTGTCCGTGCTGCCGTCGTCCACAAAGATCATCTCATATCCGGCATTGCCGCTATCAAGTTTCTCAAGCACGGACGCGAGCCTCTGGTAGAGCTCCGGCACATTTTCTTCTTCGTTGTAAAGCGGTATTACTACAGATACCATCATCAATATGTCTCCGCGGAAACCGATTTTATGCCCTTGAAATCATAACACTTAAATACCGTAAATTTCATGGTTTTGCCCCGGCCGCCGTGCCGGCGCACAACAACCGCGAGCGGATTTTTCTCGTATTTCCCGAAGACCGTCGCCAGTTTCGGAGGCATCTCCTCATCGCCCGTCATCACAAAGATCGCGTTGCGGCCGGTCATATTTTCAAGGCCGGGCCAAAGGTCGTATTGGTTCATCCTCCTGCCGATGTTGACGCAGTATGTTGCAGGGTTGCCCTTAACATAAAAAGCGAGTTCGCTCGAAACCTGATAGCGGTCCGAAAATATAAAGGGTGTGCCCTGCGGAGACATCTCTGCAGAGATGCGTGTAACCTCGCGGCCGAGTTCCTTCCATCCGGTCAACTTTCCGGTAGGGTCTGATTTCAGATTAAGACCGGCGATAAAAGGGAAATGGGCAAAGGCGGTCACCGCAAGGGCCAGGACCATAGCGGCGATTACAGTTATCTTCGTTGCTTTTTTCGCGGCCCCGAAATCCTTCATATAACAGGCCGAAAAAGCGATGAAGCCCGAGGCATAGCCTGTCAGCGCCCAGTTAGCCTGCACCTTGCCCTGCAGGCTTTTCAGCAGGAAAAATACGACGATCGGCGCTGCAAACCAGAACAGAAAAGCGCCCTCCCTTTCCTTTCTCAGCTTCAGAAGCGCGGCAATTACCATAACCAGCAGGAGCGGCGTCACAATGCCGAATTGTGAGCCTGCAAACTCTATCAGACTCATAGGGGACAGGGTCAGCCCGTCCGCGATATGGGCCTGTCCGGCGGTGTGTCTGAAAGTCACCCAGTCGTTGGCCGCGTTCCACACTATAACAGGAGTGAACAAAAGCAGGCTGAGCGCGGCCGCGACATATGGGCCTTTAAACGACAGATGCCTCCTTGCGCCGCGATTGAAAAGCATGAAGAGCAGGGCTGAGATATGGAAAAAAGCCATCGTGTATTTTGTGAGAAGGCCGATTCCCATCGAGATCCCCAGCAGCGCCCAGTATCCGATGTCGCCATGTCTGTTATCTTCCGCAAGGGCCGCCTTGTAGAACAGCAACAGAGACAGAATCCAACAAAAGATGAACGGCGAATCTATTGTAAACAACACGCCAAAGACCGAATAGGCAGGAACTATCTGCACAAGCAGAGCTGAGGCAAGGCCGGTCTTTTCATCATAAAGTCCTTTGCCGAGTCTGTACATAATGAGACCGCTCAACGCGGAAAGCACGACCGCGAAGACCCTTACACCGAAGACTGTATTGCCGAAGATCGCTACGCCAAGCCAAATCATCCAGGCTATCACCGGCCCTTTTGAGTAGTAGCTTATGTCCGGATGCCGCGACCACTCCCAGTAGTGCGCCTCGTCGGGACTCAGATCAAAAGGCGTGGTAAGGATATAGTAGAGCCTGAACAGGCCAAGAACAAATATGCCGAGATAGAGCGCCTGTGAATAGTCCCTTTCCCTGTATATGGCAGAGGCTTTTTTATAAAGGGCTATGGAAGCGCATGCAGCCGCGGAACCGACCACCGTTCCGGCCGCCACGTCAAAGGGATAATGCACTCCGACATAAACGCGCGAAAAACCGACAAGGCCCGCAACAATCAGGAACAAAGGGTTGAGCGCGCTTCTGCGGAAGAACAGATATGTCATCGCAAAACCGAAGGCATTGGACGCATGATTTGAGGGCATTGAAAAAGAACTGCCGCAGCCTGCGAGCAAATGGACATGCTCAAGCGCGCTGCACGGCCGCTGTCTGGCAAAGAGGTCTTTGAGGAGATGTCCGGCGGCGTCGGCAAGCGCGACTGAACCCAGCGCGACCACGAGCATAAGTCCGGCTTTTTTCCCTTCGCGCATGAAGGTCCAGACAACCAGGGGAAGAAACAGCAGTTTGGCGTTGCCGGTAACAAACGGCATCACTGTGTCGAAAATACTGTTTTGAAGGCCTTTATTTATGAAGAAAAAAAACGCCGTGTCCAGTGCAGCGAGGTCCATTATTAATCAGGGCTCATCGAGTATTTCTTTGACCCTGGACCTCAGGACATTTATGCTGAAAGGCTTCTCGATAAAATTCGGGAGGTTATGTTTGTTGATCGAGCCGCTCATCCTCATTATCTTGACCAGAGGCGAGCAGGCGGTTACCTTTGCTATCACAGCATCCACGGTATCCTCTCTTAAATAGATATCCGTAATGAGCAGATCGAACGGCCCCTTGCCCACGGCAATGTCGAGTTCGGCCATGCACTGCGCCTTAACAATGGAATAGCCCAGCTTTATAAGCGCCCTCTCCACTGTTGAAAGTATCAGAGGCTCGTCGTCCACAACAAGTATATTGGCGGCCATGATCTCTATATTAATACAGCCGGCGCGGTATAGTCGATAGGCCGCGAGGTTTTATGTGAATCATATCCTGCTGTGAGGTCATTCTGCGGGCTCCTCAGTCAACTGCCATTCCGCATAGCCTTCTTTTCTTTCTTCAAGCCTTTTCCCTCTCAAGGCAACCGCTTTCTTTCGGGCGTCTGTTTTCAGGGTCACATACGCCCTGACGATATTGGCGACAGACGCCTCCTGCAGCTCAAACCCGGAGCCGTCCTGCAACACTATCTTCGTCCTGATGTGCTTGTGGCCTTCGGGAATTTCCATAAGGACCTCTTTTATGTCTTCATTCCGGATGTTCATAACACATCTATTGTTCCTGTATCGGCAAACAGACGGGATATTGTATTTGAGCGGTTTCTTTGGGCGATACTATCCGGGCTGAAAGTCCGGCGCCCAAAGCCCTCGGAGGCCCATTGCGGATTTATTGGGCCGAGAATGAGCGAAAATACGGTGTTCCGTCTGTCCATTATTGTCGTGCCCATTCCTGCAGTTTCCCCTGTATGAACGCTATCACCTTTTCATGTTCGCCGGCCCCCCGGCCGGTTATATCCATAGGCTCTCCGAACGCGAAATGCACAGTCTTTTTATTATCGATGCGACCGAATTCCTTGACGCGTTTCCCTATACCCCATGCATCCGTCTTAAGCGCCACAGGCAGCACAGGCGCCCCGGCCTTCAGCGCCAGCTTTATGCCGAGACTGTTGAACTCGGACGGATCAAAGACCGTAGCGCGCGTACTCTGCGGGAAGACCACAATCGAAATGCCTGCCGCGAGTTTCGCCGTGCCCTGATCGAGCACTGCCTTGAGGTCTTCACGCGGGTTTGTCCTGTTGACGACTATAGGGTCCCTGGAACGCATGACGGGGCCGAACACCGGCATGTTGATCAGACTCTGTTTCACAATAAACGTCGTTTCCTTGACAGGCTGAAGAATGCAGGGAAGCACCATCGTCTCCAGTGTGCTCATATGGTTGGCTATGTATACAACCGGCCCTTCACGCTTTCTGAGATTGTCCATGCCCGAAATCTCAACCCCGACGCCGACATTCTCAAGCGCATGCATTACATCAAGACTGCTGGACGCCCATTTATCGCCGCCGTATCTTCCCTTCAGCGCCCGCCGGCCGTTTAGCCAGATTATGAAGAAAAACTGGGGATAAAAGGTGACGACCGGCCTGAGGAAAATTCTCGCAGGCAGGGATAGCACCCTGTCTCTGCCGGTAATATAACTGTCTTTATCTGCCAACATGATCTGCCAACATAAGTGATTCTTTCCGGAATGATTATAACAAATATCATTTTTGTCCGTGTATTATCTATAAAACAATTTTTCCCCTGATTAGTCGTCAAACAACAGAGGACATAGAGTAAGGGCGAAAGATTTTTCGCCCCTGCATCATGTGGATTATAAAACTCGCACCTGGGATACAAACAGCCCGAATACAGCAGGGCGAAAGATTTTTCGCCCCTACGTGTGTATATTAAAACAGGTCCGGATAACGCGCGCTTACGAAAATTTTTGAGCCATTGCCGTGAAATAGCAGCCCGCTTAAAAACAACATTATGCGGGCCTGAAGCCGAAGGCCGGGAACACATGAAGATGCTGTCTTTACATATGTATTTTGACGCCTGTTTCGGGCCGTCCCTGAATTGACTTGCCTCCTGCCGTAAGGGTAATATCACTGTATGAGTTTGCATTCTGACTACGTACCCCTCCACCTCCACACTGAATACAGTCTGCTGGACGGGGCAATAAGAATAAAAGAGATGGTCCAGCGGGCGCAGGAGTTCAAGCTGCCCGCCGTTGCCATGACCGACCACGGCAACCTTTTCGGCGCGGTCGAGTTCTACAAACAGGTCAAAAAAGCCGGGTTAAAACCGATAATAGGCTGCGAGGTCTATGTCGCGCCCGGAAGCAGGCTCGAAAAAGGCGGCTCGGACAACGACGAGGCCTCGTTCCATCTGATTCTGCTTGCAAGAGACAACACAGGATACAGGAACCTCGTTACCCTGGTCACAAACGCTTATCTCGAAGGGTTCTATTACAAACCGAGAATAGATATGGACCTTCTTGAGCAGTACAGCGGGGGCCTTATCGGCCTGTCCGCATGTCTCAAGGGCGAGATACCGTATTGTCTCCAGAGAGGCATGCTGGACAGGGCGAGACAAAAGGCGCTACAGTTCAAACATATCCTCGGGCCCGACAATTTCTATCTCGAGATACAGGAAAACGGGATGGAGGAACAGAGGGAGGTCAACAGGAAACTGATTGAACTCGCCGAAGAACTCCATATAGGCCTTGTCGCCACAAACGATTGTCATTACCTCAAAAAGGAAGACGCGAGGGCGCACGAAATCCTCCTGTGCATACAGACGGGCAAGACCCTCAAAGACCTCAATCGCATGAGGATGAGCACTGATGAGTTTTATTTCAAGTCGCCGGAGGAAATGAAGGAGGCGTTCAAAGACGTCCCCGAGGCAATAGCCAACACAAAGGTGATAGCCGAAAGATGCAACGTGGAGTTCAGGCTCGGCGAAAACCTGCTGCCGCAATACAACGTTGAAAGCGGGGAGACCCCGGACGAATATCTGGCCGCCATGGCGGCTTCAGGACTTGCAAAGAAATTCAACGGCGACATTCCCCAGATATATTCCGACAGACTGAAACTGGAACTCGACGTCATCAGGAAGATGGGGTATGCCTCATATTTTCTGATCGTCTGGGATTTTATCAGCTACGCAAGATCGAAAGGCATCCCGGTCGGCCCGGGAAGAGGCTCTGCCGCAGGCAGCCTTGTTTCCTACTGCATCGAAATTACCGAGATAGACCCCATCAAATATAATCTCCTGTTTGAAAGGTTCCTGAACCCCGAGAGGATCAGCATGCCTGATATTGACGTCGATTTCTGCCAGGACAGAAGGTCCGAGGTAATCGCTTACGTCTCGGAAAAATACGGCAAGGACCGGGTAGCCCAGATCATAACCTTCGGGACAATGGCTGCAAAGGCCGCGATCCGTGATGTCGGCCGCGCTATGGATATGCCGTACTCGGATGTGGACAGGATCGCAAAGCTGGTGCCCAACACCCTCAAGATCACGATAGAGGGCGCATTAAAGGCTGAGCCGCAGCTCAGGGAATTATACGAGGAAGGCAAAGAGGTAAAGGAGCTGCTGGATGTCGCAATGAGGCTGGAAGGCCTCAACAGGCACGCCTCTACGCATGCGGCAGGCGTGGTCATAGCTCCGGTCCCGCTCACCGACTATACGCCGCTTTACAAGAGCCCTTCAGACGACAGTATCATGACACAGTTCGACATGGGGTCAGTCGAAGGCATGGGCCTGCTGAAGTTCGATTTTCTGGGCCTCAAGACCCTTACAGTAATCAAAAAGACGCTCGACCATATCAGGGCCGGCGGCAAAGAGTTCTCGCTCCACGACATACCGCTGGACGACAAGGCAACCTACGACCTTTTGAGTTCCGGCCAGACCACAGGCATCTTCCAGCTAGAAAGCGCGGGGATGAAAGATATCTTGCTGAAGATGTCTCCAAACAGGTTCGAAGACCTTATAGCGCTCGTGGCGCTTTACAGGCCGGGGCCTATAGGCAGCGGAATGATCGACGACTTCATCAAGAGGAAGAAGGGCAAGACCGCCGTAAAATACGACCTGCCCCAGCTCAAGGAGATCCTCGACGAAACGTACGGCGTCATCCTTTACCAGGAGCAGGTTATGAGGATAGCCAACAAACTGGCGAACTTCTCTCTCGGTCAGGCCGACATCCTCAGGAAGGCAATGGGAAAGAAAAACCCAGAGGCCATGGCGAAACAGAAGGAAAGCTTTGTGACCGGAGCAATCAGCAACGGTATAGCGGAAAAGAAGGCCGCCAAGATCTTTGACCTGATGGAGATGTTTGCGGAGTACGGGTTCAACAAGTCCCACTCAGCTGCCTATGCCTATGTTTCTTTCCAGACCGCATATCTCAAGGCGCATTACCCGGTGGAGTTCATGGCTGCGACCCTCAGCTCCGACATAAACGATACAGACAAGATCGTAAAGTCCATCAATGAATGCCGCAGCATGAAAATCGATATCCTGCCGCCCGACATCAATCTCTCGGGAAGGGAATTCAGGGTCATAGGCAACCAGATCAGGTTCGGGCTGGAGGCTGTGAAGGGAGTGGGCGGAGCTGCTATTGAAGCGATCACCGAGGAGCGGGAAAAGGACGGACCTTTCAAGTCTGTGACCGATTTTATCCACAGGGCAGACACACGCAAGGTAAATAAAAAAGTCATGGAAGGCCTGGTAAAGGCGGGCGCTTTCGATTCCCTAGACATCACGCGCGCCACGGCCTTCAGAACAGTGTCGGACGTGTTGAACGGACCGGGCCTGCAGGCAAGACATGCGGGACAGCAGAGCATGTTCGGCGACGAGGTCCCCCCGGAAAAGGCTGTGACCGAAGAATGGGAAGAATCCGAACTTCTGAAAAATGAAAAAGAGGCCCTCGGCTTTTACATCACCGGACATCCTTTGACAAAATATGATGCGCAGTTGCGCCGCCTCAGGGCCATGAGGACTTCCCAGGTAGAAAGCGCGCCCGACAGGGCGGACATTGTAATCGGCGGCGTGCTCAGGGCGATAAAGAAGAAAAACGTTAAATCAACCGGAGACATGATGGCGTACGTGACTCTTGAAGACGACGAGGGCAGCACAGAGGTGATCGTTTTCTCCGAGTTATACAAAAATTCCGCTGACATGATAAAAAAAGACGCGCTCATACTGATAAAAGGGAATATAGACAGGGATGAGAAGGGCGTCAGGATCAGGGCGCGGGAGATCTCCGGCCTGGAAGACGCGGGCAGGCAGGCGTTCAAAAAACTGGAAGTGGCGCTCAATGACGGCGGGAGAGGCAGCGAAAGCCTGAAGGAAATCAGGTCGCTGGTTGAAAGATACCCGGGCGATTGCCGGCTCTATCTCAGGATAAAGCTGGATGCGTCGCAGACCGTGATAGCGACCGGGATAACTATTAATCCCGCTGATGCGCTGATACACACGCTTGAAAATATGGTGGGAAGAGGGACTGTTACAGTATCATGATCAAGAACTACCTGGATTTCGAAAAACCGATAGAAGACCTCGAACTCAAGATAGAGGAATTGAAGCGCATGTCCGACGGAAAGGACCTGAACCTGTCGGGCGAAGTTAAAAAGCTTGAGAAAAAGGCGAAAGACCTCCGGGTGGAGATCTTTTCCAAACTCACTCCATGGCAAAAAACGCTCGTAGCCAGACATCCGGACAGGCCCTACACTCTGGATTACATAACCGCCATGACCGAGGATTTTATCGAGCTGCACGGCGACCGGCGGTATGCGGACGACAAGGCGATTGTCGGCGGCCTGGGAAAGATCAGGGGTGTGCCGGTAGTTTTGATAGGCCACCAGAAGGGACGCGGCACAAAGGAGCGGATAAGGCGAAACTTCGGCCAGCCGCACCCCGAGGGCTATCGCAAGGCCTTACGGCTGATGGAGCTTGCGGAAAAATTCAGGAAACCTGTCATAACGCTGATAGACACGCCCGGCGCCTATCCCGGCATCGGCGCGGAAGAACGCGGGCAGTCAGAGGCGATAGCCTTTAATCTTATGCAGATGTCCAGACTCAAGGTGCCGATAGTATCCGTGGTAATCGGCGAGGGCGGCAGCGGAGGCGCGCTGGCCCTGAGTGTGGCTGACAGGCTTTTCATGCTCGAACATTCCATATATTCAGTCATATCGCCTGAAGGCTGCGCCGCGATCCTGCTGAGGAAAAACGGGGACCTGAGCGGAGAAGATTTTGCAAAGGCGGCCGACGCGCTTAAACTTACGGCCCAGGACCTGCTCGGCTTTAAGATAATAGACGAGATCATACCTGAACCTATCGGAGGCGCGCACAGGGACCTGGAGCAGACGGCAAAGAATGTGTCGGACAGGATAATGACGGCGCTGGAGGAGCTTATGCCCAAAACTCCGGCCAAACTGGTAGAAGAGCGGCACAAGAGGCTGAAAAAGATAGGCAGTTTCAAGCCGGTTTCACAGGCAAAATAAATATATCGGGAGGATTATATGAAAAAATATCTCGCACTAATATTTATGGCTTTCACTGCGTTTGCGTGTCAGCAGAAAGAAGATTCCAAACCGCAATACCAGTTCCCGTCGGGCTTGCCGGCAGGACCGGTACAAACGCAGCCCGGGCAGCCAAACCCGATGCAGTCGCAGCAGATGCAGGCGCAGTCCTTTCAGTCTCAGGAAGAGGAAAAACTCCTTCGTGAGGCTATGGGAAAAGACCCCAAAAATCTGAACGCGCTTATAAAGTTCGGCAACCTGACCATGGATTCCGGCCGCTTCGATGAAGCTATCGACGCATATGTCAAGGCACTTGTAATAGACCCAAAAAATGTTGATGTAAGGGTCGATCTCGGAACGTGCTACAAAAATGCGGGGAAGCCGGACCTTGCTGTGAAGGAGTACAGGAAGGCGCTTGAACTCGACCCCAGACATCCCAACGCGCACAGGAACCTTGCGGTTGTCCTTGAAAACGATTTAAGGGACAGGGCCCAGGCCATTAAGGAATTTGAGGCCTATCTGAGGGTCACTCCCAATGCGGCAGACAGAGATTCGGTGCAGCGGGAAATAGATAAACTCAAGGCATCCAAATAGACAAAAGCCTTTATCAGGGGCGGCCCCTCCGCCGCCCCGTCTTTTCCTCCCCATGCGCGAAAAACTGGCCACAGTCCCCTTAAAACCCGGCGTCTATATATTCAGGGACAGGGACAACCGTGTGCTGTATGTGGGCAAGGCCAGGCAGCTGAGAAACCGCCTCAGGAGCTACTTCCAAAAGTCTTCGGATCCGGACGCAAGAAAAACGGCGATGGTGCGCGAGGCGGTTGATTTTGAGGTCATGGTGACCGGCAATGAACTGGAGGCGCTGATCCTTGAAGCCAATCTTATCAAGCAATTCAAACCCAGATATAACGTCCTCCTCAGGGACGACAAAAGCTATCCCTATATCAAACTTACGCTCAATGAAAGATGGCCGAGGATAGAGGTAGTCAGGAGGGTCGCTAGGGACGGCGCGAGATATTTCGGCCCGTACGTGCCTGCCGGGAACATGTGGAAGGTGCTTTCATATATCAGGAACAATTACCAGGTGCGCACCTGCAGACATCCCCTAGACAAGCCGATGAGGCCCTGCATACAGCACCAGATTCAAAAATGCGCGGCTCCGTGCTCCGGCGAACTGGACCACGACGAGTACATGCGCGCTGTCAATGAAGTGAAGCTGCTGCTTGAGGGGAAAAACAGGCTGCTTATCCGGTCGCTTGAAAAGCAGATGCTGAAACTTTCGGATGAGATGAAATATGAAGAGGCTGCGCTGGTCAGGGACAGGCTCCATGCGGTCGTGAAGATCTCGGAATCTCAAAAGATTGTGGCGCCTGAACTGGGCGATGTCGATGTGATAGGACTATACCGCAAAGGGCTGCTGGTCATAGTCAAAATACTGTTCATACGAAACGGGGCCATGATCGGGTCCAGGCATTTCAGCCTTAAGGACGTGTCCGAAAGCGCGGACCAATACCTGCTCGGCAACTTCATCTCGCAGTTTTATTCCCGCGAACTCGTGCTGCCTGCGGAGATATTGTGCCAGACGCTGCCGGAAGACCGTGAAATGCTGTCCGAGTGGCTGTCTTCACGAAAAGGCCGCAAGGTTAAGATACTGAGTCCTGTCCGGGGCACCAGAAGCGACCTTGTAAAAATGGCTGTTGAAAATGCGGAGCTCATTGCCGGGACAGAGAAAAACCACGTCAGCGGCGCTGCCGCTGACGCAATAAGGGAATTGCTTGAGCTGCAGACCGCGCCCGAAGAGATCGGCGCAATGGACATATCGAACATATCGGGAAAAGAAGCTGTCGGCGCCTTTGTGCGCTGGGCCAGCGGCCGTTTCGTTAAATCCGGATACCGGCGGATAAAGATGGATGCGATACAGGGGCCGGACGATTATGAAATGATGAGGGAAATGGTCAGGCGTATTGTAAAGAACCTTGGAGAAGGGCTGCCGGATCTTCTGATAATCGACGGAGGGAAGGCCCATCTTAAGGCGGCCCTTGACACCCTCATGGATATAGGGGCTGCCGGCAAAGATGTCATTGCCGTGGCAAAAGACCCTGACAGGGCTTTTTTGCCGGGGATTGATACTCCTGTAGCCCTTGACGACGGCGGGCCCGCAGCCCTGCTGCTCAGAAGGATAAGGGACGAGGCCCACAGGTTTGCGGTATCGTACCACAAGAAGCTCAGGGCTGCCAGGACCTTTGAATCGCCTCTGGAAAAGGTGCCCGGCATCGCGAAAAAACGCAGGTTTGAATTACTCAGGCATTTTGGTAGTATAGAGGCCATAAGAAATTCGACAATCGAAGAGCTGGCAAAGGTCAAAGGGATGAACGTTCTTGTTGCCGCGAAACTGCTTGAGGCGCTCAACCCGGATAGCCGCAAGACATAACGTATCGCCGTAACAGTTCTTTCCGGGCGTTATTAAACAAACTGAATTTATTTAACAGGAGAAAAACAGCATGAATATTTTTATTTCGGGCTCTCTGGCCTATGACCGCATAATGGACTTCCCGGGATATTTCTCGGACTACATCCTGCCGGACAAGATACATGTCCTGAATGTCTGTTTCAATGTCAACGGCCTTCAGGAAAAGTTCGGCGGCACAGCAGGCAATGTCGCATATTCACTGGGGCTGCTTCAGGAAAAGCCGGTTATAATCGCGGCTATCGGCAAAGACTGCGCGACTTATTTTGACTGGCTCAGGCAAAACGGACTCTCGACCGACGGCATCAGCGTTATAAGCGAGGAGTTTACGGCCGGCGCGTACATTACAACAGACAAGTCCGACAACCAGATTACCGGGTTCAATCCCGGCGCAATGAGACAGCCCACCTGCTACAACCTTGAAGGCGTTGCCCCTGATGATTCGATTGTCCTTATCGCTCCCGGCAACCTGCAGGACATGATCGGCTATGCCTCAATATGCAGGAAAAGGGGAATACCTTTCATATGCGATCCGGGACAGTCGCTGACATTGTGGACCGGCGAACAGATGCGTGAATGGATCACCGGGGCGAAGATGCTGATCACCAACGACTATGAGCTGGAGGTCATTATGAAGGTGACAGGCCTGACAAAAAAGGATATCCTCGGCCTGACCGACATGGTCATTACAACGCTTGCGGACAAGGGCTCTCTTATCAGCACAAAAGCCGGAGACATCAGTGTGCCTGCCGCAGCTATTGCTGAAATAAAAGACCCTACGGGCGCGGGAGACGCATATCGCGCAGGCCTGCTGAAAGGCATCTCGCTAAATAAGAATATCGAAGACGCGGCCAAAATGGGGGCGGTTACCGCTGCCTATGCCGTTGAGAAATACGGCACACAGGAACACTCCTACACATATGAAGAATTTACCGAGAGATACAGGAAGAATTTCGGAGAGATTTAGAGAGTCAATAATGGACCATTTAAAGGGGCGATGATTTCTCATCGCCCCTTTAAATGGTTCTAACCTGTTATTACATCTCTGTCAGTGTAACCGCTCCTGTGGTGCACACGCTGGTGCAGGTCTGGCATCCTTCGCAATCACCTGCGCGGGTTGCGGAAGCCTTGCCGTCAACCATGTCAAACACGCTGACCGGGCAGTTATTCACACACTCTTCACATCCTTCACACTTTGCTGCGTCGACCGCTACTAAATACATTAAACTGTCCTCCTTTGTTTCATTGAAACCATAATGGCCTTACTTTTCTAATTATATAAAACCAAGCCTATAAATATCCACAGATTTATTTAAACCACTCAGGTTGATAGTCTGCAGGCATTTAGGTCGGAACAGTCTTGTAGGGGCGAAAAATCTTTCGCCCCTACAGCCTGAACAACCTGAGCAGCTAATTAATCAGTGATCAACAGCCGTGCCCGCCTCTCTGACCGCTATCGCGACCTTGTAAAGAACGGTCAGGACCAGCGCGCCTATCGCATATACTCCTATCGTGATCGCCAGTTCAGGCGCGGTAGGGGAATATTCGGTCACTGTCTCAAACGGGTTCGGGATAAAACCGCCGACCACCAGACCCATGCCCTTGTCTATCCAGGCAGCAATAAAGACAGCAATAAGGGCAAACGGAAGAATGCCTTCGTTCCTGCGGGTCAGGGGGTTTACGAGAAGCGCTATGCCCACAAAAGCTAGCACCGCGGCTGTCCACATAAACGGCACCAGCCCTGTATGCCCTTCAAGCCCGAAGAACAGGTATTTAAGCGGGGCGGCGTGGCCCGGGATATTGCTGTACATTGCTGTAAAGACCTCGAGCAGGAAGAAGAAGACGTTAGCGCACATCGCATATGTCACGATCTTTGCAAGCGACTGTATCGCCTCGGACCCTGCATCGAACTTGCTGACCTTTCTGACGATCATGCATAGAATGATGAGAAGGGCCGGACCTGCTGCAAAGGCCGACGCAAGGAACCTGGCGGCCATGATCGCAGTGAGCCACAAATGCCTGCCGGGGAGACCGGCATACAGGAAAGCCGTAACCGTGTGTATGCTGACCGCCCAGGGGACGGACAGATAGATCAGCGGCTTGACCCAGGCCGGAGGCGGCACACCCTTGCGGTCCGCCCCGAGCGTGGTCCAGCCTACTATCAGGTTGATGAAAAGGTAGCCGTTGAGCACTACCGCGTCCCACAACATAACCGAGTTAGGTGTCGGGTGAAGGACGACGTTTAAGACCCTCATAGGCTGCCCCATGTCCACAAGGATAAAGAGCATGCACATAGTAACCGAGGCTATGGCAAGGAACTCACCCAGGATGACGATCTTGCCGAATTTCTTGTAGTCGTGCAGGTAGTAGGGGATGACGAGCATAACCGCCGACGCTGCAACACCGACCAGAAAGGTGAACTGGGCTATGTAAAAACCCCATGACACGTCCCTGCTGAGGCCGGTAATTCCGAGTCCTTCGCTGAGCTGCCTCAGATATGCCAAAAATCCGATACCTATAACAGCCAGCAGGAAGAATATCCATGTCCAGTATCTCTTACCGCCATATAACGCTTTTTCAAGCATTCTCCTTACCTCCTATAACGTAATAAATACTGGGGAAAGTCCCGAGTTCAGGCTTGCGTCTGATTGTGAACTTTTCGGCCATGATCTTCCTGATTTCCGAATTGGGGTCCTCGAGGTCGCCGAAAACTATTGCGCCGTTGGAGACCTCGGCGCACTTCGGAGGCTCGCCTATCGCGATGCGCTCATAACATAACGTGCACTTTTCCACGACACCGATCATCCTTGTGGGGAAGGCCTTGTTTTCGATCTTGATTTTAGGCCTCGGGTCCCTGTAGTTGAAGCTCCTTGCCCCAAACGGACAGGCCGCCATACAGAACCTGCATCCAATGCAACGGTGCATGTCCTGCATTACTATGCCGTCTTTCCTCTTGAAAGTGGCCTTGGTCGGGCACACTCTCACGCAGGCCGGCTGGGCGCAGTGGTTGCAAAGCAGAAGGAAATTCTTTTCCTTGTACTCGTGGTTCATAAATTCGTCTTCAGTGGTCGTAGGGAAGGTGTGCTCATAGTTGTCCTTCCATATCCACTTGACCTCGTCCTTCTTGTTGCCGTGGTCCGGGACGTTGTGGATATTATGGCAGGCGTCTATGCACCGCTGATAATCCTCATCCGTCTTAAGCTTGCTCACGTCTATGACAAGGCCCCATCTCTTCGCATTCAATGCGCGGGGGTCAGGAGATATCTGCGACGCCTCCAGCCCTTCCCTCTTCAGTCCGTTGAGAACAGTAGCGCCGCCGAGCCCTAAGACGGTTGACGCACCGGCCAGTTTTAAAAATTGTCTTCTGTTTATGCTCATGACTTGTTCTCCTTCGGTTGAATATGGCAGCTCCAGCAATAGGGCTTGACAGCCATATAGTTATGACACTGATCGCAGAAATCCTTCTTGTTCGAATGGCAGTTCATGCAGGTGTTCTGCAGGCTGATGGTGAAGCTCCTGCCGGCTGAATTGACGTATATCCTGTTGCCGTCTCTGACAACAGAGTCCCTCCACTGGTTCAGCAGCTGCATATGCTCGCCTCTCATGAATTCCTTTGATTCAACGCATTCCTTTTTCCCGTACTTGGCCGCGTATTCCTGGATAGCCGGGGTGTCCGTCTTTGGTTCCGGTCTTGCATTGGCCTTGCCGAGGTTGTAATAAAAGGGAAATGTAAACAGGGCAACAAATACAATCAGTCCGGCTATTATTTTTCCGCTGTTATACATGGTTAGTTGCCCTCCTTTCCGGGAAGAGGATCTCCTCGCAGGTTGGTTTCCCGTTCCTTCTCGCCCTTCATGATCAGGGCGTTTGCCACCATCTCATGGACGCCGGTGACCTTAACTCCGGGCACCCAGTAGTCCATTGAGGCAGAGAGCGTGGCCCTGTCTATGGCGCAGATATTTGCCAGCATGTTAACGCCGTGCTGCTCTTTTACGAACTTGACCGCATTGGCCCTCGGCAGTCCGCCGCGCATCCTGAGCTCCATGTTTTCACTTGCGTTCAGACCGGTGCCGCTGCCGCAGCAGAAGGTCTGTTCGCGTATCGTGTTTTCAGGCATCTCATGGAAGTTATTGCAGACATTTTTGATAATGTAGCGCGGCTCCTCAAGCAGGCCCATCCCTCTTGCCGTGTTGCAGGAATCGTGGTAGGTCACGATCAGGTCGTCGTTGCGGCTGGGATCGAGTTTGAGCTTGTTGTTTTTGATCAGGTCCGCGGTAAATTCCGTGACATGTATCATCTTTGTGGATTTGGCGTTTTCAAACTTCGTGCCCGTGATCGGTGAAACCGGGACTTCGAGAAAATCCGCAGGACCGTTCCAGGTGTCCATGTACTGGGTCAGGACCCTCCACATATGGCCGCACTCGCCGCCTATTATGTACTTTACCCCAAGTCTCTTGGCCTCGGCATATATCTTTGAGTTCAGTCTCTTCGCCATTTCATTCGAGGTGAAAAATCCGAAGTTGCCGCCCTCAGAGGCGTATGTAGACCAGGTATAATCTATCCCGAGTTCGTGGAAGAGCATCATATAACCCATGCACGTAAAGGTGCCGGGGTCGGCGAAGAGGTCGCCCGAAGGCGTGACGAACAGGATCTCAGCGCCCTTGCGGTTGAAGGAAGGGTTAACCCTTATGCCGGAAATCGTCTCGATGTCGTCGATCATGCCTTCGATGCTGTTCATGATCGCATGCGGTTCGAGTCCGAGATGGTTGCCCTTCATGTAACAGTTTGCGACCGGCCCCGAGATCCAGTCGGTATTAAGTCCGAGCAGGTTCGTGAGCTCGCGGCCCATCATGGTTATCTCCGCGGTATCGATGCCGTAGGGGCAGAAAAGAGAGCAGCGCCTGCATTCAGTGCACTGGTAGAGGTAGTACCATATTTCCTTCAGGACCGGCAGGGTCAGCTTCCTGCCCCCGGCCAGTTTGCCCAGCAGTTTACCGGCCAATGTGAAATCGTTTCTGTATATGGACCTCAAAAGCTCGGCCCTGAGCACCGGCATATTCTTGGGGTCTCCGGAGCCGATAAAGAAGTGGCATTTGTCAGCGCATGCGCCGCATCTTACACAGATGTCCATAAACACCTTAAAGGACCGGTACTTGCCGAGCAGGTCCTTCATGCCGTTGAGGAATATCTCCTGCCAGTTCTCGGGCAGTTTCCAGTCCTCTTCAGAGGGGTTCCAGTCCCTTGCATTGGGGAACTCCACTATATTGAGGTTTTTGCCTTTTGCGCCCCAGCAAAACGTGCCCGGCTTGATAGTCGTAGGGGTGTCCATCCACTCGCTTTTCGGAGGGAGGTAATCAATGGAATCGGCCAGTTCAGCAGGTTTTGGAGTAGTTACCTTGGTTGCCATATATTCACTCCTTCTCGACCGGCAGGCCGGCCTTTTTCATTTTTTCCCTGAAATCATTTTCATATTCCTCGTAAGAATGCACATGCACCGGGTAATTCCAGGGATTTACATGTCTGAACTCCCTGCTGTTTCCGGGCATATTTCTGGTCGGGCTGAGGAACACGCCGCCCATATGCATAAGCTTGCTTACCGGGAAGTAGGCAAGCAAAGTGCTCAACAGAAAAAGGTGTATGTAGAATATGACGCCTATCTCGCCCATCACAGACGCCGGGGCCGGATTAAAGCTGATCAGACCCATCACAAGCTGCTTCACTCCCACGATATGCACCTTCATGAAGTACCTCATCAGCACGCCTGAGGCGCCCAGTCCGAATATAAGGAAGAGGACGAAGTAATCTGCGGGAAGCGAAATGTATTTAATCAGCGGCATATAAAGTCTTCTTAATATCAGGAAGGTAACAGCGCCAAGGAGCACCAGGTCGGTCATATACATAAGCGGCGCGCCCACCTGGAAAAAGCTGTCGACTCCTTCGATCATCTGCAAGACCGAAGGCACATCTTCCATAAAGAACCTGAAGTGCCTGACGAATATAATCAGGAACGACCAGTGGAAGGCCAGGCCGGCAGCCCACAGGAATTTTTCGGACCCATAGACGAGTTTGGTCCCTTCTTTCATCTCGGTCGTCGTGTTCCTGAACAGAGAACGGAATACGAGGACTTCGAGGGCCATCCTGCCGATAACCCCGAGTTTGCTGGAAGGGTTGTCAAGCTTGTTCTGCTTTATCCACGGGAGAGATTTCTGCTGCCCTGCCGTAGTCGGTATGCAAAAAGGGACCGGCGAACGCCCCCATCCCACGACCCTCGAAATGAACCCTATTATGAAAACCGCGAGCGCGGCATAAGGTACAATCACTCCGAAGAGGAAGTGGAGGTTGCCGACCTGCACCCCGACAAAGGCAAGCAAAACGAGTGCAATAACTGCAAATAAAGGAAACAGGATTTTCATTTGGTTACCTCTTTTGTTTGTGAGTTATCATTACTGCCGGAATCGAAGTCTTCCTTCTCCTCCCGCGCCCCATCAAGCTTGTTTGCCCTTTGAATCAGTCTGTACGTCATATTTTTCATTTCATTTGCCCTGATGTCATAAAGCTTTTCCTTGCATTTCATAAAGATATCGAACGATAAAAGGGCCAGATCATCGATCCTGGACTCGAACTGCAGCAACTCCCCGTACAGGATATCATTCCCGCCGGCAGAGGCCAGTTCATCCCTTATTATCGGTTTCAGCAGAAAGACAAAAGATACGGCACTGGAAGCTGAAAAATCCTGGACCGCCCTGACCCTGACAATTCCGTCGAGCAGAGGCCCGACAGCCTCGGGGTCGGCGCCTTTGAGGAGTTCGTCATAAATGCCCTCGATGCCCTGATTAACCGTGTGGCCGACAGGATTTGAAAAGCGGTTTTCCTGTTTTTTCAGGAAGTTTGAAGTGTCTGCGGGATAAGTTGCAAGAACGGCATCTACCCACTTTCTGATGATTTCCGTCCTTTTTTCTGATAAAAGCCCATTAAGCGTCATGCAGGTCTGTAACAGCTCCTGAAGGAATCGATCAAGCTTTGCCCCCTAAGCCCCTTTGAAGGAGCTCTCATTTTGAAAAACGGCACTCCAACCCATAATGGATTGAAGTGCCGCCGTAGAACTTGCAGAAAAAGAAACTAAACGCAGCCTGTGGGCTTCGGAAGTCCGGCATATTTACATGCCTGCTTTGCGGGTCCGCCCGGATAAAGCTCATAAAGATACTTGGTGTTTCCCTTCTCCGGTCCCAGCGCCTTTCCGATCTCTTTCACAAGGATCTTGATCATCGGGGCGATCTGGTACTGTTTGTAGTAGTCTCTCAGAAAGTTGATAACTTCCCAATGAGCGTCTGAAAGGTCGATCCCGTCCTGTTTTGCAAGATGAGTCGCCAGATCATTTGTCCAGTCATCAAGATTCAGCAGATAACCGTCATCATCAACCTCGAGTTGTTTTCCCTGAAACTCCATTGTTGCCATTTTTCTTCCTCCTTCCTTGGTTAAAATAAATTTATTGCAGGGATCCATTCCCAACAACTTAAATACCGATTAAATACCGAAAATACAGAACGGCCCTTCAGGGGGGCCGAAAAACACACCTATTATAATACGTAGGCTATAAAAAGTAATACAGATGCATGGACTTAATCAAATAAAAAAAACTTATCGATCAATCACAGTTGCTTATCTCTCCGGGACCTTATCTTTATTGACCCTGTAATGGTCTTTCTCCGGGTGTATCTTCCTGATGAGCGAATGGTCGAATATCTCGCTGCTTGAAACCTCCCGCCCAATATATCCAAGCCTTTGCAGGGTTTTCACGAATTCCATCGCACAGGCAATATATTCGTCGGTAAGCTGGGCGCAGTACCTTGGGGATATGCCCAGGACCTGGGAAACAAAGGCTCTATCCACAAAGCCGACATATGAGGATATGACGCCGGCGGCAGCGTCCGGTCTTTCTCTCAGGACGGCAGCTGCATTTTCGTGCAGAAGGAGAAACCTCTCAAGAAGCTCGGGCTCCGTCTTTATAAGCCCGTTTGATGCGACAATGCCGTAGCTGGGGTTGTTCGGCCATATCATTGACGGCGGAACAAGAAGCCTGCCGTCCGCATAGCGGATTACAGCAGCTGCCAGCGCAGGCGTGCCGACCGCGGCCTGCACGTCTCCTTTTACCACAGCCTCTGTTACGAGATCGGCCCATTGGAAGTTTATGATTTCTATCTCCCCTCCCAGATGATATCGCTCCAAATACTGTTTTATTATCACGTCATGGATAGAGCCCTTTCCCGGCACTCCGATCTTAAGTCCTATGAATTGCCTCAGCACGGTCTCAATGTCATCGGTTTCAGGAAATCCCATGAACCGCTTCGGCCCTGCGATCACGGTCCCTTCCATATGGCCGCCTGCAATGCATTTTATGCGGACTCCCCGGGCGATTCCGATTATGGCCGGCGGAAGGCCTATATACGCGAGGTCCAGCTCATCTTTTTCAAAGGCATTTACTATCGCCGGACCAGTGCCGAAGAGCCTCCATTCAACTTCGGCTCCCAGCTCGCCGCTGATCTCTTTATCCGCCATAAGCAGGATGGCGGTGTGATAAAAAGTTGAAAGATGGCCGATCCTCAGTTTCATTTCAAATTATTTCTCAATCAATCGCAGCAATTAATTCTTCAGTACCGCCAAATCTGAGCAAGAACTCGCAATAGCTTGATTTAAATAAGTCTCTCAGCAGATCATCCACTTCTAGGGGCTTCTCTCCCTGCTGTCCTTCCACAGAAAAAAGAAGTTTCTTTTGCTTAAGGATGGAGTATAAAAACAAAGTATGGAAGTAAACCTGAGAAATATATTTATTATCAGCGACTTGCAGGGCTTCATCACTGTCAAGTTTTGATTTGTAACTGCGAATGAGAGAGCTATCCATGTTGATGAAAATTGTCTCAAGCTCATCTTTTTCATTTGTGTCAGTTGCCATGATTTCTGTTTCGTCAAAGGGGGACCCGGAAGCTTCGAAATCACTCCAAGTCTTAACGCCTTCTCTTCCATCTTTATAGACCAGAACCATTTGCGGCAATCCAATTTGTGGTATTTCGGGCTCTTCAGGCTTGGGCTCTTTCTCTTTCATCTCCTCAATTTTAACGTAGAAGACAGATTCAATAGCGCCTTCCGGGCTTGCCACAGTAGTAAGATCAGCCTTTATTTCAAGTTCATCGCCAACCTTCAGATCGTCTTTGGGCTGTAGATTGACTCGGATCGTTCCATCCTGAGGGCTCGACTTAACGACCTGAAAGTAATCATCAATCGCCTTTGGAGCGCCGGGAGCATTTCCGCCGCGAGTAATATTGGGGCCGTGCTTCAACACGTATAGCTTCAGTTCTCCTTTGTCCTTGATCCTGTCGAAATATTCGTTTTCAACGTCGGTGCTGAAGCGGACCGTTCTGTCGCCGCCGATTGGAATGCATTTGATGACTTTCCCGTCCTTGTCGGGCTTCCCTTGAATCTGAAAGATAGAAGGATATCGTTGGGAAACAAAAGGCTCTTTGGGTTTTGGTTTGCCTTCATGCCTGGGTTTGCCTTTCTGTTCCTCATCCTTTTTCTTCCCCATGTCTTCCAGCTTGAAGGTCTGCTTCAAGAGCTTGAGCATCTCCGGATTCAGCGGAATTTTTTTTGAGAATTTCTTCAGCAGCTCATTGGTCTCGCTCGTATCGGCAGAGAAAGAATCCTTTCTCTGCTTGTAAATCTCATTCAATTCGCTCTTGCGAAGATTATCGGCAAGCAGCTTTCTGACAATATCTGCTTCTTTGCCATTTTTGAGCCGATCGCGGGAGGCCATGAAAAGGTTGTTGCGATAATGCAATGTCATGTTTGTGCAGTCAACATGGATCAGGAGATAATCCTTGAGAAGTCTGTACTTTAAGGCTCTTGTAATGAATTCAGAGGAGTAAGAGCCATGGACCTGACCGTTCAGGCTAAAGGCGACACTCATATTGTTTTTGAAAAACTCGTTCTGGATGGTGTCCTTAAAATCCTTGACGGACTTTTCCTCATTTTTCACCTTAAAGACCGTCACCGTCGCCCTGATTTTACCGACTTCCTGATTGCCGGTTATTTCAAGAGAGAACTGGCGGTCAACGTATTTGTCTTTCTGGTCTACGAGCCTGTTGGAGAGACCATACATGACACGCTCAAGACCGGTATCTTTAGGATACCTTTCTTTTCGGTCAATGATGAAGATCGGTAGAGCCGGATCATGCAGATATTCGTTGATGCTCTGATTGAGGTCCCTCGAAATAACTGAGCGGCTGCCCGCAGGCAGATCATACGAATAAAGCTTTATTATTGTCCCCGCTCTGAATTTCCGTTTGTAAAGGTTTAAATCCAATTCGTCGATTGGAAATTCCGGAATTTTGCCGTCCGGGCAGAAGTATTCATAATATGTGTTCTTCTTGGTTTCCTGTTCTTCTTTTGTAATAGGATGCATTCTTAACAAGCTGAATCCAAAATTGCCCGCATCATATCGTTTAGAAGCTACAAGCTGGTATCTTTTTTCTCCACAATATACAAGTGCTCCCGCTCCGCCCATGTTATATTTGCCCTGAACAAATTTAATATCGTTCTTGTTCCCGCGCAAGAGCGAAAGAAAAGTATTCGGAAAGTCTTGAGGGTGCTGTCCTTCGCCATTATCATATATGATTAAAGACGTATCCATTTTGGGGCTATTAGGATCGGCCAGAATTTGAATGTCTTGAGCAATCTCGTTTCTAAATGCCTGCAAGTCGAAGTTCTCATATTTGTAAAACTTGTGAACCGCCTCTTCCATATTTCTTGGGGCTTCGTGTGAACGAGGATCGATGCCTTGCTCGAAGCACTTTTTCATTAGCATGGCATCAATAGCATTAGTGAGCTTTTCGACTAAGGCAGCTACAGGATTGGCTTGTTGATTCTCAACAACGCTGAAATTGCTTTCATTGTCACCATAAGGTCGCCAGTTATGAGGATTATGAAATATGGAAATCCCTTGCATAATTGAATCAACAGCTTGTTCAGTCGGTGCGGTAAAGAGTTTATAGAATAGGTTTAATGGATGAAATATATTGGTCATATCGCAAATCTCTTGCGAATAGGGGCAAATATGCCATCTAGTTCTGCGATATTGGGTCGTCTAGTCTTCCCATTTTGAAGCATAGGCACAAGGACATTATTAAATATTTCGATATCCCCAACTTTGAAGTCTTCATTTATTACTTGACCAGTTGGTATATCTCCTTGAAATATAAACCAAAATAACATCCCCAGCTGGAAAATATCAGATTTATCATCAATGATACAATCAACAGGGAATTCCGGAGTAATATTCGCTAACGCTTTATTTACAGCCTCGGGAGACATTAGGCCAGTTGGTCCAATTCGTTCCCTCTTCCCATCAAGATCAAAGTCATCATCACGATACTTTATGAACCCTAAATCCCCTAGTTTCCACTGATTACCCACAAAGAAAATATTGTCCGGCTTCAAATCCCTGTGATAAACATCAAGACTGTGTAGCGCATCCAGTGCTTTCATTAATCCACTGCAAAGTACGATTTTTTGTTGCAAGGACAACCTCTCTTCTTCAAGATACCGATCTAAATCACTATCTGCTGCTTCCATTACAAAATATCGAAAAGAATATGCTCCAATTTTGTGCGTTCCATGATCAAGAATATTCAGGAGAAAATCATCTTTATGATGTTCAAGGGCTTTCATCATGGCGCGAATCTCACGTTCAAATCTTATTCTCTTCTTTTCCGGGATCGAGCCGGTCAGCTTATCGTGATAATTACAAAATTTCACAACGCTATTAGCTTCTTCCCCATTAGGGTCAATTGCAAGAAACACACTTGAATTTTTCCCTTTCCCCGATCCCGCCCCCTCATACAACTCCACCATCAGTCTATCTTCAGAGTTAATCTGAATATAGTTCTCGGATTGATCGTCGTCCAAAAGGATATATTTATTTACCTCGTCAAATCTCATGCTTCGCCAAGTGGCAACTCAGCTTGAAAAGGATCATGAATTGCAGCTAAAGATAGCGTTGCATAAGACGATATGCTAACAAGATGAGCATCATTCATCCTGAAGAAAGCCATTATTTGCCTCTGAATATCATTCGGCTTCGTCGTTTCGTTTAAGAGAAGATTAACAAGAACGTGATGCCTTGCTTCCCTTGCATGCTTTGAATTCGACTGCGTTACACAATTGAGAGCATAATCCATCAATGGATCGCATTCTTCCTGAGAGGGACGAATATATGGCGCAAGTTTTAAAAGGAGTCTATAAAAATAGTCAAGGTTATCTTCATTTAATTGAGGGGTCATTAAAATAAAGGCAAAGAGCGAATAGAAATCATTCTTTTGCCTGAAACGTGTTCGATTGACTGGATAAATTGAATCAAAGCGTTTAAAATGCTGCATGATCGCCAGGAACTTATTCTTTAACTGTTGATATTGTTTATCAGAAATGTCATGTTCAAATAATTCATCTACTTTCTCTTTTTTGTCCGAAAATCCAAAAACGATTAATGCAATTAATTCAGAAACAAAATCAACATTATTCATCCTGTTCACTGAGCCTATAGGGAAAAGTCTTAAATCGAGGAAATCAGGGTGTTCAGCCAGTGTAGTAATCAATCGCAGAAAATTTGTCTTAAAATATTCGGCTTTTTTTAGCTCAGGCCTGTTTAATCGCAAACCGCTCGAATTAACAAGAGCATAAAATGCTTCAATGGATTCAGTCTCTTCTATGTTGGAGATAACTGTTATAGAAAGCGAATAATTCAGTAACCGTTCTTTTTCAGCATTGTCAAGTTGCTCATACATGAGACCATTAAAGTCAGTGAAATCTCCTCTCATGTAACCAATTATCGTACGTGCTCTTTGCTGTCCATCAACCATCTCAAATGTTCCATTTTTTTTTGCCAACAAGAAAAAATTTGGTATGGGCTGTTCAGAAGTTATAGTCTGAACAAGCATTTTTTGCGACTTGAGCGACCAGATGGCATTTCTTTGATATGGAGGATCAAGGATTAATCTTTCTGCGTCGAAAACTTCAATAAGGCGTCTTATATGCCAAGTTTGCAATTCATATTTCATAACGCCTTATCTCCTAAGTTTCAGTCATAAGTGACAAACAGCACATGGGGTTAAGCCTTCATTGTCATCAAGCTCTGAAAGCACATCTAGCAGGGTCCTATTAGTCTGTTGTTTCTTAAGACGTGATTCCATTTTACTATGCTCCCCTATAATCTTTTCCCTACGGGCTACCAATTCAGCAAGGGTCTCGCTATCGTTCCAGGTGAATTTCCTGCCGTCTGAGTGTTCGGTCTCGTATCTAGCCGCCTTCTCGAAAAGGTCAGGGTGATTGTCATACAATCCTACCCACTCGATCTTACGCTGGAAGAAACAGAAATAGCACCCTGAACGCGACCTCCATTCATAGTACTTTGGAAATCCGATACCGCTTTCCTCAAGAATACGGTACACATCGCCTTTTACTATTCCATCATCCTTGAAAGGGAAGACAGGGCTAATATTATCCTTTGAAGAAATATAACCTTCTCTGTCTTCATCAGCACGAATGGCTATGTAGCTGATAGCCTCATCGTCACCAATGAATTTTTCGATAGGGATGATTTTCAGTTGTTTCGTACACCAGCGGGCATTGGCGGAGGGCAGAAATCCGTTATAAACCTGCAACCAATGGTCAAAGCCCCTCTCGGCGCAAAGGTATTCTATCTTAATTCCAAGCCGGGCCTTCAGTCGGTCGAGAAACTCATAAGTCTCGTCCAGTTCACAGCCGGTATCACAAAAAAAGTATTCAACAGGAATATCGGGATGCTTTTCGAGCATATATACGGCCAAGGCCGCGCTATCCTTGCCACCCGACAACCCCAAAACATGTTTGATCTTTTTAGCTGCCATATTTTTTGTTCTTTTTTTCTTCCTTCTTCTCGATCATTTTCGTGACATTAAGAAAATGATCAGCTACTTCATCCTGTTTCTCCGCCGGGGATAAAACCCCCTCAATTAGGGCTGACAGAAGAGCCTTGTTTATCTTATCATCACCAGAGAAATACTTTGCCTTAATGTCCTGCGTCAGCTTACTAATTTCATCCTTCTCAGCCGACTCTAGCCAAAGGACCTCGGAAAACTCTGTGCCGTCCTGATGCGTGACGGTCACCTTTCTAGCCTCGAATCCCTTATTGTTCTCCGGTGTAAGCTCGATGATCGATTCAACCCTTTTAAATCTCCTTACAACCTCCCCGAGTTTTATTTCAAAAGTAAGGGCGTCTTTATCTGCCCAGACTTCAACCGGTTTGTCGGCAACTACCATCGATACGGCCTCAAGCCATGACCTATCGTCAAGGTCTTTATTTATTAGGGCACCTATGAATCGCTTAAGGGCAAGCTCGATAACTGCCGTGTGGGTGTTGACTCTTCGCGCGATTGACTGAAGATATTCACGTAAGCTGCCCGCGTCTTTGCGGATGGAAAAAGCGTCACCAAGGAGTTTCCTGTTTTGTGACAGCAGATTATCGTATGCTGTTTGCAACTCCTGAAGGGCCATAACAAGCTTTTTTCTGAACGCCTTCACTATGCTGTTATCACGGTCGGACTGGGTGTCTATGAACGGATAGCCGCACGCCTGAGGCAGCGTCCTGAACAACAGCTCCTCGGGGTCTTTGGCATTTATCAAGGCACTTCTGACATTTTTGGCCTGAGGTGAGAGGTTGTCGGTTTCCCTGGTATATTTGGGAAGCCTCTGGACGAATTTCACAAGGGGATTAATGATGCTAAGCAATGTTGCGTTCCTAATCCTCCTATTATCCTTAATGCTGGAAGACGAAACAATTTCTCCAAGTTCCTCAAATAGCTTTATCCTGAGACCCGATATCTCAAAGTACTTCACGGCAAAAAGTGATGGTTTCTTAGTCAACAGCTCAAGATGTTCAGCGCCGAGAACCGGTATATAGGAGCCGTCATAATATATGCTCAGGTAATCACTATGATGGAGAAAAACGGCCAAGAGCATCACCGGGATTGCCCCCTGCTTCATTCCGTAAGGCGGTTTTTGCAATAAAGTATACAGGGCGTCGAGAGAGCGCGGGGTACCTTTTGCAGACTTGCAGAAACCCTCTATTGCCAGCCATACACGGTAAATGCCCGACTCCGATTCCGGGGTACCGAAACCCCATTTTTCACCATCAAACCTGTGAATGCCGGTATTAAGAAGGATTGAATCGTACATGCTCCGTTCCGGCCCATGCCCTGCTAGGCCAAGGCGCTCTATTTCGGCATGGTTCAACATCGCCTCTATAAGCTCACGCCGTGCTTTCGCTCCCTGTGATGTAAGCTCGCGCTTGTTGATTAATTCGTTCCACAGAGTAGGTCCGTCTGAATAAATCTTATCGCAAAGATCTGAAAGCCTTGCATTAAAAGCCGCGTCATTGGGGAAACGCTCCGGACGACCCGCAATATAACAATCGGCCCTTGTCACATCGAATGATTTTTCAATTTGGGCCTTTAGTATCTCTTCCGCAATATAAAGTCGGTAACGGACTTCCTGCCTTGCGACTCCGTCAGAAAGGAGCTCCTTTCGATTCTTGTTGATATTCTGAAGAGCGGCGAATTCACTAGCCGCATGTTGAAGGGCTTTAGTATCGGCAGAACATATGATAATAACCGGCTTGCCGTCCTCAGTAAGTGCTTGCATAGGCGCTGCAGAAGCAAGCCCGGACATATATATAATAACTCCGTCGCCCTCAGGCCTCGTGCATCGCATATTCCCGGCAGTGGTTTCGGCATAATATCGCTCAAAGTATCGTGTAGTCCCCATCACATAGCTGTGCCTTCTGGCGACAAGAGGTTTAAGTGGAGAGAGTTCGTTGAGAACACTGGTAAGATTCAGGTTCACTTTTTGAACCTCTTCGGCAAGTTCTTTCTCAATATCGAAATCAGACCCTTCCCATATACGCAAGCCGTCAATCGCGCTTATATGCTTCACTATTCCTTTTGAAGACAAGTCTTTTATCACCTTAAGCCAATACTGCATGGCATTGCTCGATGCCGGATCATCACAGAGGGAAAGCGCAACCATCTTGGGCGATGCCTTTAGGGGGCCCATGTTTGAAATCAAGTTCAGGACACCTATTGTCTTTATTGCATTAAGAAAGTCGTCTTCGAGATTGCTAAGTTCTGCGATTCGATTCTTGATTTCCAGCCATCTCTGATTCTGTGAGCGAGACGTTATTGTGATAGCAGCTGATTCAACAAAAAAATCGTAGAGGTCGTGAACTTTAACAGTGGGCAGTGTACCTTTAAACTCAGTATTCTTCAGAAAGGATTTGAATGAATGCGGTTCGTCGCTTGCAAGATATGTAAATAGCGTCCTGTCATTCTGGGAGAATTTATTGCATAAAATAGGCAATGACAATGCACAGAGCGGATGGAAGGGATATACATGTCCAATGTCCGAAATGTTAAGTCTGCCGAGTTCCATGGCGGACAATTCGGTCTTCCAGTGTCTTGACCAATCGCCGATTTGGAGCTTAGTTGAAGCGTCAAGGGCAGTTTGATCAATTGCGTCGGCAATAAGATGGACAAGTCTTGCAGGAGATTCAATGAACGAAATATCCTCGAATCTGCCCTGGATTTTCATCCATTCATTCCGCTGCGATGAAGCAAGGCCATGGGAATAGTCATAAAAGGCTTGGTGCAATAGTCCCATGAAGAATATCATTGGACTGCTAACTCCGGAGGGCAACTCCGCAATTTGTTGTAAGAGATAAAGGTCCGCCGTCGCCTGATTTTGAGAGCAATACTCCAGATTCTTTCCAAGCTCATCGACAACGATGATAATCCCGCTCTTAGAATATTTTCCTAAGTCGAGCAAAAGCCTTAAGACTACGTCGCCGGGGATAAGATCGCCTTTGATAGCTCTAGCATACAATTCATCAACGTTTGCCCGCAGCTGGCTTTTCTGGCCTCGCGCATTTGAGTAGAACCTGTCAGCGCCGTACTTGAGGCCCCTCACCAGCGTATTTGCAATAGGTTCTCTCTGCGCTGTTACAACTGCCTTTATGAACCCGGCCTCAGGTATTGCTCTTGAAATCTTCCGACTATCCGCATTAGAGGTACTGAGTATCTTATAGGCATTTCTCCTGATTTCATCCTGATGCGAGGAGCAGATGGAGGACAAGAAATGTGCGAAGGCGGATTTTCCAGAGCCGTATGCTCCGGTAACGGTCCATGCTCGAACAGAATTGGGAGCAGCTATTGAATCAATAAACCGATTTATCAACCCCTCGACTTTAGGCGTAATAACATATCCATTAACACTATCAGCTATTTCAAGATCGCGTTCAAGGTTTACAGATCGGGTGTATCTGCGTTTGACCTTGATGCTGTCAAAAAGAGTCAATTTAGTTTTTACCTCTTTTGTAATAGTCCTCTATAAGCTTATCTGAGAGCATCCGAGGCTCAGCGTCAAACGACATCTGCAATAAACCTGCAGTATTTGAAAGAGAGATTTCATCATATCGTCCTGAAATGCTCTCAACAGCATCTGCCAAAGCGTTTTCCGAGAGCCTGAAGCATAATCCGGGACTTCCGTCCTCATATGCAAGGCGAGACATAGCAATAGTTCTTGCGGTTTCCTGCATTTTGTCAACATAGTCAAGACAAGAAGCTACGATAATGCTCGGGGAAAGGTTACGCTTGGGTCCCGTGTTAAACAGGTAATGTCTTGAGTCACCATAGTTATGTATCAGCCCAAGCTCGGCAAAAGGACTATCAATAGAGTCCTCGTCCATACCTTTATTCCCGCGCTGTGCGGTATACATCCTTAAAATACAGGCCACGTCTTTCATGACAGAGGATTCCAAAATGCGGTTATTGAGAAATAAGTTATCCTTGAATTCGATAAGCCCAGATCCAAGATCTTCAGCAGTAAAGTTATTTTTATTGAAAACACTAAAGACATAATACCAAGCCGTTGCAAGACACGGACTCTTCAATAAATGCCAGTGCAAAAGCCATAATGAGGCCGGGTCTTCAAGGTATGGATCCCAGCCTCTGTTTCCAAGAAGTTTCTGACCGAACGCGGAGGGAATAAGAGCTTTTGTCCGGCCCTGCTCTTTTGCCTCCTCAAGGACCTTAAAGGCAAGGCACCAGTATTTTATTGCCTTTACCATATTTTTCCCTACACCAAGACTGGTGGGAGCAGCTTCGCTCAAGAAAACATCGGGGGTCTCAGAGGCCTTATCGAAACCCTTCTTAAGCCAGCCAAAGCGCGGGTAAAATGTCTCATGTCTGGCAAAAACTGAAATAATATTCTGTGAAAATTTTTCTTTTTTAAGAGTTTCTAGCATGACTTGAAGACCAACATAAAAATATTTACATCCGACGCTTGCATAGCGCAATCATTTATTTTTCCCCCGATATCCATACTCACACCTAATCTTGAATGTATTTGCAAGTTCCCCTCACGCCAGCAAGATGACATATTTTACACTGTTTATAGTGAGATATGAAAGACTTTCACTCAGCCGGTTCAATAAATTCTCTTCACTTCACCACCCACTGCGTGCCGCACAGGTATCGGAAATCGCAGCCCGGGCAGTTGTCTTTTTTATTGCGGGCCGGCACAAAGGGCGTATCCCTGTCCGCTATCTCATTGAGAAGGCCGAGGATAATATTTTTCAAAACAGCAAAGCTCTGTTCAGGAGGGGCGTCGCCGAAGAGAGGCAGTTCAATATCCCTGCTTACATCGGACATCCCAAGCAAAAGGAACATGGCCTCAAGCTCAGCCATATTTTTCCGTTGGTATTCAGAATACAGCATCAGGTATAGAGGCAGCTGAAGACTGCCGATCGCCTCGTCCCATGATCCCCTGTCTGCCTCGTCCAGTTTTTCGAAATTTATTTTCAGCCGTCCCGGATTTGAACCTGTCTTGTAGTCAATTATGCAGGTTTTGCCGTCTCTAAGCTCCACGCTGTCAAGCCGTCCCTTAAGCCTGAAAGGTCCGGCATAGGCCTCCATTTTCTCTTCGCAGTGCAGGACAGTCACAGACGTCTCTTTTATAAGCGGAATGTAGTAATCAGTAAGCAGCTGTCTCATCCTCCGCGCGACCTGTTTCTTCAGGAGATAGACCGCTCCGGTCGGGTCGCTCCCGTATTCGCCGGCAAAATGACGTTCCACGAGGCGGTCCATTGCGGCGACACTGATCTCTTTTCCGGTTAAGACAATCCCTCTTCTCTCAGAAAAATATCCTGAGATTATTTTATGGACTGACCTGCCTATATCGGCCCTTTCGATCTCGCCTGAGATATCCTCTTTTTTGCCGATGCCCAGGACATAGGAATAATAGAACCTGAGCGGGCATTTCAGATACATATCAAGGGCTGTGGCGCTGTATGTAAAATCCCTCAGATACGCGGCCACCTCTTTCGATTTATTTATCTCCCCCTGCGCGCTGTTTACCAGCTGCACCTTGTATTGAACTGTGTTTATGTGTCCGGCATCGTCCAATGTTTTGTCCGCCTTCTGTCTCTCCCACAGCAGCCTCTCAACAAACCTCGACCTTTCTTTCCTGTCGTTTTCAACGAAGAAAATATGCGCCTCTTTTGCGCCCTTTATCAGCGTATCAAAATAATATGCCGCAAGCCTGTCGCGGTCGATATACGTTGGCAGGCCCAGCGCTTTTCGGGCCTTCAGCGGCAGCAGCGTGTCGTCTTTCTTCGTGTCCGGCAGCAGGTCTTCATTGGCATCAAGGATAAAGACCCTGTCGAAGCGGAGATTCCTTGTTTCGAGGAAACCCAGCACCTGCAGGCCCTTGAGCGGCGCGCCTTCAAACGGAGACCTGCAGGTCGAAACATATTTCCTGAAAAAACTGAAATAGCTCGATGTCTCGAAAAAGGAGATGCCGCACATAAGGGACCGGGAAACGACGTCCAGCGCCCGGATGAAAGAGTCCGAGAACGGAAAGAAAAGGGGATGAAGACGGGCTGTGCTGTTGTTGAATATATAGGCGAGCAGTTCCGAGCAGCGGACGGCAAAATCCCCGATCGATTTAAAGGATGTAAAGCGGCCGATGGTATTTTCGTGGACCGTCCTCAGATGTGCCCTGATGTCTGAAGCTGTAATGTCCTGCATGCCGGCAGGCATGCGGTCCATGATCTTCGCTAACAGCACGGCATCATTTTCGAGTTCAACAAGGCTCAGAAAAGTCCTCGTCCTCGTCTCGGTCAGCCCTTCTTCAATCGCGTGGAACATGATCCTGGTAAGCTCGGCGCTGCCGCTGAAATATATGTTCTTCGTGTACGGATGCAGGATAAACTTGAGATAGTCCGGCACATAGAGACGTTCGCCTTCCATCGAATCTATAAGCTCCATAAGGTTGTTAAGAAAGCCGAAGACCGGCGTGCGATGCAGGGGATATCCTGTTGAAATATTGTATTCGTCCTCACCCAGGCCTGCGAGGCCCTGGCGCAGGAGGGGGAAAAGGGTCTCTGAAGACGGCAGTACGACAGCGGTTTTTTCATCGAAGCCGGCCCCATCCGGACCGGCCTGTCCGAGGACCCTGTTGAGGGCATAGACCTGGCCGTGGGTGTCAGGGCTTCTGTAGAAATGAATATTGGGAGCAGGCCCTTCTTCTGCGTTGAGATCACAGCTGATGCCCGCTTCTTCGAGATGCTTGTGAAGTCCTTCCCCGTACTTGAAAATGAAAAGCGTGTGCTCCATTGCAACGGCTTTTCTGAACAGGGTTTTTTCAGAAACGGTCAGCGTATGGAAACCCGCAAATATCACCCGGCCGGACTTATCCGACATGACGCTTTCGATGTTTTCAGCTGCGCGACAATATCGCCACGACCGTGTGGAAAACCTTTCCTCTTCTATCTTCCTGTAAAACTCTTCATAAAATGACGCCAGGGACTGGAGCCTGTTCAGCGTCTGTTCAGGTATTGTCTCATCCGCATATGGCTGGATCTCTTTCACCCTGTTGAGCGGGATCCCTTCTATATACAACTCTTCAAGGTCGCGGTAGATCTTCAGCCCAAGGGGGAAAAAACCGTCGGGCGTCATAAAGTTCCGGCCGCCCAACGGATTTATTGTTTTTTTATGTATATCGTAAAGCACGGCCACGGCATCGATCGCCTCCAATCTTCTACCGCCCGGGGAACCGGAGATGCGGACGTAAAGGTCGTCCACGAACTCATCCATCGAAAAAATCGCAGGAGGTATAAAAGCGGTCCCGATTTTTTCGGACATCGCCTTTCTGAGGAAGTGGGCGGGCCTCTTGCCGGGGAAGACAACAGTCGTTCCGGAATAGTCCCTCTGATCACCTTTTATATGCGGGACGATTTCGCTGATCAGGTCCGCGCCGGCCGGTATTATCAGGGCCTTCAAACCACCCTCATTACTTCGCCGCCGTCGGTATATGCTATCATCCCGTGGATTTCTTTATCAGGGAATATATTGCCGAGGAGCCTGATATAATTCATGACCTGCATAACATTTTTTTCCCCGGACACGCCTGCTGCAGCGGCTTTATTGCCGCCGGTTTTATAATCTATTACCATTACACTGCCGGGGTCTACGATGACCCTGTCCATTCTGAAGAGGTTGCCCCCTGCGTCAGAAAACTCCTGTTCGGTCATTATCCTGCGGCCGGGCCGACGGACAAAATATTCCGCTGTCTCGCCTTTGGAAATGAGCGAAATAACAGTTTCGGCAATCTCTTTCGCGGGATAGCAGGTCCCGGTTTCTTTCTGCGCATTTTCTATTATCCGCATGAGGTCATCGCCCGCCCCTTTGCCGAAACAATCAATCTCAATATGATCAACCATTGTCAGGACCCTGTGGATAAACTCACCGCGCTTCCGCTCCTCAAAGCCGCTCACTTCATCAGTGTTGACAATGAACCTTATCCGGTCTCCGTGATGAAGAACCGAAAAAAGGTCCCCTGTTTCGGACGCCGAAGCCGCCTGCCTAAAGGGCTTGTCATGCGGAGAAGGCCCGGCTGCGGGAAGAAGATCACCCGGCAACAGGTCAAAGGGGTATTCTTCTTTTTTACCCTTGACCCCTACAACGTAGAGTTCTTCTTCCGGTCGCGTAAAACCGACATAGAGGGTATTGAGCCTGTTCACCATTTCGCGTAGCGCCTCTTCCATATACAGGCCCTCAAATTCCGGATCACACAGCATGCTTTTCCGGTTTATCCTCAACAGACAGGCCCTGTCTCCCTCTTCCTTCACAATGTAATCAAAACCCCTGCTTCGCTCTTCATAGAGAAGCGCTATCACAACAGGAAAACCCAGTCCCTTTGACTTATGTATGGTCATCACTTTGACCGCATTCAGGCCCTTGGGCACATCCATGTTCCATACGGCCTCGCCCGTGTCGCCGTCATCCGCGAATTCAAGAAAGTCTTTTATGCTGTTGTAGCCCTTCCCTTCAAATTCTTTTACAACCTCGAGTATTTTTACAAGGGTCGCCTCTTCCTCCGGTATCAGCTCAAAGACTCTGAAGACGCTGAAGAGGTCGGAGACAAGGTCGTAAAGCGGGCAATATCCGGACGACCTGAAGAGCCCTGCAAAATATCTGTCCCATAGTTCATTAAACTCCTGCTGAAACGCCTTGTAAAGAGGCAGTCTGTTCTTCCGCCCTCCCCTGTTGATAAACAGAAAATCCGGCAGCCTGTCTCTGTTTGTGCCGGGGAATTCAGCATCAAGGTTTCTCTTCAGGATGTCTCCGAGAATAACGGTCGAAAACGCGAGGTCGTCTGTAGGGGAATCGAGGAACTCCAGAAGCGCAACCACCTCTCCGGTGATTTTTCTTCTGCGGATATCGAGACTGCTGAAGGAGATAAAAGGGATGCCCTTTTCATTTAGCCAGATCGTGGCCCTGACCGCGTCTTCATTCGTCTGCGTCAGGACAGCGATATCTCCATATGCGTATCCTCGCGAACAGAGTCCTGCCACAATCTCCTGTATCCTGGTCCGCTCGGGCGGATCGTCGTCATCCCTTTCGAGCAGCGTTACTTCCGCCAGGCCCGTGCCCTCCCACCCGCTTTTTACTTCCTGCACATAATCGGTCAGCCCGCTCTCTGCACCGGCCTGCCTGTATTTATCGCTGCCGGCGAGGATATCCTTGAACACCTTTTCGTTGAAAGCAATGATACCTTCGCGGCTCCTGTAATTTGTACGGAGTTCCTCCACCTTGTGCTCAGCCGACGGAAAAGGGTTGTGGGCTCTGTTCTCAACCGATTTCATGATTGTATAGTCAGCGTCCCTGAACCCGTAGATCGCCTGTTTTGTGTCTCCTACGAGGAAGGCGCTTCCCTCTTTTGCAAGGGATTCTCCCATCAGCGGCAGGAGGTTTTTCCATTGCACCGGAGAGGTGTCCTGGAATTCATCAATAAGGAAATGGAATATCCTTTCGCCGAGCCTGAAATATATGTCCGGCACAGCCATGTCATCGAGATATGAGGCCAGGTCCCTGTTTATATCCTCTATGAACACCTTGCCCTGGTGCTGCTTGATTTTTTCAATCGTGGCGCCGAATTCTTCGTATACCCTTAGATAAGGACTGTAGAAGCAGCGGACATGCAGAGAGACGTATTTCATGATAAGACAGCCAAGCTCCTCCCATTTCGCTCCAATGCTTTCATAAGCCTTCTGCAGGTCCCCGTCTTTTTTCTTCGGCTTTTTTACAGGAGGCAGCTTCAGGCCACTGTCCATGATATCCGCGAACTTCCCTGCCCGAACAAGCTGAAGGATCTTTCTGTAGCCTGATCCGGCGCTCCGTTCAAGGCCTGAGCCTTGCCCGCCCGGGCCTTGTATCAGGGCTTCAATATCCTCCACCGTGTTTTTTATCCCGGTCTTCAGTTGCCTTATCTCAGCTGAAAAATCCTCGATTTGCGGTTTTTTGCCGGTTGCCGCAAGTTTTCTGTAGATCTTCTTCGTTTCGTCGAGGAGCGCAACAGAGGGGTCCCAGAGATATGACGCCTGTTTCTTCTTGCGGTCGGTTATTACATCGACTATCCCGTCGAACAACTCCGCCTCTTTGGTCCCTTCCCTTACATTCCTGAGGAAAAGTTCAAAGGCATATCTCATAACGGAATCGCCGTTGAGGAGTATCTCAAACTCGGGGTCATAGCCGAAATCAAGCGCAGACGCCTTAAACACGGAGGTCATGAAGCTGTCTATCGTCTTTACCTGAAAATCGGAGTAGTTGTCCAGTATCTCTTTTACAAGCTGCTCCGCCTTTTCCCGCAGCTTCTCGCGGTCGCCGGATACGATCTCTAAAAGGTCCCCAATCTTCTCAGCGTCGTTCAGACATACCGACTTCAGCCGCAAAAGTATCCTTTCCTTCATCTCTTTGGCAGCGTTGTTGGAAAAGGTGATCGCAAGGATGTTGCGGAGACTGTTTCTTTCCACCCTGTCGGAGAGAAGAAACTGCACGAACCTTTCGGTCAGGGTATGGGTCTTGCCCGAGCCTGCAGAGGCCTTGAGCACCATAAAATGAGGGAAATGTATTTCAGTATCTTTTTGAAGGATCACGGACATTGATTAAAGTCCCCCTTTTAATGCAAAGGCCGCCGGTTCAGGCGGCCTCTGTCCTTCCATAAAAGGCCATAGAAGGCGGTCGTCAGAATGTCAGGCCTTCCCTCTCAAGCAGCATCTCTCCAAGAAACGAACCCGGCTTGATCTCGCTGTTGGGGATCAGTTCGGCCGTGTCCAGACCATTGTGCTTTACACACGACGCGCATATATAAAATTTGGCCCCGAAATCCTCGGTCAGGGTCTTGATAAGGTCCGCAATCGGTGAGAACTGGCCCTTCTTCTGCCACACCAGGGTCTCGGCAAAGCCCTTCTTCGCAAGAAGCGCCGCGTTGTCCATGAGGAAGAAATCCAGCTCAACATCAAACGCCTTCATGTTCGTCGCGAGCTGAAGCGCGCCTGCCGTCTTCTCCGGTGCGTCGAATGAGTGGGTAAGAATAAATACGAATTTTTTTTGTGCCATAAAGGCCTCCTTCTCAATTGATTATCCCGGCTTGCACGGGCTCTGCTTTATATTGTCTCTCATGAGCCTTCTGCCCTATACGCCTAAACCCCTACAGACTATATACCGGCAATTTTTAACCGGCTGCTGAGACTCAAAAATCGGGGAACAGTTTAAGATAAAGCGTGCCGCCGTTTTTCAAATAAGTGCGGGCGGACAGAATGCCGCCTTCAATGTACTCCAGTTCAAAGCCTTTAACGCCCCGCGAAACCAGCCTTTTGGCGTCTGAAGGGCAGCCGTTTTCGCATCCGGCAATGCCCTTGATCATTTTGGGAATCAGGCCCCTGAAGTCGTGCCCGCCGGAATCCATCCCTTTTAAGAAATAAACCCTTCTATCCTCTTCGTGATGCCGTCTATATCGGCATGGAAAGGATTCTCAACAGGTATTGTTATTGATTCTTTATCCATTATTACGTCAAGGACCACTAAGCGCCTCCCTCTTCTCCCAAATATATTTATATTTCGATTTATTAGTTTAAGCAAACAGGCCGAAAAAATCTATTTTGCAGACAGACCGGCAGCGTCCTGCCTTTCCCTGAAAAAAAATCCCGACGGCCTGAATATTATGCCTGATTATCACTTAAGATGTAATTTATAAACCGGCGAACAACAGGCGCTTAAAAATACTTGACAAGACTAATTACTATGTGATAATAATTATTATATAGACTTAAGCAGCTGCGAAACTATTTAACTGAGTAAAGGAGGATTTTATCATGTGTATGGACCATAAGATGACCTGCAAGTGCGGAAACAGCACTGCAAGCTTCAACTTTAAAGACGAGGTTATGCCGGCAGAGGTGATAAATAAGCTGTATTGCCCCCGCTGTTCCGGAGAGGTATCGTTCGATTCAGGCGCAATGCTCTCGGACAACGGATGGATAATAGAATACGACATGGACATTGCAAAGTTTGCGGCCGGCAAGCTTCCCAAAGCAGCGCTGTCCCCTGAATTCATATTCGACGAAGGCTACTGCACCTGGAGAGGCGTTTACCCGACAGACTATGTGGACTCGGTCAAAGAGAGGGAAGAGCTGATAGCGCTCTCGAAGATAAATCCAAAGAAATACATTGAGGAGTTTAAGAGCTGGGGCATAAACCGGATGGAGCGCCTCGCCAACGAAGGCTGGAGAAAGGCAAATGTCGGGCAGTGAGGGGAAAAAGCTGCAGAAAAGCCCTTGCAGCATAAAGAACATGCCTGTGCCGGAGCTGGTAAAATGCTCCAAATGCGGCGAAGAGATCGAGTTCTGGACCGATGACGAAGAAGCCGCCTGTTCAGCTTGCGGCCATAAGATCGTCAAGCAGGCGGGAGTTTAACCCCTCCCGGCCTCCCCTTACCTCAAGGGGAGGTCTCGATACCCCTCCTGGGTTAAGAGGGGGGAGCGTTACTTATTTCAGATAGCATTTCAGCACCCTTAAAAAGCCGCAGAATTGAAGAGTACTGCGATATCAAAAGAAATATCATTGGAGGTTTTATCATGTATCAATGTCAGGTCGGTAATTGCGGTTATATTTATAACGAGGAAAAAGGAGACAGGAAGGGGAAAATTCCTGCGGGCACAAAATTCGAGGACCTGCCGGAAGACTGGCACTGTCCCTTGTGCGGCGCGGGCAAGCACATGTTTAAAAAGATCGAATGCTGAAAGCCTGCGAAAAGTATCATTGATTTTTCCGTATGGTAAAATAACAGCTGAATAAGGGAGAATGCTTTATGACTAAAGTCGGACAGAAATACAAATGCAATATTTGCGGCAATGAGGTTTCGGTTACACACGAGGGCGCAGGCGTGCTTGTGTGCTGCGGGAAACCCATGGTCATGACCGCAGATTAATGCGCTGATTAAATATCTCTTTATACCGGAGGCTGCATGAACGCTATTGAACTGAAGAATCAGATTTACTGGGTCGGAGCCATAGACTGGGCTGTGAGGGACTTTCACGGGTATGCTACCCAGCGGGGAACCACCTATAACAACTACCTGATCATTGACGACGAGATCACACTGATCGACACGGTAAAGCATGATTTTTCGGACATCACGATCAAAAATATAAAAAGTGTTGTCGATCCTTCGAAGATAAAGAATGTGGTCGTCAACCACATAGAAAATGATCATGCCACAAGCCTCGGGGAGATCATGGACCTGGCGCCTGATGCGACGATCTATATTACGGACAAAGGGAAAAAGGGCATATCCAGGTTTTACGATATCAGCAAGTGGAACGTAAAGACAGTCAAGACCGGCGACACATTACCGATCGGCAAAAGGACCCTCATGTTCCTTGAGACCCCTATGCTCCACTGGCCGGATTCGATGATGACCTATGTAAAGGAAGAAAAAATCCTCTTCAGCCAGGACGGCTTCGGACAGCATATCGCCTCGTCCACGCGGTTCGACGATGAACTCGTGACCTGCGAGTCCATGTCGAGCCTTGAGGACGCGGTTATAGATTATTACGCCAACATACTCATGCCTTTCGGGCAGCTGGTAAGAAACAAGATAGCGGATATCGGGAAACTCGGGATTGAGATAGAAATGATAGCGCCGGACCACGGCATTATCTGGAGGTCGGACCCGGGCAAGGTGCTGCAGATGTACCTCGACATGGCCAACGGCAAGGCCGACCTCAGCGTGGCGGTCATATATGATACGATGTGGCACAGCACCGAGATGATGACAGTGCCGATCATGGAAGGCATAAAAGACGAAGGCCTGGAGTGCAAGATAATAAAACTCAGGGCCACACCGATGAGCGTTGCGATCAAGGAGTTCTGGAAATCCAGGGGATGCCTTGTAGGCAGCCCGACTCTCAATAATATCCTGTATCCCTCGGTTGCGGATTTTCTTACCCACGTGCGGGGGCTGAGGCCGAAAAACAGACTTGCAGGCGCATTCGGAAGCTATGGCTGGGGCGGAGGCGCTGTAAAAGAAGCCTACGAAGAATTCAAAAGAATGGGTTTGGAAATGTTCGAACCGGGACTGCAGGTCCTTTACAAACCGTCCCCGGAAGACGAGACCAAGTGTTATGAATTCGGCAGGGAGTTCGCAAAAAAGACAAGGGAATATCATCAGCAGTTTTCAGGGCCGGCAGAAATAGTCTGAAAATTTAGTTGCCGTTCCCGAACTAAAGCGCTTGGCTAAAGCGCCGGATAAAAACCAGGAGAAAGGGGTCGCATGTTATTCAGCGCCGGCGCCGAGAAATATGCGACTCACTCTGCCTTTTTTAAAATCGAAGATCAGTCCTCCGTAAATGGAACCCGCAGTGAAACCGCCTTCCCCGCTCTCCTCTTTGTTCCAGTTTTCTTTATAGGCCTTCATTACTTCCTGCTTTGTGCTGCCGATTCTAATACCGCGTTTGGTGGCATAGCCTCCCGGACCGACCACTGCAATCGAATCTATTGATTTAGGGGCTCCTCTTTTTTCGGAGACCATCCCGATTACAAGCCCGCAGCCGGCATACTCCCATTTTTGATGATAAAGGCCGTCGGCGCCCCACAACCTCTCGGGTCCCCGCTTCAGAACACAATTAATCTCCTTTTTCAGTTTCTGTTTCAGCTCCTGTTCTGGCATTCCGATACTGAGCCCGCCAATGCGCTCTTCGCGCATAAGGGTAAATTCATCCGCAGAAAAAGAAAGGCCCGACATAAATACAATAAGTGCCATGGAGATGCTTATTCTTTTGAACATAGCTCTGATCCAGATTATTCGGACGAATCGTTCAGACTTAATTTCCTTTTTGTGCAGCAGTTCATTTGACGGGCTTTATCTTCACATCAACCGTCATGCCGGTGATCAGAGGGGTCTTTTCATTAAGAGACACTTTCACCTGAACAATCTTCATGTCCGTATTTCTTGCCGGGTTGTTCGGCTTGAATTTCCTGATTCCGGCATAGTCGGATATCTCCTGGACAGTACCGTGAAAAATTTTCCCGGGATATGCATAGCACGTCACCTCAACCGCATCTCCCACCCTGACCTTGCCGATGTCCGTCTCATCCACTTCTGCGTTAACCCTGATCTTTTCGGTATCTGCCACAGCCAATATTATCGGCTGGACTTCCTTGCTCACCATCTCACCCTTCTGAAGATATTTTCGCACAACCTTTCCGGAAAGCGGGGCTTTTATGGAGGTTTTCTCAATCACCCTGGTGTAATACTCTACGCCGGCCTCTGCCTGTCCGACCGAATCGGCATAGAACTTAACCGTCTCCGGCCTTGGGCCTTTTTCAAGGAGCGTCTTATTCTCAGCAGCCTTTCTCACACTCGCGGAGGCAGTCTTCGAATTCATCTGCTTTGCATCAAGCTCTTCTTTTGAAATGATGCCCTTTTTATAAAGCTCCCTGAAACGGTCCATGCTGGACTTCTCAAATTCATCCTGGGCCGCGGCTCGGGCAAGCTCTGCGTCAGCCGCCTTTATCTCTTCGTCGCGCGCTCCCAGGGATACCTCTTTCAGCTTTGCGGCTGCAGCTGAAAGTCCGGCCTCAGCCTCGCGCAGCTTTGCCCTGATGTCCCTGTTTTCCATCTGCGCAAGCAGTTCGCCTTTCTTTACCAGGCTGCCTTCCTCGACAAAGATGTCCGCAATCTTCCCTTCAACCTCGCTCCCCACCTCCACCTCATATCCGGGCAGCGACTCGACCTTTCCTTCTGCCGCTACGTGGGCAGCGGAAAGCGAAGCCGGGGCGGGGATCGAACTCTGCGCTTCTTTTACATTGGACCGCTTCACAAAGAATATGACAAGGGCTACAATCGCAAAAACAACTAATGCCGCAATCTTCTTTTTCACTTCCTGATCCTCCCGTCTTCTAGAAAAACGACCCTGTGAGCCAATGCCTCTGCCTTGGGGTCGTGGCTGACTATTACTATCGCCTTGCCGAAATCTTCGGCCAGTTTTTTCAGTAGGCCCAGCACCTCCATACCTGTTTTGGAATCGAGGTTGGCTGTGGGCTCATCCGCAAGAATAACCGTCGGGTCGCCGGCAAGCGCGCGCGCAAACGCGACCCTTTGCTTTTCTCCGCCGCTCATATCAGCCGGATAAAAACCGGCCCTTTTGCCGAGGCCGACTTTTTCCAGCAACTCAAGCGCCTCGGCCTTTATCGTACGTTTATCGTGTCTTTTCAGACGGAGCACTAGTTCGACATTCTCTGCTGCCCTGAGAGACGGGAACAGATTAAAGGATTGGAAGACAAAACCGAAATATTTTTTGCGTATGTCCGGAAGTTCGTCTTCCCCTAAAGAGCTGACCTGTCGTCCGTCTACAATCACCATTCCGCTTGTAGGATGCAAGATACAGCCCATCATCGAAAGCAGCGTTGTCTTGCCCGAGCCCGAAGGCCCCATGATCAGAAGCAGTTCGCTTCTGTTTGCCGAGAGCGTTACTGAATCGACAGCACGCACGCGGTTTTCTCCGTCTCCATAGAACTTGCTGATATTTTGCGCTTCGAGTATGCTGCTCACTATATCCTCATGTCCTGAAGACCGTCACAGGGTCGAGACGCCTTACTTTCCTCACAGAGAAAAAGGCGGAGGAAAGACATGTGAAGAGTATAATAAAAAAGAGCGTGAAAAACAGGAGGGGGCTAAGATAAAGGTTCACGCCGGCCCTTTCTATCCCGTCCCGCGCAAAGAGCATCAGGCCCGAGCCGGCTGTAAAACCAACAACCGCGCTTATGCCGACCTGGCTGAAGATGACCTGGTAAATGTCCCGGTTCCTTGCTCCGAGCGCCTTCAGTGTGCCGAACTCCCTCAGATGCTCCATCGTGTTTGCATAGACGGTCTGTCCTACAATCGCGCCTCCCACAATCAATCCCAGAAGCGCGGTAAGAAAAAAACCCATGCCCATGCCTGTCTGTACGGTCCAGTACATCACCGTCTTCCTGACGAACCCTTCCTTTGTAAAGACATCGTTGTTCTTCATTTCAGACCGTACCACTGCAGCAACATGTTCCTTATCAGCGCCCTGTCTGAGCTTCGCAACGATATAAGACGTCTGCCCGGCCTTGACAAGACCCTGAAACGACTGGGCCTGTTTGTACGACATAAATATAACGGGTGAGGTTGTAAAACTCTTGATTCCGTCCGAAAGCCCCACCAGCTTAAACACCTTTTCATTGAGCTCCCAGAGCGTACCCAGACTGAGTTTGCCGAGCCTTTGCTCCGAGGTCCTGTCAACGATCATATATCTGCCGCCTTTAGCATCGCCTGGACTCCCGGACACCATGGACCACGGCGCGCCCACACCAGTATCCGGATTGAACCCTATTATCTGGACCTGTTCCTGTCCGCCGTTTGCAAGCTTTAAAAATCCCCAGGTAAGAATGATCCTGTCGGCCCATGCCACTTCAGGCAGCGCCCTGACCTTATTGACCCACTCTTCCGGAAACGGATGTGTAAAATCGAAATTCTGGGTGTTCTTTGAAGTTACCCATATGTCGGCATCAACGTGTCTGATCACGCCGGTGGCATTCCCCATCATGCCCAAATACATCGCCACCTGGGTGAGCGTCAGAAATGTCGAGAATATGATCCCTGTGAGCGTTATTACGAGACGCCCTCTTTCGTGAAGCAGGGTTTTTACCGCAAGCCAGAACATTTACAGCACTCCTCCATGTAACGCAGTCTTATTTCATGAAACCTATTTGTCTTTCGCTGCATATTGAGTATATCACGGATAAAAAACTTGATAACAGCAAGCGCAAACCAATACCGGAAAAGTTCGCGTAATCCCTTGCTACCAGTCACTTTCCACGCTTTTCTGCTATACTAGTCTTAATTCTGGGCGACTATAAAAGAGGCCGGTAAGGAGGCTGGGTTTAGATGAAAACACTTTCACTTTCAGAGGCAAAGATGAAGCTGAGCAGTCTTGTAGATGTTGTTTACACAACCGACGAGGAAGTTGTCATTACAAAAAACGGCTCTCCGGCCGCTGTGCTGGTCAGTCCGGATGAGTTTGAGGGCTGGAAAGAGACAATAGCCATCCGTGCCGACGCCGATCTTATGGCTGAGATCAAAAAAGGCTTGACCGCTTTTAAGAAAGGCAAGGTAAAACTCTATACCCTTGAAGAACTTTTCAGGTAGATGAGCTCCAGCCGGCGCAGACTTAAACTGCCGGATGAAACGGCAGGCGTGATTCGCTCTTTGCATCCCCAGCTTAAACGCAAAGTAAGGGCCGCTTTCAAGTTGATTCTCGATGATCCGCTTTCAGGCAAGGCCCTTAAAGATGAACTTTTCGGTCTGAGAAGTTTCAGGGTCGCCGGATTCAGGATAGTATATAGAGCTGCAGGACAGGACGTGATTGAAATCATCGCTTTTGGTCCCAGGAAGACTATTTATGAGGAGACATTTATACTCGTAAGGAAAGGAAAGTAGGGCCGGTTTGGATAGGGAGAAGTATGGCAATTAAAGTAGCCTCTTTTCTTTTGCCTTTCCGATACTCCGCAGTTTGGCATATGAAACCGCGGTGACGATTTTAAAAAGAAAGCTTGCCTTGCCAGCCAATAAAGTAGCCCGTTATCTCTTTTTTTGTTTCTCTCTATTTACAGAGCTGGTAATGACTTTAAATCTCCGAATCCTCTTACCTTGTTACAAATACAGTTGGCTTTGATATCGCTGATTCCTCGGCTTACCGTTCCTTCCATGATGTTGTAATTCAGCCGGGCGATATCGCCTGCAGGTCCCATGAAATCAGTCATTAGCTGCAGAAATGCGGTAACGGCGTGGCTGGCGACCGTGCTAGTCAAGGAAACGACGGAAGGCGCTGCAGAATCAATATCCTGCGCGTACCCTTCGCGCAAGCGACTCTTTCTTTCTTGCGAGGGCAAGCCCTCAAGCATGATCCTTTCAGCATTTAAAAACTCATAACACCACAGGCACGGCTTATCAGGGCGCAAGATGTGAACAGAACCGGCAGCGCCGCGTATTTTACTGTTCTTTGCATCGATGCGGACGCCCATGTCAATTACAGGGATAAGATACTGGTAAGAGACCTGGTTAATGACAGACCTGCCCCAGTGTTCATCTGTGCAGCAGAAAATTACAGCGCGGTCGAGTATCGAAGCGACGACATCAGCCTTGACGACAGAGGCCTGAAAAGTCTGAATCTGAACAGCGGGATTGATAGACTTAAGGTGCCTTGCTATCAAGTCCACCTTGGGAATTTTTTTCTTCCGGGGGCGGTAGGCCTGGAGCAGCCTTCTGTAAGCATCGGCGTAGAGACTACCGTAAACACGTGTAATATTAGAAGGGTCTAGTACATCGGGATCGATGAGAACAAAGTTTTTAACGCCCAGCCGGACGAGCTGTTCAGCTACGGGCGAGCCGGTACCGCCAAGGCCGACTATGGCAACTTTTGTGCCTGAGATGATCTTTTGCCCGGCACTGCCGAAAGCCAATATCTGCCGGTCGTAAATATCGCTGTGGTTATTGGTGTGGCGATGATCCGCGTCAAGCAGTAGAGTGTTAATATGCCGGCCGATTATAGTAACTGAGGAAACGGAGCGATGACCTACAGAGGGTGACCAAATCCGCGCCCGAACTTTGCCGGGTGATATAAGAAGAGAGCCGACCGGCGCATTTGGTATGTTCTTCCATATGCTTGCTGCAATGCGTTTTTCTCCATGGTCATCTGATGAAGAATAGGGGCTGTCAGTCGGGTGGCTGTGACAGAGAACAACGCCAAGATTGTTCTGCTCGCATAGGGAGATGAGCCCGTTAATAGCCCTCGGTGAGATATCGAGATGTAAATTATTCTGGATACGGTATTCGCTCCTTGGAATTTCAACTATACGTCTAACTATAAGCTCCGTTGATGAGCCTAACACCTTGCGCCCTGCGAGCAAAAAAACAGCGCTCTCCTTTGGAAGATCCCTAAGAACGGCAGCGCGGCAGCGGGCGTAATCTTGCTCTGAAATTTTTATCGTGAATTCCTTTTTCATTTTAATTGCATAAGCCTCCGGTTGACGAATTCAAGAAATGTAAAAAGGTTATCCGAGCCGGGACACCATTTTGAAGGGTGCCATGAAAAGCGGAGCCATTGCTGATCGAGAAGAGTTTCAAGGGACGTGGCTTCCTGCCCGGCAGATTCCTGGAGCCGAAGGTCATGGTCTGTCCAAAACATATCGAGCTTGCCGTTTGGGTAGGACAGGGGGAGCTTAAGGAGAAGCTGCGTAATTGCCTTATTGTAACCATACGGCAGAGGATAAGCTCTGATAACAAGCAACAGCAAGCCCGCAGCTTCATGGACTTCGACCTCGTGACCCTCGGACTGCAGGCGGGCGATTTCAGCGGTGAGCTGCTGTGGCATTGCTGCCACAGCGCCGAATGTTCCGGGGGGGACGACTCTGAATTTGTCGCCACTTTTCACTTCAATAGTGCCTTTAACCTGAATGTCATCGACAGGTAGTTGACCTTCCGGGTCCGGAGATTTCACAACCTGCCAGACTTCATAATCAGGATCAGCGCCCGCAAGATTCTTGATTTCGTCAGCGGTAATGGTTGAAGTGTTGAGATGGTGGGGGACCTGGTTGATAAGAATCGTGATGTGTTCTGCCTTGTGCTCTTTGTCCATAACTAAGTGCCTCCTTTTTCTTTCCGGACACCTTTAAAGGGTGCCTTGTCGGCCTTCTGGTCGATAAAGCGGCCGTCATCGGTATTGCGCTTTGTCCAGTTGCCGGATTTTGGGTTATACGTTTGGGAGCGGTCCCTTACCGCGCCCTGCCTTTGTCCGTCGCCATACGGTTTGTTCGTTGCCATTTCTTTTACACCTCCTATCCTTTCGTTTTTGTTTCGTCCGTTAGCGGCTTACGTCCGCTTACAATGCTGACAGTATAATTAAAAAAAACTATAAAGTCAACTGCTGGTCTTGTGAAATAGGGAAAAGGGTGTCTATGCGAATTTTTGCGACGATAGGATTGACCTCAAAGGACTCAGCTAATTCTTTAACTGCCGCTTCTTGACGATGACGATCCAAGAGGGGAGTGCCCATAATTCCGCTGTTTATCAAATACGGCTGAAGCGAGAGCATAACTAAAGATCGCGGAAGGAGTAAAGGGCCGATGGCAAGGTTTGCTTGATATTCCCACCAACAACCATCATAACGCACAGTCTTAGAACCGGGAATACCCTGAATAGCGTCATTGCGACAAAGGAATTGCGGTTTATTCTGATCGAGAGCATTTCCGAAAAGAGAGGCTGGCCGCTGGCCGAGCATAAACAAATGCGTGTGTAGAAGAGCGTGCCCCGCTTCGTGAGCTAGAGTAGTATTAATACGCCTTTCAGCAGACAAAGTGCCAGCTTCGGAAAGAGAGGAAGAAATAACAATACTTCTAACGCCTTGCTCTCCAAAAACTATGTAGCCCAGAATGCCATCGGGGAGCTTTTCATATTCGGGATAGACATTAAAGCGTTTTTCGATAAAGCGGTCTATTCTGATAGGGGAAGGAGCTGAGGGAAGTAAGCCGATACTGTTTAACTCTTCGTCACACATATTTTCAACGTCGGAGGGTGTGTAAAAAGGCCGTTCCGTGAACGGGCCTGATCTTGCTTTATATACTTTCATGATTTTTTCTTCCTCTTGCTGTCGAGAAACGCCATGAGTTCTTCGGAGGTGATTTTTTTGTCAATGACCGTACGAAATGCAAGGGCAAAGCCTGGGTCCGACTGAGAAATGCGTTTAATATCCTCTATGGGAGGGCGGGTATCGTATGTACGAAGTTCTTCAATAGCAATGCCTAAAATGTGAGATATACTATCAAGGATCTTATCTGAGGGATAGCGGCGCCCGAGCTCAATGTCTGAAAGAAAAGCGGCGGAGACTTCAATTTTTCTAGCAAGCTCCCTTAAGGATAAATCCTTTGCTTCTCTCAATTCACGTATTTTTTGACCTAGTGTTTTCATTTTTTTGGCGAGCAGCTATATTGTCAGCTTAGCAAGCTTACGGTGACACTGTCAAGTAAATCTGGCAAGAAGACAGTCACAAGCCCGCCTGTCCTATCGTAACCAGGTCTTCATAAATTTTATATCCGAAAACTGAATCACCCAGCCCGGCACGGTGCCATTGTTTAGCGGGATTAAAAAAGGCAGGATGTGCCGGTCCAAAACGTGGTTACTAAATAATACATAACCCCGTTGCAGCAATATAGCAAATACGCTATAATATCAAAGTGAACTGGATAATCACCTATTTCAGCGAATCTGTGCAACAGGAAATCCTTGCCATGCCGGCAGGCTTTCTTGCGCGCTATTTGCGATATTCCGACAGGATGGAAGTGTTTGGTCCGGACTTAGGAATGCCGCATACGCGCTCAATTGGTGAAGGACTATTTGAATTGCGGTTAAAATCCGCAGAAGGAATTGCACGTGTTTTCTACTGCATGATGGTCGGCAATAAGATCATGGTGCTTCACCAGTTTATCAAGAAAACAGACAAGACACCGAATAGAGAGCTTGCAACAGCTCGACGGCGTATGAAGGAGGTCAAAAATGCTCACCCACAAAGAACTTAAAGCCCGCGCGCTTCAGAGGCCGGAGGTAAAGACCGAATATGAGAGACTCGATGAGGAGTTCTCTTTGTTTGACGCGTTCATAAAGGTACGCGCAGCGGCCGGTGTCACGCAGGCTGAAGTTGCCGAACGTATCGGCACAACGCAATCCGCGATAGCGCGCCTGGAATCCGGCGGCGGCAAGCACTCGCCATCGCTGGCCACATTGCAAAAGTACGCCCATGCCCTCGGCTGTCGCCTTGAGTTGCGCTTGATTAATGAAAGTTACAAGGGAACAGGTCTAAACAAGCGCTCAACACGGACCGTCAAAAAACAGGCTGCCGGTTAGAAGCTTGCTCCGGAGGCCTCTTATCAGCTCACCCAGTTTCTTCATCATTATTCTGAGAAAGCCGGTCTTTTTTTCTCCCGGAGCATCCAGGGAAGGATATGCGATAATCCTTCCATATTTATCAGCTTCGAATGTCCGGTATCTCATGAAAAAATTATATCAAAGAAAAAATGAAGCGCATAATTAAACCTGCTTCATTTATGCCGGACATCGCCTCATCAGAAAAGTGCGTGTACAGGGAGTTGGGCCTTGCAGCTCAGGAGCAGGAATAACTCTAAATCTTTACTTTCCTTCTTTCAGCTTCACAAAAAGAAAAACCGGGCTTGGCTTTCCGCGTTTAAAAGATTCCCTTCCAAATTTATTTCGCCGGCTGTTGTAACTCAGCTCCTTGATTTCATAATCCTCATCAGGCGCAAGACTCAGTGCCCTGTCCATGTCGCCGTCGCATGCCAAACCCAATACATCAACGTAAGCGTCGCCAATGTTATGGCCCGACCGGTCAAAAACAAAAACAGCGCCGCATGAACATTTGCCGCCGCTAACCATATTTCCGAAGCGTGTCATGATTTCGTGAGTGTCCTCAAGGGGACTCTCGCAAAAAGGGCAATTCAAGACATTATCAGTCTGTCCTATGAACATTCAATTCTCCTCATTCTGCAGCTTCGAATACACCCGTTGAGCTTCTTCGTCAACCGCCTTAAAAGTGAATTCACCCGCATTATAAATTTTTACGGTTTCTTTGCTCTCAGTAAGTTTATTAATCTCGGGAATATATCTCCTCAGCTTTAACTGTCCGGCGAGCAACATGGCATAGTACCGGACAACGCTGTCCGGGTCATTGAGATACATGCCCGGAAAATCATCCGCGCAACACAAAAGCTCGGGCCGGCTTTCGCCAATCCTGACAGCGGCGCGAAGCACCCCCCTTCTCAACATCTGCTCATCGTGGAAGGACATTATGACAGGCGCTATATCGGCAAAATTATCAGGGCTGTTTCTGACTATCTCGCCGAGCATCTCAGGTGCGCTCCACGGGTTGTTGCCTGACTCCTCCCTCATCATCCATAATATCCTCTGCGCCAGATTTCTGATGCCTTCGCAGTCTGTCTTGGCAGCCTCTCCGGCCAGGAGGCCTAGCGCTTCAATGGCTCGCCAGCACATCACATCTTCTTTGTCGTAGGCAAGACCTATAAGCCGCCTGAAAACGCCCTTCAGGTCACCACGCGCTCCGGATATCAAAGCGTCGAAATTCTTTTCTTCCAGCAGTTTAATGATCTCTTGTTTGTTCAATTCAACCGGTCCCCTCTGATTCAACATTACTTTTGCACAAGGATAGCATCCGAACGGTTTCAGCGGCGCGTATTGCATCATCTGAAAGGTGATGGGCGCCGGTGCCCTCGGAGCGCAGCGAGAATGAGTGAGGATGTTGTCCTTGTGCAATCGATAGTGGATTCCGGCTCTTTTTTCTTTTATATAACAATGCTCTCCTGAGCATGCCGGCAGCCCACTCCGGAGATCCGTAGGCGTGCAGATGGGTGTATGTCGCAAGCGTATTTTTATAAACGATCCCGTCCCTGCCCCCGGTAATACCTTCACCCCTCTTCATACCAAAGGCAAAGCCCGGCGCTTGGTCTTTCAATGCAATGACCTTCGAGTAATGGAACTCATGCCCCTTCAGCACAGTCCCCACAGGGTAGAACGGGTTGCGTTTCTTAACTTCAACAATCGTATACCCATGGGCCTGGGGTTTCTTCTCAAGACTGAATTCAAGGGGGAATACCCCGGACATGGGATATTTTCTATTGTCCACACTGATCGATTTACCCAGATACATCAGGCCGCCGCACTCAGCGTAAACCGGCAAGCCGGCCTCAACAGCCGACCGCAGGGCTTTCCTGAAAACAATATTTTTTGCAAGCGCAACAGCGTTGGTCTCCGGAAAGCCGCCGCCTATATACAAAGCATCTATATCGGGGAGTTTCTTCCCGGTCATGGCATTGATCTCCACCAGTGTAGCGCCGCCTTTTAAAAGCTCCTCAAAATTCTCGGGATAGTAAAACTGAAATGCCGCATCCCTGATAATTCCGATAACAGTGCCGGCAGCCCCGCTCCGGGGTGCAGCCCCTGAATCGGCTTGATAAGAAAGCGGGACCGTCTTCCGCGCCATTTCCAATATTGCCGGGAGATCAAGATATTTCAATGCGATCTCAGAGGCCTTTTCAACGGCCTGCGATACATCCGGGTGTTCCTGAAACGGTGTAAGCCCCATATGCCTTTCAGACATTAGGTCCTGCCTTAGTTTAGGTATGGCGCCGAGCACCGGTATGCCGCAGTATTTTTCTATTGTCTCTCTGATGATCTTTTCATGCCTGCTCCCTGCTATCCTGTTTAAGACCACGCCCCTGATCAGAACCTTATTGTCGAATTTCTGCATGCCTGCAACCATTGCGGCTGCGGTCCTTGTCGTCTTCGTGCAGTCCAGTATCAGCAGCACCGGACTCTTCAGAAGCTTGGCCAGTTCAGCCGTACTGTAGGTGCCTGAGGCATCCATGCCGTCATAAAGGCCCCTGTTACCTTCTATGACCGCGGCATCGGCAGCCCCGAAGTGACCGCAGAAAGATGAAACTATCTTATCGCCTCCAATCAAAAAAGGGTCGAGATTGTAACACTCGCGGCCGGCAGCAGACGAAAGCCAGCCCGCATCAATGTAGTCCGGTCCTTTCTTGTACGGCGCAATTGTCAGGCCCTGCCGCCTCCAGGCTGATATCAACCCCAGAGAAAGGGTAGTCTTGCCCGAACCGCCTCTCAAACCGGCAATGACAAGTCTCGGATACGTATTTTTCAGCTTCAGATGCACCTCTCTTTTTCGGTCGTATATTTTAGCCGAACGGGATAAGGAAATGAAATCCAAAATCCACCTGGTCTGTTCCAGACTTACGAGAGTCCGGCCTTCAGGCGGCGTTAATAATTGCGCTCCCGTGGTCGAAAAAAAAGAGAGGTGATTTTCATCACCCCTCTTTTCAGAAAACAGCAGTTAAAGGCAAACTTATTTTATCATGCCCTTTTCCCTGAGATACTCCTCGCTGGGAATCTCGACGGAACTTGCGCCGCCGCCGTAGGAATACATGAGCCTGCCCACATCTATCATGGCCCTCATCGCCTTCTTGACCTCGTCCTTTTCAAGCCCGAGCTCGGCGCTGACGCCGTTGAGAATGTCTTTCTCTTTCAGTTTCTTTTTGCCCTTTGCAGCTTCTACGAAGGCAAAAATCTTGTCTTGAAGTTCAGCAGTTTCCATACTTGTCACCCCCGTGATTTTTTTTAAAGTTTATAATAAGACAGCCCGCCGAGGCGGGCTGTCCTCTATACTTTTTTTACCACTTGAATGCCGGTGAAGTCCTCAGTGTATCTCTCATGAAGGTAAAGTCGTCAATGGACTGGACTGTAAACTCGATGCCGGTCAGAGAGAAAAATCTCTCCCAGCCTATCCTCTCAATCCACTCGCCCATTCTTTCATGCTTCCGAGCATTCGCAGCATAAACCTCAACAATAAGTTTCACTGCAGCAACAACCTTCGGCCATCTCGGCGGCTCATTTGAAATGTAAGGGATAACGAGTTTGGAAAATTTCGGATTGGTCCTCAAAGAGCTGACCTTGCCGCCGACAACGATCGCAACTCCGTCACGCTCGGCATCCTTGATGCTGATAGGCGGGCATACTGTAAAGCAGTTACCGCAATACATGCATTTATCAGGATTGATCTTGACGCTCTTGTTTGCCGGGTCGGGGCTTATGGCCCGGGTCGGGCATGAGCCGATAACGGTCGGCAGTTCGCACATATTTTTGAAGAGGTCATGTTTTACCGTCGGGACCTTTGTATGAACCGCAACGAGGGCGATATCGGAGCAATGAACCGCGCCGCACATATTAACGCAGCAGGCAACCGCAAGCCTTAATTTATTGGGAAGTGTCTTTGTCTCAAAATAATCATAAAGTTCGTCCATCGTGGACTTTACAAGGCCGGAGGCGTCGGTACATGCGCTATGGCAATGCACCCATCCCTGTGTATGAACTACATTGCTTATGCAGGGGCCTATTCCACCCGTCTTGAAGCCGCGGGCGGCGAGGTCCTTCTTCAAAGGCTCAAGCTTGCTCTCGTCTGATACGAGAAACTCGACGTTGTTCCTGGTTGTGTAGCGGAAGAAGCCGTCGCAATATTTGTCGGCTATATCGCAATGCTCACGGATCGTATCAGTCGCAATGAGCCTTGGCGAAGCAACTCTGACCGTCCACAGCTTGTCGCCGCTCTCGGCAACATGAACCATGGAACCGTTATTGATGACTTCGTGATATTTCCATTTCCCGTAGTTCTTCTTGATTACAGGCGGCAGAAACTGCTCAAAATGCGGCGGGCCTATATCTGTTTTTCTCTGTGGTAATGCCATTCCTAATATCCTCCTTGATATAATTTAATTAGAATTTATATACGCCGGTCTTCTTTTCTTCCGCTTCTTTTGCCTTATATGAAGCGACATCTTCCTCTGTATAGAACATGAACGGATCTTTTCTCGGTTCTTTGATCTGCTGAGGCTGCGCAGGCACGCCTATGGCTTCGAGGAATGATCTCATGCCTTTCATCTCGATAACTTCACCGATTCTCTCTCTGGGCTTCGCATTCTCATCCCACCAATCCCAGATCTTCCTGATAAGGTCCTTCAGCTCTGTGTAGGGCTCCTCAACCTTGATGAAGGGTACGATAACCCATGACAGAAGCGAGCCGACAACAATCGGGGCCTTGCTGCCTATCAGTATGGTTGCTCCCCTTTCACCGCTCGGCTTAAGGGCCTTGGTCATTTTGGCTATGCAATGCATGCATCTGCTGCATTCTTTGTTGTTAATCTTCAGTTCTTTGCCGTCAAAGCTCATGCACTGTGTAGGGCACATGCCGACAATTTCACTGTTGATATCCATCGTCTTCGCATAGTTCTTGACTTCTGCCTGATCGATAAGGATATCGCCCTTCCAGGTCCCTATTATGGACATATCGGCGCGGGCTATCGATGCAACGCAGTCGCATGCGCAGCCGGCTGATTTGATCTTGAATTTGTATGAGAACATCGGCCTGTGGATTTCGTCCTGGAATTCCTGGGTAAGCGCATAGGTCAGACCCATGGTGTCATAGTTGGCCCATTCGCAGCGGCTCTGGCCCAAACAGCAGCTCGGTGTTCTGAGCGCTGAACCTGAACTGCCAAGGTCCCACCCTCTTGATGAATATTCGGCGAATATGGTCTCAAGGGCGTCGGTCTTTGTCCCAAGGAGGACAAGGTCGCCTGTGGAACCGTGCATATTCGTGAGTCCGCTGCCGTATTTGTCCCATATGTCGCAGATCTCTCTCAGCGCCTTGCTGGTGTAGTAAAACCCGCTCGGCTGGTTAAGTCTGACCGTATGGAAATGCGCAACCCCGGGAAACTCCTCGCCAAGCTCGGAATATCTCCCGATGACTCCACCGCCATAACCAAGGACACCAACGATACCACCATGTTTCCAGTACCCTAATTTGGTGCTGTAACACTTCTCAAGGTGGCCAACTGCGTCATTTGACATCTCATTGGTCTTTCCGGCCTTCTTCATCTCGGTGACGAAGCTCGGCCATGGACCTTTTTCCAACTCATCGATCAACGGCGTGTTATACTTCTTCATCTAGTCCTCCTTTATAATGATTTTTATAGCCTTTAGTTTTAATGCAGGCGCTTGACAGATTAAAACACCTTCTATGTGATGGTCAAATAAAAAAAATTAATCCCCAAATCATATTTATTTATTAACCCCTTTTATATTTACTTTTACCCCTCTCAAAGTGCTATACTTAGCGAGTTTTGTTCAATAATTTTGCCTGTAAAAAAATAATCGCAGCTTATATGGAGAAAATGATGCGCAAATCAGCATTGTTTCTGTTTTTAATATTTTTTACCGCGGGCGTTGCCTATTCACAGGGGATCCCGGCTGTAAACAAAATAGAAATCAAGGGACTAAAGCGCATAGAGGAAGGCGCGGTCAAGTCAAAGATATCGCAGAAGATCGGTCAGCCCATATCTTCAGACAACATTAACGACGATATCAAGGCCATATATAAAATGGGGTATTTCGACGATGCAAAAGCCGAAATCGAGCCTTTTGAAGGCGGGGTAAAGCTCATTTACACGGTAAGGGAAAAACCTACTATCATCAAAGTCGAGTTTCAGGGCAACAACAAACTCGACGACGCGGCCCTCAAGGAGAAGATTACCATTACCGCGGGGGCCATTGCCGACACCGTACTCATCCAGGACAATGCAGCGCGCCTGAAAAATCATTATGAGGAAGAGGGATACTGGCTTGCGGTCGTGGTGCCGGTCGTCAGGAAGATTACGGAGGATGAAATCGGACTGACTTTCCAGATCGAGGAAGGCCCGAAAATAAAGATCAAAAAGATCATTGTCGAGGGCAACAAAAATATTTCGGCCTCCAGGATCAAGAAGGCAATCGACACAAAAGAGTGGTGGCTGCTGTCGTTTATAAATTCCACCGGGTATTACAAAAAAGACAGGATGGAGGCTGATGTCGAAAAAATCAGGAACCTTTATTTCAACGAAGGCTATCTGAAGGCCGCTGTCGGCGAACCGGAAATAAATGTAGAAAAAGACAAGCGCGAAATGTCCGTTACGATACGGGTCTCTGAGGGAGATCAGTACCGGATATCCTCGGTCGATTTTACAGGGAACAAGACATTCGACAACGACGCGATAAAAAAGAAAATGACTATTTCCGCCAAGGATATATTCAGGAAAAACATACTTGAAAAAAACCTGCAGGATATATCTTCCCTGTATTCCGAACACGGGTTCGCCCTTGTGTCCGTAACCCCGGACCTGTTGCCTGATGAAAAGGAAAAGACGGTGAAGGTTATGTTGAATATCAGCGAAGGCGATAAATACAAAGTTGGCAGGGTTGAGGTATCGGGGAATACCAAGACCAGAGACAAGGTAATCAGGCGGGAGATAAGGTTTGATGAGGGAGACACGTTCGACAGTTCCAAGCTGAGAAGGAGCTACGAGAGGATAAACAATCTCAATTTCTTTGATTCCGTCGATATTGTGCCGAAGCCGAGATATGAAGACAAGACAGTGGACCTCGAGGTCAAGATCAAGGAAAAACCCACCGGCTTTTTCAGTGTCGGAGGCGGATACAGTTCCGTCGACAAATTCATAGCCACAGCCGACCTGACCCAGGGCAATCTCTTCGGGAAGGGACAGTACGCAAAGGTCAAGGCCGAACTGGGCGGCAGGAGCACCCTATACGAGATTTCATTTAAAGACCCCTATTTCATGGACAAGCCGATTTCTTTGTCGACAGGGGTATACAAGACAACCCGCAAGTTCATCGAATACAACAAAAAAGCGTTCGGCTTTTATGCCGGACTGGGCAAGGACCTTTCCGAATACTGGCACGGCGACATTTCATATAATTTTGAAAGGGCTACCATTACCGATATAGTCGACAACGCCTCGGCCCTTATACGCGACCAGGCCGGCATAAAAACCACCAGCAGCATCACTCCTTCAATCGTAAGGGACTCGAGGGACAATTTACTGGACCCGTCGAGGGGGTCGATGAACTCCTTAAGCATTACCTATGCCGGGATAGGAGGCAGCAATTACTTTGCCAAAGGCTTACTCGACTCGGGCTGGTATTTCCCTCTGGGACAAACAACCGTGATGCTCAGGGGCAGGTTTGGCATTGCCAGAGGACTTTTCGACAAGAAACTGCCCCTGTATGAAAGATTTTATGTCGGCGGAATTTACACAATCAGGGGGCTTGAATTCGGCGGCGCAGGGCCGCGTGACAACGCAACAGGCGATGTTGTCGGCGGCACAGAAGAGATCATCTTCAACGCAGAATATATCTTCCCCGTATTCCCGGATATAAAATTAAAGGGCGTAGCCTTTTTCGACACCGGCAATTCCTACGAGAAATTCCGGGATTTCGGGAATCTCCGATATACCGGTGGGGCCGGAATAAGGTGGATGTCTCCCATGGGGCCGATAAGACTGGAATGGGGATATAATTTACGCAGGAAAGAAGGAGAAAGCATCGGCAAATTCGAGTTTGCATTCGGCAGCTTCTTCTAATACTTAATAATTATCTTCAAAGGAGAGATTAATGAAAAAAGCATTACTGTTGGCGGTTGTATTAATTGCGTTCATGGTGCAGGCTGTTTATGCTGAAGGCCCCAAAATAGGCGTTGTCGACCTGATCAAGGCTTTGAACGAATCAAACCAGGGTAAGGATGCAAAGAAAGAGCTGGAAGGGCTTATCAAGTCAAGACAGTCCACCATAGACGAAAAAGGCAAAGAGATCGAGAGACTGAAGGCGGACCTGGACAAACAGGCGTCCGTGCTTTCGCCTGATGCGCGGAAGGCCAAGGAAGACGATCTGGAAAAACTGCTCAGGGAATACCAGCGGATGGTAACCGATGCTCAAAACGACGTCAAAAAGAAAGAGGCCGAATATACCGGCGAGATCGTAAAAGAGCTCAGGGCCCTGATTGAGAAAATCGGAAACGATGAAGGCTATACCCTTATTATTGAAAATATGGAAGGCATCGTGCTCTATTCAAAGAAGAATCTGGACCTTACGGAAGTTCTGATAAAGAAGTTCAACGAAAAGAAGGGAAAGGCGAAAGATCAGAAATAGAGCACGGAACCGACCATGCGCCTTAAAGAATTTGCAAAACTGGCTGACGGCGCCGTAATCGGCGACCCGGAAACAGAGCTCACCGGCGTCGCAGGGATTCAGGACGCAGGGGCCGGCGATATTACTTTTATTTCATCGCCGAAGTTCGCCGGCTATCTGGCCGCTTCAGCGGCCGCCTGCATCATCACAAAAGAAGAGATAGCCGGATGCCGTATTGCGCAGTTGGTCGTTTCAAGTCCCTATTACGCCTTTGCAAAGGCCCTGGAATATTTCCATCCGGCGGCTGCTCCGGTCGCGGGCGTAAGCAGCTCGGCCTCGGTTTCGGAAGGAGCCGTGATCGGAGAAAACGTCTCGATCCTGCCCTTCTCGTCCGTCTCTGAAGGAGCTGTTATCGGCCGGGGCTCGGTCATAAGCCAGGGGGTCTTCATCGGCCGGGACACGAAGATAGGCGCGAAATGCCTTATTCATCCCAATGTAGTTATAAGGGAAAACGTGCGGATTGGAGACAGGGTAATTATTCATGCCGGCACGGTAATAGGGTCCGACGGCTTCGGATATGTCCTTGAAAAAGGAGCTCATTACAAGATCCCCCAGGTTGGCGGCGTAATTATCGAAGACGATGTAGAGATCGGGTCCAATGTCTCTATAGACCGCGCTACCATCGGCAATACGGTGATAGGCAAAGGGACAAAGATAGATAACCTGGTGCAGATAGCTCACAATGTCAGGATCGGCGCAAACTCTCTTATCGTTGCCCAGACAGGCATTGCCGGCAGCACGGAACTCGGGGACTTTGTCGTTCTCGGAGGACAGGTAGGAGTTGCCGATCATACGACGATCGCCTCCGGGACCATGGTAGCCAGCCAGTCCGGCATCAAAGGTCAGATAGCCAAAGGCATATATTCCGGCAGTCCCGCAATTCCACATGCAACGTGGCTCAGGGCCCAGTCCCTCTTTGCCAGACTGCCTGAGCTCAATAAAAGGGTCAGGGAACTGGAAGCAAAAACAGACAGGCTTGAAAAAGGAGAAAAGCCATGATGAACGTAAAAGAAATCATGAGTAAATTACCTCACCGTTACCCGTTTCTTTTAGTGGACAGGATTGCGGATTTTACTCCATACGAAAGCATATCGGCCTTCAAAAATATCACGTTCAACGAGCCGTTTTTCCAGGGGCATTTCCCCGGAGAGCCGATCATGCCCGGAGTTCTGATCGTTGAAGCGATGGCCCAGGCGGCCGGCGTCCTTGCCTTCAGTTCCAACGTAGAGGGCAAATCCGTTTTCTTTATGAGTATTGAAAAGGCTAAATTCAGGAAACCGGTGGTCCCGGGCGACAAACTGCAGATGGATATCAAGGTCTTGCAAAGAAGGGGGCAGGTCTGGAGATTTTCAGGCGAGGCAACGGTTGACGGAAAGCTGGTCTCCGAGGCGGAGTTCACCGCGATGCTGACAGACAAGGAGATCTGAACACATGAAAACAAAAATCCATGCAACATCGATAATAGATCCAAAGGCGGAGCTGGACTCAAGCGTGGAAATAGGCCCGTTCTGCATTGTAAAAGGCGGGGCTGTCCTTAAAAAGGGGACAAAGCTTGTTTCCAATGTGATCATTGAGAGCGGCTCTGAGATAGGAGAAAATTGTGTTATCCATCCTTTTTCGAGCATAGGCTTTGCGCCCCAGGACATGAAGTATAAAGGTGAAAACACAAAGCTTGTCATAGGCAACAACAATGTAATCAGGGAGTATGTGACGCTCCACCGGGCGTCTGTCTCAGGAAGCGGCGTTACAACGGTAGGGGACAACAATTTCCTTATGGCGTACGCGCATGTGGCCCATGACTGCAAAATAGGGAACCACGTCATTATGGCGAATGCCGCCACCCTTGCAGGCCATGTGCTGGTTGAAGATTACGCGTTTATCGGCGGTGTTGTCGCGGTTCACCAGTTCACACGGATCGGCAAGCACGCCATGATCGGCGGGTTCAGCGGCATAGGGCAGGACATACCCCCTTATATGATAGCTGCCGGCGCAAGGGCAAAACTGTTTGGCCCCAATACCATCGGACTTAAAAGGCACGGTTTTTCGGATGCGGTGATTAACGGGATCAAGAAGGCATACAAGATCCTCTTCAGGGAAAAACGCACTCTGCAGGATGCAATTAAGAAGGTGAAAGAGGAGATACCCCAGTCAAAGGAAATTGTTCATCTAATTGAGTTCATAGAAAAAAACAAACGGGGCATCTGTCGATAGACCACAGGGAAACGGCATGAAAAAATTGGGCCTGATAGCAGGCAGCGGCGCCCTGCCCGCGGCTGTGGCGGCTGAGGCGCGTTCGGCCGGTTATAGTGTGGCTGCCATCGCGCTGCAGCATCTTGCAGACCATAATCTGGGGTCTGCGGTCGATGAAATCAGTTGGGTCAGCGTCGGCAAACTCGGCGTTATAATAGATACGCTGAAGAAGGCGGGGGTAAAAGAGGCTGTTATGGCCGGCAAGGTTCCCAAATCTCTTCTCTATAAAAGCAGGATAGTGCCGGACCTCAGGGCCGTAAAACTCCTTTTTTCGCTGAAAGACAGAAGCGACGACGCCATAATGCTCGCGATAACGAATGAACTGGAAAAAGAGGGCATAAGGCTGCTCAAGACGACAGATTTCTGCAAAGGGCTGTTGACGCAGGCAGGGGTCCTCACCAAAAGCAAACCTACTGAAGCCGAAATGAAGGACATCGCATTCGGCTGGGAAATAGCAAAGGAAATAGGAAGACTTGACATCGGACAGACAATCGTGGTCAAAGACAGGGCTGTAATGGCGGTCGAGGCAATAGAGGGAACTGACGAGGCGATTAAAAGGGGCGGAAAACTGGCAGGTAGCGGGGCCGTTGTTATTAAAATTAGCAAGCCTCAGCAGGACATGAGATTTGATGTCCCGGTCGTAGGGGAGGACACACTGAAGGCCATGATCGAAGTCAAGGCGCGCGTGCTTGCCGTTGAAGCACACAAGAGCATACTTGTCGTGAGAGACGCAATGGTCTCTCACGCGGACAAGGCATCAATCTCGATTATAGGATACGACCGGTCCTGACAAAGACTTTCTCCCTGATATGAGACAAAAGAAAATCACGGAATGGATAGACGCTGTTTTAGTGCATGTGAAGGGGTTTATCCTCGCGGCCTTCTTCTTTATAGCGGTGCTCGCAGTGATAAGCGGCTATCGCTATTACGAGTACAGACAGGAAGACCCGAACTTTTGCGTATCATGCCACTCAATGAAGGAGGCGTTCACGGAATGGCAGAGGGGAAAACACCGAGACGTTCTCTGTCAGCAATGCCATCAGTTGAGCATGTTTGAGCAGAATCAGCTTCTTGTCGCCTTTGTTTTGAGGGGAAACCAGAAGGGTTTTGCGCAAACCCACGGACGCGAAAAACCCTGGAAGGAATGCAGGAAATGCCATATGGAAAACATATCCCAGGGTTCAGTGAGCCTGCGGAAATCCTACGGCCATGCAAAACATGTATTTATGCAGAACATTGAATGCAAGACCTGCCATTCAGGCGCCCTACATAATTTCCGTCCAAACGAAAGTGCATGCATGGGTTGTCATAAAGATAAAAATGTTCACGGCGTCGGGATGGAAGCCTTCTCCTGCCTGGAGTGCCATTCGTATTCGGAAAAAGCCCCTTCAATGATACCAAAAGACAGGTGTTTAAAATGTCATGCCGATGTGCCGGCAAAAGGCGCCATGTCCGGACTTCTTTGCCTGCAGTGCCACAAACCACACGGCAAAATCATTCCGACCTCCGCCATATGCACGGCAGAATGTCACAGCAACGAGGCGTCCGTCGGACAGCACGGCTTTCACCTGAAAAAAGGACTGAGCTGTATCGACTGTCATAAGGCCCATTCATGGCGTGTAGGCCGCGACAGGGCCGCGAAACTTTGCAGCCGTTGTCATCCTGCGAAGAATCCTGAGCTTTTCATCCTCTGATTTTTGCATTTCTGCAAATACCCCTGATATTTTTGCATTTCTGCAAAGCTTTCAAAAACATTAATCCTTTAAAATCAAGCTATTTCAAGTTGGCATGAAGTCTGCATTATATATTTGCAAGATCAAACGAAGGAGGACAGTAAGATGAAAGA
>Ga0334722_10000399_pt1 | contig 65160 bp, 66 predicted proteins | sample C3_bottom_MG_FD_207210 | JGI IMG/M metagenome (GOLD analysis project Ga0334722, IMG submission 207210) | Sediment microbial communities from Yellowstone Lake, YNP, Wyoming, USA - C3_bottom | ecosystem: Environmental > Aquatic > Freshwater > Lake > Sediment | place: USA: Wyoming | collected... | reverse complement strand
AGGCTGAGTACGACGGCATCCATACTTGCCTCGGTGCCAATTTGGCGTTTGGCGGCTCCAAGGCCTGCAAGTATGGATGCTTGGGTTTGGGCGACTGCGTGCGGGTGTGCGCTTTCGACGCCATGAAGATCGGCGCATCGGGCATCGTCGAGATCGACTACACCAAATGCACGGGCTGCGGCCTTTGCCTGGACGTCTGCCCGAAGGACTGCCTGGTCAGTTATCCGCGTGCTTACCGCGTTGCGCTTACCTGTCAGGCCAAAGGCAAGGGCAAGGAGGTCAAGGAAACCTGCACGGTGGGTTGCGTGCGCTGTCAGGCCTGTATCAAGAAGTGCCCGGCCAAGGCGATTTCCATCATCGATGGCATTCTCGATATCGACCACAAAGCCTGTGTGGCGTATGGCCCGGGTTGCGAGGAGATCTGCGTCACGGTTTGCCCCACCGATATCATTCATAGTCCGGGACAGCAGCCGGACCCCAACAAGCCCAGGCCCAAGAAATCGGCGAAGCAAGCCGGTAAAGCAGAAGCCGAAGAAGAGGCGGCATAGCCGCTGTTTCCGCAACCACTGGCGGAGGCCATCGGTGGGTGTCCGCATGGCCAGTAAGCTGACCTTCATGACGTCAAACGTCGGGCGGCGACTCTGCATAGTTTCGTCCTATGCATAGGGGTCGGCACCAGCCACTGCCGCAAACGCATACTCACTGACGGCGAGGACACCGCCACATTACTCGAAGCGTGGCACGTTCGCCGGAGTCACAGTAGGTTTTGTGCCGATAGTGAAGTCTGCGGCGCAGAAAGCGAAGCCTCCGACAAGTACAACGATTTTGCCGGCACAAGGGCGGGTTCGGCTTCGGCCCAATCAGACTGTCTGCTCAGATTTGTCTTGCCAATCGAAACCAAGAGGCCAAAAATATGTACAGCCCGTACATATTGAATTGAAAAAGGAAATGTCATGGCCATTTTGGGCATTGAAGTCACCCGTCGGCGTTTGCCTGAACTTGTCGCCGCAGCCCACCAAGGCACAATCACGGTTATCACCAAGCACGGGCAGCCCTATGCCGCATTGGTCCCAGTCAGTATGGCCGGCGTCAAGCCGGGTCTGCCAACTTCGCTCATCGCGCTGAAGGGGAGCGCCGCTGGCCTGTGGGGCAAGGACTCGACCCGCACGATCGCCAAACTGCGCGACGAGTGGTCGCGGTGAGCAATCCGAAGCCGCCCGCCTGCGGCAGCGCTACCGGCTTCGCCTGCCCGACGCAATCCAGCTCGCCACCGCGTTGGAGATCAATGCCTTTGCGCTGGTAAGCCACGACCGCGATTTCTCGATCGTTCAGGACATTCGGATCCTGACGTAAGGACCCGCCTCAGTCGATCGAGGCGCTGCTCTCCAATAATACGGTTCGCTTGTCGTAGTCGTCCGGCCCGTTGCGGATGAGGTGCAGATCGATCAGGGATGCCCGCACGCTTGATCACACGGTCCTCGAAAAAATCCGGGCATCGGCTTGCTTGTCCGGCATGTAGCGATCGAACAGCATGGCCACGTTGCGCACGAACAGACGCCCCAGCGGTTCGACCTCTAGCGCTTCGCGGTTGGCGGTGACAAACCTGTTCGCGATCAAACCGTCGGAGACGGCCATCTCCGCGAGTTCGTGCGCGAAATACTCGTCGAAGACTATTCCATAGCGCACCTCCACCGCGCGCTTGTCCAGGTGAAAATTGCACATCAGTTGCGTGATGACGTAGCGGCGGATGTGGTCGTCCGCGCTGAGGCGGTAGCCGCGGTCGATCGGGAGCGAGCCCGCATCGATTGCCGCATAGTAGCGCGGCAGTTTCTTCTGGTTCTGCGCATAGGCGCCTGCCACGTCGCCGATAGCGGATACGCCCACACCTATCATGTCGGGTGCCGCCTTGATGGTGTATCCCATGAAGTTGCGCGACAGAGTGCGCGTTTCCACCGCACGCCCCAGTTCGTCCTCCGGCAAAGCAAAATGGTCCATCCCGATCGGCAGGTAGCCGGCCTTGAGGAAGGCCTCGCGCGCAAGACACAATAGCTCGAGCTTCAGTTCTGCCGGCGGCAATATCGCCGGATCGAAGCCCTTTTGCTGGGTGCGCAGCCACGGGACATGGGCGTAGGAATAGACGGCGACGCGGTCCGCCCGCAACTCGATCACGGACGCCAGCGTTTTGGCGAAGGTTTCCGCCTTCTGCAGCGGCAAGCCGTAGATCAGATCGATGTTGATCGAGCCGAAACCCGCGTTCCTGCTGTAGGCGAACAGATCCCGCGTCTGGCTTTCCGTCTGGTTGCGGTTGATGATCGCCTGAACCTCGGGATCGAAGTCCTGCACGCCCATCGACAGGCGGTTGAAGCCTATCGCGCGCAGCAGATCGATCTGTTCGCGGCTGGTGACGCGCGGATCGACTTCGATCGCCGCCTCGGCATCCGGCAGGATGTCGAAGCACTCGGTCACCACCTGCTGCAGTGCGCGCATTTCGTCGACCTGCAGATAGGTGGGCGTGCCGCCGCCCCAGTGGTACTGCACGACCTTGCGCCGCCGCCCCAGCCGCCGCGCCACCTCGCGGATTTCGCGATGCAGGTAGGTCAGGTACTCCTCGGCGATCGAGCGGCGCCGCGTAATGACCACGTTGCAGCCGCAGAAGGTGCAGCGGTGCTCGCAGAACGGCAGATGCACGTAGAGCGAGAGCGGATCGTCCGCATGCGCCGCCGCCTGCTCCAGGGACTTGAAGTAGGCTGGGGCGTCGTAGTCGCTGCTGAACTCGACCGCCGTCGGATACGAGGTGTAGCGCGGCCCCGGCCGGTCGTATTTGCGCAGCAGATCGGGCGTGACCAGAATGGAAGCGGGTACAGGTTCCAACGTCGGACTCCTAGTGTGGCGCTCGCCGATGGATTTTTCCGAATCCGGATGAACGCGGAGCGGAACATGAATCCATTTGCGAACGATGGCTTGCAGACAGCCCGTGGATTCGGCCCGGGCTTGGCCTAGCGTGGCCGGATGGCATTGTCAATGCGAATGATTGTCATCGGATCACGGCGCAGCGTCAAGCGCTTTCGCTCTCGGCTTTCGTTCCCAGCCCGGGGCTCGGCATGATCCGCTGTCGCCCCGGCGCGAAGTGCGCGACCCAGGCCAGTTTCGAGGCGCAGCCGGTTGCGGCGGGGGCGCAGCTAGAAAAATACCTCGGTGCGGCGCGCCCCGACATCGAGCTCGTACATGGCGAAGCGAATGACGTTGGCCACTTTCTGTACGCCGCTCTTGGATAACAGCGTCGGCCGGTCGTAGTCGCTCGGTTCATTGCACGCCAGGCGCAGATCGATCAGGGAGGCGCGCGCCGCGGCGGCGCTCTTGGTGACGCGGTCGTTGAATACCGCCAGCGCGGCGCACGCGGTGCGCTGGCGCACCGGATCCTTGTAGCTGGGTGGAAACATGGTGCACACCATGATCTCCAGCCGCGCAGCCTGCGCCACTTGGATCAGCCGTTCGAGCGTGCGCTCGAACTCGTCGGCGGCGAGCGAGAGCTGTTCCAGGGTCTGGCCGTAGGCGTCCGGACGTCGGTCGAGCAGCCCGCTGCGTTCAATCGCGTCATTGCCCTCGATGAAAATCATGGCGTGGGTGGCGTCTTTGGGCAAGGGATGCGCCGGCCCTTCGCGCGCAATCTCGGCGGTGGAGATGACGCTGAGCTTCCACTCGTCGCGCGTCCCCGGCAGGATCTCGTTCTCGAACTTCCCCGGCGTCTTGTCGATAGTCCTGTAGGCGTCGAGCAGCGCATCGCCGAGCAGCACGACATGCCGGAACGGCACCTGCCCGGCGGTAGGCACCACAGACGGCTTCTCGCTGGGGGACTCACTCATAAGGATCGAGGCTTAGGTCAATGCGCTTGTTCCCAGTTTGCGCCCACACCCACGTCGACGACAAGGGGCACGGCAAGCTCGGCGACGCCGGTCATCAATCGCGGCAACTGCTCGCGCACCAAGGCCAATTCGGCTTGCGGCACTTCCAGCACCAGTTCGTCGTGCACCTGCATGATCAGCCGTGACGACAGCTGCTCCAGGTCCAGCCAGCCCTGCACCGCGATCATCGACAGTTTGATCAGGTCCGCCGCCGTTCCCTGCATCGGCGCATTGATCGCAGCGCGCTCGGCGCCCTGGCGCCGGCCGCTGTTGGCGGCCCGAATTTCGCTTAGCCACAGCCGGCGCCCGAACACGGTTTCGACATAGCCGCGCGCGCGCGCCTGTTCGCGCGTCTCCTGCATATAGCGCGCGACGCCGGGGTAGCGGGTGAAATAGCTGTCGATATAGGCCTGCGCGGTGGCGCGTTCCAGGCCCAGGGCTTGCGCCACGCCGAACGCCGACATGCCGTAGATCAGGCCGAAGTTGATTACCTTCGCATAACGGCGCTCTTCCGGCGTAACTTCGTGCAGTTCCCGGTTGAATATTTCCGCGGCGGTGGCGCGGTGCACGTCCTCGCCTGCGGCAAACGCGCGCAGCAGATTTTCGTCGCGCGATATATGCGCCATGATGCGCAGTTCGATTTGCGAGTAATCGGCCGAGACGATGACGCCGCCAGCCGGCGCGATGAAGGCTTCGCGGATGCGCCGCCCTTCCATTGTTCGCACCGGAATGTTTTGCAGGTTGGGATCGGTGCTCGCGAGGCGACCGGTCACCGCAGTCGCCTGGGCGTAGTTGGTGTGCACCCGTCCGGTCGCCGCATTGACCATGCGCGGGAGCTTGTCGGTGTAGGTCGATTTGAGTTTGCTGAGCGAACGATAATCGAGCAGCGTCTTCGGCAGGGGAAAATCCGCGGCGAGGCGCTCCAGCACTTCTTCGTCGGTGGAGGGCGCTCCGCTGGGAGTCTTCTTCAGCACCGGCAGCTGCAGGCGCTCGAAGAAGATTTCCCCGATCTGCTTCGGCGAGTTCAGGTTGAACGGCTGGCCGGCTTCGCGGTAGGCCTTGTGTTCCAGCTCCATCATCTTTTGCGCGAGTTCGCGGCTCTGCGCCTCGAGCAAGGCGGCATCGATGAGGACGCCGTTGCGCTCCATCCTGAACAGCACCTCGCGTGCGGGCAACTCGATATGCCGATAGACGTACTCGAGTCCGGCCTCGGCCTGCACCTTGGGATACAGGCAGCGGTGCAGGCGCAGGGTCACGTCCGCGTCCTCGGCTGAATATTCGGTGGCGCGTTCTACGCTTACCTGATCAAAACCGATGCGTTGCGCGCCCTTGCCGGTGACGTCGTCGTAGCTGATGGTGGCCAGATGCAAATGGCGCTCGGCGAGCGTGCCCATGTCGTGGCGTAGATGCGATTCGAGTATGTAGGACTCAAGCAGCGTGTCGTGCACGACACCGCGCAGCGCCACGCCGTGGTTGGCGAGCACGTGCTCGTCGAATTTCAGATTCTGGCCGAGCTTCGGCTTGTCTGCGGCCTCGAGCCAGGGGCGCAGCAAAGTCAGCGCGCGCGCCACCCCCAGTTGCGGTGGCGCGCCGGCATAGTTGTGCGCGAGCGGCAGATACGCCGCGCGTCCGGGCTCGATGCAAAAGGACATCCCCACCAGTTGCGCGCTCAGAGGGTCGAGGCCGGTGGTCTCGGTGTCGACGGCAGTCAATGCCGCGGCATCGATCCGCTGCAACCAAGCGGCCAGTTGCTGCTCGTCGAGGATCGTGTCGTAAGTGCGCACTATCTCGTCCGAGCCCAACTGTGCTTGCACTGGGGCAGCCACCGTAGCGGCTTCTGCCGTGGCAGACGGCGCCGGATCCTTCAGCCAGCTCTTGAATCCGAAGCGCTGGAATAGCCCGGTCAGTTCGACCTCGCCTTGCGGCTGCGGCACCAATTCCTCCAGCTTCAGTGGCAGGGGCACGTCGCAGTAGACGGTCAGGAGTTTTTTCGCCTGCGGCAGCCAGGGCTGCGCGCGGCGCAGGTTCTGCCCCACGACGCCACCGATTTCCTGCGCGTGTTCGACTACCCCATCGAGGGAACCGTAGAGGGAAAGCCACTTGAGCGCCGTCTTCGGTCCCACCTTTTCCACGCCCGGGACGTTGTCGACGCTGTCGCCGACCAGGGTGAGGTAGTCGAGCATCAGCCGCGGCGGCACGCCGAACTTCGCTTCGACGCCGGCTTCGTCCAAACGCTCGTTGGTCATGGTATTGATCAAAGTGACATTGGGGTTCACCAGCTGCGTCAGGTCCTTGTCGCCGGTGGAGACGATACAACGCATGCCGGCCTCAGTCGCCTGTCGCGCCAGCGTGCCGATGACATCATCGGCCTCGACGCCATCGATCATCAGCAACGGCCAACCCAGCGCGACCACCGCCTGGTGCAGCGGTTCGATCTGGCTTACCAGGTCTGCGGGCATGGGCGGGCGCTGCGCCTTGTACTCGGCGTACCACTCGTCGCGGAACGTCTTGCCCTTGGCATCGAATACGCAGGCGAGATAGTCCGGCTTGTAGTCGGCTGCGAGCCGTCGTAGCATGTTGAGCACGCCGTAGATCGCGCCCGTGGGTTCGCCGCGCGCGTTGCGCAAGTCGGGCAGCGCGTGAAACGCGCGGTACAGGTAGGAAGAGCCATCCACCAATAGCAAGGTTTTCATAGAGGTTCAGGTATGAATGGGAAGCTTCCGCGGCCGGCCGACGCCGGCGCAGCAGACATGGCCCACAACGCGCGCGAGTCCTGGCGGATATTCGGGATTATGTCAGAATTCGTCGAAGCCACCGAACGCCTGGCGCAGATCCGCCCGGCGGTGAGCATTTTCGGCAGCGCGCGCGTTTCGGTCGACTCGCCCCATTACCTGCTGGCGGAGAACATCGCAAGGCTGCTTTCGGACGCCGGCTTCTCGGTCGTCTCTGGCGGCGGCCCAGGCATCATGGAAGCGGCAAACAAGGGCGCCTACTTCGGTAAATCGCCGTCGGTGGGCCTCAATATCCAGCTGCCGAACGAGCAGCTCAGCAACCGCTTCCAGGACATCAGTCTCACCTTTCACCATTTTTTCGCGCGCAAGGTCAGCTTCGTCAAATTCGCCACCGCCTATGTCGTGCTGCCCGGGGGATTCGGGACCCTGGACGAACTGTCCGAGGCGCTGACCCTGGTGCAGACCGGCAAGACGCGCAAGATGCCCATCATCCTGGTGCACTCGCCGTTCTGGAGCGGGCTCCTGGACTGGTTCCGAGAGCGCATGCTGACGGAGCACATGATAGAGCCGCAGGATATGGATCTGGTGCAAATGATCGACGAGCCGGCGGCAGTGGTCGAGGCGATCTTCAAATACTATGAAAAGCGGGGGTTCGCGCCATTGCCAACAGAACGCGAGAACCTGCTCAATTTATGAGAGTGACGCGAGAACGAGGCCCCCGCTTTCGGCGCAGGCTTACTTGGCGCGCAGCGCCAGGTTACGCCGTAGCCAAAAACGGGGGTTCGCGCCGCTGCCAACAGAGCGCGAGAATCTGCTCAATCTCTGAGACCGCCGCCGAATCTGCTAAAATTCCCGCTCAATGTCAGCCAACCGGAAGCCCATCATGCGCCGCCTGCTCGCACTCGCACTTCTCGGAATAGCGCTTCCGCTCTCCGCGCAACAACCGCCCAAGCTCGAACCGGTGCCGGAGCCGCCACCGCCGCCGCCCGGCCTCGCTCTCGATCCATCGTTGGAACCGCAGGTCACCATCACCCGGCGCGGCGAAGACACGGTGGAGGAGTTCCGCGTCAATGGCAAGCTCTACGCCGTGAAGGTCACGCCGCCGCATGGCGTATCTTATTGGTTGGTGGACGATGTCGGGGACGGCGCCATGATGCGCCGCGGTTCTGTCGATTCCGGCCTGCGCGTACCGCAGTGGGTGATCCATTCTTTCTGAATCAGGTGAAGGGTGGATGCAAACAGATTTTAGCGGGTGAAGGGTAAGCCCTCGCGCTCCCTGCCACTCGTTGCTCACCACGACCGCCACGCATGTCAGTCTTTACCCCGGTTACGTCCGAGCAACTTTCCGCTTGGCTGAAGCGCTATGATCTGGGCGCACTGGTAGCGATGCAGGGCATAGCCGCCGGTATCGAGAACACCAACTACTTCGTGACCACCAGCGGCGGACGTTATGTTTTGACGCTGTTCGAGAAACTCACTGCGATCGAACTGCCGTTTTATCTTGGATTGATGGCGCACCTCGCGCAGCATGGCGTCCCCAGCCCGGCGCCGGCGCGCGACCGCGATGGCCGGCTATTCTCGGAGCTGAACGGCAAGCCGGCGGCGCTGATCTCGCGCTTGCCCGGAGAGGCTGTCACCGCGCCGACGCCGGCGCAGTGCGGCGAAGTCGGCAGCACGCTGGCCGGCATCCATATTGCCGGCCAGTCCTACGCGGAAAGCTTGGCCAATCCGCGTGGGCCGCGCTGGTGGCGCGAAGCCGCGCCCAAAGTGAGCCCTTTCCTCGATGCCGAGGGCGCCGCGCTGCTGCGCTCGGAGCTCGACTTCCAGGCGCTGCACCGATGCGACGATTTGCCGCGCGGGCCGGTTCATGCCGACTTGTTTCGCGACAACGTGCTATTCGATGGCGAGCGCATCGGCGGCGTGATCGATTTCTACTTCGCCGGCGTCGACTGTCTGTTGTTCGACGTCGCGGTCACGCTCAACGACTGGTGCGTGCAAACGGGCGGGGAGATCGATGCACCACGCGCGCATGCGCTGCTTGCCGCCTACAACGCACGCCGGCCGTTCACGCCGGCGGAACACGACAGCTGGCCGGTCATGTTGCGTTCGGCGTCGCTGAGGTTCTGGTTGTCGCGTCTGTACGATTTTTATCTGCCGCGCCCGGGGGAACTGGTGCACGCGCACGATCCTGAACATTTTCGCCGCATCCTCAAGCTTCGCATCATGCATGCCGGAGCTGCGCCATGGATCTGATCCTGGGTGCGCCGAAACGAGCATGAACACGGTCCCCGCAATCCGCGGCTGGAAATGGGTGCTGACCGGCTTCGCCCTGTTTCGCAAGAATCCGGCGATGTGGGCGTTCCAGGTATTTTCCTACATCATGCTGATGCAGTTGATGGGCATGATCCCGGTGCTGGGGTGGGTGGCTGCAACCGTACTCATTCCGGTCTTTTCGACCAGCTTCATGATTGTCAGCCGCGAACTCGACCGGGGTCAAAGACTGCGATTTGGACTGCTGTTCTCCGGTTTCAGAACGAATTTGCCGGCGCTTCTCAGGCAAGGCGGTCTTTACCTCGCCAGCGCACTCGCCATCCTCGGACTGTCGGCACTGGCCGATGGTGGCGTGCTGCTGCAATTGATGGTGTTGGGCGAAAGGCCGCCGGCTCAGGCATTCGAGGATGGCACTCTGGTCGGCGCTGCGGCGCTGGCGGGCACCCTCTATCTGCCGGTGCTGGCGGCGTTCTGGTTCGCCCCCGCCCTTTCGGCGTGGCGAAATTTGCCCGCCTTGCAGGCGTTGTTTTACAGCCTGTTTGCCGCTTTTCGCAACTGGCGGGCGTTTCTTGCCTACGGCATCGCCTTGGTCGGACTCGGTCTCCTATGCAGTTTCGCCTTGTTCCTGCTCGCACTGTTGGTGCGCGGGCTGTTCGGCGACAAGTCGCAGAATGCCCTGATGCTGGTGGTACTGCCGGTCATGCTCACCTATGTTCCCACCCTGTTCGCCAGTTTCTACGCCAGTTTCCGCGACATTTTCCCCGAGCCAGAACCTGCGGTCGTGGCGCAGGCAAGCCCGGACCCGGAGTGATTGCAGGGGGCATTTCAGAATTACCGAAATGGCCCCTTATTCCTTAATATATGGGAGCATGGGGGGCAGAGGAAGGGATGGGATCCTGCCTTTCCCGGCTTGAGCTCTTCATATTTTGAAATGCGGCCTAATAGGATGTTGCGATGACCGCCCGCCTGCGCGAGATTCCGTACAACTACACCTCGTTCTCGGACCGCGAGATCGTGCTGCGCCTGCTCGGCGAGAAGGCGTGGGAGACGCTGCGTGACCTGCGCACCGAGCGCAGGACCGGGCGCTCGGCGCGCATGCTGTACGAAGTGCTGGGCGACATCTGGGTGGTGTCGCGCAATCCCTATCTGCAGGACGACCTGCTCGATAACCCCGGACGGCGCGCCGCGCTGATCGAGGCGCTGCACCACCGTCTGGACGAGATCGAGAAACGCCGGCTGCAGCATCTGGCCGAGCCGGGCGCGGATGCCGAGACGACGGCGCAGCATGCGGCGCGCGCGCAGAAAGTAACCTATCTGCTGGAGCGCGGGCGCGACGCGGTGGATGCATTCGGCGCCGGCTTCGCCGAGGTGGCGGCGCTGCGGCGCCTCGCGCTGAAGAAACTTTCCCGCAGCACGCGCAAGGACAATATCCAGTTCGACGGCCTGGCGCGCGTCTCCCATGTTACCGACGCCACCGACTGGCGCGTCGAATATCCGTTCGTGGTCGTCCATCCGGACAGCGAGGACGAAACCGCGGCCGTAGTGCGCGACTGCATCGAACTCGGGCTCACCATCATTCCGCGCGGCGGCGGCACCGGCTACACCGGCGGCGCGATTCCGCTCACCCGCTTGTCCGCGGTGATCAATACCGAGAAGCTCGATACCCTGGGCGAGGTCGAGCAAAGCTGGCTGCCCGGAGTGGAGCGCCAGGTCGCGACCATCCGCTGCGGCGCGGGCGTGGTGACCAAGCGCGTGATGGAGGCGGCCGAGGCTGCAGACCATGTCTTCGCGGTCGACCCGACCTCGGCCGATGCCTCCTGCATCGGCGGCAATGTCGCGATGAATGCCGGCGGCAAGAAGGCGGTGCTCTGGGGTACCGCGCTGGACAATCTCGTTTCCTGGCGTATGGTCGATGCCACGGGTCATTTTCTCGAAGTGACGCGCCTCGCGCACAACCTGGGCAAGATCCACGATTCCGGCCTGACCCGCTTCCAGGTACAGCGCTATCGCCGCGACGGCGATACGCCCGACGGCGAACCCGAAATCCTGGAAATACCGGGTGCGCGCTTTCGCAAGGCGGGCCTGGGCAAGGACGTGACCGACAAGTTTCTCGCCGGACTGCCCGGCATCCAGAAGGAAGGTTGCGACGGCATCATCACCTCGGCGCGCTTCATTCTGCACCGAATGCCCGCAGCCATCCGCACCGTGTGTCTGGAGTTTTTCGGCCAGGTGCGCGACTCGGTGCCCGCGATCGTCGAGATCAAACGTTACCTAGACGCTCGCCCAGGGGCGACAGACGCTCGCCCAGGGGTGACAGACGCGCGTCCGAAGGCGACAGACGCTCATCCGGACGCGGCGGCGCCAGCCGCGTCGCCGCCCGGGGTGCTGCTCGCCGGCCTGGAACATATGGACGAGCGCTATCTGAAGGCGGTGGGCTATGCCACCAAGGCCAAGCGCCAAATGGGGGGCGTGAGCCGGCCGAAAATGGTGCTGATCGGCGATATCGTCGGCGACGATGACAACGCGGTGGCCGCAGCCGCGTCACAGGTGGTGCGCATCGCCAACGCCCGCGGCGGCGAAGGCTTCGTCGCGGTCTCGGCCGAGACGCGGCGCAAGTTCTGGCTCGACCGCGCCCGCACTGCGGCCATCGCCAAGCACACCAACGCGTTCAAGATCAACGAGGACGTGGTCATTCCGCTGGAGCGCCTGGGCGATTACTCCGACGGCATCGAGCGCATCAACATCGAGCTGTCGATCGCGAACAAGCTGGTCCTGCTCGCCGCGCTGGACGAGTATCTGCAGGGTGAGCTGCCCTTGACCCAGCACGGCGAAGTCCTGCCCGCGCCCGAACTCCTGGGCGACCGGCGCGAGGCCGCGCGCGAACTCCTCGCCCGAGTGCGCGCGCGCTGGCAGTACCTGCTAGAGCATCTCGATCTGCCGGTGGCCGAGGCCCGCGCTGACGTGGTGCCCGGCCTGGCGGCGGTGACCCACGCCGGACTGACGGTGTTCTCCGTGTTGCAGGACCACAGCGTGCGCGTGTCCTGGAAGGACGAAGTGCGCGCCGAACTGCAGCAATTGTTCGACGGCCTGGTATTTCACCGCATCCTCGAGGGCTGCTACGCGATTCACCAGCGCGTGCTCAAGGCGCGCGTGTTCGTGGCTTTGCACATGCACGCCGGCGACGGCAATGTGCACACCAATATTCCGGTCAACTCCGACAACTACGACATGCTGCTTGCGGCCAATGCGGCGGTGGCGCGGATCATGCGCCTGGCAAAATCTCTGGACGGGGTGATCTCGGGCGAGCACGGCATCGGCATCACCAAACTCGAGTACCTCGACGCGGACGAAGTCGAGGCGTTCCGCAGCTACAAACAGCGCAGCGATCCGCACGGCCGCTTCAACGCCGGCAAACTGCTCGCGGGCGGCGATTTGCGCAACGCCTACACGCCCAGCTTCAGCCTGCTCGGCGCCGAGTCGCTGATCATGGAGCAGTCCGAAACCGGCAGCATCGCCGATTCGATCAAGGATTGCCTACGCTGCGGCAAGTGCAAGCCGGTGTGCTCGACCCATGTGCCGCGCGCCAACCTCCTCTACAGCCCGAGGAACAAGATCCTCGCCACCTCACTGCTGATCGAAGCGTTTCTTTACGAGGAGCAGACGCGGCGCGGTGTGTCGCTCGCGCATTTCGATGAGTTCGGCGATGTCGCCGATCACTGCACCATCTGCCACAAGTGCGCCAACCCGTGTCCGGTGGACATCGACTTCGGCGACGTCTCGATCGCGATGCGCAACATGCTGCGCAAACAGGGGAAGAAGAAATTCAATCCAGGCACGGCGGCGTCGATGCTGTTTCTCAACGCCACCAACCCGAATACGATCAAGATCGCGCGCACCGTGATGATCGAATGGGGCTACCGGGCGCAGCGGCTCGCCTGGCGCGCCGCGAAATTGCTGGGCCTCGCGCAGCGCCAGACGCGGCGGCCGCCGGCGACGACGGGCCATACCAAGCTGCAGCTACAAGTGGTGCACTTCATCAACAAGCCGATGCCGGGCAAGTTGCCCAAGCGCACCGCGCGCGCCCTGCTCGAACTGGAGGACCGCAACATCGTGCCCATCATCCGCGATCCGGCCAAGGTGACCGAGGAGTCGGATGCGGTGTTTTACTTTCCCGGCTGTGGCTCGGAGCGGCTGTTCAGCCAGGTGGGGCTGGCGACGCAGGCGATGCTGTACGCGATCGGCGCGCAGTGCGTGCTGCCGCCGGGCTATTTGTGCTGCGGCTATCCGCAGACCGCCGCCGGCGAGGAGGAAGCGGGCCAGCGCATCATCACCGACAACCGGGTGCTGTTTCACCGCGTCGCCAACACCCTCAACTATCTCGACATCAAGACCGTGATCGTGTCCTGCGGCACCTGCATGGACCAGCTGCAGAAATACGAATTCGACAAGATCTTCCCCGGCTGCCGCTTGCTCGACATCCACGAATATCTGCTGGAGCAGGGGGTGAAGCTCGACGGCGTCGCCGGCGTGCGCTACCTGTACCACGACCCCTGCCACACGCCGATGAAGACCTATCAGCCGCTCAAGGTCGTGAACCAGCTGATGGGCAGCGAGGTGGCGCTGAACGAACGCTGTTGCGGCGAATCGGGAACACTGGCCATGACCCGGCCCGACATCTCCACCCAGGTGCGCTTTCGCAAGGAAGAGGAAATGAGGAAGGGCGCCGCCGCGCTGCGCGCCGGAGGTGACGGCGAAAAGTTCGAAGGGGAGGTGAAGATACTCACCTCCTGCCCGTCCTGCCTGCAGGGCCTGGCGCGCTACAACGACGATGCCGGAACCGATGCCGACTACATCGTCGTCGAAATCGCGAAGCACATGCTCGGCGCCGATTGGATGACGGACTACGTCACCAAAGCCAATCGGGGCGGCATCGAGCGCGTTCTGCTTTAGCTCCCGCTGGCATGGGGGAATGTACCCATTTTTGGATCAAGGCCAATAGTTTATTCTGCATCGTGAACAAATTAACGGTCTCCCCCTGCGAGTTGCACAATGGGCTGAAAGCGGTGGCACAATGACCACTATGCACGACTTCGAGCTGCCCGAATTTTCCGCAGAAGCCAGTCCCGACTTCACTGATTGCGCCGCCTGCACTGCATGGCTGGCGGAGTTGCCGCTGGTGAATGTCGCGCCTTCGCAAATTCGGCTGCTGGATCAGCTGGCGCAACTGAATCGCTTCGACATCAATCCTGCCGAGCGGCTCAAGGTGCTTGAAGCCTTGCGCGAACCAGTCTATTTCGTCCAATCGGAACAAATTAAGAAATTGGCGAACAAACCGTTGCCGTTCACACAGGTTGAACGCGGCATATTCGGACTGGTGGTGCAACTGTGGCAGGAGCTGCTCATTGGCTATCAGCGCTGCCTCAAGCACAGCCTAGAGGGAGCCCTCGAAGGACAGAGCGCGCTCATCTGCCAGCGGGCCCTCGATAGCGTCGCAGCGAACATGTTCGATCACTGCCGCACGTATCACGCCTTTCCAGAGGCCTACTGGCTGATCCTGCACGAGCTCTACCGGCACGCTGAGGATGCGCGGGTGATTACGGATTCCGTCGAAGATTCGGTAAGGAAGTTGGACGTCTGCTGCGCCGAGGTGTACGTGCGCGCGCTGCTGCTCATGGAGGCAAATCCGAACGAACAGCCGCAAAAGCAGCTGATTCAGATCCAGTATTGGTTGGAGCGCTGGGCCCAGCACGTCCCGGTTCGCAGCAGCCCACCCGAGGACAAGAGCCTGCCGCCGTTGATGCTGGATGCATCTGCAGCCGCGGGGGCCTACCGCGAGGTCGACGCCGAGGGGCGCAGTCCTTCGCGCTGGCTCGATATCAGCGAACTTGCGCGCGCACTGAAGAAACTGGTGGTGCGGCTGCGCAAGGGCGAGACACCGGCCAGCCTGGGGCTGGGCGGGGATTGCGCCATGCCCGGCGTCGAGCAACAGCTGGTGCAGTTGTTCCGCTTTTGGTGCGAGGGCAAGAACGGGCGGGTGCAGGCACGCCGCAGCGCCAGCACCAAGGCGCAGGCATGCAGCACCCTCGCCTCCATTCACTACCATATCTCGGGCAAGGCGTTCCGCCAGCCCGGACATGCGACCGAGCTGACGCGGCGCGAACGCGAGGAGATCGCCACCTTCGGCCACGCCAGCGCGCGCCATGAGGAAGCCTTTGTCGACGCCGGGGGTTACGCGATCGAGGACTGGCAGTTGCATGAAGAAAGCCTGTCCGGATTGCGCCTGTATCGCCCGGCGGCGTCCAGTGGTGGGCGATACGCTCTGATGCAACTCGTTGCGGTGCGCCCGGCCGATGCCAAGAGTTTCTTCATCGGCGTGGTGCGCTGGCTCAAGACCGAACAGGATGAAGGTTTGCACCTTGGAGCCCGCATCATCCCCGGCATACCGCGGGCCGTAGCCGTGCGTCCCACCGGCATCAATGCGCAGTCGGAAAAATTCGTCCCGGCGCTATATTGCCCTGCCCTCGTGGCGCTGGCCTCGCCAGCGTCCCTGATCCTGCCCCCCGGTTGGTACCGTCCCAAGCGCGTGCTGGAAGTCTACACCGACGCATCCGAGTCGCTGCTGCTCAGCGGTGTGATCGAACGCGGCAGCGATTTCGAGCGCGTCGCGATCGAACCAGCACCCTAGCTTTTTTACAAGATCGACGATCCGGGCGGACGGGGCGCCGTCCGCGCAAGTTCGACCAGTGCAGTTCGGTGTGTGGTCCTAGTCCTATGTTGACCGATGCTGTCGTTCCCGATGACACCCATAGCAGGGTCGGGTTATATACAAGAACAAGATCGGAACTCTGTAACAATCGGTGATGCGATTCAGGTCGCCACAGCGGCCGCAGTCTTGATCCGCCGCTCCGGGAACACCGCCGAAAATACGCTGCCTTTGCCCGGCTCGCTCTCGATTTCCAGCGTCGCCTGGTGCCGCGACAGTATGTGCTTGACTATCGCCAGGCCGAGACCGGTGCCTCCGGTCTCGCGCGAGCGGCTGTTGTCGACGCGGTAGAAGCGCTCGGTTAGACGGGGAATATGGCGGGGCTCGATGCCCGGCCCGGTGTCGGTGACGCTGAACACCGCCTTGGCGCCGCGCTGCACCCAACTGAGCCGGACGTCTCCGCCCGCAGGCGTATAGCGCACGGCGTTGATCACCAGGTTGCCGAATGCGCTGCGCAATTCCTGCGCGCTGGCGAGCAGCAGAACCGTTTCTTCCGCATGGAGTTCGATGCGATGGCGCCCCGCGCTCAAAGCCAGGGCCTCATCGCGCACGCCGGCAAGCAGCGCCGATACATCGACCAGAGTCTCGTCGTTCGGGCCGCGGCTGCTCTCCAGGGCCGATAGCGTGAGCAGGTCTTCCACCAGCCGCTGCATGCGCAGTGTGTGCTCGCGCATCAGTTCCAGGTAAGCCTGCCGCTTGCGTTCCTCGAGCACGACTTCGCCGTCGGCGAGCGTTTCCAGAAATCCGGCCACCACGGTAAGCGGGCTCTTGAGTTCATGCGAGACGTTGGCGACAAAATCGCGGCGCATGGTCTCAACTTTCTCTGCCAGGGTGATGTCACTCGCGAGCAGGAGCTTCTGCGCCTCGCCATAGGCGATGATCGCAAGCGACAGCACCCGTCCTGTGCCGCGCCTCAGTCGCAGGGTGAGCGGCTCGGTGTACTCGCCTTGCTCCAGGAAGGCGGCGAGATCCGGGTGACGCACCAGGTTGACCAGGGGCTGGCCCAGATCGCGTACCTCGTCCAACCCGAAATACTGGCTGGCAATCGGGTTGCACCATTCGATATGGCCGCGGGCGTCAAGCAGGACGACACCATCCGGCAGCGCCAGCCCAACGTTGCGAAAGCGCGCCAGATCTTCGGTGAGCGACTGCTCCTGCCTGATGCGCGCGCGCATGAAACGGTAGAGCGCGGCCAGCACCTCATCCCAGATGCCGCTGCCTTGCGGCACCGGCTTGGCCAGAGGATCGCGCAGCCAGTCGGCCAATGCGGCCAGATTGGCCACGTGGCGCACAAGCTGCAGCAGCATGCCGATGCCTACCGTAGCGAGCGCCCAGATCGGGCCAGCGAGCGACGACACGATCAGGCCGGCGACGCACCAACCGGCCAGCGCCGTTGCGCTGCGCATCCAGACAGATTTCACGTGATCAACGATAAGCCTGAGCCAATGGGTCCTGCAATTATGGCATGCCCGATCGGCGTGATCCGCAAGCGGGGCGACTCAGGCTGCCGTGTTGAAGCGATAGCCGGTGCCGCGCACGGTCTCGATCAGCGCATCGTGGCGGCTGTCCTCGAGCGCCTTGCGCAGCCGTCGGATATGTACATCCACGGTGCGTTCCTCGACGAACACATGATCGCCCCATACCTGGTCGAGCAACTGCGAGCGGGTGTGTACGCGCCCCGCATGGGTCATGAAGAAATGGAGCAGGCGGAATTCCGTCGGCCCCAGCTCCAGCGCCAGCCCATTAGCGCTGACCCGGTGCGTGGCCGGGTCCAGGCGCAAGCCCTTGACTTCGACCAGGTCTTCGGTGAGCTGCGGCGAGCGCCGGCGCATGACCGCCTTGATGCGCGCCAGCAGTTCACGCGGCGAGAACGGCTTGGTGACATAGTCGTCGGCGCCCGCCTCCAGCCCGCTTATCTTGTCCTGTTCGGCCGATTTGGCGGTCAGCATGATGATGGGTATGGTGCGGGTGCGTTCGTTAGCGCGCAGATGGCGCGCGATCGCGAGGCCGGACTCCCCGGGCAGCATCCAGTCCAACAGCACCAGATCGGGCCGGGTCTGGCGTAAAATAGTAAGCGCCTGCTCCGCATCCACGGCACGAAGCGTATGGTGACCGGCGGCCTCGAGGTTAACTGCGATCAATTCCTGGATGGCGGCTTCATCTTCGACGATGAGTATCTTGAGCGGCATCATTGATATCCCGGAGCGGGTCCGAAAGTTTTTCTGGTGCAATAGTATGTTGCCTGTGTGACAGTTCGGTTACAGCCACAAACGCGCTGACCGCGGTATCATAGGCCGCCCCTGCCCGTGCCATTTACATGAATAAACATACCCCGACTGAAATCAAGCTGCACCAGGTGTCGCGCCAGATGGAAATCACGTTCGACGACGGCAAGCATTTCGAATTGTCCTACGAATTCCTGCGTGTCTACTCGCCCTCGGCCGAAGTGCGCGGCCACGGACCGGGGCAGGAAGTGTTGCAAGTCGGCAAGAAGGATATCGAAATCACTGCGATCGAACCGGTGGGCAGTTACGCGGTGCAGCCGCGCTTTTCAGACGGGCACGACAGCGGACTCTATTCCTGGGATTATTTGTACGAGATCGCCAGCGAGCGGGATCAGTTGTGGCAGCAGTACCTGCAGCGCATGCAGGCGGCGGGCGCGAGCCGGGAGCCGGGCGCAAACCCCGCGCCTGCTGCGCCCAAGAGCGGTTGCCACTAGGCCAAACCAACGATGAACGCAAAGACCCACTTCGGTTTTCAGCAGGTGGACGAGAAACAAAAAGCGCACAAGGTAGCCGGCGTTTTCGACTCGGTCGCGTCCAAATACGACTTGATGAACGACCTGATGTCGGCCGGGATGCACCGCGTCTGGAAGGCATTTACCATCGCGGTTTCAGGCGTCAAGCACGGCGAGCGCGTACTCGACGTCGCTTCGGGCAGCGGCGATCTGGCCAGCGCGTTCGCGCGCCGCGTCGGCGCCGAAGGTCAGGTCTGGCTTACCGACATCAACGGCGCCATGCTCGCGCGCGGGCGCGACCGCATGCTCGACGAGGGCCGCGCCTTGCCGCTGGCACAATGCGATGCCGAAAAACTGCCGTTTCGCGCCGATAGTTTCGACTGCGTCAGCGTCGCGTTCGGCTTGCGCAACATGACGCACAAGGACGCGGCGCTGGCGGAGATGCGGCGCGTGCTCAAGCCGGGTGGCCGCCTGCTGGTGTTGGAATTCTCCCGCGTATGGCAACCGCTAACCCGAGCCTACGACTGGTATTCGTTCCAGGTGTTGCCCTGGCTGGGGTCCAAGATTGCAGGCGACGCCGACAGTTATCGCTATCTGGCCGAGTCGATACGCATGCATCCCGACCAGGATCAATTGAAGGGCCTGATGGAACAAGCGGGCCTGGAGCGTGTCGAATACTTCAACTTAAGCGCCGGCGTGGTCGCACTGCATCGCGGTTACAAGTTCTAGGCGCTGTTGATATTTCACACATCGCCCCCACATTTGATGGCGACGTGTCCGATGCGGTGAATGTCAACAGACCTTGGTAGTACTAGCGCATAATGCGTAGTTAACGCTGTGAGGAGAACCAATGAAACATCTGTTATCGATTGCAATGGCCGCATTCCTGGCTCTGGGTTTGATGATTCAGGATGCGGACGCTGCGCGTCTGGGCGGCGGCAGGAGCTTGGGTGCACAGCGCTCCAGCGTGGCGCCGAGCCGAAGCACGCAGGCGGCGCCGCCGTCACAAGCCGCCCCTGCGGCTCCCGCCGCGACGCCCAAGCCCGCCGGCAACCGCTGGCTGGGTCCGATCGCCGGCCTCGCCGCCGGCCTTGGCCTCGGCTGGCTGCTTGGCCAGGGCGGACTGGGAGGTGCTATGGGCAGTGTGCTGCTGATGGCCTTGATCGGCATCGCCGTGTTTTTCGTTTTCCGCCTGCTCACCCGACCCAAGACCGAGGGCAATCTGCAATTTGCCGGCGCGGGTAACCAAGCCGTCTCCTCCGTACCGCCTTCGCTGGCCTCTGGGGCAGGTGCGGCGCCTATGATCGGCACGCAAGCGCAGCCGAACATTCCCGCCGGCTTCGACACCGACGGCTTCCTGCGTCAGGCCAAGCTCAATTTCATTAAATTGCAGGCCGTGCATGACAGCGGCAAACTCGGCGAGTTGCGCGAATTCACCACCGATGCGATGTTCGAGTCGATCAGGCAGGATCTGTTGCAGCACGGCGCGGTCGGGCAACAGACCGACGTGGTGACGCTCAACGCCGAACTGCTGGAAGCGACGACCGAAGGCGACACCCATTGGGCCAGCGTGCGCTTCTCGGGCGTGATCCGGGAAAGCGCCGCCGGGCAGGCTGAAGCGTTCGAGGAAATCTGGAATCTGGCGAAACCCGCGTCCGGCGCATCCGGCTGGGTGCTGGCGGGGATACAACAAATACAGTGATGCCAAGGCAGTGACGACGCCCTCCGCTAGCGGAGCGCGTACTGGGCACAGGTGAGCGCGAGGGGAGAAATCCCCTCGCGTCGTTACAGACCAAGATTCATCGTGACTCCCGCCCGCGCGGGCGGCGCGCTTTACAGATCGTCTCGAAGGAAGCCGTTTCGTGTTACCGCATCCCGGGATTTACGCACTCAATCATCTGCTCGCCGCTGAAGCCTGGGCGCGCGACAAGCTCAAACCCTACGCCGGACAGTGCGTGGAGTTTCACACCGCGCCGCTGCCCGCGCTGCGCCTCGTGATCCTGGACTCCGGCCTGCTCGGCAAGGCCGCGCCGGAGGCGGCACCGAATCTGGTGGTCACCATCGCTTCGGGGGCGTTGCCGGCTGCGCTGCAGGGCGAGGAGGCCTTGATGCGCGAAATCAAGATAGAAGGCAACGCCGATCTCGCCGGCACGGTGCAGTATCTGTTCCGCCACCTGCGCTGGGATTTCGAGGAAGACCTGTCCCGGGTGTTCGGCGATGTGGTCGCGCATCGCATGGTGGAGCAGGGCAAGCGCTTCGCCGCCTGGAACCGCGAGGCGGCGGAGAAACTGGCGCAGAACCTGGCCGAATACTGGACCGAGGAGCATCCGATGCTGGCCCGGCCTGCCGCAGTGCGCCAGTTCCTCGCCGACGTGGACCAGTTGCGCGACGATCTGGCGCGCATCGAAAAAAGAGTCGAAGCGCTGAACCGGTAGCCTTGAATCGCCGCGCGAGCGAATGACGCCGAACAACAACAATTCGCGCCGCTGCGGTCTCTGCGGTTAAAATCTCCTTTCCCACTTCTGTAAAACCACAAATTGCAGCGCCTACTGCGCCTCGCCAGGATCATCAGCGTCGGCATCCGCTTCGGCCTGGATGAGTTCGTGCTCGCCCATGCGCGCACGCGCTTCCTGCTGGTGGCGGTGCAGCGCGTGCTGTTCTGGCGCGCGCTCACCGAGCCGCGGGCGGTGCGGCTGCGCCTGGCGCTGGAGGCGCTCGGACCCCTGTTTGTAAAATTCGGCCAGGTACTGTCCACCCGGCGCGATCTGCTGCCAGCGGACATCGCCGACGAACTCGCGCGCCTGCAGGATCAGGTGCCGCCGTTTTCGACCGAACTCGCGCACGCGCAGCTGGAGCGCGCTTTCGGGCGGCCGGTGGCCGAGGTATTCGAGCAGTTCGCGGCGCTGCCGGTGGCGAGCGCCTCCATCGCGCAAGTGCACTTCGCCGTGTTGCCCGGCGGACGCGAATGCGCGGTCAAGATCCTGCGCCCCAACATGCAACAGGCGATCGAAAAGGACGTGGCCCTGCTCGACAGCGCGGCCAGCCTGATGGAAGTTCTGTGGGTCGACGGCAGGCGCCTGAAACCGCGCGAGGTGGTGGCCGAGTTCGCCAAGCACCTCAACGACGAGTTGGATCTGATGCGCGAAGCGTCGAACGCGAGCCAGCTGCGGCGCAATTTCGCCGGTTCCTCGCTGTTGATGATTCCGGAAATCTACTGGGACTACTGTTCGTCTTCGGTGATGGTGATGCAGCGCATCAGCGGCATCCCCATCAGCCATGTGGAAGAGTTGCGCGCAGCCGGCGTCGATATCCCGCGCCTCGCCCGCGCCGGGGTGGAGATCTTTTTCACCCAGGTGTTCCGCGACGCTTTTTTCCACGCCGACATGCATCCGGGCAATATTTTCGTCTCCACCGATACCGACCCGCGCGGCCAGTATGTCGCCGTCGATTTCGGCATCATGGGCACGCTGACCGATGTCGACAAGAATTATCTGGCGCAGAATTTTCTCGCCTTCTTCAAGCGCGATTACAAGCGCGTGGCGCAGGCGCACGTGGAAGCGGGCTGGGTACCGCCGGACACGCGCGTGGACGAGTTCGAGAACGCGATTCGCGCCGTGTGCGAACCGGTGTTCGACCGGCCGCTGAAGGACATTTCGTTCGGCCGCGTGCTGCTGCGCTTGTTCCAGACTTCGCGCCGCTTCAATGTCGAGATCCAGCCGCAGCTGGTGATGCTGCAGAAAACCCTGCTCAACATCGAAGGTCTGGGGCGCCAGCTCGACCCCGAGCTCGACCTGTGGAAAACCGCCAAACCCTATCTCGAGCGCTGGATGAGCGAACAGATGGGCTGGCGCGGCCTGGTGCGCAATCTGCTGAACGAAGCGCCACGTTGGACCAACATGCTGCCGCAAATGCCGCGGCTCCTGCACCGCGCCCTCGACGCGGACCACGCGGCCGGGATCGAGCGCGTGCTGGAACAGCTGTCTGCAGAGCAACGAGCGCGCCACCGCAGCATCGTCATGCTTGGCCTGTTGCTCGCAGCGCTGCTCGCCTGGCAGATCTACATCACGCTGTAATCCCGAGCGCCTAACAGAATTATCGTTTGCCGCTCCGCGGCGGGCGCCGCGCCGGGGTCGCGGCACAGAGGATATAATCGGCGCGCGTCCCGCAAGCCTTGAGGCGTCTAAGCCATGCTGCTCTGGTTCGTCATCACCTACTGGATCGTGTCCATCGGCATCGGCCTGTGGGCCGGCACGCTGGTGAAGAACTCCAAGGATTATGCGGTAGCCGGGCGCGCGCTGCCGTTCTACATCGTCACCGCGACCGTATTCGCGACCTGGTTCGGTTCCGAGACCGTGCTCGGCATTCCGGCTTCGTTCCTCAAGGACGGACTGTCCGGCGTCGTCGCCGACCCGTTCGGATCGAGCATGTGCCTGATCCTCGTCGGCCTGTTCTTCGCCCGCCCGCTGTATCGCATGAACCTCCTGACCATAGGCGATTTCTTCCGCAAGCGCTTCAACCGCACGGTCGAGGTGCTGACCACGCTGTGCATCGTGATTTCCTATCTCGGCTGGGTGGCGGCACAGATCAAGGCGCTCGGACTGGTGTTCAACGTCGTCTCCGAGGGCGCGATGTCGCAGCAAACGGGGATGATCGTCGGCGCCGCGACGGTGCTGATCTACACCATGTGGGGCGGCATGTGGTCGGTCGCGGTCACCGACTTCCTGCAGATGATCGTCATCCTGGTGGGCATGGTGTACATCGCGTTCGAGGTGAGCGGCATGGTCGGCGGCGTCGGCACCGTGATCAGCCACGCGTCGACGGCGGGCAAGTTCAACCTGCTGCCAGCGCCCGAGCTGAGGGAGATGCTCTGGTTCCTTGCTGCATGGATCACCATGATGTTCGGCTCGATCCCGCAGCAGGATGTGTTCCAGCGCGTCGCCTCGTCGAAGAACGAGCGCATCGCCGGCAACGCGTCGATCCTCGGCGGCGCGCTCTACTTCTGCTTCGCCTTCATTCCGATGTTCCTCGCCTACTCGGCGACGCTGATCGATCCGACCATGGTCGCCGGTTTGATCGGAACCGATCCGCAACTGATTCTGCCGACCCTGATCATGCAGCACGTGCCGGTATTCGCCCAGGTGATGTTCTTCGGCGCGCTGCTGTCGGCGATCAAGAGCTGCGCCAGTGCGACCCTGCTCGCGCCCTCCGTCACGTTTACCGAGAACATCCTGCGCGGCGCGTTCAAGCACTGGACCGACCGCCAGTTCCTGTTCGCGATGCGCGCGGTCGTGCTTTGCTTCACCGTGATGGTGACCCTGTTCGCGCTCAATTCGACTGCGAGCATCTACAAGATGGTCGAGAACGCCTACAAGGTGACCCTGGTAGCGGCTTTCGTGCCACTCGCCTTCGGGCTTTACTGGCATCGCGCCACCACGCTCGGCGCGACGCTGGCGATCGTGCTCGGGCTCGCGACCTGGATCAATCTTGAAATTCTGAATCCGGAAGGCCTGGTGCCGCCACAGCTCGCCGGCCTGCTCATGAGCCTCGCAGGAATGATCTTCGGTTCGCTGGTTTCGTTCGCCGGCGGACAGAAGGGCGCGCGCATCAACTGGTTCGCGCGGCGATAACGGGGAAAAGAGGGCGCGAGCTTTCCGCACGAACTCTCCGGCGGGCAGAAGCAGCGCGTGGCGTTGGCGCGCGCGCTGGTCAACCGTCCGCGCCTGCTGCTCCTGGACGAGCTGCTCGGCACGCTCGATGCGAAATTGCGCGAGCAGATGGAAATCGAGCTGATCAGCCTGCAGCGCGGCGTCGGCATCACCTTCGTCTTCGTCACTCACGCGCAGCCGGAGGCGCTGGCGCATCGCATCGCGGTGATGCGCGACGGCCGCGTCGAACAGGTGGACGCGCCCTCGCGCCTCTACGGATTTCCGGTGAACCGCTTCGTTGCCGATTTCATCGGCAACTGCAACATGCTGCCAGCCACGGTGGCGGAGGCCGGAGCGCACAGCCTGCGCCTTGCGGCCGGCGCGTTGGGCGAGATCGCGGCGCCGGCCGCCGAACGCGCGCATGCGGGTCAGGCAGGCGTGCTCGCGATCCGGCCGGGGCAGGTGCACATCATGGCGCCCACCGCGGCGCACGAGTTGAAGAACCATTTTACCGGCCGCGTGCGCGACCTTCTCTACATCGGCGGCGTTACCACCTATGTGGTGGAACTCGCTCGAACTCGGCAATGAACTCAAGGCCGAGTTCTCTGCCGCCCTCGCGGGCATAGAAGACACTCCCTTCCCGTAACTCCCGGTCGACCTCCTGGCTGCCCGAGGGAGTCATTCGATCGCGGCGCGCGCGCGCGCGATTGCCTCCGCTGCTGGAATAAGCTTGGCGCGGCCACTTTCGATAGCCTCGATGCGGCGTTCCACCTCGACCGCCCACGCCTCATCGACACCCTGATCATCAAGGAGGCTCGCGATCAAGCGGTCGGCGAGCTGCGTGCGCTCTTCGGCCACAAGCGACAATGCCTGGGCCTCGACAATTTCAAGTTGAGTGGACATAGGAACCTCCAAAGGCCGGCAGCGCGATGATACGCCCGCCGCGCCAACTTTGCCCATGGCCCAACTCAAAGTCGACTGCCGACTACAGCTGATCGCATTGCGGATGAGCAGCGAACGCGCTCCCTCAATTCGAAGCGTACGCCTGCCGTGAGTCTGCTCGATCCGCTTGTTCAGCAAATGCTGACGAGCCACCCAGCTAGACGCGCTCCTCAGAGAGGAGGCCCCCCTGTCGTGCGAAGGTCAGATCGTCGCAGAGCAGGCCGGCCAGTTCCCCTGCCCCATCCCGACCGTCCAGATGGCAGGCAAGCGCACGGGCCTTTTCGGCCGTTACAGACGGGTCGATGCTTTTGCGCAATGCAGCGGTGAGAGTCCGCGGGGAGAGACGCTTGTAGCCAAGCGGCGCCGGGCCGATGCCGAGTTCGTGCACACGATATCCCCAGTAGTGCTGGTCCATCACGTGTGGAACCACCACCTGCGGCACGCCGGCTCGGGCGGCAGTCGTCGTCGTACCAGCGCCTCCGTGATGCACAACAGCCGCGAGGCGTGGGAAGAGTCGGCTGTGCGCCACATGACCAACCGCGAGGCAGCCGTCGGGCATGCGCCTGCCGGTGGCCTGCACCCACTTGTGCGGAACGATCGTGCGAACATTGAGGGTGGCAGCGGACTCAAAAACGACGTCCAGTAATCGACCCGCGTCCGTCGCGCGCATGCTCCCAAACCCAATGTAGACGGGACGATCCCCGGAAGCGAGGAAGTCCTCCACGTTCTCGGGAAGCGAGTCAGCCTGGAACGCCTGTATCGCGCTCACCCGTCTCGTTCCTTCAACGTCCGCCGGCAGCGGCGCCAGTTCCTCATCGGCTGCCAGCAGTCGCTGGCCGGGCAGACCAATCATGCGAGTGTAGAGGCCTGCTGCGGGCGACAGACCCTGACGACGACGCCAACGGTTCACCGGTCCATCAAGCGTGTGATTTGTGATCCACTCGGTCGCCCACCACGCGGCCGAGTTGATGATCTTCGGCCGCTTGGGTGCCCTCTCGGTTGCGGGAGGATGATGCTCTGACGGGTACCACCTCGGGCAGACTGTCACTGCGCGATACGCGATTCCAAGCGCATCTGCCACATGTGGTGCAGCATACGCGATCCCCGTGGCCACGAGCATTCGCGAGCCGTCAGCGATAGACGGCAGTTCGCCGAGTGTCTCCTCCGTGAGGATCCTCGTGGCGCGTAGCAGCAGCGGAATAGCTCTGAGCGTCGCGCCCGTCGTCCCGGATGCTGCTTCCACGACTGGCGTGCACGTTGGTGCAACTGGACGAAAGTCGAGACCCGCACTGGCGGCGGCGTCCGCGAACTCCGGAGGGGCGGCGAGGACCACGTCCGAGCCGCGTTCGAGAAGCGTGCGACCGAGCGATATGAACGGAGCTACATCCCCCCAAGACCCGATTGCACAGAGCGTGAACTTCATGCCCCCCCTCTTCGATAGGCAGTCCAGCACCCCCGTAGCGACCGCCAGTTCTGCCGAACGTCGTCGTTCACCCGGCGGAGGGACGGCGCGCAGCGCCGCTCCAGAGGGTCGGGTGCAACGGCTTGTTATGCCGCGGTGAGCTTGATTTTCTCGACATCGGCAAGCTTAACTCGCCGCCGCGCATGCCACAGATCATAGTTGTACTGCATGGCGAGCCAACTCTCGGGTGTACGTCCGAGGGCCTTGGAGAGCCGAAGCGCCATCTCCGGAGTCACTGCACTCGAACCTTTCAGTATGCGGCTCAGCGTCGAAGCTGCCACCCCGAGCTTTAGCGCGAGTTCCCGACCGCTCAGATCGTTGGGCTCAAGGTAAACCCGAGTGATGAACTCTCCCGGGTGGGGGGGATTGTGCATAGCCATCAGTGATAATCCTCGTAGTCCAGAATGTAAGCATCGCCGTCGCGGAATTCAAACGTCAGCCGCCAGCTTCCATTAATCCAGATGGACCAGCGACCCTTTTCCCGCCCCTTCAATGGATGAAGGCGGAAACCCGGGATGCTCATGTCCTCGATCTGTTGGGCCGTATCCAAGGCCGCGAGTTGCATTCGCAGCCGAGGAGCGTGATGCGGCTGGATCCCGGCCAAGCTTCCTCACTCAAAGAACTTCTGCAGCCCCTTGTGCCGGAATGTCTTGACCATACCCCATCATACGCTGTTGCGCACCACGCAACAACCTGCGTCGGCCTACCGCGGCACAACGTAGAAGTAACCGGCGCTGCGCAGCTTTATCGCGCAGCGTCCGGTTGACTGCCGGGTGTGCGCCCGACATGGGCATGAGTTGATGGGGTGAAAGTCCCCTGCAGGAGTGCCGGACTTGTCGCATACGACAAGGATAACTGCTAGCCGAGGGCAAGGGCAAGACCGCGAGGTGTTGTCTGAAGGAAATCCAAGCGCAAAAGTGCGAGCCGACGAACATCTCGATCCCCCTTGAGGGGAGAAATCGCGTAGAAGGCCCAGTCTGCGGGCGAGTCGGCACCTCAGGACAAAGCCCATCGGAACGGTTGGGCAGGGTAAATGCGGCGGTTGTGCACGGAAAGCCGATATCACGGCGGGTTACCGCATTGCCGTCGATCTGGATTTGGCGAAGTTTTTCGACAACGTTCAGCACGACATCCTGATGGCCCGCGTAGCCAGGAAGGTGCGGCATTTGCTTGCGCTCGGCGTGGGTAAACGCCATGCGATTCTGACCGCCATCAGCGGCAAGAGCTACTGGCGGATGTCGAAGACGCTGGCGACCCAGGTCGGAATGACCAACCAATGGCTGAAGGACCAAGGCTTGATCAGTGTGCGTAATCTTTGGATGAAGGCTCACGCATACGTATGAGCGACACGTGTGCTTCCTGTTCGCGAACCGCCCGGTGCGGACCCGCATGCCGTGGTGGTGTGGGGAGGGCCGGTTAGAAGCCGGCCCTTACCCGATTAGATTCCGATCACGCCACTTCCAACAGCGCACGGGGATTCTTCTGCGCGATCAGAAGCAGTGTACGGGCGGCGCCTGACGGAGCGCGGCGGCCTTGTTCCCATTCCTGGAGCGTGCGCACGGAGACTCCGAGAAGTTGCGCGAACCGGGACTGCGAAAGGCCGGTACGCTCGCGAACGGACGTCACGGAAGGGACGTTGATCACCCGCGCGTGCTCGCCGCGCTTGATCTCGCGAATGCCTTCGAGAATTTCCAGACCGATATTCCGTTTTGCTTTAGCCATCAATTTCCTCCTTGATCTTGCGCAGAACGTGAGCAGGAATGTTTTCCTCTTCATTCTTTGCATAGATCGTCAGCATCCAAATAACCCCTTCGCGAGTCTTGGCGTAGTAGATCACTCTGATGCCGCCTCGCTTACCGCGCCCGGGCTGCGCCCACCGTAGCTTTCGTACGCCACCCGATCCCGGTACGAGCGCCCCACTTTTCGGAGCTTCGATTAGGGCGCCCTGAAGTCGGGCATATTCGTCATCGGTCAAATACTCGCCAACCAGGCGCGAAAACAGCTTTGACTCGATAAAGCTGAATGTGACGCATTATACGGCATTGACGTATGGTGTCAACCGGAATCAACGTATAAGTAACCGGCGCTGCGCCGCTTTATTGCGCAGCGTCCGGTTGACTGCGCGGTTGGGCGTCGACCCAGCCACAAGACGGTTCATTTCTCGCTTGATTGAAATTTTCGAAATACAGTATTGTTGTGGTAGCCGCTCGTAGGAACAAAACGAGCCCAGAGTTCGTCACCGTGGAGTTCGTAGTACTCCATGCCTTCGGATTTCTGGCGTGCAAGCACGCCCCCTTTGATTTCACATGACTGAAACGCATCGGGAAATGCAGAAGTACTACGGTTGGTGCACTTGGCAACACAATTTGCATTGACCTCTACAATCCAAAGCCAAGTTTGGCCGTACCCCGGCCAATTTCCTGTCCAGCCACCCACAAAACTAGCACATGAAGCTGGAACGTCTGCCGCAGGCTGCTTGATCGTCAACTTCATTCGGGTGGCCATTTGGATGCTGGCGCGCTTACTGATTTCTTCAGCCGACAATCTTTCAAGTCTTACGGCTTTCACCTTCCCCGAACTCCATGAAAAGGTGCCGCTAAACAAATCGGTACTCGAGTATTCCGCGGAAATCCGACTATTGGCTTGGGTCGTCAGTAGAAGGCTGTAGCCGTCAGGCTTGACGACCAATTTCGTGCTTACAGCGGTTTGGGCGCCGTCTGTCCAGCCATATGTGGAATTCAGAATACAAACGCCATCCTGGCCTGGTTCGGCGCCCTTGATATTCAGGGTTCGCAACCTTGTCTCACCATCCACATCGACAATCCACGAACCAACAACGTCTTTCTGGATCTTTTCGATGTTGGTGTCCGTGGCCTCACTCATGGTGACTACCAGCATGAACAGAAGAGCAACGACGATTCGGAGGCGACAGCTAAGGTTATGCAGCATGGATCAATCCTCCTTCGCCATTTGACGCCCAACGTCGCCATTGAGCGGCCAAGCGAGCGGGCGAAGCCCGCTAGCGAAGGTCCGCCTCGAATGGCTGGTTCGGTCCCAAAATGGCCACCCCTGCCGCATTACGGATTCCCAGTAACAAGAACTTTCCCCTGTGACGTTAGAAGTTCTGTCCCCTTGGCGTCCCAGACAGACCCCGCGAGGGAAACGATATCCCCTTTTAGCTTCTCGTTCCACGCCACGTCGATGACCTCCCAGCGAAACCGCAGAGTATCTCCCGGCCTCGCGGGGGCCTGGAATTTCAAAGAGAACTCCAGTCCAACCATCGAAGTGCTCCGGGAGAAGTAGGTCGCCGCCCGCGCCAAAAGAATTGATGCGTAGTGCGGCCCGCTCGCGATGACTCCTCCGAAGCGCGATGCTTCGGCAGCGAGCCTGTCGTGATGCAGGGGGTTGAGATCGCCAATCGAGCGCGCAAAAGCGGAGATCGTCTTTTCATCCAGTGTCTCCGTGTGCTCGAAGCTCTCTCCTATGTGCGCGTACATGATTCCCTTGGGACCGAACGTTTGAGCTCAGGCCGCGGCCCGCCAGGGCCGTCGCGCCTGCAGCGAATTGTCATGCCTCATTCTGGCAAAGCCCACTGTGGATTCCAAACGACCTCCCACAGATGCTGATCAGGATCTTGGAAGTAACCTGCATAGCCTCCCCAAAATGTGTCTTGGGCAGGCTTTACGATGACTGCACCTGCGCTCTTGGCCTGGGCCATAACCGCATCAACTTCGAATTTGGACGAAACGTTATGCCCCAGCGAAAGTTCGGTGGCACTTGGCGCAGTTAGAGGAAGCCCAGAATCATGGGCAAGACTCTTGCGGGGCCAAATGGCGAGTTTGACTCCAGCCTGCAGATCGAAGAAGGCGACTGCTCCATGCTCGAATTCCTTTCCAATAATGCCTTCTGTCTTCAGCCCAAGACCATCGCGATAGAACCTGAGTGATCTTTCCAGATCATCGACGCCTACCGTGATAACGGTTACTCGTGGTCTCATGCGCGCCTTTTTTAATGAGGCATAACTTAAAGTCGACCGTCGAAAATCGGGGTCTGGATACCTTATTCTGCGCCGGGCCTTATCATCCTACAACCTGATCAATTCGTTAAGAGGGGCAGGCACACTAAATGCCCTAAGAGATACCCGATTCGAATGGAACCCGCATACTCCCCGCGACAAATAAGAAGCAGGTGGGGTCGGACCCCCAATAGTAAGCAAGTGGGGTCAGACCCCCAATTGCCAGACGCTCGATTCCATTATTGGTTGGCAGCAGAGAAGAGCCTGCGCGGAGAGCCCTATGGCTCTCAGTCTTCCGCATCGACCATCGCGAGGCTCCCGTTCTCCCCGAATACCCACGGCACGGGCTCGCTCAGGATTTCGAAACGCTCCGGCTGGCGGCGCACTTCGGCGAGCAGCGGCGCGGAGACGCGGATGCGCTGCAGCTCCAGCGTGTTGCGGATGTGCACGATGCGGGCGTCGGCCGGCTTCACGCGCAGGATCGATTTCACGGCAAGCTGCACGGCCTCGCGGTCGGTGTTCATGATCATCGGAATGGCGGCGCCATCGAGGTAGGTCGAGGTGATGACGTTGGCATAGGTCGGGCCGACGTCGATGGCGCGGTAAAGGCGCATGGTGATGACGTCGGCCGAGCCGATCCCGGTCGCATTGCCGTGGGTGCGTTCGGTCAGGCTGAGCACCGCGATCTTCTTGATGTTCGGCGGGCCGCGCCAGTCGACGTGGCGCTTTTGGCGCCCGGTGACATTGGGGTCGAAGCCGGTGCCGCTGATCTCCTTGCCCATTTCGTCGATCACCAGCACGTCGATGTCGTCGAAATAAAGCCGCGCCATCTTGTCCTTGGCCATGGCGAGCAACTCCGGCTCGCGCGCGAACAGGCGCGCGGCGGGGATGCATTCGATGAGCGCCGTATCGTCGTGGGCGTTCTCCACCGCGGCGACGCCGAACAGGAACGGCAGGCGTCCCATCACCACGCGCGCCGCCTCGGGCATCACCTCGGGAAACCGGTCCATGCCATGCGTGTGCAGTTGCGCCGCGCCCTTGATCTTGCCCATGCCTATCACCAGCATCTTGGTGATGCCGCTTTCGATCGGGCCGCGGAACGTCGTGTGCGGCTTGATGCGGTTGATGAGCACGATGCCGTCCGCGGCCGCGGCGATGGCGTCCGAATAGACGGGGGAACCGTCCGCCATGCGCCCAGCTTCGATCGTGTCCATGGAGGCGCGTATCGGCGCGCCGACAAAGTCCTCGGTGATGCCGGCGCGCTCGAGCACCTGGCGTTGCCCTTCGGCGGTGGCGGCGCCGTGGCTGCCCATGGCGGGGAAGACGAAAGGATCGCCGCCCAGGGCTTTGATCTCGCCGATGACGGCGCGCGCGATATGCGCATAATTGGCTACGCCGCGGCTGCCGCAGCCGACGGCGATGCGCGCCCCGTGCCTGATACTAGCGCGTATCTCCGGCCGCTCGAACTCGCGCGCCACGGCCGCCGCAATGTCGTCGACCCGGGTGGTGATGAATTTCTGCCGCACGGTGGCCATAGGCGGCAGCGCGATGTCGAGACCTCCCGCGATGTTGACCTCGATTCTGTCTTCGATCATGTTGCGTTCTTTCCTCAGAATTCTAGTGGATCACGGTACGCGTTTGGTCAACGCGAGGTCGACCTCCAAAATTGGAGTCCGGAATTCAGATTCTGCGCCGTGTGTCGTCATCCTATTACAGCTGATCGCTGATCAGGACTTTGCTCCTGGCACCCATTGCGGTCTGGCCGTCTTCGCCTTTGATGCGGCCTATCATTTCAACGATGTCACCTTTGAGTTTGTGATTCGGGGTGACCTTCACCACCAGCCACTCGAGAGTGATCGTCTCATCGGCATAGACCGGACGCCGGAATTGGCAGCAGAACTCCAGGCCTACTCCGGCGCTGTCCTTGGAAAAGTGCGACGCTGTGAGTCCAAGCAGCAAAGCGCTGGTGTGCGTGCCGCTCGCGATCGGACGCCGGTAGCGTGTGGACGCGGCGAATTCGGGATCGTGATGCATGGGGTTGGTGTCGCCGACGGAATCGGCAAAGTCCGAGACCATCGACGGGGTGAGCGTGACTACCGATGAAAACCGGTATCGCGGTCTGACTTTCAGGACGCACCTCTTTGTTCGCCGTCCATGCGAAAGCGCACAAGGAGCGGATCGCAAGGAACGCAGCCTCCCGACTGTGCGTTTGATGGCAGCGTCATGCATCCTCTTGGTTCGGGATGACGGCAAGCAAATCGGTAACGCCGACGTCCTGCCCGGATTGAAACAACAGCGTCGCCGCCTGCCCGCGGTGGTGCGTTTGGTGGTTGAAGAAATGCATCACCAGGCTGAAAAAGCGCTTATTCGACACCACGCCTTTCATGTTTGCGTAGCGCAGGACGCAGTTCAAATCCTGCTCGGCAAGCGATGCGGCCCACTGCTTGATCACGCGATCCAGGAATTGTCGATGCTTCGAAAGCGTAGCGAAATCGGTAAACAGAACCTGATCCAGCGACTGCGGCGCCGGCAATTGGCGAATCGGATCGAGCGCCGTGTGGTTCGCGGGGTGCGCCGCGAAGCGCTGCAGCCAGATCGTGTCGCCGACGACAATGTGGTTGAGCGTTCCCAGCAGCGATCCGAAGAATGCCTTCCTGTCGGCAAGGAGTTGTTGCGGCGACAATCTTCCCGCAGCCTGGTACAGCCGCAGGTTCATCCATTCGTTGTACTCGGCCATCAGGACGACGTGGTCGCAGGCTTTCATGCCTTCTTCCGCGGAAATTTGAGCCACGCCTGTGCGTACTCCGCAACGTCGTCCCGCCCGGGCTCTCCGACGACCCGATGCGCGTGGTTCTCGAACTGCTTGCAGCTTGCGACGGCCCGGTCGTTTCCCGCCTTCATATGGTCAGCACACCGCGGCGCGGGACTGCGGTACCGAGCGTATCGGCGCTGACTGGCGTGCCGGCGTCCTGGAGCGCCGCGCGGTGATTCGCGATCGGGGTCCGCAGCAGCACATCCTCGAACGGCCGCAGTTTGATGAAGCTCGCATGGTCGAGCGTGCGCGCGATGAAGGCGGCGGTCTTGGGCCAGCGCGCGGCGTCGATCGAGTATCTGGCGAACACCGCGTTACGGAAGAATGCAGCGAGGGCGATGTCCGCCACCGAGATCGCACCGAAAAGAAACCCGTCCGCCGGCACCTCGCCCTCGAGGTAGGCTAGCACCTGCGGAATCTCTTCTTCGCGCGCTTTCTTCAGCACCTGCTCGTCGGGCGTCTCGCCCCAGACGAAGCGCCGGATCACCAGCTGGTTGAACAGATGCCAGATGAACACCTCGCCCATGCGCGTGTCGGCAAACTCTTCCAGCCAGCGTGCGCGTGCCCGCAATTGAGCTCCCTTCGGAAACAGCGGCGGTTCCGGATAGCGCTCGTCGAGGTACTCGCAGATCACGGTGGAGTCGGCCAGGGTAACCATATCGTCGATCAAGACCGGGATGCGGCGCACCGCGCTGAGCCGCGCGAACTCGTCGTTACCGTAGAACGGCACGATCGGGTCGATCTCGTACGCGATGCCCTTGATGTCCAGACAGACCAGGACTTTGCGCACATAGGGCGACAGGTACGAGCCGATGATTTTGGTTTTGACTGCTGCCATGCTTCTCCCGTTCGAGTTGCCCAGGGTCTTTTGTTCTGCCCCGGGAAAATCATATTTGCGACCATGGGCAGTCTACGCGCTACGCAATAACCTGGCAAAGAACGGGCGGCCGTTCGGGGGAATGTGCCCGAGGACCAGGGCTGGCACGGCTGTTCCGGCATCGCACGGTCTTTGCCAACAGTCCGTCGCAGACTGCCGTCTCGCCCCCGCGGCGTAGGCTCGTCTCAGCGTTGAGACCCGTCAGAACCCGGAACCGGGCTGTTTCAGGAACTCGATTTCTTCTTGTGTGGACTGCCTGCCGAGAATGGCGTTTCGATGCGGATAGCGGCCGAACCGCTCGATGATTTGCCTGTGCCTGATCTCGTAATCCAGATTGCCCTGGATGCCGTTCTTTCGGTACAGTTCCAAAGCGACCGCATGAATGGCGAGCGACTCGCTGTGCATGAAAGGCAGATAGAGAAAGCTGCGCTCTATCGGGTTCAACGCCGCCTCCGCCTTGGCGGAAATGGCTTCCTGCGCCAGGGCCAACGCCAGTGGATCGCTGGCGAACGCCAGGGGCGAGCCCCGGAACAGGTTGCGCGAGAACTGGTCGAGGACGATGATTTCCGCCAATCTGCCCCTGGCCTCCACCCTCCATTCGAACAGTTCGCAGCGCGTTGCCAGCGCACGAACTTCCGCAAATCTCGCGCGTATCAATTGGTCGAACGCTTCGTCCTTCGCCCACCATTTGGACGGGTCGATTTCTTCGAACCAGAAGTGGAGGATCTCTTTGTACATGATGTCGTGCGCTCAATCCGGCTTCCCGACAGTTCAACCCGTCCGCACCGGCATCATACGCAACCCCCGAACGCGAATCGCAGCATAACTCACGAAACTAATACGTCCCGGTGAGTTTCAGAATCCGGCCCGCTTCGGTCTCGGCGACGTACAGACTTCCCGAAGCGTCGAAGGCCGGATCCAGCGGCTGCGTTCCGGCCGGGTCCTAAGGTTGCCGAACCGGCCAGTCGCTGATGAAACCGTCGCGGTTCGGCATTTTCACCTGTGGCAGCGTGCTGGCCGTCATCGCTGCGTCCTCGGGAATGATGCCGTTGAGATAGAGTACATATGCGCTCACCGCATACACTTCGTCGTTGCTCAGTGACAGGGGATTGGTGATCGGCATGGCCCTGCGCACATAGTCGAACAGCGTGGTGGCGTAAGGCCAGTAGCTGCCTACCGTGCGCATCGGCTTCGCGCTCGCCAGGGAACCGATCCCCCCCACCAGGGCGTCGGCCGGCTTGCCGCTTCCCTTGTCGCCATGACAGACTGCGCATTTCGCCGCGTACACCGAAGCGCCCTCCCGCGCGGTGCCGCTGCCGGCGGGCAGGCCTGCGCCGCTCGGCGGAATGCTGATGTCCCAGGCCGCGGCCTCCCTGAGCGTCACCTCGTGGCCGAGATTGGGCGCTCTCGCTGCCGTCGGCGTTCCGCTCATCTGCGTCGCGCATGCGCTTAGCAGTGCCGCCACCGATACCGATACTGTCAGGTGCTTAGACGTAGACATTTTTCACGCTCCCGTCGGCGTTCACCGCCCAGCTGACGATGGAATTGTTGTGGTAGATCATGCCCGGCGCATACTGCGCAATCCACTCCTTGCGCGGCGGCTGTACCCGGCCCTTCTCGTCCGTGGCGCGGCTTCGCAGCACCGCCTCCTTGCCCGACCATTCCCAGGGGAAGCGAAAACGCACCAGACACTTCGGGCGCTCTTCGCCGGTGAGTGTTGCGTCGGCCCAGGTCGCGCCGCCGTCGGTGGAAATTTCGACGCGGCGAATGCGTCCGGCGCCGCTCCAGGCGAGCCCGGATATTTCGTAGAAACCTGTGCGCGGCAGAATCATGGTCGAAGACGGCTTGGTGATCACAGACTTCACTCCCATCTCAAAGGTGAACTGCAGCGCACGGCCGTCAGGCAGTGAATCGGTGTATTTCGACGTCTCGTCCTTGGTGTGAGTGGGCCCCTCGGTAGCCTTCAGGCGGCGCAGCCACTTCACACTCATGTTGCCTTCCCAACCGGGCAACAGCAGGCGCACCGGGTAGCCCTGCTCCGGGCGCAGGCGTTCGCCGTTCTGGTAGAGCGCGATCATCGCGTCATCGAGTGCCTTCTCGATTGGAATGCTGCGGCTCATATGCGCCGAGTCTGCACCCTCGGCGAGCAGCCATTTTGCCCCGGGATGCAGCCCGACCTCTTCCAGCAGTATGCGCAGCGGAATCCCGGTCCACTCGCTGCACGCCATATTGCCGTGGATCGCACCGGCCGGCACTTGCGCAGGCTGTGGCGCAAGGGCGCGGTTGCTGTTGCCTCCACATTCGATAAAGTAGGTGCGCGTGGTCATGGGGTAGTAACGAAGTGAGTCCATCGAAAAGCTGAGTGGCCGCGCCACCATCCCGTGCAGCAACAGCTGGTGACGGTTCGGATCGATGTCCGGCGTGCCGCTATGGCTGCGAATGTTATGCAGGGAACTCGGCGTGATGATTCCCTCCAGCGACTCGATGGGCGCAAGTGCCGCGCCGGATCCGGGAGCGAGATCGCCGTAGGGTTTGCCGACGTGGCGCATCACTGCTTCCTCGAAGCGTGAACGCTGGCCGTATCCGGTGAAGCCGGCTCCGTAAACACGCTCCCAAGCCTGGCCGGCGAGGTCCTGCGCGATTGCGCCTTGTCCGAGACCGGCGGAGGCAGCTGCACCCGCCACCGCCGCGCCGCGCTTTAGGAACGTGCGGCGACTCGCGTGGTCGGCTTGGTGCCCGGCGTCGACGTCAGCTCGGGTGCGGTCGATGGCGTCGTTCTCTTCTTTCATGATTCCCTCCAAGTGACACCGCAAGGCAGGCATGTGCAACGTTGCCAGAAGACTTATTCAACAGCGGCGGGCTGCAGGAATATTGGAATTGGACCTTGCCGAGCTTCTCGGCCTGCGGTCCGAACGGACCGCCGTTGTCGTCGTCGCGCGCGAACGCCCTGGGGGAAATCGAAATCGGAGTCGCCGCGGCCGACAGGCAGGATCAAAATTCCTCCCTTCGCGGGTCGAAGATTGCGGCCCGGAAAATTAGCGTATCGCGGCGGCGCCGCCAATTCAACCATGACATTTATAGGGTCTAAGCGATAACCGGCCGGTCGGCGGTTCTCGGTTCGCGCATCGCCGCGTTGTCCCCGCTGCGGTACGGAAGAAAAGGCGGAACCGGGCTGGCCGCGTCCGCGCACGGTAGAATCCGGCTATGCACGCTAAACTCATCGCCGTCGAAGCCGACATCACCACTCTGGCGGTGGATGCGATCGTCAACGCCGCCAACAATTCGCTGCTGGGCGGCGGCGGCGTGGACGGGGCGATTCATCGCGCCGCCGGACCCGAATTGCTCGTGGAGTGCCGTACTCTGGGCGGCTGCGGCACCGGGAGCGCAAAGCTCACGCGCGGCTACCGCCTCCCGGCCAAGTACGTGATCCACGCCGTCGGACCGGTATGGCAGGGCGGGTCGCACGACGAACCCGAACTGCTTGCGTCCTGCTATCGCGAAAGCCTCGCGCTGGCGCTCGCGCACGGCGTGGGCCGCATCGCCTTTCCCGCGATCAGCTGCGGCGTCTATGGCTATCCGCCGTCGGCAGCGGCGCGCGTCGCGGTGCGCGAATGTGCGCGCTTCGCCGCGGCCGAGGCACAAATCGCGCAGATCGTGTTCGCCTGTTTCGGCGCGCAGATGCTGGCGCTGTACCGCGCGGAACTGGCGCGGCCGTAACGCGTGCGCACTGTGCCGGTCATCGATTCCAGGCCGTCGACGCTGGCACGCTACCTGTTGCTCGCCTATGTACTGCTGATCATATACGCCAGCCTGCACCCCTTCTCCGGCTGGCGCGATCAGGGCGTGAGCGCGTTTGCATTTCTTACCACCGCGTTGCCGCGCTACATCACCGCGTTCGACCTGGTGACCAATTTTGCCGCCTATCTGCCGCTGGGATTTTTCGCGCTGCTGGCGCTGCACCCGCTGCTGCGTGGGGTGGTCGCAGTCGCGGCGGCGGGCCTCGCCGGCTGCTGCTTGAGCCTGGCGCTGGAGGCCTTGCAGACTTACCTTCCCAGCCGGATTCCGGCCAATCTCGATCTCTTGACCAACAGCCTCGGCGTTTTCACCGGCGCCGCCCTGGGGCTGCGCTACGGCGTCGGTCTGCTGCGCGGCGGCAGAATCCACGCCCTGCGCGATCGCCTGTTTCTCTCCGGTGGGCGCTACGACCTCGGCCTGGTGCTACTCGCCCTGTGGCTGTTCACCCAGCTGAACCCGGAGACCCTGCTGTTCGGGAACGGCGATCTGCGCGAACTGCTGGAGCATCTGCCGACGCCGCTGCATCCGGCCGAAGTATTCATCCAGATCGAGGCCGCGGTCACCGCCTGCAATATGGTCGCGGTCGGCCTGTTCGCATCGAGTTTGGCGCAGGACGAACGGCCGCTGCGGCGCTTGCTGATCCTTCCGCTCGCGGCCGCCTTAGGGCTGAAGACGATCGCCGTCGGCGTGCTGCTGAAGGCGCAGAACGTGTTCGCCTGGCTCACGCCGGGGGCGCTCCTCGGCTTGGCCGGCGGCACCCTGGTGCTGACGCTGGCGCTGGCGCTGCCGCGCGCCGCGCGCCTGGCGCTGGCGGGTTTGCTGCTGATGGCGGCAACGGTGCTCGTCAACATGGCGCCGGAGAACCCCTATTTCGCCAACGCCCTGCAGCAATGGCCGCAGGGCTACTTTCTCAATTTCAACGGGGTGACGCACCTGGTATCGCTCGCGTGGCCGTTCGCCGCGCTGTTCTATCTAATGCTGCTGGCGCCGCGACTGGCCGCAAACTCTGCGGCCAGCACCTAGGAGCTATAATTCCACCATCCCGGGCGCAGGCAAGTCGCACGCCTTTCAACCATCGAGCCCCGCATGAGTTATTACGCCCGCCATGTCTTCTTTTGCTGCAACCAACGCGAGGGCGACCGCGTCTGCTGCAACGACAAGGGCGCGAGCACGCTGCGTGATTATGCCAAGCAGCGGCTGAAGGAACTCGGGCTTGACGGCAAAGGCAAGGCGCGCATCAACCAGGCGGGTTGCCTCGACCGCTGCGAACAGGGGCCCTGCATCGTGGTGTATCCGGAACAAGTCTGGTACACCTATATCGACGAGCATGACATCGACGAGATCATCGAGGAGCACCTGCAGCACGGGCGCGTGGTCGAGCGCCTGAAGATATGACGCGGCCGCCGAAGGAACGCGTGCTGCTCGACGGCGCGGCGGGCAAGATCGAATGCGTGATCGACCTGCCCGCGGGCAGCGAACCCCGCGACAGTGTGCGCGACGCCGCACGCGGCAGTGATTACGACGCCACTCGTGGCAGCGATTACGACGCCGCTCGCGGCGTGGCCCTGATCGCGCATCCGCACCCGCTGTTCGGCGGCAGCCTCGACAACAAGGTGGTGCAGACCATGGCCAAAACCTTCGTCGAACTGGGTTATGTCGCGCTGCGGCCCAATTTCCGCGGTGTCGGCCAGAGCACGGGCGAGCACGACGAGGGGCGCGGCGAGACCGAAGACCTGCTCGCGGTTCTGGACTATGTGCACCTGCGCTTTGGTGCGGCGGCGCCGGTGTTGGCGGGCTTCTCTTTCGGCGCCTATGTGCAGACCGTGGTGGCGCGCCGCGTAACCCCTGAGCGCATGGCGCTGGTAGGCGTGGCATCGGGTTTTGTCAGTGGCGGGCGCAGCTACACCGCGGAACCGGTGCCTGCGAACAGCATCGTCATCCATGGCGAACTCGATGAGACCGTGCCGCTCGCCAACGTGCTCGCCTGGGCGCGACCGCAGGACCTGCCCATCGTCGTAGTACCCGGCGCGGATCATTTCTTTCACCGCAGGCTGCATATCATCAAGAACATCATCAAGGGTTCATGGCAGCGTTGAGCGCCTAGTCACCATGTCAGTCACAGCACATTCCATACGCGCTGCCGCCGCCGTACTCGCCGACCAGGTGATCGACACGCCCTGCCTATATTCGCGCACCCTGTCCGCGATCACCGGGGCCGAGGTCTACCTCAAGTTCGAGAACCTGCAGTTCACCGCGTCGTTCAAGGAACGCGGGGCGCTGGTGAAACTGGCATCGTTGTCGCCTGCCGAGCGCGCGGCAGGCGTGCTCGCGGTTTCGGCGGGCAACCACGCGCAGGGCGTGGCGTATCACGCCAAGCGCCTGGGACTGCGCGCCGTCATCGTCATGCCGCGCCATACGCCGCATGTGAAAGTGGAGCACACGCGCGCCTACGGCGCCGAAGTCATCCTGGCGGGCGACAATTTCGACGAAGCCAAGGCGCAGGGACTGGCGCTCGCCGCCGCGCATAAGCTGACCCTGGTCCATCCCTATGACGACGAGCGGGTGATCAGCGGCCAGGGCACGGTGGCGCTGGAAATGCTAGCGCGCGAGCCTGCGCTTGAAGTCCTGGTCGTGCCCGTGGGCGGGGGCGGCCTGATCGCCGGCATGGCGACCGCCGCCAAGGCGGCCAAGCCCGGCATCGAGCTCTACGGCGTGGAGAGCGAGAATTTTCCGTCGATGGTTTGCGCGCTGCGCGGCGAGGCCGCGCAGTTCGCCGACAACACCATCGCCGAGGGCATAGCCGTGAAACAGCCGGGTATGCTGACGCTGCCGATCGTGCGCGAGCTGGTGCGCGACGTCTTGCTCGTGGGCGAGGGCGAGATCGAGCACGCCATCGTGCTGCTGCTGGAGGTGGAAAAAACGGTGGTCGAAGGTGCCGGCGCCGCCGGGCTTGCCGCCCTGCTCGCGCATCCGGAGCTGTTCCGCGGCCGGCGCGTCGGACTGGTGCTCTCCGGCGGCAACATCGATCCGCTGATGCTGTCGGTGATCATCGAGCGCGGCATGGTGCGCGCCGGCCGGCTCACCCGGCTCACGGTCGAATTGCGCGACCTGCCCGGGGCGCTCGCCACGGTCACGGCCTGCCTCGCCGAGGCCAACGCCAATATCGAGGAAGTGCACCATCAGCGCGCCTTCACCAACCTGCCCTTGAAGACGATCGAAGTCGAGTTCGTGCTGCAAACCCGCAGCCGCGAGCACGTCGAGGAAATCATTTGCGCGCTGCGCGCCGCCGGCTTCGCCGCGAGCGTCCACGGCGCGTGAATACTAATACCGTCAACGCTACACCCGGAGAACAAACATGAAACCAGCGCTGATCATCATCGACATCCAGAACGATTACTTTCCCGGCGGCAAGATGGAGCTTGAGGGCAGTCCGGAAGCGAGCCTGCAGGCGGCGAAGCTGCTCGACAGTTTCCGCAGCAAGGGACTGCCGCTGGTGCATGTCCAGCACGTATCCAACCGCCCCGGTGCGAGCTTCTTCCTGCCCGGCACCGAGGGCGTGAACATCCACGCCGATGTCGCCCCGCGCGCCGGAGAAACCGTGCTGCAAAAAAACTTCCCCAACAGCTTTCGCGGAACCAAGCTCCTGGAGCATCTGCGCGGACTGGGCGTCGATCACCTGGTGATCGCCGGCATGATGACCCATATGTGCGTGGACGCGACCACGCGCGCCGCCTTCGATCTCGGATTTTCCTGCAGCCTGGCGCACGACGCTTGCGCCACGCGCGCGCTGTTGTTTGGCGAGCAGCGCGTGAGCGCGGCGCAGGTGCATGCGGCTTTCGTCGCGGCGCTCGCCGGTCTCTACGCCAAGGTGCAGGGCGCCGCGGCGATCGCAGCCGAGATGGCGGCGCAATCGTGATCGACGCCGTTCCCTTGTAGGAGCGCAGCGGCCGTCTGCTGGGCGCCGGACTCGCCGCATCCACGGTGAACGACTTCCTGCGCGATCTGGATTCGGTCGGCAGCGAGTACCCACGGGCCGACGCCGCCTCGTTGCCACAGGATGCGGAGCGGCTGGGGAAGATCTGCCGCGAGGGCCGCGAATTGCTCGCGCGCCTGCCGGCCAAATCCAAACGCAAAGCGAACGAGAAAGCCGCGGGCCACGCGCTGGTGCATATGCTCGCAGATGCCGCCTGGCGTTTTTTTCGCGCCTACCGGACGCCGATCTACGATGCCCTGACGCGCAGGCGGACGCGCGCCCTGCGTGTGGAGGAACTGGCCTGGGCCGGCGCCGATCTGCTCCCTGGAATTTTGCCGACGCAGGCGGAACTGGCCTATGAAAGCGCGAGCCTGCAAATGGACAAGGACGGGCTCGAAATCCACCAGGGGCTGTTCTTCGGCCAGTTGCTGAGTGACAGGGACATCGGTCTGCACCTGTGCACGGCGATGCTGCTGCCGACCCCCGCCGCATTGGAGCAGCTGGCGCAGTTCCAGCGCACCGGCACCCTCGATTTGGGCGCGGTGCGTCTGGAGGCGAGCGGTGACGCCGGCTATCTCACCTATCACCATCCGCGCTACCTCAACGCTGAGGACGACGACACGCTGGCGCCGCAGGAAACCGCCTGCGATCTGATCCTGCTGCATCCGCGCCTGCGCATGGGCGTGCTGCGCGGCGCACCGGTGCCGCATCCGAAGTACCAGGGCCGGCGCATCTTCTCCGCCGGCATCAACCTGACGCGGATCTACCAGGGCAAGCAGAGCTACCTGTTTTATCTCACGCGCGACATGGGGCTGCTGAACAAATTCTACCGCGGGCTTGCCGCCGTGAATCGTGCCGGTGCGCTGGAGATACGCGCGGAGGAGCCGGAGCAGACGCTGGAGAAACCCTGGCTCGCCGTCGTCGACGGTTTCGCCATCGGCGGCGGCTGCCAGACGCTGCTGGTGATGGATTACGTGATCGCCGAATCCGGCGCCTACTTCAATCTGCCGGCGCGCAAGGAGGGCATCATTCCCGGTTGCGCCAACCTGCGCCTGCCGCGTTTCATGGGCGAGCGCATGGCGCGCGAAGCGATCATGTTCGACAAGACCTTCCGCGTCGACGACGCCGAGGCGCGCACGCTGGTGAACGAGGTGCATGCCAGCGCACGCCTGGATAAGGCGGTAGACGCGTGCATCGCGAACGCCCTGGGCTCGGGCATGGTCAGCGCCGGCGGCAACCGCAAAGCGATCCGGATCCAGACCGAGCCGCTGGATACCTTCCGCAGCTACATGGCGACCTACGCCTGCGAGCAGGCCTTCTGCCACTTGAGCGAGCAGCTGGTGCACAACCTGGAGCGGCACTGGAACGCCAAGGAGCGCAAGCTTTGAATGCGCTCTTGCCGTGCCTCAAGCAACCCAAACAGGGAGACTGCCGATGAAGCTATGCATCGCCCTTGTATTGGCCGGCGCGCTTGCCGGCTGCGGCGCCGAAACCGCGAGCACCGCCGCGACCGTCGCCGCGGCCAAGAAGCAGGAGATCGAGCAGGGCAAGAAAACCATGGACCAGATGCAACAGAATATCGACAAGTCGATGGAACAGGCGCAGCAAAACGCCACGCGCACAGAAGACGCCGCGAAGTAGCGGCGCTTCCTCATACTTTGCGGCTAGATCAGTTGCGCGAAGATCAGGATCAGGCCGATCACCGATACGAACCAGACGCCGGTGCGCAGCCAGGGAATGCCGGCGACGTAGACGCCGGCATACACGAGTCGGGCCCAGAAAAAGATCTGCGCGCCGAGCAGCGTCATCGCGTTCGTCTTGTTCGCGACCACGGCCACCAGTACCAGCGGCACGAATAGCAGCAGATTCTCGACCATATTGCGCTGTGCCCGCAACGCGCGCCCGGCCCAGCCGGTGAGCTCGGGCAGCGACTCGCGGTTGGCGGCAAGCGCCGGCAGCCCTACCTGCATCACCGTGCCCTGCACCGCGATCAGAACCTGTACGAACGCCAGCGCCACCGACCAAACCAACAAAGACAATTCTGGTTTCATGGGAATTTCCTCTCCTGCGATGACCGGGAGATGCACCGTACGCCGAGCGACGCCGCTGCGTCAATCCACTCGATACGGTATAGCATCGGGGATCGCATCGAACGCGTGGCCCGCGGCTGCTTACCCCCTCGCGCCGCCGCGGAAATTAAGGGGTAGTGCATTCCGGCCGCGAAGGCCGCTGCTAAGATAGGCCGGCCGCATTACTAAAGGACATCGCCATGAACACGCCTTCGCAAATTCTTCCCGACCATCACCGGCATTGCGACGATCTGTTCGCGGCCGCCGAGGACGCCGCATTGCGCGGCGACTGGACTGCCGCCGCGCCTGCCTTCGAGCGCTTCAACGCACAGATGATCGCGCACTTCGACGCCGAGGAGAGCCTGTTGTTTCCGGCGTTCGAGGCCGCGAGCGGCATGAGCGCGGGTCCGACCAGGATGATGCGCTACGAGCACGACCAGATGCGCGGCTTGCTGTCACAGCTTGCTGCGGCCTGCGACGCGCAGGACAGCCAGGGCTATGGCGGCGCCGCCGAAACGCTGCTGATGCTGATGCAACAGCACAACATGAAGGAAGAAAACATCCTTTATCCGATGTGCGACCAGTCGCTGGGCGCGGAGGCGGAACGCCTGGGCGCAAAAATAGACGCCATGCTCGAAAAAGGGCATGGCTGAACCGCGCCTGATCGACGGCCGCGACCTGCAGCCGCCGGAGCCGCTGGAACGGGCGCTGGCCGAGCTCGCCACGCTCGCGCCGGGCGAGGAACTGGTGATGCTGCTGCGCTGCGAGCCCTTGCCGCTGTATTCGATTCTCGAGCGCAACGGTTTTGCCTACAGCTCGAAACCCGGACCTGACGGCACGAACGAAGTCAGGATTCGAAAGGCCTAGATACCCCGTCGATGCAGCCCATCCTGTCGTTCGAGCAAGCGCCGCCGATCTCGGTGCCCTACCGGTTTTTTCTGACGGCGCCGCTGTTCGGCGCCTTCGCCGGTCTGGTATTAGTTCTGCTCGGGCCGGATACGCTGCAATCGCGCTGGTCGCCAGGCGCGCTGGCGATGACCCATCTGATCGTGGTCGACTTCATGCTGCAGGCGATGTGCGGCTCCCTGCTGCAATTCGTCGCGGTGGTGGCCGGCGCCAACATCTGGCGGCCGCAGCTGGTGGCGGCGGTGGTGCATCCGCTGATCACCGCAGGGGCGATATTCCTCGCCTCGGCATTCCTGCTGGAACAACCGGTGTTGTTTCTCGTCGCCGCGGCGGTATTCGTAACGGCCCTGGGCCTGTTTCTGATGGTGATGGCGATTGCGCTGCTGCGCACGCCGGCGCGCGGCATGAGCATCTATGTGTTGCGCGTGGCCGTGCTCGGTCTGTTGGTGACGGTGGCGCTGGGCGCGACCCTGGCGCTCACGCTGGGCCTGGAACACCATTTGCAAACGGACTGGTCGCTGCTCGCGCTGATCAATGTTCACGTCGCCTGGGGGCTGGGCGGCTGGGCCCTGATGCTGGTGATCGGCGTCTCCTATCTGGTGGTGCCGATGTTTCAGCTGACGCCGTCCTATCCGCTGTGGTTGACGCGTCTGCTGCCCGCCGCCTTGTTTCTACTTATCTGTCTGTGGTCGCTGCAGCTGGCCGCGCCCAACGCCGCGGCGCAGGCCTGGCAGTCCGGCGTCGGCGTCGCGGGGGCGCTGCTTGCGGGCGCCTATGCCCTGGTCACGCTCTGGCTGCAATCGCGCCGCCGGCGCCGCCAGGCTGATGCCACCTTGCTTTTCTGGCGCGTGGCGATGCTGTCGCTGCTCGCGTTCGCTTTGTCCTGGATCGTGCTGGAGGCGCTGCCGCAGTTGGGCGGCAATCTGCGCGCGCCGCTGTGGCTGGGCGTCCTCGCCATTCCCGGGCTGTTCCTCTCTGTGATCACCGGCATGCTCTACAAGATCATGCCCTTTCTCAACTGGCTGCATCTGCAGCAGCAGGGCGGCACGACACTGACCTCACCGAACATGAAGCAGATGATTCCCGAACGCGCGATGCGCGGCCAGATGTGGCTGCATTTCAGCGCGCTGGGGCTGTTGCTCGCCGCTGTGCTGTGGCCCGCGTTGGCGATGCCGGCCGGGCTGGCGTTCACCGCTTCCTGCCTGTGGCTGGAATGGAACCTGATCGGCGCCGCGCGCGTGTATGCGCGCTGCCGCGACCAGATCCGAGCGAGCGTGGGACACACCGCTTGATCAGGCCCGCCTCGTCACTCCCGCTCTAACCGCGCACGCCCCGGTGCGGCGGCTGCGGCAAGCTGCACCTGCGGCTAACGTTCGACGACGAATGGCGGCACGGCGGAATTCTACGAGCCGCGGCCGATCAGGTCTTCTTCGGTAGCGTCGTCATGATCGCCCGCCATGCCGCTTCGGTGTTGGCGCCGACGGTTTCGAATACCCTCGCCAGGTGCGCGAGTTGCGTGCCGGTCAACCGCGACTCGAGCCCTTTCCCGGCCGCAGTCAGACGCAACTGTTTGTAGCGGCGATCGTGCGGCGCCACTTTGGCTGCCACCAGTTTCCTGTCGATCAGTTGCCGCAACGGCGCGTTGAGCGCCTGTTTGCTCACGTCCAGGATGCGGAGCAGGTCGTTGACGACGATCTCCGGATTGCGGCCGACGAAATACAGGATGCGGTGATGCACGCGTCCCAGCCCGCGCTCGCCCAGGATCCGGTCCGGTGCGGCGGTGAAAGCGCGGTAGGCGAAGTAGAACAGCTCGATGGACTGCCTGAGCTCGGCCTGGCGTGTTGGGTCAAACATGTTGACATGTTAATCAAGGCGCGGTAATTTGTCGATAAGTCAACAACATTGACATATCTACAGGAGGCACGCTATGGCCGCGACTCCGAAACTGTCGCAACGCACGAAAGATCTGCATGCTTCGCCGATTCGGGAAATCCTGGCGGTGATCGACCGTCCGGGAATGATTTCCTTCGCCGGCGGATTGCCGTCGCCTGAAAGCTTTCCGGCGCTGGAGTTGGGGCGGGTGCCGGCGCAATGGCTGCAGTACGGCCCGAGCGAGGGTGAGCCGGCCTTGCGCGAACGCGTCGCCGCGGAACTGGCGGCGCTCGGCCTCGCCTGCACGCCGGAGCAGGTGCTGATACTGTCGGGTTCGCAGCAGGGCATCGACCTCGTCGCCAAGCTGTTCATCGACCCCGGCACCCCGATCGCGGTGGAGTCGCCCACCTACCTCGCCGCATTGCAGGTGTTCCGCTTTCAGGGAGCGCGCTTTCTTGCGTTCGATCCGAACGAGGCAGCACCGTGGCGGTTCGCGGCGGCGCGCCCGGCGGTCGCCTACGTCATCCCGACGTTCCAGAACCCGACCGGACGCTGCTATTCCGGCGCGGAGCGCGCCGCCCTCGCTGCGGTCTGCGACGACCAGGGGGTGGTGCTGTTCGAGGACGATCCCTATCGGGACTTGGCCTACGATCCGTGCGAGCGGACTCCCGTTTGCGCGCGGATCAAACGGGCCCCCTGGATCTACCAGGGCTCGTTCTCGAAAACTTTGGCACCCGGCTTGCGCCTGGGCTATTTGGCGGCATCTCCCGAACTCGTGCCTTATCTGGTCCGCCTGAAACAGGCTGCCGACCTGCATAGCAACCGCGTCAGCCAGTGGATCGTGCTGCAGCAGTTGTCCGATCCGGCGCGGGCGGCGCGTCTGACCGACATCGCGGCGGGCTATCGACGCAAGCGCGACGCGTTCGCGCGCCTGCTGGAACGGTACTTCGGCGATTTGGCGAATTGGGCCATCCCTTGCGGCGGGCTGTTCTTCTGGCTCACGCTCAAGCAGGCCGTCGATACGCGCACCCTGCTGTCCGAAGCCATCGAACGCGGCGTCGCGTTCATGCCGGGGGAACCCTTTTATCCCGAATCGCCCGCATGCAGCGGAACGCTGCGGCTCAATTTCAGCCACGCGAGCGTGGCGGATGCGGAGCGCGGACTGGCAATCCTGGCGCAGGTGCTGCGGCGGTGCGCGCCGCAGCCGGGCGCTCAAGGGTCAGCCGAACCGGCTCAGGTGCCGGCGCACGGCGCGACCGGAGCTCGGACAATTAGTTGACTTAGGCAAGTATTGCGCCGAAAATCGGCGCATGCGCGTGAAACCGACAGCCGCGAAAGAACGTGTTGATGCCCTGCGCCGCTTCAACCGCTTTTACACCCGTCGCATCGGGCTGCTCAACGAACGCCTGCTCGACAGCGCGTTCTCGCTGACACAATCGCGCGTGCTGTACGAACTGGCGCACCGCGACGACTTGACCGCGACGCAACTGTCGCGCGAACTCGGGCTCGATCCGGGTTACCTGAGCCGCATGTTGCGCGGCTTCGAAGCGCGCGGGCTGGTCAGGCGCACGCGCGCGCACCAGGACGGGCGGCACAGCCTGCTTACGCTCACGCGCGCAGGACGCGCCGCCTTTGCGCCGCTCGCTCGGCGCTCGCGCGAGGAGGGCGCGGCTACGTTGGCGAATCTGTCTGAATCCCGGCAACGCGCCCTGTGCGCGGCATTCGGCCAGGTCGAACGACTGCTCGAACCGTCGAACACGGGCGCAGCGCCGGATCATGTGCTGCGCCGGCATCGGCCCGGTGACATCGGCTGGGTCATCCATCGCCATGGCGCCTTGTATGCCGAAGAGTACGGCTGGGACGAGAGCTTCGAGGCGCTGGTGGCCGCGATCTGCGCGAAATTCATCGACCATTTCGACGCCGGCTGCGAGCGCTGCTGGATCGCCGAGCGCGACGGCCGGATTGTCGGCTCGGTGTTCGTGGTGCGGCAGTCGAAGACCGTCGCCAAACTGCGGCTGATGTATGTGGAGCCGGATGCGCGCGGACTGGGACTGGGGCGGCGTTTCGTTACGGAGGCGATCGAATTCGCCCGCCAGGCCGGATACCGCAAAATGATGCTGTGGACCAACAGCATTCTGGGCGCTGCGCGCCGCATCTATCAGGAGGCCGGATTCCGGATGGTCGACTCTGCGCCGCATCACAGTTTCGGCCATGACCTGGTCGGCGAGACCTGGGAACTGCGTCTGGCGCAACTGGCGCCGACTGCGGCTCGCGGCAAGCGGAAATAGCCGCGATGCGGTCGTCGCCGGACCGCAGCGCTGCTAGAACATGATCACCTGCCTGATCGCCTCGCCATTCGCCAGGCGGTCGAAGCCGAGATTGATCTCGTCGAGCTTGATCCGATGCGTCACCAACTTGTCGATCGGCAGCCGCCCGGCGAAATAGAGCGCGATGTAACGCGGTAAATCGCGCTGCGGCACGGCGGAGCCGAGGAAGCTGCCTTTGAGCGTGCGTTCCTCGACTACCAGGTTGACCGCCGGCACATTCAAGGTGGCGCTAGGCGGCGGCAGGCTGACCGTCACCGTGGTGCCGCCAGGCCGGGTGATTTTGTACGCGGTATCCAAGGCGGCCACCGCGCTCGCCGCCTCGATCGCCACGTCCACGCCGTTGTTGGTCACCGCCTTGACCTTCGCCACCAGGTCCGGATCGTCGGCACGAAACGTGTGCGTGGCGCCGAGTGCGCGCGCGAATTCCAGTTTCGACTCGAGTTTGTCGATGGCGACGATCTGGCGCGCGCCGGCCGCCAGCGCGCCGAGCAGCGCCGACAGGCCGACGCCGCCCAGGCCCACGATCGCGGCCGAACTGCCCAGTTTCATCTGCGCGCAATTGATGGCCGCACCGACGCCGGTGAGCACGGCGCAACCGAACAGTGCGCCGATGTCCAGCGGCAGCTCAGGGTCGATTTTCACCAGGGAGCCGCGCGCCAGCACCGCGTATTCGGCGAAGCAGGAGACGCCGGCCTGGTGGTTGAGCAAGCTCTGGTCCGTGCGGTGCAGGCGGCGGTGGCCACCGAGCAGGGTGCCTGCGCCCGAGGCCGCAAAGCCCGGCTCGCACAGTGCCGGCCGGCCCTCCCTGCAGGGCAGGCAGTGGCCGCAATTGGGCGCGAACACCAGCGCCACATGGTCGCCGCGCTGCAATCCGACGACACCGGGCCCGAGTTCTTCCACGACGCCGGACGCTTCGTGGCCCAGTACCATGGGCATCACCCGCGGCCGGTCGCCGTTGATGACAGAGAGATCCGAGTGGCATAGCCCCGCCGCGGCCATTTTCACCAGCACCTCGCCCGGGCCGGGTGCGTCCAACTCGACGGTCTCGATGCTGATCGGTTTGGTCTTTGCGTAAGGTTGCGGTATCTGCATCTGGCTGAGGACCGCGGCGCGCATCTTCATTGGATTCTCCCCTTTTGGATAGATAAGTTCGCTATCGCGCAAACATAGCACAGATGCCGCTGCTGGTGGTTTCGCCACCCGCGGATGCGGTGTTCTCTGCGCGGCAGAGGTGAGGCGCGAGTGCCGAGCCGCAGTGCTATCCTGCGTGGATTGATATCGGAGGCAAGGCGATGAATCAGCAGGACATCCGCAGCGCAGCCGCCATCCTGTGGCAACACTGGCAGCATTCGACCCGCTGCGATGGGTTGCCGGCGCACTGCCGCCCGGGCAGCCGCGCCGAGGCCTATGCCATTCAGGCCGAGGTGGCAAAGTTGTCCGGGCAGAGCATCGTCGGCTGGAAGATTGCCGCCACCAGCAGGGCTGGGCAGCAGCACATCCATGTCGACGGGCCGCTCGCAGGCTGCCTGCTCTCCGCCCGGTCGCTCGAAGGCAACGCGCGCATATCCCTGGCCGGCAACAACATGAAAGTTGCGGAAGCGGAATTCGCTTTTCGCATGGGCGTCGCATTGCCCAGTCGCCTTGAATCGTACAGCGTGCCGGAGGTGCTCGCCGCCGTCGCCTCGCTGCATCCCGCGATCGAAGTACCCGACTCGCGTTTTGAAGACTTTACCAGCGTCGGCGCGGCGCAGCTGATCGCGGACGTCGCCTGCGCGTGCTGGTTCGTGCTGGGGCCGGCAACGCATGCCGACTGGCGCGCCATTGATCTGGCGCAGCATGGTGTAAGCGCGTATCGAAGCGGTGCGCTCGGCGGACAGGGATCGGGCGCCAATGTCCTGGGTGACCCGCGAATCGCGCTCGCCTGGATCGCGAACGAACTGTGCACTTACGGCGAGGGCTTGCGCGCCGGCGACGTGGTGATGACGGGCACCTGCCTGACGCCAGTGCCGGTTTCGGTTGGGGACAATGTTAAGATGGATTTCGGCGAGTTCGGTGTGCTCGAAGCGGGGTTTAACTGATCGAGTCCGATACCCTGGAACCCAATAGAGAAGGGTATCTCCGCAGATCGCCCTCCCCGCAATCGGACTGAATGAGGCACCGGCGAATTCCGCGAGGCACCCGGGAAGATGCGACGCGCGGGGGCGGGAATTGCAAGCCAAATCTTTCGTGCCATAAGATCGCTTGTGATCTAACCAATTTCAGACTAGGATTCATCCACCGGGACTTCCGCAGACTCCCGGACATAGGCGGTGTCCAACTCGCCCAAGCTCTGCGTAATTTTGCATTGGGCTCTCTCCATGGACACCGCAGCAGTAGACCTTCTTCCATTCCTTTCTCCGGTGCAAGTCGCTGACCAGTTCGGCCGCGCCGATGCGTCACTGATTCTTGACGTGCGCAAAGCTCCGGCCTTTGACGCGACCAGCCGGGTTATCGCAGGTGCCTTGAGGCTGTCCCCTGATGACGTTGCCAGGACCGCTTCACGGCTAACACGCGAACGCAGCGTCGTGGTGTATTGCGTGCATGGTCATGAGGTAAGTCAAGGCGCTGCACGGGCGCTTCGCGACAGCGGAATCGACGCCCGCTTTCTTGAGGGAGGCATCAGCTCATGGGAGGGGGCTGGTCTGCCCACAATGACGAAACTTCCCGAGTGCGGGCTGCCCGCAGAGACCGGTCGGGCGTCGCGCTGGATCACGCGCGAGCGGCCCCGAGTCGACCGAATCGCCTGTCCGTGGCTGATCCGCCGTTTCATCGATCCGACAGCCGAGTTCCTTTATGTGCCGGCGGGCGAAGTCATCGAGACCGGGCAGGCGCAGCACGCGATGCCCTACGACGTTCCGGACGTGCGCTTCTCGCATCGTGGCGCAGCAGGCGAGCTGTGCAGCTTCGATGCCTTCATTGCAGACTTTGGCTTGAACGATCCTTGTTTGGACGACCTCGCGCGCATCGTGCGCGGAGCGGACACCGGCAAGCCCGAACTGACGCCGCAATCGCCTGGCCTTTCCGCCATCTCGCTGGGGTTGTCGGTCAACTTCGCCGACGACCACGCGATGCTCGAACAAGGGATGGTCATCTACGACGCTCTATATGCGTGGATCAAGTCCGCACGCGCCGAAATTCATAACGCCGATCTTTTCAAACAATCATGAGCCAGGATATGTCCGATTCCTCAGACGCCACGCGGGATACCGCACACCCCACCTATACCCTGCGCCAGTTGGTCGCCTACATGCTGCGGCTTGGGGCGCTGGGTTTCGGCGGGCCGGTAGCCCTGGTCGGTTACATGCACCGCGATCTGGTCGAGCAGCGCGGCTGGATCAGCGAAGCGGACTATAAGGAAGGGCTCGCGCTGGCGCAGATGGCACCCGGGCCGCTCGCGGCACAGCTCGCCATCTATCTCGGCTTCGTCCATTACCGAATTCTCGGCGCGACGCTCGCCGGCATCGCCTTCGTCGTGCCCTCGTTCCTGATGGTCTTGGCCCTGGGCTGGGCCTATGTCGAGTACGGCGGCCTGCAGTGGATGCAGGCCGTGTTCTACGGCGTCGGCGCGGCGGTGATCGGCATCATCGCCATCAGCGCGTACAAGCTGACCAAGAAGAGCGTCGGCAAGGACAAGCTCCTGTGGGCGATCTATCTCACGCTCGCCGCCGTCACGGTCATCACCGAATCCGAGATCGCCTGGCTGTTCATCGCCGCCGGCATCGTCGTCTGGCTGTGGCGCGCGCCGCCGAAGCACTGGTTCGACAAGGGCGGCATGGCCGCCATCTTGCCAGCGCAACTTCCCCACGCCACGGGTTTGGCCCTGTCCTTCGATCCAGTCCTGCTGACGCAGATCGGAATTTTCTTCGCCAAGGCCGGCGCGTTCGTTTTCGGCTCGGGGCTGGCCATCGTGCCTTTCCTCTACGGCGGCGTCGTCACCGAATACCACTGGCTCAGCGAGAAGCAGTTCGTCGATGCCGTCGCCGTGGCGATGATCACGCCGGGACCGGTGGTGATCACGGTCGGGTTCATCGGCTACCTCGTGGCGGGGCTGCCCGGCGCCTGCGTCGCGGCGCTGGCGACCTTCCTGCCCTGTTACCTGTTCACGATCATTCCGGCGCCCTACTTCAAGAAATACGGCAAGCTGCCCGGCGTCGTCGCTTTCGTCGACGGCATCACCGCCGCAGCGATCGGCGCCATTACCGGCTCGGTAATCGTCATCGCGCAGCGCTCCATCGTCGATCTGCCGACCGCGTTGCTGGCGGTCGCTGCCACGGCTCTACTGTGGAAGTTCAAAAAGCTGCAAGAGCCATTCGTCGTGCTGGGGGCCGCGGCGCTCGGCCTGCTGCTGTTTCCCCTGATGCGTCATTGAGCGGGAGGAGTCACCGTGAGCTACGAAATGAAACCGCTGGCCTGCGATGCGGCGAGGCTGCCGGGCCTGTCACAAAAGCTGATCGTCAGCCACTACGAGAACAATTATGGCGGCGCCGTGAAGCGCCTCAACGCCATTGCTTCACAACTGGCTGGCCTGGACTTCAGCGCCACACCGGGTTTCGTGCTGAACGGGTTCAAGCGCGAGGAACTGATCGCCGCGAACTCGATGCTTCTGCATGAAGTCTATTTCGAGAGCATCGGCGGTGGCGGTGGCATGCCGGGAGGCACGTTAGCACAGGCGCTGGCGCGCGATTTCGGCGGCATCGAGCGTTGGCGCGACGAGTTTGTGGCGATGGGCAAAGCCCTCGCGGGCGGTTCCGGCTGGGTGCTTCTGACCTGGAGCCCGCGCGACCGGCGGCTCCTCAACCAATGGGCCGCCGACCACGCGCACACGCTGGCCGGTGCCACTCCCATTCTGGCCCTTGATATGTATGAGCACTCTTACCACCTGGACTACGGCGCCAAAGCGGGCGCCTACGTGGATGCTTTTATGGACAACATTCATTGGGACAAAGTCGCGGCCAAACTCGCTGCGACGCGATGAGCGAAAGCGATATGAAACGCAGAACAATATTTGAGTTCAAGGAGAAGCTGCCATGCGAAAGATTCTCTTGTTTCTGGCAATGTCCCTTGTCTCCACAACCGTGATGTCGCAAAGCGAAAATTTCGACCAAACGACCGCTGGCACACTGCCTGCGGGATGGATTTCGGGTGTAACCGGTTTTGGATCGCCGCAATGGGCAGTGACCGTCGATCCGACGGCGCCAAGCAAACCCAATGTTCTCAAGCAATCCGGCTCGGGCACCTATCCCTGGGCAGTCAAGAAAGACGTATCGCTTGGGGATGGTTTCGTGGAAACCAAGTTCAAATCCATTGCCGGCAAAGCAGATCAGGCCGGAGGCGTCGTCTGGCGCTGGCAAAACGGGAGAACGTACTACGTCGCTCGCGCAAATGCGAACGAAGACAATGTGTCGCTCTATTACACGACCCTTGGAATTCGTTCGACCATCAAATACGTCGATGCCCCGGTGCCGCTCAAGGTCTGGCACACACTACGAGCCGAGTTTCAGGGCAAGCGGATTCGCATTCTGCTCAACGACAAGCTCTATATCGAAGCCGAGGACGACCACATCAAGGAACCAGGTGCGGTCGGCGTCTGGACCAAGGCAGACAGCGTCACGGCGTTCGACGACTTCCAGTTCGGGGCGCTCGCGAAGTAGGGCGCCCAGGTTGTGGACAGGAGGAGGTAGCGATGGACGAGCAAAGAATAGGCTTGGCGGATCCATTGCGCACGCAACGGAAATTTACATAACTGACGTTTGACTTGAATCGACTTCGATTGTGCAATGTTTCATAGAGTTCGTGTTTCCTTTGAATCCTTATAGGAGAGTGTCATGAATAAGACCGTACTGGTCCTCAGTATAAGCGCATTCGCTGTCGCGCCGGTGCATGCTGCCGACCCAGCCAAAATCAACTGGTCTAAAATTCCCGCCACGAGTGTCGCGCTGTTCTATCCGGGCCAGTCCTCGTACGAGTGGGTGCGCAGTGACAATCATCCAGGCGCCGGCAGCGTTAAAGCGGACGAAGTCTGCGCCAAGTGCCATTCCGGAAAGGAAAAAGCCATGGGCGAGAAGATCGTCAAGGGTGGGCCGTTAGAGCCGATGCCGGTAAAAGACAAAAACGGCTCGGTCGATCTTAAGGTCCAAGCGGCTTACGACGCGAAGAACGCCTATTTCCGCTTCCAGTGGAAGACACTGAACAAATTCCCGGGCTCCGAGCATCAATACCTGCGTTTCGACGGCAAGGAATGGAAGGTCTGGGGCTACCCGAAACTCGACAAAGTGGTGCAGGACGGCCAGCAGCCCGGCGTCTACGAGGACCGCATGTCGATCATCATCGACGACGGCAAGGTCTCCGGCTTTGCCCAGCAGGGTTGCTGGCTGACCTGCCACGACGGCCAGCGCGACATGCCGAAGCAGTTCACCAAGGAAGAAGTCAGCGCCAACGCAATGCTCACTGCACTTAAAAAAGGCGACGTGCGCAAATACTTGCCCGCCACCCGCACCGATCCTTCCGACTGGAAGACCGGAAAATCGGTCGAGGAAATTGCCAAGATCAAGGCTGATGGCGGCTTCGTCGACCTGATCCAATGGCGCGCCCACCGTTCGCATGCTGTGGGCATGGCCGACGACGGTTACGTCCTCGAGTTCCGCAACTCGGATTCGGGCAAGGACATGTTCGGCGGAAATGCGGATGCCAAGACGCATGCGCCCAAGTTCATGTGGGACGAGAAAAAAGTGGGTTACAAGTCGATCACGGCTGAACAGTTCCGCAAGGGCGATCATTTCCTGGTGCGCGAACAGAACGCCGTGCCGTTCGATCCCGATGCGGGCTGGAAGGAAGGCGATTTGATCCCCGATTATGTCGTCAGCCGCGAGGACGCCAAGGGATCCGCCGCAGACAACAACGCCATCGCCAGTTGGAAGAACGGAATGTGGACCGTCGTGATGATCCGCCCTCTCGGCCTCACGAACGACGACGACAAGGCACTCAAGGCCGGTGGCGTCTACAACATCGGTTTTGCGGTGCACGACGACAACATCACCACGCGCGGCCACCACATCTCGTTCGTGAGGACGATCGGGTTTGGGGCGAAGGCGAACATTCGGGCGGTGAAGCTGCCGTAATCCGCTCTCCGCGAGCGCCGCGGCCGCGCCTGATCTGCAAGCAGCCGGCGGGGACGGGTTTCGACGCCCCGCGCGCCTTCGTGCTTCGACCAGCCCGGCCAGTGGTGCGTCTGGTTCGCGCCGCCGGACCCGAAGCAGTGGGCGTCTGGACCAAGGCCGATAACGTCAAGGCATTCGACGATCTTTCATACCGACCTTTGGCGTCGCGATAGCGGAAGTGCGGCGTCGGAAATTGAGAGGAAAAATGACTTCGCCATCCAGTCATGTCAACCGCCTGCTGGTCGCGAAGGGCCTACGCGCCTTCGGCGACGGCTATGTGAGCCTGCTGCTGCCGCTGTATCTGCTGGAACTCGGCTTCGGCCCGCTGCAGGTGGGCATCATCGCGACCACTACCCTCGTCGGGTCCGGCCTGCTCACGCTGCTGGTCGGGCTGCATGCCTGGCGCTTCCACTACCGCAGCCTGCTGCTCGCCGCGTCGGTGCTGATGGCCCTCACCGGTGTCGGTTTCGCCGTGCTCAGCGACTTCTGGCCGCTGCTGCTGGTCGCGCTGGTGGGAACGCTGAATCCCTCCAGCGGGGATGTCAGCGTGTTCCTGCCCTTGGAACATGCCGTACTGTCGCGCGTGGTAAGCGACCGGCAACGCACAGCGACGTTCGCGCGCTACAGCGTCGTGGGCTCCCTGCTCGCTGCCGCGGGATCGCTCGCCGCGGCGCTCCCGGCGACGATCGTCAGCCTGAGCGGCATGACTTCGGCACATGCCATGCAGGCGATGTTCGTGCTCTATGCGCTGATCGCCTGCGCGTCCGGCCTGGTCTATCGCGGGCTGCCCAGGGCGCTGGCGACCGAGGTACAGCAAGCGCTGGCGCCGCTGCAGCAATCGAAAACAAAAGTTTACACGCTGGCGGCACTGTTCAGCCTCGATGCGTTCGCGGGCGGCTTCGTGGTGCAATCGATGGTCGCGCTGTGGCTGTATCAGCGCTTTGACCTGTCGCTGGCGGCGGCGGGGATGGTGTTTTTCTGGACCGGCGTGCTTTCCGCAGCGTCCTATCTCGTCGCGGTGCGCGTCGCCGGCCGTTTCGGTTTGGTGAATACCATGGTGTTCACGCACATTCCGTCGAGCCTCTGCCTGATTCTGCTGCCGTTCGTCCCGGATCTGAGTTACGCCATTGCGCTCTTGTTCGTGAGAAGCGCGTTGTCGCAGATGGATGTGCCGACCCGCAGTTCCTATGTGATGGCGATCGTGACGCCCGCGGAACGGCCGGCCGCCGCGAGCATCACTTCGGTGCCGCGCAGCCTCGCCTCCGCAATCAGCCCGTTCCTCGCGGGCTACATGCTGGGCCTGTCGACCTTCGGTTGGCCGCTGCTGGTGGCGGGCAGCGTTAAGATCGTCTACGACCTGTTGCTGCTGGCGATGTTCAGAAAAATACGGCCGCCGGAAGAGGACAATTAGGGCCGCGGTCAGATCCCCGGCCCCTCAATCTTTCTTGGACGCTTCCTCTCACAACACCTGATTCACCAATCGATCGATGCGTACGCGCGACAAGCGCTTGAGCAGACGCTTGACCGGGACCGGATAGGATTCGATGGCCTCAAGGGAGCTGTAGCGATTCAGGCGCTGGGTGCGCGCCAGGACGCTCTCCAGCTCGGCCCGATGCTGGTCCTGCAACTGCCGGTGCGGATCGTGAATGAGCAGGCCGTTTTCGAGATCCAGGCTCCAGGCCCGGGGATTGATGTTGTTGCCCGTCAGCAGCGCATAATCCGCATCCACCAGCAGGCCCTTGAGGTGAAACGTGTGGTGATCATGGCGCCACAGATGTACGTTGAGCAGCCCTTGGTCGATGGCGCGCTGGTGTGCGTTGCAGAAGCGACGCAAGTTGCCTTCATACAGGTAAGGCAATGCGCCTATCGTCGTGAACGGTTCTTCGGGCGGGATGTAGAAGTCGTTGGCGACCTTGTCGCCCAAGACGATGGTGACCTTGCATCCCTCCTTGATCTTCACGGCAATGGCCCTTTGCAGGGGGCCGGGAAGATTGAAATAGGGCGTGAACAGGACCAGGTGGTGTTTCGCGTGGCGGACCAGCTTCAGCAATACGGCGTTGAGTTCGTTATCCCGGCTCCCTAGGCCGAACAGGGGGGTGATGCCCACCTCCCCATTGCGGATGGTGCCCTCCGCCAGCTGGTAACGGGTCTTCGCCAGGATGCGGCGGAAGCTGCCGATCGCGGCGCGTAGCGCCGCCGTTCTCGGCACGGTTTCGGTATCCAGAGCGTGTACCGCCGGACTGGGACGGATGACGTGAAGCAACACGCCGGCCAGGCTATCGGCCAGGTGACGGTCGGAAAGCACGTGGTATCGATCCAGTCGGTAGCGCTGATTCCGATGCAGGTAGACATCGTTGAGGCTGGCGCCGCTGTAGAGGACCGTATCGTCGAGGATGAAGCCCTTCAGGTGCATCACGCCCATCATCTCCCGAGTCTGGGCCGGCACGCCGTACACCGGAACGCCTGGTCCCAGACGGCGGGCCATGTCCCGGTACAGGGCCGCATTGCCCGCGCTCTTGGTTTTGCCGATCAGTCCGCGCTGCGCGCGATGCCAATCCACGAATACCGCGATCGTAAGCTTTGGCCGGGCCGCCTTGGCGGCATACAGGGCCGAAAGCACCTCCCGTCCCGCCTCATCGTCCTGTAAATAGAGCGTTGCGATCAGGATCCGCTCCTGCGCCTGGGCGATGAGGCCGAGCAGGGTTTCGCGAAACTCCACGGGACAGGTCAAGGTGCGGACGCGATCCGCCGCCACCGGAATACACCGCAGTTCCGCCAGTGCAGGACCCCGTTCGGCGCGGCCCCGCAGGCGCCGCCAGGCCTTGGCCAGGGTGGAGGTCTTGGGGGCGGGAGAGGATGTCATTTCCACGAGTGCGATTATACCGACAGCGTCTGGTGGTATGTGGCGCCATCGCCTGCTACACCGCGTTTGCCCGAGGTGCCAGCCTTTCGGTCACGGGCCTGATCGCGAAGCGTACTTTCCGTTTCGCAGCCGCGGCCATTCCCGGTTCGATCCTCTCTGCCTTCAGGTTAAAGACAATCGGCCGCAATTCTGCGAGAGTCTCGGTCTCGGCGGCAAATTGCGCTTAGAACAGGTCTGCTTTATGTCTATGTATCACCAGCAACCAAGCCCCGGGTGTTTTGACAAACACCCGGGAATGCGATGAATATGGCGACCATGGATCAGGCAAGGCAGGTCACGGTTCTGTTCGCCGACGTGAGCGACAGCACGAAACTGTACGAATCCGAAGGCGACAAGGCTGCCATGGAAGCAATCGCACGCTGCGTCGATCGGCTGCGGCAGTGCGTAGAGGCCTCGGGCGGACGCGTGGTGAAGACGATCGGCGACGAAGTCATGGCCGTGTTTCCGACGCCGGACGCGGCCGCCATTGCTGCGGGCCGAATGCAGCACGCAATCGACGCGCTGCCGCTCGCTGGCGCAACCAAACTCGGCGTTCGCATCGGTTTTCATTGCGGCCCGGTGATCCAGAGCGGCAACGACGTCTTCGGCGACACCGTGAACCTTGCGGCGCGGCTCGTCGAACAGGCAGGGAAGAGCCAGATCATTACTTCGCAAGAAACCTCAGACGGGCTCGGCCCGATTTTCCGCAGTTTCAAACGACCCCTGTACGCAATCCATATCAAGGGCAAAGTCGAAGAAGTCAAACTGTGCGAGCTCATCTGGCGTCAGGCCGACGACGTGACCATGTCCTTCGCCGGCCGCACCAAAGCCGAAAGCGAGCCGCCGGTGCTGCGTCTGAAGCACCGCGACCGGGAAGTTGTCTGCCGCCGCCACGACGACTCGATCACCATGGGGCGCGACCCGGCCTGCGGCCTCGTCATCGCCAACAACCGGATCTCACGGCGCCACTGCAGCATCGAGCGGCGCCAGGACAAGTTCGTGCTCGCCGACCAGAGTACGAATGGAACCTACGTCACCACCGAGGGGAGTTCCGAGATTTTTCTGCGGCGTGAAGAGTTCTTGCTCGGGAAGCACGGATGGATCGCATTCGGTCAGCCGCGCTCGGAGGCAGAGGACGTCGTCGAGTATTTCTGCAATTGAACATGCGCGCGCGCGTTTTCGGCTCGCGTGTGGACGCCGCTCCTAGGCAATCGCCGCTCGCGCGCCATGTGCCGAGATGCCGGCGCCGGCTTGCCTTGGCTAGAGCTTTTTCAGCAGCACCTTGGAGCGCCGCTGCCAGTTGTAGAGCGATTTTTTCGGCTCGGGCAGCGCGCCGATGGGGGCCTCGGCGAAGCCGCGCTCGATGAACCAGTGCGCGGCGCGGGTGGTGAGTACAAACAGTTTTTTGAAGCCCAGGCGGCGTGCTTCGACTTCGCCGTGCCCGAGCAGCTTTTCGCCATATCCCATCGCGCGATATTCGGGGCGCACGGCGACCGCAGCCAGTTCCGCCGATCTTCCGGCGAGCGGGTAGAGCGCGGCGCAGCCCAGGATCACGCCGTCGTGCTCGATCACGAAGAAGCTCTTCACTTCGCGCTCCAGCAGTTCGCGACCGCGATAGACCAGGGTGCCTTCGGTCTCCAGCGGCTCGATCAGCTGCAGGATGCCGCCGATGTCGTCGATGCTGGCCGGGCGCAGGCGTTCCAGCTTGTCCGCCGTGATCATGCTGCCCGAACCGCCGTGGGTGAAGAGTTCCAGCAACAGCGCGCCGTCCACCTTGTGCGATACCACGTGCGCCCGGGCGACGCCGGCGCGCACCGCTTCCACCGCATGCGAGAGATACAGGCGCGTGTCCGCGCTGAGGTTCTTGCCGCGCGAAAGTAGCTGCTCGGCCTCCTGCGCAGAGAGTTCGGGCATCAGCTTGCCGCGCGCATCCTCCACCGGGGCATCGCTGAGGAACACCAGTTTCACCGCACCCACCGCCTTGGCGGTGGCGACCGCCACGTCCTCCATCGACAGGTTGAACACTTCGCCGGTGGGCGAATAGCCGACGCTGGAAATGATGACCAGATTGTCCGCCGCGAGGCAGGATTCGATCGCCGCGGCGTCGACCTTGCGCACGGTGCCGGTGTATTGCAGATCCACGCCGTCGAGCACGCCCATGGGCTGGGCGGTGATGAAGTTTCCCGACACGGTGTTGATCGCTGCGCCCGCCATTGGCGAATTGGGCAGGCCTTGGGACAGGAGCGCGTCGAGCTCGACGCGCAACAGGCCTGCCGCCTCCTTCACGCATTCGAGCGCGACGGCATCGGTAATGCGCATCCCGCCATGGTAGCGCGAGCGCGCGCGCCGCTGTTTCAATTGCGCCTCGATCTGCGGGCGCGAGCCGTGCACCAGCACCAGGCGTATGCCGGTGCTGCGCAAGAGGTTGATGTCCTGCGTCAGCACGCCGAACTTTCCGTCGGCCACGACTTCGCCGCCAAACGCGATGACGAAGGTCTTGCCGCGAAACGCATTGAAATAAGGCGCCGCGGAGCGAAACCAGGCGACGAACTGGCTATGGACGTTGGTCGACATTGACAGTCACGATGGCAAAAGCATCATTCTAAGGCAGTTGCCGCCGGCTTCCCAAGTCCGTTTCGGTGAGTGCCCGATTCGATCACGACCGTAATCGGGCCGGCGGCAGACGGCGCACCATTGCAAACGGGCCGCGGCGCCGGGGACTTCGGTCGCTCGCAATGCGCCCGTGTTCGCTGCTGCTCAGGGCCGCGGCGTGTGTGACAATTGCCGCAGGTTCGCAATCACCGCGCTTACCGCCTGCTTGCGCAGGCCCGCGGCATCGTGGGAATCCGGAGCCTGCGCGTCGTCGCGTGACTCCAATTGCGTCAATTTGTCGAATAGCGCCAGAGCGCGTTGGGTCTCGTATCCGGACGCAAAGAAAATGGCCGCTCCGACCTCGTCTGCCTCGCGCTCCTGCAGCCGCGCGGTAGGCTGATAAGCAGCGGCGTAGGAATCCTTGGCAAGAAACTCGAGCAGCGCCGTGCGCGCGGTAGGTAGCTTTTCTTTTCCGAGAAATTCGGCCATGAACGAGAGCTTTACCGAGGCGTGACCGCATACGACGTGCGCCACCTCATGGGATAAGATCAGGGCGAGTTCGTCGTCGCCAAGCTGCAGCGCGCGCACGAACTTCGCGTCCAGGAGTATGGTTTCTCCCGGAAACGCCGCCGCGCCGTAGCCGAAATCCTCGATCAGAATGGCTCTCCAGGACGCACCCGCAAAGCGCGAATCGATGGCCGCCACGGCTGTGCCCACCATGACCATTACGGCATCGACGCGCGCGTTCAAGCTCGGATCCCGGTCCAGTGTCCGGTCCTTGAGCGCCTTGCGTATATAGCTCGCCGCGAGCCCCCGCCAGGCCGCTGCCGCCTCCGACTCTGGATAGGCCGCCTGGCCGCGCGGCCTGCCATCGGCCGGCAATTGAGCGAAGCAAGCCCCGCCAAATAGCAACAGCGCCACCGCGATGCACGTCTTCATGGCTCTCTCCCTTCCATGGGTCCGTGGGCATCCCGTTGTTCGCAACGGGTTGCAGTTGCGAATCAGTATGGGGTCTCGGCTGCGAAAGCACAATATGAGCGTGCGGTCTGTCTGTCAGCGCACATAGGATGACGGACTTGAAGATGGTTTGATTTTCCGGCGCCAGGCCGCCGGGTCGATCAGCCGTCAAACCGAGCCGGGCCGCGCTTCTTAGCCCGCCGCGGGGAAGGTGATTGCGAAGCGGGTCGAACCATCGGCGGAAAAGCTGCGGATCGTTCCCTGGTGCGCTTCGACGATGGACTTGGTGATCGCCAGCCCGAGTCCGGCCCCATCGCTTGCCTTGTGGCGGGAACGATCGACCCGATAAAAGCGGTCGAACAGGCGCGGCAGATGTTCGGGCTCTATGTTCTCGCCCGGGTTCTCGACGCTCAGCTGGATTTCTCCGGACTGGCCCGGGTCGATGCGCACCTGCACCGACCCGCCGCGCGTGGTGTGCCGGATGGCGTTGGACAGCAGGTTGCTCAATGCGCGGCGCAGCATCAACCGGTCGCCGCGAACGGCGCCGCCTCCAGCGAGAACGAGGCTCACGCCTTGTTCCTCTGCGAACGCTTCGTAAAATCCGAACAGCTCGTGCGCCTCCGCGGCCAGGTCCACCACTTCGCTGCTCGGCACGATCAGCCCGTGGTCGGCCTTCGCCAGGTACAGCATGTCGGCGATCATGCGCGCCAGGCGCTCGTACTCTTCCAGGTTCGAGTACAGCACTTCACGATATTGATCGGCCGACCTCTCCTTGGAAATGGCCACCTGTGTCTGAGTCATCAGGTTGCTGATCGGTGTCCGCAATTCGTGCGCCAGATCTGAGGAGAATTCCGACAGCCGGGTGAACGAGCCCTCGAGCCGGGCGAGCATGTCGTTGAACGCAATCGCCAGATCGGCGAGTTCGGTCGGCACCGATTCGGGCGGCAGGCGCTCTCCGAGGCGATGGGCTGAAATGCCCTGGGCCACGACCGCCATCTCGCGTACCGGAGCCAGTCCCCGGCGCGCTGCGATCCAACCGAGCAGCGCCGTCAGCGCGATGCTCGCCGCAATCGCCCACCACAGGCTTTTCTGGAACGCCGCCATGAACACTTGGTGATGCTCGATGTTCACTGCTACGACCACGGTCGCCGGGCGCTGCCCGGCGACCGTGGTGGCGGCCGTCGCCGCGATGCCCCGGTAGGCCTGCCCATTCTTTTCCCACGTCATCAGCTTTGCACGCCCGGATGAGTCTTCGCGCGGCGGATTATCAAGCAGGTCGGCGGGAAACACCGAGTCGGGCGAAATGAACAGCATTTTGCGATCCGCGTCGAGGACGGCGACGGACAGTCCATGATGCCCCACCAGCGCGTCCGCAAGACGATGGGGGACAGTATTCATGTCCCCTGGAGCGCGCGCCTTTTCCAATGTGTGCCTCACCAGTTCCAGCTTGCCGTTGAGATCGCTCAAGTCGATTTCTTCGAAGTGCGCCTCGACCAGGGTGCCGATCAGGTAGCCGACCACGAGCAGCACCGCCGTCGACGCCGTCGAAAACAACAGCGTCAGGCGGAAGGTGATCGACTTGGATCGACTCATACGGTTTCCGGTACCTCGAGCACGTAGCCCATGCCCCTGACGGTGCGGATGAGTTTGGGCTCATATTCGTCGTCTATCTTCGCGCGCAGACGGCGCACGGCCACCTCGATCACGTTGGTGTCGCTGTCGAAATTCATGTCCCACACCTGGGAGGCGATCAGCGAGCGCGGCAGCACCTCGCCCTGGCGCCGCAGCAGCAGTTCGAGCAGCGCGAATTCCTTGGCGGTGAGGTCGATGCGCTTGCCGCCGCGCGTCACGCGCCGGCGCAGCAGATCGAGCTCGAGGTCGGCGATCTGCAGCAGTTCCGGTTCGCTCGCCTTGCCCCGGCGCAACAGCGCGCGCACCCGCGCCAGCAGTTCCGAGAACGCAAACGGTTTGACCAGATAATCGTCCGCGCCGAATTCGAGGCCTTTCACCCGGTCCTCGACCTGATCGCGCGCAGTCAGGAACAGCACCGGCAGCTGTTTGCCATTGTGCCGTATCTGCCGCAGCAGCTCCCAACCGTCGAGCTTCGGCAGCATCACGTCCAGCACCGCGAGATCGTAGTCGCCGGTCAGCGCCAGGTGCAGGCCGTCGACGCCGTCGCGTGCCAGGTCGGCTATGAAACCGGATTCCGACAAACCTTGCTTCAGATAGTCGCCGGTCTTTTGCTCGTCTTCGACGATCAGAATCTTCATCGTTGCTTCCGTGGGCAGTGGTTATACATGCCAATTGTGCGCGCGCCCGCCCCGTATTTCCGCAGATTACAAACTTGTAATGGCGCTGTCAGCAATTTGTAGGGTAGCTGAAAACAGAATGCTACCTATCCCAAATTTGCTTG
>Ga0334722_10000398_pt1 | contig 65327 bp, 52 predicted proteins | sample C3_bottom_MG_FD_207210 | JGI IMG/M metagenome (GOLD analysis project Ga0334722, IMG submission 207210) | Sediment microbial communities from Yellowstone Lake, YNP, Wyoming, USA - C3_bottom | ecosystem: Environmental > Aquatic > Freshwater > Lake > Sediment | place: USA: Wyoming | collected... | reverse complement strand
GGACCTGAGCTGGCGCTCGATGCCCTGGACATCGAAGGAGACGGAGATGCCTCCCCTGATATCGCCCTCCTTGTAGCCCTGATCGGCGTGACAGGAGAGGCAGCTATTCTCGGTCACGAGGACGCCCATGTAGCGGAACTCCCGGCCGCCTTCGGCCGGAAGCCATTCCCAGGTCTCGGTCTTGCCCTTCGCGAAGGCCTCGAGGGATCTCCGCTCGAAGGGGTCGGGAACGTTCGAAGGGTTCAGGGGCTTCAGGCTCGTGATGTGGAAGCGGAAATCTCCCGCCTTGTCGGCGAGGGCCGAGACCTCCCGCACGACGAGGGCGGGATTGCGGAGCGTCAGAGTCCGGCCGTCGGCCGCCGCCAGGTCGGGATGCTCGAGCCAGGGGTTGGAGTCGACTCCATCCTTCTTGACCACGTAGACGCCGCCATAGCTCGCGACCCAGCGACGCACGAGGATGAGCTCCAGATAGAGGGCGCGCCCCCGCTCGAGCACGGCATCGCGGATGAGGGCCGTGTCCCTGCCGGCCACGGCGACGAAGACTCCCGCGAGGCTCACGAGGAGGATGAAACTGATGGAGATGAAGAAGAGCTGAATGGCGCCGTGTTCGCCCCGGACCGTTCTGCCCACTTTTCGAAATACCATGCCTGGATTATTGCCGCGGGGCTCGACGGACGCAAGAGTCGCGGCGGAGCCCGCGGCAGCCGGGGGCGGATCGAATCAACTCAGGGCTGTTCCTCGTACCAGGGCACGGTCACCGGCTTGTCCCGCTCGGGGAGGGTGGCGCGGAAGTCGTTGATGTAGGCCTTGTAGCGGCCTCCGGCCTTGATGCTGAGGGCGACGAGGCCGGGGGGTTGGCCCACGCCGCCGCGGGTCATGTGGCCGTAGGCGACGGGCTGCTCGCTCGTGTAGCCGTAGTGGTAGTCGTCGGGGGCCTCGACGAGTCGGGCGTAGAAGACGTACTTCCCGGGCTTGGGAAGGCTGATGGTGATCGAGGGAGTGTGGGGATCGTAGGGAAAGCCGGTGGTCGCGCCGCTCTCGATCTCCTGGACGTAGACGGTGGCGGCGAAGTTGTTGTCGCCTCCGGCGAGGTCGAACTTGACGGTGACCTTGGCGGGGCCGGGCCCGAGGAAGCAGGAACCCAGGAGGGCGGCCGCGACGAGGAGAGCCGCGGCCAGTCCGATCCGGGCGACGCGGGTTGGTTTCTTCATGCCCTTCCTCCCTCCCTGCTCCTGTCCTCGATGAGCTTGCCCACGAAGCGGAGTTCGGATTCGAGTCGCTCGATCTTGTCCGCCCGCGCGGCCTCCTCGCCCCGAAGCAGGGTCACCTCGCGCTCGAGGGTCTCGATCCTCTCCAGGGCCTTGCCGCCCAGTCCGCCCTGGCGCTTCGACTGGATGTCGATGAAGCCCCCCAGGGCGGTGAGGACGACGATGCCCCCCACGATGATCAGTGTTATGCCCATCAATTCCTTCCTTTCGCGGCGCCGGCTCCGCCGCCTTCGAGGGCCCCTTCGAGGTAGACCACGAAGGGCTTCATGGCGCCGAATATGTCGAGACTGTGCCCGATGAGAAGGGGCGAGAGTACCATGCTGTCGTCGAGGTGGTGGGTCGCGAGGAACTGGGTGCGACGGAGGAGTCCGAGCTCGGGATGGTCGGCCGGATAGCCGCGCGGGACGGTCTTCAGGGAGGCGCCCTCGAGGCCGCCGAAGGCCGCCACGAAGGCCGCTTCCGCGAGGATCTTCCGGAGGGGAGCCCCTCCCTCTGCGATGGAGGAGCGGAGGGCTGCGAGCTCGGCCGGGGTCGGGCTGTGGAGGCCGCCGGCCAGCATCGAAAGGCCGTCGGGCTCGAGGTGGAAATAATAGGACCGAGGACCCGACTTGCGGCCCCGGGCTCCGACGAGGGCGCTCATCGCGGTCTTGTAGGGGGTCTTGTCCTTCGAGAAGCGGACGTCGCGGTTGAGGCGGAAGGCGCAATCCTTGACCGAGACCGGGCCGAGGTCGTCGACCGCCCCGAAGGCGTCGATCAGTTCGCCGAGGAGGGTCTCGAAGGCGGCGCGGGCCTCGTCGTAGCGGGTCCGCTGGGCCTCGAACCAGTCCCGGTCGTTGTGGCTGCGGAGTTCCCTGAGGTAGTCGAGAATGAGTCTCCGCCCGGGCGCCTCGCCCCCTCCGACCGCCCCCGGAAGGACCCTGCCCCGCGATCCGCGCTCCTTGCCGATCATCCTGCCCCCTGGAAGAAAGAATACCATTCTTTGCCCCTCCGGCGGAGTATCGTTTTCGATAGTCCATGGCCCCCTCCCGGGCCGCTCTCAGTTCGGATACTATCAGCCTCGATAGGGATGCACGAAGAGGCACCCCTTGCCTCCCCTGCCTGCTTTGCTGGGCATGAAGTTACAAGTTTCCCGACTTTGGCGGGTTTTGGCACGGTTAGTGCTTTTATTTATAGAACTACTGGAGGTACACCGTGCGCAAAGTTGCCGGACTTGTCCTTGCCCTCTCCCTTTCGACCCTCGGAGGCTTCGCCCAGAGCTTCCCCACGAGCTCGGAGCCGAGCCATCCCCAGATCGCCTTCCGTCTCCTCAGCACCTGGGTCGACAACCACGACCGCTCGTCGGGAGGGGGACAGCTCTTCGCCTCCACCTTCCTCATGACCGCCGGCGGTCTCGGCCTCGCGACGGCGGGCCTGACTTGGTTCGCGGGCGACGAGATCTCGACGCGGGCCTCGGGATATCCCCTGGCCTCCGACGTGAAGCAGGGTATCGTCCTGGGCGCCGGCATCGGAGGCGCGGCCCTGGTCGCCACCGGGGTGGCCATCCGCTCGATGCCGGTGCAGAACCAGCGCCAGGTCTATGCCGACATCTTCGGAGAGCGCGATCCCGAGGTGCAGGAGGCCATGGCCGTGGCCGCCCTCAGGGACCAGGCGGCGAAGGGGAAGGAGAGGCGCATAACCTCCTTCATCTCGAGCCTCGTCGTCCCCCTCATCACGGGCGGCATCAAGGTGGGCATCAATCTCTCCCTGGGCGATCCCTGGTCCAAGGACCTGGGCCAGTCCTTCGGCTACTCGAGCTGGTCGATGGTCAGCGGCCTCAGCGCCCTGGTCTCGAAGAGCAAGGAGGAGCTCCTCTACGATCGCTATCTCTCGACCCGCGACGCCCTCTACGGACAGCCGATCTCGAAGCCCTGACGGAGGATCCATGGGCGGCTCGCTGTATCGCTTCTTCCTCTCGATCGGGATCGGCCTCGGGCTCGTCGCGGGCCAGGTCGATCCCCTCGTCGCGGCCCGGGTGCTCAGGCAGACCCCGGCGGCGGCGGGGGCGCCGACCCTAATCGTGGTCGAGGTGCGCGTGGCCGATGCCTTCTCGGCGGGCTCGCGGGACCTCGTGGTCACGGGCTCGACGGTGGCCCTGCGCGTGGAAGCCCGCCTTCTTCCGCGGGAGGGCGCGGGCCGCGAAGGCCGGGCCACGCGCAGCCTTTCCTGGGACCCTCGGACCGCGCGCTATCGGGTGAGGCTCGACGATGAGGGCCGCGAGGTCCTCCTCGCCGACGCCGAGGCCGCGATCACCCTGGCCTCGAGTTTCCCCTCCCTCCCCCTCGGCCCGGCCGAGGCCCTCGAGGCGGGAGGTCGCGTGATCGTGGGCGCCCGCATCGGGCTCATCGACTCGGCCGGGGCCTTCCACGACGCGCCCGTCCTCTGGAACTATGTGAAACCCGAGGCCGCCTTCTCCTTCGCCTCGAGCTCCGAGGTGCCCTACTGATGAAAACGCGAAGTCGCTTCATCCTCCTCTTCGTCGCCCTCGGCCTCCTCGTGATGGCGACGGGCCTGGGCGCGATCTTCCGCGCGGTGGCCCTCGACAGCGCCCGCCGCCTTCCCCTCGGGGCCGAGCGCCTCCTTGCAGTGGCGGCGGAGAAGAGCCTCGACGAGACCATCGAGCCGGGCGCGCGCCTCGAGGCCGCGGCCTCCGCGCTCAGGGAGGCCCGCAGCCTCCTCGCGCAGAACCGGGTCATGGCCGTCGACCCCGTCATCGCCCTGGCCCTCCAGGTGGCGGCCATCCTGGCCGCCCTCCTCGGCACCGCCGCCCTCGTGTTCTTCCTCTTCGCGAGATTCTTCACCCGGGGCCTCGAGGAACTGCGACTCGGAGTCGAGAGAGCCGGGAGGGACCGCGGCTTCCGCTTCCCTCCCTCGAAGGATGCCGAACTCGCGCACGTCCGCGAGGCCCTGAACGCCCTCCTCGACCTCACGGCCGAGCAGGAGAAGCGGCTCCAGGCCGCCTCCCGCCTTGAGGGCTGGAGGGAGGTGGCCTCCTTCCTCGCCCACCAGGTGAAGAATCCCCTCGCGGCCCTCGGTCTGGCGGCGGACAACGGCCTTTTGGCCCTCGAGGCGCGGAGGGGCACCGAGGGCCTGAGTTCCTCCCCGAAGAGTCTCGCCCGGGAGAGTCTCGCCATCGTGAAGGCCGAGACCGGGCGCCTCGCCGCCCTCGTGAACCGCTTCCGCGACCTCGCCCCCGCGGGGCTCGAGGCCTATCGGGGCGGCGAGGCGCTTCCGCTCCGCTCCGTCGTCGAGACCTGCGCGGCCAGGGCCCGGGAGCGAGGAGCGAGAGTGGACATCGAGGGCCCCGAGCTCACCGCCGCGGCGGACAGGGCCCTCCTCGAGCAGGCCCTCTGGAACCTCTTCGCGAATTCCGTCGAGGCGGCCGGGGACGAGGATCCCTCCATCCGTGTCGAGATCGACGAGGTCGCCGCCGAGGGGAGGGAGGGAAGGATGGGAAGGATCAGGTTGAGCGATTCCAACAATTTCATCGATCCAGCCATCGTGGAGGGACTCGGCCGCGACCGCGTCACCACGAAGCGGGGAGGCACGGGCCTCGGGCTCGTCCTCGTGCGGCGGATCCTGGCCCTCCTCGGCGGCGACGCTGACTTCGGCCTCTCGCCGACCGGAGGGCTCCTCGTCACCCTGAGAGTTCCCCTCGCCGGGCCGCGCCCATGAGGATCCTGATCGTCGACGACGAGGAGAACATCCGCCGCGGCCTCGAGACCTTCCTCGGACTCTCTGGCCACGAGGTCCTCGCCCTCCCGACCCTCGGGGAGGCGCGGGCCGCCCTCCTTTCGGAGGGTTCCTCCTTCGGGGCCGCCCTGGTCGACGTCTTCGTGGGGCGGGACTACGGCGTCGAGCTTCTCGACACCGCGGCCGAGGCCGGGCTTCGCCTCCCCATCGTGATGATGTCCGGCCAGGGCCGGGTGAGGGACGCCGTGGCCGCCCTCTCGCGCGGCGCCCGGGACTTCCTAGAAAAGCCCCTCGACACCGCCCGTCTCCTCTCCATCATCCAGGGCATCGAGAGGGAGGCCGCCGCCGGACGCAGGATCGAGGCCCTGGAGGAGGCCTGGCTCGCCGACCACGTCCACGCTCCTCCCGGCTCCGCCCTCCGGGCGGCCCTCGAGACGGCGCGCCGCGCCGCGGCCTCGCCCCTCTCCGTCCTCGTGACCGGCCCCACCGGGACCGGAAAGGAACTCGTGGCGCGCTGGATACACCTCGCCTCGCCCCGGGCCCGCGGCCCCTTCGTCGCCGTCAATTGCGCGGCCGTGCCCGCCGAACTCGCGGACAGTGCCTTCTTTGGCTCCCTCCGCGGCGCCTACACCGGCGCCGAGACGGACCGCAAGGGCTGGTTCCAGGGCGCGAAGGGAGGGACCCTCTTCCTCGACGAGATAGGCGAACTCGGACTGCCCATCCAGGCCAAGCTCCTCAGGGCCGTGGAGAGCGGCGAGATCCAGATGGTGGGCGCGAGCTCTCCCTCGGGTTCCGATGTCCGCCTCGTCGCCGCGACCAACCGCGACCTCGGGGCGGAGATCCGCGCGGGCCGCTTCCGCGAGGATCTCTACTGGCGCCTCGCCCAGACCACCATCGCCCTCTCCGGCCTGGCCGAGAGGCGGTCCGAGATCCGCGGCCTCGCCGAATTCTTCGTGGGCGCCTTCAGGGCCGGCAGGGGCGGCGAGGCCCCTCGCCTCGACGATGAGGCCCTGGCCTGGCTCGAGGCCCGGGACTGGCCCGGCAACGTGCGCGAACTCCGTGCCCTCATCGAAAGGGCCCTGTGGCTGGCACCGCCAGGGTTTCTCATAGGTCCCTCCTTTCTCGAGACCCTGGGCCCGGGAGGGGCCTCCAAGGGAGGCGCCGGCCCGATCAGGTCAGCTGGACCTGATCGGTCCTCCCCGGCATCCCCAAACTCGGCAGCTTCGCAGGTCGCCCAGGGCGCAGGGGCCGGACTCAGTCTCTCCGATGCCAAGCTCGCCTTCGAACGCGACTACGTGAAGGCGGCCCTCGAGGCTGCGGGTGGCTCGGTCGCCGAGGCGGCGAAGAGCCTCGGGCTCCTGCCGAACAACCTGTCGAGGAAGATCAGGGAGCTGGGGCTGAGGTGAGGTCCGGACCCGGCAGGAAGCGAGGGTCGAGGTCCCGAAGGAAGGCCACTTGAAAGAGCAAGGCCGAGGGTCAAGGCGAGGACTAATGGGGTTTCAAGCGGTTTCCAATCCCATCGAAGCGTGCCAGCATGAAAACCCGATCGCAGTCCAAGGAGGAAAGCGCATGAATACCAAGAAACTTCCGCCCGAAGAGATCAAGACCCGCTACGCCAGAGTCTTCGCCTACATGAGGATCTTCCTCCCCATCCTCATCGCCGGCATCCTCGTCCCCAACGCGGTCCAGTGGTGGGTGAACAACGCCCCGGCCGATCCGCCCGGGATACTTTACTGGATCCTCATGAGCCTCAGCGCCGTCGCCGTCCTCGGATCGGCCCTCATCCTCCTCGTCGTCTTCCGCTGCCCCGAATGCGGGGCCACGCTGCACCCGGCCTACAATCCGGAACGCTGCAAGACCTGCGGGGCCCGGCTCCGCGACTGACGATAGTCCTTGAAGGACTCGTTAATTCGAATCACGATTCCCCACCGCTGGATCGATGCCGCCTCGGCCTGCTCGATCAGGCACCCTTCGGTGAATCCAACCTCGCGCGCAGTTCTTTCACCTCGGCCCGCAGGCCGGCCAAGAGGGCCACAAGCTCCTCGTGGCGCGCGCCTTCCGTACCGACATCCTTGGCCACGAAGAAGACTTCGCCGTCCTGATCGAGCTCGGCCCTCTCGACCTCCGCGAGGGACTCGATGCCCTGGCGGTGGGCGGCTTCCTCGAGCTCGGAGCGAGTGATGAGTTCCTTTTTCAAGGCGCCCTCGTCGACCAGGCCCTTTTCGACGAGGAAGTCCGGGCGTCCCTCGATGAGGGCTCCGAGGCGAGGGTGGCGATAGAGGAAGCGCACGAGGAGGAAATTGGCCCCGAGGAGGCTGAGGGCGCCGATGATCCCGCCCGACACCGAGTCGTCGCTCCCGATGATGGCGTTCTGCACGGTGTTCGAGAGGAGGAGGAGAAGGACGAAGTCGAGGCTGTTGAGCTGGGCCAGTTCCCTCTTCCCCGCCAGGCGCAGGGCCGCCACCACGAAGGCGTAGACGATAAGGGGTCTGATGATCTTTTCGAGGACCGAGAGGGCGGGGACAGCCATGGCGCCCCAATCGATACCGATCAGATGACCGAAAATTCCCTGCATGTATGTCGCCTCCCCCGATGCCAGGTCGGAACGCAGGGCTCACGTTAGTCTGGCCCCTTCGGAAGGTCAACAAGCGCCGGTGCGAGCGTCGTCATGGGAGCGATGAAATGAGAGGAGTTGCGACCCGGCGGAGGATTTTCGGGACTTGTTCGGGCGGGTCCTGGCGCGGGGCATTGCGGTAGGGCCCTGCGCCGCTCGGCCCGCGTGCGCGCCTCGATGTCGCAGGACCCTACCTCCCTACCCCGCGCCACCCGCCGCCCGACGATGTCCCACTAAGCGCTTCGCCTGGTCGATTGTCGTCCCGCCGGATCGCCCTGCGTCCATGGTCAATATGTTGACCTTTGATCGGGCCGTGGTCTGTAGACTCCTAAGGCTTTTCCAAATTGGCGACATCGGCGATACTGCTGGGCCAGTTGTTTCCATCTCAGCGCGGGGCCTTAGCCATAGGAGGGTCCTTGACCATCGATCAACATCGCATGAGGAAAGCGCCGTGATCAGCGGCCTCAGCTTCATCGCCATCGACGAGGGGCGGCAGAGACTCTCCCTCTTCGACAGCGACCGGCCCGGGCCCCTCTGGAGCCTCGACCTCGCGGCCCTCCCCCTGGCCCGGGACCTCCAGCGCCTCGACGATGATCGGGTCCTCGTGGGCTACGACCGGGGCTTCTTCATCCTCGAGATCGCGAAGGGCACCGTCCTCTCCGTCGTGGATCGCTGGCGGAGGGTGACGGGAGCGCGGAGGGGGAAGGACGGGACCGTCCTCGTGACCGGCCTCGGCCTCGAGGGCGAGGGCGGAGTCCAGGTACTCAGGGTCGACTTCAAGGGAGGCCTCCTCGGCGCCGCTCGACGCGAAGGCGACTACGTCAGGCTGATGAGGCCGACCGCGCGCGGCACCTATCTCCTGGCCTCCGACGATCACATTCTGGAAACGGACGAGAACCTGGTCGCCCTGCGTCGCCTCGAGGCCCCCGGCTTCCGCCATGCCTGGCTGGCCCTCGAGAGGCCCGGGGGCTCCATTCTCGTGTCGGGGGGCTACGGGGCCTTCATGGCCCGCTTCGACGCCGAGGGCCGCCTCCTGTCCACCTTCGGTCGGAAGGGCGAGGTGCCCGAGGCTGTGTCGCCCAACTTCTACGCGACAGTGCAGGCGCTCGAGGGGGAGAGGATCCTGGTGGCGAACTGGCAAGGTCACGGGCCGGGGAAGGGGGCGAAGGGAAGACAGCTTCTCGAGTTCGACGCGGAGGGTCGCTACGTCGATTCCTGGTCGGACAAGGAGAATATCTCCTCCCTCCAGGGCCTTCTCGTCCTATAATCGGCGCATGGGCACTCCCAACCTGGGTCTCGGCGCCGGCCTCGGCCGCCTTCGGGACCGCCTTGCCTCCTTCGTCTCGGGTCTCTTCTCCCCGCGGGGCGCGGCCTCGGTGCGCCGCTCCTGGATACTCTCCTATGCGGTGATTCTCGCCCTTCCCCTTTTCGTCAGCATGTTCGTGGCCTTCGCGACGCACCGGGTCCTGCAGGACCAGATCCGCGACTCGAGCTCCCTCGTGGTGGAGCTCCTCGGCAAGGAGCTCGAGGGGAGGTTGGCCTATGTGAGCCGTCTGGCCAGCGATGTCGCCTCCCACCCCCTGACCCGCCTCGTGCTCGAGGGACCCTCCGGAAACGAGGGCTCCTTCCGCTCCGATCTCGCGAGCCTGGCCGATGTCCTGGCAGCGCGGGCGAGCTACGACCGCTACGACGACTTCCTCTTCCTATCGCTTTCGAAGGCGGGGGGGGTCCTTCTGCCCCGGGCCTACTACTCCCTCGAGGACTTCCATCGTTTCCACTTCGAGGGGACGACGACCTCCCTCGCGACCCTCGCCGCCCTGCTCCGCGGCCGCCGTGACGGGAGCTCCCTGCCCCTCGAATTCGTCGACGGCCGCGGCCGGAAGGCCCAGGTCCTGGCCTATCTCAGGTCCCTGCCAGCCCAGTCCTCGGAGCCCGAGGGGACCCTGGGCATCCTCCTCGATTCGGAGGCTTTGGTGGAGGGACTGCACTCCTCGGTCCGTGCCACGGGCTGGGAAATCCGCATCCTGGACCGGGAGGGAGGCCTTCTCCTGTCGAGCCTGGCCGTAGACAAGATCGGCTCCGCGATGGCCCTCGGAGGACAGGGAGCGAGGTTGAGGCTGGATGCGGGAGGGGGCAGCGGATCGACGGCCTACGTGTCCACATGGAAGGCCCTCCCCTCCTTCGGCTGGACCATCCAGCTTCTCACTCCCGAGCTCCAGGTCTGGGTGAGGCTCTGGTGGGTACAGGCCGGCACCCTGGCAGGCCTCGTGCTCAGCCTCGGACTCGGCATCGGCCTGACCGCCTTCTGGCTCCGCAGGAACTACCAGCCGGTGCGCCACATCCTCGGCGAGCTATCGAAACGGACGGGAGCCCTCCCCCCCGCGTCGGGGAACGAGTTCCTCAACATAGAATCGGCCCTGATCGAGGCCTTCGAGGAGCGCTATAAGGCGATGGAGCGCTTCGACCGGCACAAGAGCCTCCTCCAGGAAAATCTCGCGGCGAGGATTCTCGAGGGTGCCGAGGAGGGCCGGGACTGGGAGCCCTCTCTCGCGGCCCTCGACATGGACTGGAGGGACTCGACCTTCCTCGTAGTCCTGGCCGAAGGAGACGAGGACAGCGAGGAGGCCCCCGAACAGAGGCGCGGCCGCCATCGCGAGGCCCTGGCCCGCTTGGTCGGCGCTCGCGGCACCGTCTGGCCCGCAGCCTTCCCCGGCGAATCCCTCTACGTCATCGCGCTCTCCCCGGCGGAGAATGCGTCCGTCCTCGCCTCCGAGCTTCGCGAGGCCACCCTCCCCTTCCTTCCCCTCCTCTCCGAGGCGGCCGATGCCGGCGCCTCCCTTCCCCTCGCCCTGTCCCAGGCGAGGGCTGTCCGCGACCATCGCTATTCCGCGGCCGGAGCTTCCATCCTCGCCTTCGCCGACATACCGCGCGAGCAGACGGGACAGGCCTATCCCCTCTCGCCGGCCCTCGAGGAACGTCTCCTCAACGCCCTCCGCGCGGGAGACGAGGCGGCCGCTCTCGGGATCCTCGACGAGCTCCGCTCCCTCGAGGGTCGAGGCGAGTCAGGCCTCGCCCCCCAGGAGGCGCGCTGCCTGATCTGGGATCTCGGCGCCTCCTTCCTCAAGGCCCTGCCCCCGGGCATCCTCGGTCCCGAGGCCCGGAGGGAGCTCCTCGGTTCCCTCGAGTCGATTGGGGGCAGGAAGACCGTGGAGGATTCCCTCGAGGGTCTCGGCCATCTCGTGCGGGAGCTCTGCGCCCGGGTCCGCGGCCTTCAGGAGAGGCACCAGGACCGGCAGCGGACCGAGTCGGCACGCAGGCTAGCCGAGAAGGTACAGGCCTACCTCGACGCGCGTTTCCGCGATCCCCTTCTCACGCTCACGGGGATTGCCGAGGAGCTGGGCTACTCGGCCGCCTACCTCTCGCGCTTCTTCAAGGAGTCGCGGGAGGAGGGGCTGATGGAAACTCTGGCGCGACTCCGTGTCGAGCACGCCAAATCCCTGCTCAGGAGTTCGGAGGCCCCCCTGGCCTCGGTGGCCCAGGACTGCGGCTTCACCGACGTCAACACCTTCATCCGCACCTTCAAGAAATTCCTCGGGATCACGCCCGGCAAGTACCGCGAGACCCTCGAGTAGGGCCCAGGTCGGTTTTCGTCGATGCCATCGCGGTTTTCGGCGATGGCAGGACCGAAAGCGGCGATGGCAGTCGCCAATCCGACGATGGACGGTTCGGCGAAGCGGGGGGGATCATGGCGATGCAGCCCGACCGGTCCGCCGGCCGAGGCCCATCCAACCCAAGGAGGACGGCGACCATGAAAATCGCTTCCCTGCTTTCTTGCTCCGTCCTGGCCCTCGCGCTGGCCATTCCGGCGGCGGCCCAGGTCTATCCCCTCAAGGGCGCTCCCACCCTCTCATACTGGATGACGGCGGGACCCCAGTGGCAGAACCGCTACAAGAGCCTCGCCGAGACCGCGTTCGGCAAGGGCCTCATGAAGGCGACGGGAGCCACCCTCGCCTTCACGGTGGCTCCGGCCAATCAGGCAGACCAGAGCTTCAGCCTGATGCTCGCCTCGGGCGAGCTGACCGACATGATCGAGTACAGCTGGCTCACGGCTCCCGGGGGTCCCGACAAGTACATCCGCGACGGCTACATCGTCAAGCTCAATGACGCCATGAAGAAGTGGGCCCCCAATCTCACGGCCTATCTCAAGGCCCATCCGGACGTAGACAAGATGGTCAAGACGGACGAGGGCAGCTACTACGGCTTCCCCTTCCTCCGCGGTGGCGACTATCTCCAGGTCTTCCAGGGCCCCATCGTCCGCAAGGACTGGCTCGACGAGCTCGGCCTCAAGGTGCCCGAGACCATCGAGGACTGGACAGCCGTGCTCCGCGCCTTCCGCGACAAGAAGGGCGCCAAGGCCCCCTTCGCGATGTCGCCCTACACGAACTGGGGTCCTACCTTCGGCTACTACGCCAGCCCCGCCTTCGTCGGCGCCTTCGGAGCCCTCAAGGACTGGTACGTCGAGGGCGGCAAGGTCAAGTACGGACCCTACGAGCCCCAGTACAAGGCCTTCCTCCAGCTCTTCTCCGACTGGTACAAGGAGGGCCTCCTCGACTCCAACATCGCCCTCTCCGACCAGAAGGCCCGCGACGCCCTCTTCGCCACCGGTATGGCCGGCGCCACCGTCGCCAACACCGCAGGCGGCATCGGCTACCTCAACACGATGATGAAGACCAAGGATCCCAAGGCCCTCTTCGTCGCTGCCCCCTATCCCGTCCTGAAGCGCGGCGACAAGCCCAAGTTCGGCCAGCTCGACCTGCCCTACGGCGGCCAGCGCACCGTCGCGATCTCCGCCAAGACCAAGAATCTCGAGGCGGCCGTCCGCTTCCTCGACTGGGGTTATTCGACCGAGGGCAGCCTCTACTACAACTTCGGCACCCCAGGCGAGAGCTACAACATGGTCAATGGCTATCCGACCTACACCGACGACATCCTCAAGAACCCCAACAAGCTCAGCGTCGCCGAGGCCATCGCCGACTACGCCCGCGCGAGCTACAACGGGCCCTTCGTGCAGGATGTGCGCTACATGGAGCAGGTCGCGAACACCGCCGAGCAGCGCCAGTCGATCACCATCTGGTCTACGACCGACATGGCCAAGTACAAGTTGCCCAACATCACCCCGGACGAGAAGGACATCAGCGCGATGGCCAAAATCATGTCCGAGGTGAGCACCTTCGTGAGCGAGTCCTTCACGAAGACCGTCCTCGGGACGATGAAGGTCGAGCACTTCGACAAGTACATCGAGACCCTGAAGAAGCTCGACATCGAGAAGGCCATCGCCATCCAGCAGCGGGCCTACGACGCTTATACCAAGCGCTGATCCATGAATCCGGAAGGGAACCCTCCCGGGTTCCCTTCCGGATTCCCCCCAAGCCCAGGAAGCAACCGTGAAGAAGCCCCGCGCCGCCCTCGTGCCCTGGAAGAAGGACCTCAAGGCGAACCGCACCCTCTACCTCCTCATGCTCCCCGTCATCCTCTGGTACGCGGTCTTCCACTACGTGCCGATGGCGGGGGCAATCATGGCCTTCGAGGACTACTCGCCCATGCGGGGCTTCCTCGGCAGCCCCTTCGTCGGTCTCCAGCACTTCCTCGATTTCTTCGACAGCTACTACTTTTTCAGAATCGTCGGCAACACGCTGATCATCAGCTTCCTCTCCCTCGCCGTGGAATTCACCCTGCCCATCGCCTTCGCCCTCGCGGTGAACGAGCTCAGGAAGGGCCGCTTCTCCGGCCTCGCCAAGTCGATCTCCGTCTTCCCCCACTTCATCTCCCTCGTGGTGATCTGCGGCATCGTCATCGACTTCACGGGCCCGGGCGGCGTCATCAACCAGTGGTTCGTCTCCCTCGGCTACAACGGAACTGCCATGCTCCAGCATCCGGAACTCTTCCGCCCCATCTACATCCTCTCGGGCGTCTGGCAGAACATGGGCTGGGACTCCATCATCTACATCGCGGCCCTCATGGCCATCGACCCCACGCTCTACGAGGCCGCTTCCATCGACGGGGCAGGGCGGTGGGTCCGCCTCTTCAAGATCACCCTTCCCTGCATCCTCCCCACCATCTCGGTGATGTTCATCCTCCGCGTGGGGAACATCATGAACGTCGGCTTCGAGAAGATCATCCTCCTGTACAATCCCATCAATTACGAAACCTCCGACGTGATCTCCTCCTTCGTCTACCGCAAGGGCCTCATCGACTTCCAGTGGGGCTACTCGGCCGCGGTCGGACTCTTCAACTCCGTCATCAATCTCGGACTCCTCCTCTTCGCCAACCGCCTCAGCAAGAAGGTGTCCCAGTCGGGACTCTTCTGACAGGAACCAGAGATGAAACAAAGCGCCAGCGAAAGGTTCGGGACCCTTCTCATAGCGGCCTTCCTGACCCTCTTCCTCCTCGCGACCCTTTATCCCCTCCTCCACGTGCTCTTCGCGAGCCTGAGCAGGCCCTCCCTCCTCATGGGCCACCGAGGTCCCATCCTGGCGCCCCTGGGCTTCAGCACGCAGGGCTACGAGATGCTCTTCAGGAACCCCTTCATCCTGAGCGGTCTCGTGAACTCCCTCGTCCTCATCGTGGGGGGCACCTCCTTCAGCATCTTCATGACGGCGCTCGCGGCCTATGTGCTCTCCAAGCGCTACGCGAGGCTCACGAAATTCTTCTCCGTGGTCGTCGTGGTGTCGATGCTCTTCTCGGGCGGTCTCATCCCCTTCTACCTCACGGTGAAAGGCGTGGGCCTCTACAACAGCCTGCTGTCGCTGATCATCCCCTTCGCGATGGTCACCGTGAACCTCATAATACTGAGGACTGCCTTCGAGGGCATACCGGCGAGCCTCGACGAGTCGGCGCGCATCGACGGGGCCGGGCACTTCACCATCCTCTTCCGGATCTCCCTTCCCCTCGTGATGCCGACCATCGCGGTTCTGACCCTCTACTACGCCATGGACAAGTGGAACGGCTGGTTCTACGCCTCGATCTTCCTGAAGGACCGCGAGCTCCATCCCCTCCAACTCATCCTCCGCTCCCTCCTCATCGACGGGGACAACGGGACCATGGCCGCCGGGAGCGACAACGCCGACATGATGATGCTGGGCCAGTCGATCCGCTACGCGGCCATCGTGATAGGCACCCTCCCCGTCCTCGCGCTCTATCCCTTCCTCCAGCGCTACTTCGTCCAGGGCTCCCTGGCCGGCGCGGTGAAGGAGTGAGCATGGACAAGGTGAAGGGGACGTCGCCGGCCACGGCAGGAGCGGCCGTAACGGGCGAGGCCTGGGCCAGTGGGGTCTGGGAGAAGATACTCCCGAAGCTCCTCGCGACTCGGACGAGGGTGGGCGACGGCCTCCCCTTCGTCTCGGTGAATGGTCGCTGGCGCGAGCGGGGCGGCGACAAACATCGGAGCTGGTGGACGAACGGCTTCTGGCCGGGCCTCTGCTGGCTGGCCTTCCGCGAGACCGCTGACGAGGCCTGGATGGATGCCGCCCGGGGCTGCGAGAGCAGGCTCGACGAGGCCCTGGAATGGTTCGAGGACCTTCACCACGATGTCGGCTTCGTCTGGACTCTGTCGAGCGTCGCCTCCTACAGGCTGACCGCGAACGAGGACTCGAGACGAAAGGCCCTCCACGCGGCCACCCTCCTGGCGGGGCGCTTCAACCAGGCGGGCCGCTTCATCAGGGCCTGGAACGGCCGCAAGCAGGCAGGCTGGGCCATTGTCGACAGCCTCATGAACCTTCCCCTCCTCCACTGGGCCAGCGAGACGACAGGCGACCCCCGGTTCGCCCAGGTCGCCCTGGCCCACGCAGACACGGCCCTCGAGCGCATCCTCAGGCCCGACGGCTCGGTCAACCACATCGTGCGCTTCGACCCGGACAGCGGCGCCTACATCGACAGTCTCGCCGGGCAGGGCTACGCGGCGGGCTCCTCCTGGTCGCGGGGCCAGGCCTGGGCCCTCTACGGCTTCGCTCTCTCGCACAGGCATTCGGGCTTGGCCCCTCACCTCGAGGCGGCTCGGCGGGTAGCGGACTATTTCATCTCACAATTGGGTGAAAGCGGACTCCCCCGGGTGGATTTTCGCGCCCCTCCCCTTCCGATGGACCTGGACAGCTCCGCCGGTGCCATCGCGGCCTCGGGACTCCTCGAGATCGCCAGCCTGGTCCCCGTCGCCGAGGCCCCGGCCTATCGCAGCGCGGCCGCCCGGCTCCTGGCCGCCCTGGACTTCGGCTGCGGCTCCTGGGCCCTCCCCGACGAGGAGGGCCTCCTCCTCCACGGCGCCCACGCCTGGCACCACGACGACAAGATCCACCCCAACGACACTCCGATCATCTACGGCGACTACTTCTTCACCGAGGCCGTCCTCAGGCTGAAAAGCCCGAGCGGCTCCCTCTGGTGAGGCGACTCTCATGATTGTGAAGGAGTTTTGGGATGATTGACGCTCTCCTCGGGCGGATGAGCCTCGAGCAGAAGATCGGGCAGTGCCTCGTTTTCGGAATGTCGGGCACGACTATCACCAACGATGTCAGGGAGGCGATCACGAGATACCAGGTCTCGGGCCTGCGCCTCTCGCCCTTCGTGAAGATGTTCCGTTACTTCTCCGACGAGGAGGCGAGGAGGACAAGCGTCGACGATCCTGACTATCGGCCCTCGATGCGGAAGATCGCCAAACCGGGCCTCCCTCCCCACCTCTCGCCCGCCGAGTATTGCGCCCTCCTGAACGAGCTCAAGGGCCTCGCCGCCGCACGCAGCCCCGCCCTCCCCCTCCACCTCGTCATCGACCAGGAGGGCGACGTCAGCAAGGACCTCGCGCGCGGGGGCGTGCCGCAGTTCCCCTCCCAGATGGGGCTCGCGGCCTCGAGGGAGCCGGAGCGGATGGTCTACGAAGCCGCCCTGGCCACCGCGAGGATTCTCAAGGCCTCGGGCATCGATATGATCCATTCCCCCGTCGTCGACATAAACCTCAATCCCAGGAACCCCGAGATCGGCGTGCGGGCCTTCGGGGACGATCCCGAGCTCGTCGCGAGGCTGGCTCTCGCGGCCCTCAGAGGCTACAAGGAAGGCGGGGTCATCGCCGCCGCCAAACACTTCCCGGGGCGTGGCGACTCGGCGACGGACGCCCACCACGACACGCCCGTCCTGGATGTGGACCTGGAACGACTCCGTGAGGTCGAACTCCTTCCCTACCGCCGCCTGATTGAAGCCGGCCTCGATTCCATCATGGTGGGCCATTGCTTCTATCCTGCCGTCGATGACAAGCTCTCCACGGTTTCAAGGAAACTCATTACGGGCCTCCTCCGCGACGAGCTCGGCTTCGAGGGCCTCATCACCACCGACAGCATGACCATGGGCGCCCTCGTCAAGCTCTATGGGGTCGGCGAGTCCTGCGCCCGAGCCCTCGAAGCCGGCGCAGATCTCGTCCTCATGAAGGCCGAGAACGAGTGGAGGGGCGAGACCTTCCACACGATCAAGACCTGGGTCCTCGAGGGCAGGATCGACGTGGCCGAACTCGACGCCAAGGTCAGGCGCATCCTCGCGAAGAAGCTCGAATTCGGCCTCTTCACAAACATGGGAAAGGTGGATCCGGAGGGCGCCGACCGGCCCTACGGCGACAAGGCCGTCCTCGAACTCTCGCGGAAGGCGGCCCGCGAAGCCGTGATGGTCGTGAAGGACGAGCAACATCTCCTCCCCCTCGACCGTGCGAAGAGAATTCTCCTCATCAACCAGCAGAACTCGATCAAGACCCCCAACGACAGCCACGACCACCCTGGCCTCTTCTCCGAGTACCTCGAGTCGAGGCTCCCCGGCCTCCTCACCTACGAGGTGGACTTCGCCTCGAACGCCACGGACGAGACCGAGGTGCCGCGTTTCGTGGAGGAGCACCATTTCGACCTCATCATCTGCACCAATTGGTACGACAGGTCCTCGCCCCCCCTCCGTTTCCCCAAGCTCCTCGCCGACCGCGGCTATCCTGTCATCCTCCTCACGAATACGCCCTACCTCATCAGGGAGACGGGAGGTCTCCTCCCCGGGGCGAAGACCTCCGTCCTCGACCTCAATCTGACCCCCGAGGGCCTCCGGACCCTGGCGGAGGTCCTTCTCGGCGACCTCGAGCCCGAGGGGGTCTGGCCCCTCGAGAACCTGACGAAGAACCCAATTGAAAACATCTGACCGGGAATTTACCCGCGAGGACTCGGGGAGGGACTTCTTCATAGGCCTCGACTCGGACGGCTGCGTCTTCGATTCGATGGAGATCAAACATCGGGAATGCTTCTGCCCCGCCTTCATAGACCGCTTCGACCTCCAAGGCGTGGCGCGTTACGCGCGCGAGGCCTGGGACTTCGTCAACCTCCACTCCCAAAGCCGCGGCTGCAACCGCTTCATCGCCCTCATACTCACCCTGGACCTCCTCCGCGTAAGGAGGGAGGTCAGGGAGAGGGGGGCGGCCATACCAGGGGTCGAAACCCTGCGAGACTGGGTAGGGCGCGAGTCCGCCCTCGGTCAACCCGCGCTGGAGGCCGAGATCGTGCGCCGCGGAGAGGCGGTGGAGGATACGGCCGAGCTCCGAAGGGCCCTTCTCTGGTCCATCGACGTGAACGCCGCGGTGGAGAAGATCGTGCGGAACATCTCACCCTTCCCTCTTGTCAGGGAGGTCCTCGCGGCGGCGGGGGAGAGAGCAGAGCTCCGGGTCGTCTCGCAGACGCCGCGGACCGTCATCGAACGCGAGTGGAGGGAGGGTGGCATCCTTCCTCTCGTCGAGGGCATCCTCGGCCAGGAGGAGGGGAGCAAGAAGCGCCAGCTCGAGACCGCAGCACTTCACAATTACGATAAAAGACGCGTCCTGATGGTAGGCGACACCCTGGGCGACCTCGAGGCCGCGCGGGCGAACCACGTCCTCTTTTTCCCCATCCTGCCCGGCCAGGAGAGGGAGAGTTGGTTGTTGTTCCACGTCGAGGCCCTTGAGCGCTTCTTCGAGGGCCGCTATGCGGGAAAGTACGAAGAGAGCCTCGTCGAAGCCTTCGAGGCCGGCCTGCCAGACAGCCCTCCCTGGCTTATTTGATCCGGATATCGACGCGGGCGAAGATGAGGACGGGCAGGAAGGCGACGAGGCTCCCGCCGACGATGATGCCGGCCATGCCGAGGGAGGGCTCGAGGAGGGCGCAGGCGTTCATGCCGAGGACGGCGCCGAGGCCCTGGATCATCTTCCAGAATGTGACGGTCGAGGCTTCGGAGCCCTCTCCGCCGAGACGGGCGACGGTGTAGGAGACGGGAGCCGAGGAAAAGCCCAGGGCCAGGTTGCCGACCATGAGGGCCGCGAGGGCCCAGGAGCGGTCCGGAGCCAGGCCGAAGCCCAGCCAGGCCGAGGCCATGGCGCCATAGGCGATGACGATGGTGCGCCTGATGCCGAGCCTTTCCTGGACGCGGAAGGAGAAGACGGTGCCCACGAAGCCCGCGAGGGCGGCGACTGTCATGAAGGTGCCCACGAGGGTATCGGGACTCGAAAAATCCTTGGAGAGCCTGAGAGCGGTGAAGACGCCGATGCCCGTCGTGCTCATGGCGAAGAGCTGCTCGGTGCTGAGGAATTTCACGAGGCCCGGTCGCTTCACCACGACGCGGAGGCTCGCGAGGAAGCTCTTGCCCGCGGGGTCGGCGTGCTCGCGGGGATGGCGGAACAGGACGAGCCCCCCGGCGATGAAAAGCAGGGCGAAGGCGGCGAGAGCCCAGGTGTAGCCGAAGAGGGAGGCCAGGCCCGTAGCCGAGACCGGAGCGAGGATGGCGACCGCGGCGCCGACCGAGCGGTAGCTCGCGTTGGCCCTGGCCTGCCGCTCCGCTCCGACGAGCTGGGTCAGGACGTTGAGGGCCACGTAGACCGCGCTTATCGAGGCGCCGAAGAAGGGGATCGCGAGATAGATGGAGGCCCTCCCCCCCGCGGCGATCAAGCCCAGGGAGGCCGAGGCGACGAGAAAGCAGGCTATGCCCAGGGCCCGGGCGCCCCAGGCCGCGGCGACGAGGCCGACCAGCACCGTCCCCACGAGGGTGCCCGTGAAACGGAGGGAGCGGATGTGGGCCCAGTCGGCGGCGCCGAGGTGGAGCTGGGAGGAGGTCCACAGGGGGCCGATGACGTCCCAGGCGGTGTTGCCGAGGGTGAGGGCCACCGTGGCGGCGGAGATCGCGAGGAGTCGTTTCCGGTAGTCGGTTTCCGTCGTCATGGGCGGGGGGAAGCATAGCAAGAAGGGAGCTTCTTCTGGAAGTGGAGGAGGCCCGAGGGCGCCCGATCGTTCCAATTCCCCCAATTATATCTTATGATGCCTTCGCGCGGGACGGGCGCCCGCGGAAGGAAGGTGTACGATGCTCCGAAGCGAAGCGCGGGATTTCGTCGAGGGGGATTTCCCCTCCCTGACCGGACTCTGGGAGGTCACGGGAGTGGGCAACCCCGCGCGGGGCGATTCCCTCGATAGTCTGGCCCGGACCCTCGCGGCGCGCGGGCGCCTCCTCGTCATCGAGGACTCGGGCGCCGTGGCCGCCTCGGTCTGGCTCACCGACGACGGCCGGCGGCTCTATGTCCACCACATGGCCGTCCTGCCCGCCCTCCAGGGCCGGGGCCTGGGAGCGAGGCTCCTCGCGGCGGCCATCTCCATCGCGGCCGAACGGGGCCTCCAGATGAAGCTCGAGGTCCACCACGACAATGTCCGGGCCATCGCCCTCTACAAGAAATTCGGCTTCGACTTCATCGGGGACTACGAGGTGATGCTGAGGCGGAAGATCGGCTAGCCTTCGAGGACCGAGGCCCGCAGGTAGACCTGGGGTTGGGAGGGAGGGAAGGCCTTCCCGGTGAAGAGCCAGCCCGCGAGGAGATCGAGGGCGAGATGGAGGCCGCGGGGCGGACCCAGGAGGGCCGAATCGAGGCGGAGACCGAGGGAGAGGCGAGCCACTGCCTCGGCCGAGGTCCCGAGGGTCGTGATCTGATTGACGCTCCGATCGTACCAACCCTCGCCGCGGAGACCGAGAGCCAGGCCCGCGAAGGGGACGAGGATCCTCGCCCCTTCCCTCGGCGCGAAGAAGGCCTCGAGGAGGAGGTTCCCCTCCTGGTAGTGGCACTCCTCGGCTCCGATGAGGCCCCGCCGCGTCGAGCCGGCGCGTTGCTCGAGCCCGAGATGATACTCGGTCAAGGCGCCGAGGACGAGGAAACGGGCCGCCGAGAAACCCGGCTCGAGGAGGCTGGTCGCCAGGGCCAGCTCCGCCCTGGGGCCCCGCCGGCGACCCGGCCGACTGGGCCCCTCGTACAAGGGCGTGCCCACCGAGATGAGGGTCGTGGCGAAGGGCGCCTCCAGGGACAGGGCGTTCTCGAAGCGGAGAAGGCCTGTGGACCCGCCCCAGCCCGCCCAAAAACCCGCCTCCACCCGGTCGAGAAGTGCCTCGCCCATAGTCCGACCGCCCAGGCGGCCCTCGTGCCGAATATAGACATAATTGGTCGAATCACTTCCCTCGAAGCCGAGGCGGAACAGGATCGAGGTCTCGAGGCCGGGCGAGGGAAGGACGGAACCCGCGAGGCCGAGGGCGATTAGGCCGGCCTCCGCGTAGGCTCCGCCACCCCTGTGCCCGAGCCTTCCCTCGGCCGAGGCCCAGGCGAAGCCCAGGGGTCCGGCGGAGGCCAGGTAGGTTTTCGGAAACTCGCGGCCGATGCCGAGGACGCCGTGCCAGAGCTCCTGGATGTCTGCCTGGCCGAAGTCCCCCCAGAAACGCAGCCCCCCTCCCCCGAGGAGACCGAGGGAGAGGAAGGGAAATTCGAGGCGGGACGGGCCCAGGGCGGCGCCGAGGACGAGCTCGTCGCTCCGGAGGGCCGGTTCGGGGAAGCTGCCGCGGAAGGTGCAGGAGTCGAGGGCGAGGAGGAGGCCGAGGCGGCCGCTCCAGGCCTGGAGCCTGAAGCCGAAGCTCCGGTAGTCGTCCTTCTCGCCGATCTCGCGGCCGAGGGCCACCGAGTCGTTGATGTGGTCGACGCGAAGGCCCCTGATTCCCTCGGCGAAGAGGCCGGAGGGGAAGGGACCGAGGGGCTCGTCGGCCCCGAGATGAAGGGAGGGAAGGGAGAGAGCGAGGGCTGCGAGGAGGACCGCGACCGGCCGACCCGCGGCCCCCTTCATCTCCGCCTCCCCAGCTTCATTTTTTCCTGGCTCGGAACTCGGTGAGCTGGGCGCTCACCATGTCGTAGAACTCCTTGTCGAAGGAGACCCCGAGGGTGGCGGGAAGGCTGGCCTCGATGTCCTTCTTCCAGGCCTCGAGCTGGGCCGGCGAACTCTTGTTGATGACGAGGCCGTATTTCAGCATCGTGTCGATCGCATCCTTCTCGAGCTTGATGATGTCCTTGTCGAGGGACTTCTCGATGCCGCGCGAGTATTCGAGGACCTTGGCCTGGGTGGCCGGGCTGATCCTCGCCCAGGCCTGTTTGGACAGGACGATGGCGCCGACGAAGGGCGAGATGGCGAAGTCGGTCATGTTCTTGGCGACTCCGAAGAACTGCATGGAGCCCGCTGCGAGGGGCGAGAGGTAGGCGGCCTCGATCATACCGCTCGAGAGGGCGACGAGGGTCTCGGAGAGGGGCACGGGCACGAGGTTGTAGCCGAGGGTCCTGAAGGCCTGGGCCAGGGCGAGGTCCGAGGGCGTGGTCGCGAGCTTCATCTTCTTGAGATCCTCGGGACCGGAGAGGGGCTTCTTCGAGAAGAAGTGGACCCAGCCGGCCTTGGACCAGGCGAGGACCACGAAGCCCTTCTCCTCGATCTTCTTCTGCATGTAGTCGCGGTCCTTCTCGAAGACGTAGTCGAGCTCCTCCTCGGTCCGGATGAGGAGAGGGGCGCTCATCGTGAGGGCCTCGGGGCTGATCATGTTGAGACCGAGGTTGGTGAAGGCCGCGCCCTGGATCTGGCCGATCTTGAGCTTGCGGAGAGTGTCCGACTCGTCCCCGACGATGCCGCCGTGGAAGATCTTCACGTCGAGCTCGCCCCCCGTGAGCTTGCCGAGATCGGCGGCCATGCGGTCGAGGGCCGCTCCCCAGGGCGTGGCCTGGGGGGCGATCGAGGCGATCTTGATCGTCAGGGCGCCGAGGGGGGCGGCCGCGAGGAGGGCGAGAAGGGCGAGGAGGGGCTTGGGCGCTCTGGTTCTCATAAGGTCACTCCCTTGGCTTCGGGTTCAGAAAAGGTTCGCGAGGGCGGTCGTCAGCCAGGGGACGTAGCAGACGACGAGGACGACGAAGATCTGGATGAGGAGGAAGGGCAGGACGCTCCTCACCACCTCGATGAAGGGCGCCTTGAAACGATAGGTCGCGAGGAGGATGTTGAGGCCCACCGGCGGGAAGAGGAAGGCCACCTCCATGTTGACGAGGAAGATGATGCCGAGGTGGACGGGACCGATGCCGTAGGCCTCGCCGAGGGGGCCGAGGAGGGGGAGGATGACGATGATGGAGGCGTAGATCTCCATGAAGGCCCCGGCGACGATGAGGACCACGTTGAGGAGGAGGAGGAAGACCACCGGCGAGGTGACGAAGGAGCGCACCCAGGTCGTGAGGAGCTGGGGGATCTCGGCGTCCACGATGTAGTAGGAGAGGGCCTGGGAGGCCGCGATGATGGCGAGGACGCCGCCGATGATGGGCACGGCCTTGAGGAAGACCTTGGCGAGATCGCGCAACGCGATGTCCTTGTTGACGAAGACCTCGATCACGACCGCGTAGAGGACCGAGAAGGCGGCGGTCTCGACGATGGAGAGGAGGCCGCTGAAATAGCCTACGACGAGGATGAAGGGGAGGAGGATCTCCCACACCGAGTCCTTGAGGTTCTTCGCGGTCTCGCGGAGGGAGAAGGGCTCCACCGGCACGTGGTGGCGCAGGGCGGAGAAGATGCCGAAGACGCTCATCGCCACGATGAGGAGGACTCCCGGCAGGAAGCCGCCGGCGAACATCTTGAGGACGCTCGTGCCGGTGGAGACGCCCACGAGGATGATGGGAAGGCTCGGCGGGAAGAGGATGCCGATGCTTCCCACCGCGGTGAGGAGGCCGTAGACGAAGGTCTTGGGGTACTTGGCGTCGAGGAGGATCTTGGAGAGAAGGCCGCCCAGGGCGAGGATGGTGACGCCCGAGGCCCCGGTGAAGGTGGTGAAGAAGGCGCAGGCTACCGTCGTAGCTATGATGATGCCGCCGGGGACCCAGCCGAAGAGGGAGCGGAAGACGCGGACGAGGCGTTCGCCGGCCTTGCTCTCCGAGAGGAGGAAGCCGACCACCGTGAACAGGGGGATGGCGGGAAGGCTCGTGTTGATGAGCTGGGTGTAGATCTGGTTGGGGACGACGAGGAGCTCGCCTCCCGAGCGCCCGATGAAGAAGAGGGCCACGGCCGCGAGGACCACGAAGAGGGGGGCGCCGGTGAAGGCCGCGAGGACGAGGAAGAGGACGGCCGCGATGCCGAAGCGGGCGTAGAGGTCGTAGACCCCGTTCGCCAGGCCCTGGGCCCAGGAGGGGAGGTCGAAGCCCCAGACGAGCTGGGCTGCCGCGGGAAAGGCGAGGAGGGCGCCGAGGAGGATCCCGAGAAGGGGGAGCCTCGACTTCCGGCCGTCGCTCCGCTCGATGAGGGAGAGCCGGAAGGCCATCACGGCGAAGGCGAAGGGCATGAGCCAGGCGAGGGTCTGGTCGGGGAGGAAGCCCCTGAGCTTGGCGCCCGAGAGCCCCACCGCCACAAAGGTGAGGGAGGAGAGGGCCAGCATGGTCAGGATGACCACCGACACCGTGGCGGAGACCGCGGCCAGGACGGTCCGGGCCCTTCCCTTCGGGACGAAGTTGACCAGGGCGATGTTGAGGTGCTCTCCCCCGCGGGCGGCGATCATGCCGGCGAGGAGGGCGAGGACGAGGAGGGTCTGGGAGAGGTTGCCGAAGGTGCCGGGCACCCCGGACTTGAAGATGCCCCTGACCAGCATCTCCGCGAGGGAGACGAGGGTCATCAGTATTATGAAGATAAAGGCGAGGCCGTTCTCGGCCTTGCGGAACAGGGCGAAGGTGCCGTCGAGGAGGTTCTTCATCATTCCTCCGTCGAGAGGAAGAGATCGTCCTTCCTCGAGAGCAGCCAGAGGGCCTTCTTGCGCGCGAAACCGTTGGCGAGCTTCCTGTCGGGGAACTTGCCGAGGTCGACGGCGAGGGCCGCGTCGATGAGGCGCTTCCATTCCTTGTAGTCCTGGGCCGGGACGCAGATGGCCATGGCGTAGGAGACGTAGGCCGAGACGCTGCCTCCCCCGCTCTTCCTGATCGCCTCGTCGAAATGGAACTTGGCCCGGGCCTTGTCGCCGCCGAGGTAGCCGGGCAGGGAGCCGTAGAAGGAGATGTAGAACTCGTCGAGACTCCCCTTCCCGTAGTCCGGATCGAGATCGTAGGCGCGGGCCATCAGGGCCCGGGCCTCCTTGACCCGCACCGAGAGGGAGACATCGAGGGGATCGAGGGCGAAGGCGGACATGAGGGCGGCCGACTCCCAGTAGAGGAGTGGCACGTCGCCTCTGACCGCCTTGCCGAGGAGGGGGGCGGCGGCATCGGAGGCGATGGCGGCTCCGAGGCCGGGGAAGCGCCGCTCGAGCTCGGTCGAGAGGGTGCGGTCACCCTTCAGGTAGAGGTCTTTGGCCTTGGTCAGTTCCTTCTTCTTTTTGTCGAGCCTGTCCGGGGGAAGGCGCTCCGCCGGGCCTTGGATATAGGCGTTCGCGTACATGACGTCGAGGCTGCCGAAGTCGACGGCGCCCTTCCCCGTCGCGCAGGAAGCCAGGAGGAGGGGCAGGAGGACAAGGAAGTGCAAGAGGGACCCGGGCCGGGATGCGGAGAAGCGTGGATTCATGTCGAACCGTCCCACAAGGAAGTGCCGCGAGAAGCCGCGATACGGGCCTGAGAGGGCCCGTGGACCGCCATACTGGCATGAAGAGGCTTCCTGTTCAAGGCTAGGGGCTTCGGGCGCGGGTCCTCCCCTGGCCGGGAATCCTCCAGCCCGGGAGCCAGGGGGCAGCCTCGGCGAGCATGTCGCGGAGGAGGGCCTCGGCCCGGGCTGGGGGCAGGCGCACGAGGGGATCGAGGAGAAGGGCCTGGAGGGCCAGATCGGGATCCCGGGTCTTCGCCGCCTCGAGGGTCAGGGCCTGCACGGCCAGGGCCCGCCTTTCGAACTCCAGGGCGGCCTGGGGCAGGTTAGGCGCTTTAATGGGGCTGATCCCCTCCCCTTCGATGAGGGCCATGGTCTCGACGATGGCGAGCTCGGGGACCTGGGTCCATTGGCCGTGGTTCGGAAGGTTCAGGTTCGTGCGGAGGCTTCCGAGACCCGCGAGGGCCTTCATCTGGGCGACACCCTCCTCTCCCGAGGGGAGTACGGGCCGCGCGGCGATCCGGGCGGCCGCGGGCCTGGGCCTGGTCCACTCCCGGAGGCGCCACTCGAAGGGTGTCGGCGGCACCCCGTAGGAGAGAATGGTCGCCTCGCTCCCGAAGTAGAAGGGAAGGAATTCGGCGAGATGGCGGTCGCCCGCGGCGCCGAGGACGCCGAGGACGGACAGAAGGTCGTAGGCTATAGCTCCGTCCGATTCGAACCAGGCCTCGCGGGATCGCCGGTCGAGGGCCCGCGCGCTCCGGTCCCGCCGCGGCTCCATGGTCCGCGCCTCCTCGCGGACGAGGGCCATGAGGTCCCTCCCCTTCCAGCTCGCTCTTGTGGCCAGGGTGAAGTGGTTCAGCCCCGCGAACTCGAGGTCGATCTCCGAGCGCGGGGGCGCCGGGACGGAATCGGCGCGGGCGATCAGGTCGGCCAGCTTTTTCTGGATCGAAAAAACCTCATGGCAGCAACCGTAGGCGCGGAGGCCCGGCGCGGCCTCGTACATCGCGGCGAGGCAAAGACTCATGGGGTTCGTGTAATTGATGACCCAGGCATCAGGGCAGAGTTCCATGACGAGGGTGGCGTAGTCGGCCATGACGGGCAGGGCCCGGAGGGCGCGGAGGAGGCCGCCGGGACCGACGGTGTCGCCGACAGTCTGGAGGATGCCGTGCTCGAGCGGTACGACGAGGTCCCCCTTCCTGGCCTCGATGGGCCCCGGCTCGATGGACATCACCACGAAATCCGCGCCGCCCAGGGCCCCGGCGGCCGTATCGACGGCCCGGACCCGGAAGCGTCCTCCCGACTCAGGACGCGAGAAGAGGGCCCGACCCAGGCCCTCGTTGTGGAGGGCGGCCTTTCCATCGATGTCGTAGAGCCTGAGCTCGCCCCCGATCTCGCGCTCGAGGGCGAGGTCGGCCATCAGCTTGAGGGCCCAGTTGCGGCTGCCGCCGCCGATATAGGCAATTGTGATATTCTCGGGATCCATCTCGCGCTCCCCGATTCGAAATCCACCGCGCCGGCGGCCGGGAATTTTGACGGGCTGCCCGCGAGTGCCGGGCAGCCCATCCCTCCTTTCATTTCAACCAATCAAGGCAGGTATTCGACGAGGATGCCGGTGATGGTGATCGAGGCTCCGGAACCGGTTCGGAGCTGCAGAAAGGCCTTGTTGAGAAAGCTCGTTCCGGTGGTGAGGAGGGCAGGATCGATGGTGTAGGACACGCTTCCACCCGTGTTCACGAAGGCCGAGCCCGAAGCGTGGACCGCCGCGATCTTGCACGCCGTTCCGTGGACGGAATTCGCGCTGGTCGCGGTGTTGTTGTCGAGGTAGACATTGAATGTGTTGGTGCCCGAGGCCGGAGGCGTGTACGAGGAATAGGTCACGGTGACTTTCGCCTTCTTGGTCGAGAAATCAAACTGGCCATCGGAAGGATTGGTGCTGGCGGTCGTCGCTCCGAGGGTCGCGCCGCCGGCGACTGTATCGTTATAGGTGCTTCCAATGACGAACTTGGTGCCTGAAAGCACGAGCCCGGTAGAGGCGAAGTTGAGCGCCGTCGCCGAACTTCCAACCACGGTCTTGCCTGAGATGCTTGTCGGTGAACTGACCGAGATGTCGGCGCCGGCCCCGGCGGTCCAGCTGAAGACGGTGTTCAGGGCCTGGGTCACCGTGATCGTAGTCGTTCCGGTGACGAGACTGCCATCGGCCGCGGTGGCGGTGATGACGACATCTCCGGGATTGACGCCGGTAACGACGCCGGTCGTGGAGTTGATCGTAGCCACGAGATCGTTGGCCGAGGACCAGGTCACCCCCTGGTTTGTGGCGTCGACGGGGGCGACGGTCGTTCCGAGGGTCGTGGTGAGGCCGACCATCACGCTGGAGCTGCCGGTGACCGTGATGCCCGTGACCGCTACGGGGTCGGCGCTGATGTTGAGGGCGAAGGTGTCGGTGAAGCCTCCGTCAGCCGTGGTGGCGGTGATGGTGGCGGCGCCTGCCGTATGGACGTTGACGAGTCCGGTGGCGTCGACCGAGGCCACGATATCGCTGCTCGAGGACCAGGTGACGCCGAGATTGTCGGCGTAGGGGGGATTCACCGCGGCGACGAGCTGGATGGTGTCGGCCTGGGCGCCGACGAGGCTGTTCTGGTAGTCGAAGGAGGCCGTGGGATTGCGCAGGGTACCGGTCACCGTCACGCCGTTCACGGCCACGGGGCTCGCGGCGACCGCGGTGGTCGCGAAGAGGGAGGTCTCGGCGCCCTGGACGCCCGAGTAGATCTCGATGTTGGAGAAGCTCACCGTCGCGCCGCCCGAAGTGAAGGCGAGGTAGACGGGAGAACCCGAGGCCAGGAGGGGATCGAGGCTGGCCGCGGCGAGGGTCGAGGAACCGCCCGCGACGAGAGTTCCGCTCTTCGAGTCGTAGACGCCGAAGCTGTAGCCAGCGTCGGTGCGCGCGATCTCGAGGATGCGCTCGACGTGCCAAGACTCCGCGGTCTGGGTGATGTTGGGCGATCCCGCGCTGTTCACGCCGGTGTTGTCCGTATAGAAGGAGCGGATGTCGCCGCGGGTGCGGTAGAAGATCGTGGCGAACTTGGTGGCCGCGTCGATGGTGGGCTCGCCCGAGGTCGGCATGACCGTGGGCACGAAGGCGCCGAGGGTGACTCCGCGATCGGAGGAGCCCGCCGTGCTCGTCGCGGTGGAAGCCAGGGATATCGCGCTGATGGTGACGCGGGCCTTGATGCGGAAATTTCCGCTCTGGGGAGCCGCGAGGTAGACGATGCTGTTGCCCGCGAGGGTACCCTTGACGAGACTCGAATAGTCGGTGTTGGCGAGAGCCAGGCGTTGGGCGACCAGATCGGGCTTGGTGGCGGTCGTGCCCGGAACCACGCCGGACACCGCCTCGGCGGCGCTGGAGACCTGGTTCTGGAAGCCGAAGTCCGCGAGGGCGATGATGCCGCCGACGGGCTGGACCTGCACGCTGCAGGTCGCCTTGATGCTGGGATCCTTGGTCGAGGCCAGGGTGACGGTGACGGTGCCCAGGGCCACAGGCGACACGAGACCGGCGGCAGAGACTTCCGCGACGCTCGTGTCGGAGCTCGTCCAGGTGAGGCCCGTGTTGGCTGTCGTGGGCGTCATCGTGTAGGTCAGGGTCAGGGTCTGGCCCAGCTCCACGGTGAGACTGGCGCCGCTGGTGAGGGAGACTGCGGTGACCGGCACATCGATGGCGCCCCCTCCACCGGGGCTGACCGGGCTCGCGCAGGAGGCGAGCAGGGTGAACAGGGCCGCGAGACCCAGAACCGAAAGACCGAATCTTCTCATCGCGCTTCCTCCTCCATTGCCTTCGGGTCAGCCCGCCTCTTGGGACGGCGGCGCCCCTCTGTCCGTCGCCTGCTTCCTTACTTGAGATCCGCCCCGGTCTTGAAGGCCGTGACGGCTGCGAGTCGTGTGAAGTCGCCGAGCGTGAAGCTCCCGTCGGCCCGCCGGGGCAGGCTGCCCGCGGCACCGAGGGGAGGGATGGTCGAGGCGAGGTCGGCGACCGACAGCACCTTGCCGTTGAAGTCTCGGGTCGAGAGGCCGGCCGAGCCGCCGCTCCCGTCGCCCATCCAGACGAAGCCCTGGACGGGGGCGACGATCTTGACCTTGTCCTCCTTCCTGCTCGTGCCGGCGATAAGGGGGTCGCTGTAGATCGAAAGGACGCCGGTGAGGGTGGAGAGGGTCGAGGGGGTCGTGTTGGCGCCGTCGTAGACGGTGAAGTTGCGCGAATCGGCCCCCACCTTGTCGTTCCAGGCCCCTCCGTTGTCGAAGGAGGTGCAGTAGGAAAGGAGGATGGCGAGGTTGGAATTGCTCGTGAAACCGTGGGCCCCGTTCTGGAAGGCCAGGCAGTTGGTCACGACGTGGGGGACGGCCAGGCCCTCCCCGCCGAGCTTGAAGCCGTTGCGGCCGGAGTAGGTCTTGGTGCCGTCCATCATGTGGCCGTTGCGATAGGCCACGCAGTTGGTGATGGTCACGGCGCCGATTACCCCGGTCTCCTTCTTCGTGAAGAGATCCCAGCCGTCGTCGCAATTGTTATGGCTCGAACACCAATCGAAGACGTTGCCCTCGCCCACCGTGAGCTTGGCCGCGAATCCGTCGGCGTCGTTCTGGGCGGCGTCGAGGTTGTCGAAGGACTCGCAGTACTCGATGATGTCGTTCTTGGGCCAGAAGCGCTTGGGTTCGGTGCTCCGGCCGGAGAGCTGGAGGCCGGTGTCGCCGTTGCCGTAGGTCTTCACCCAACGCACGATGTCGTTGCTGCCGAGGACCGTGAGTCCCTTCACCTTGTCCGGGGTGTTCCTCACATGGATGCCGTCGACGATCCAGTAGTTGCCCTGGAGGGTGAAGCCCTTGGCGAAGTAGTTGCGCTGGAAGTCGATGATGGCCTTGTCGCGGTGCAGGGCGGCGAGGGTCTTGGGCTGGCCGTAGACCCCGTCGTTGAAGCGCGGTATGTCGACGGCCAGGGGCGAGTAGACGCCGTCCGCGAGATAGATGGTCTGGCCGGGGAGGACGTAGGTTATCGCGGTGACGAGGTCGAGGGGACTCGCCTCGGTGCCGGCGTTGACGGACTTGCCGTCGGGGGCCACGTGGATGGGAGTGGCGGCCGTGAAGTAGGAGCGGCGGTTGACCTTGTAGATCCTGGTCAGCGCGGCCGCGCTCGTGATGTCCTGGCCCGGATCGGGATAGAAGGCGATCTGGAAGGTGTTGTCCCCCTCGCCGAGCTTGTAGGTAGGGATCGTGAAGAGGCTGTAGGGCGTCACCGCGCCGTTCGCGGTCTCCGTCACCCATTCCGGCGCGACGAGGTCGGCTCCGGGCACGGGGAGGCCGTCCTGCACGACGCTGAGGCGGCCCCTCACGTTCGAGGTGCACACGAGGCTGTAGGAACCGTCGGAGTTGGTGGCGGGCGAAAGCACGGTGAGGTTCGGAACGAGGACGAGGGGGGGAGGGGGCAGATAGGGCGGGCTGTCGGCGCAATCGGACTCGAAGTAGCTGACGTTGGAAATGGTGACCTTGGCGGAGCGCGCCGCGAAGAAGCCGACATAATAGTGGTCCGGATCGATGACGGCCAGGATGTCGGGGTAGGGCATCGTGTAGACCTGGGTGGTGCCCTTGGAGGCCGGAGGCGTGATGGTGGCGATGAAGGCGCTGTTGGTCTTCTCGAGGCTGAGACGGTAGGTCGAGTTCTTGGCCGGGAAGTCGGGACGGTCCTCGAGGGTGGGAAAGGCGGAATAGTCGCCGAGCTCCTTGGGCCACCACTCCATGACCGAGCGCGAGGCGTCGGGGGTGGTGAGGGGATCGGTGACGCAGGCTCCGCTCGGCTCGACGACACCCCGCCGGAGGGCCGCCCTCACGCCGCGCTTCACCCCGCCGACCATCACCATGTTGCCCGAGCCCCCCGTCGAGCCGGCGTGGTACTCGGCCGCCGCGTTGAGATTGTCGGCGAGGGTGAAGCCGGGATACTGGGGCACCCAGTCGCGGGCCATAAGGCCGAAGCCCTCCTGCCCGTTCGAGGCCGTGGAGCCGTCGGCGGCCAGGCCTCCGAAGAGATCGACCCGGCAGTCGGCCGTGAGCTTGAAATTCCTGGATACGGGCACCTGCCGGAAGAAGAAGGAGAGACCGTCCTCGCTGCCGGCGATCTTGCCCGCGTTGTAGGTGTCGTTGAAGGCGATGAGGGAGACGCTGCCGTCGGCGTTGGAGACGACGCTGTTCTCGGCCGAGCCGCCCGAGCTCGTCCCGAAGCTGAGTCTCGAGGCCGTCGCCTGCAGGTCGACCGGGACGTCGGCCAGGGGGTTGTACTCCGCATAGGGGGTACAGGAGCCGAGGAGGGCGGCAAGGCACAGGGCGCGAAGGGCGAAACGCGCGGGCGGGATTCTCGACATGTACTCCCCCGTTGGTTGGTCGGGAAAGGATGGGGCCGAGCCTCCGAACTATACAGACTCCTATTTGCACATTAACGACTTCGGCGCCCCCCCGGGGCGGGAGGTCGGGAATAGCCAAGACCATAGCGGTTTTTTCCAAGGCTTCGGCCCCATACTCCCTAGCTATCGGACGCCCGCGGGCGCCGGAAGCGAGGTCGTGATGAAGACGAGGGCTATAGCCCTGGCGGCGGGGCTGGGGATCTTCCTGTCCGCGGCCCAGGCCCAGATGAGCGTGAGCGGGGACGTGACGGGTTTCGGCTCCTACGGGATCGCCGGCCCCGCCCAGGCCATGGACAGCGTGGAGAGCGGCGTCTACGCCACCGAGAAGAACGGCTACTACACGAACGCCAACCTCGCCTTCAAAGCGAGCCTGGATTCACTCTACGACGTGGTGGTCAAGGTCTACGCCCGCGGACGGACTGGCTCTCCCTACCGCGAGCTCCAGCTCGCCACGGCGGCCTCCTCCACGATGGGCCTGACCCTCGACCAGGCCTACGGCCGGATGAACATCCTCGACGGCCTCAGGATCGCGGCCCCCGTGGACCTCTTCGCCACGGTGGGGAAGTTCCCCGCGGCGACCATGGGTTTCGGCAGGGTCGGCCGCTACGGCCTCGAGGCCCCCCTCGGCATGCTCAAGCTCTCGAGCCAGGTAAACGCGGGCATCGAGATCGAGAAGGACTTCCTCGACGGAGCCCAATACACCGACGCGGGCTTCGCCACCCTCATCCTCCAGGTCGTCGCGAACCTCCTCTCCGACGAGGCCGTGCAGAGGCTCTACGATACCGACGGAAGCATGTCGAGCCACGGCAAGGTCGTCCTCGGCGAGGACGCTCCCCAGTTCTTCGCCTCGCTCAAGCTGGCCAACTACGTGTTGCCCTTCGGCATCCTCTCGGCCGAGGGGGCCTACACCCTGAACGGCGCGAGCATCTATTCGGGCCATTCCTTCGGCCTCTCCGCGGGTCTCCTCATCCCCCTCGGGGACCAGGGCTACTTCCTGCCCCTCGGCCTCGGCGGTGCCTACTATCAGAAGAACATCGATCCTCTCGGGGCCTCGACCGGCACGGGACTCCTCGACGCCACTGTCGACTTCCGCGACAGCTTCCGGGCGGGCTTCGGCCTGGGCTTCCGGTACACCGTGCCCTTCGAGACCGAGGCCGAGGCGAGCCTGGGCGCCTCCTTCAGCCAGGTGGGGCACATCTACCGCGATCCCCTCCGCCTCTTCGGGCTCTCCCTGGACGTCCGCTACGGCTGGGCGGGACGATGGTACCTCGGGGGCGGGGTCATCCTCCCCACCCTCACCGAGGCCCATTGGGCGACCCGCGCCGACGTCTCCTCCCTCTACGACGACTACCACCACGTCTGGAAACCCCTCGAGAATCTCGGCTACGAGGCCTATGTCGGCATCACCATCGGGCTCAAGAGCAACCTCAGTCTCGGCGTCAACAACAACCGCGGCCTGGCCATGAACTACGGCCTCGAGAGCCTGAGGGACGGCGAGATGAAGTACCTGCAGAGCGGGAGCGGCAGCGCCGACGGTCGCTACGAGACCTTCGGGGTCTTTCTCAAGACCAGCTACCGGATGTAGGAAGGTCTCGCGGGGGGTCTTGCATCCCGCGCCGTCCCGTCGATGCTTTAGGGGTGGGTCCGCGGCTCGATCCCGCGGTTCCCCGGGAGCCACGATGAAAGCATCCTCCCTCGCCCTGCTCGACGGGTATCTCGCCGCTTCGACCCTCGAGCTCTTCGCCTCCCACGGCCTCCGGATCGAGGCCAGGGACTTCGGCCGGGATCCCCTGCCCGAATCCCTGGTCTCCTCCATCGGCTTCACTTCGGAGACCTTCCGCGGCGTCCTCGTCCTCGGCCTGAGCCCCGAGACGGCCGCCCGATGTCTCCCGCCCAATCTCAGGAGACCGGAAATGGCCGAGGAGTACCTCGCCGACTGGACCGGGGAGCTCTCCAACCAGCTCCTCGGCCGCCTCAAGGAGCGCCTGGCCCGGGTGGGCATAGACATCGCCCTCAGCACGCCGACCAACTTCTACGGGCGGGACTTCAGGCATTGCTGCTCCGGCGCCCTCTTCGAGCGCTGCCTCGGCTTCGGCGGCGAGGGTGAGGTCGTGGTCGAGTTCAAGGCCGACGTCGCCGCGGATTTCGAATTCGGGGAGGAGGTCGCGGCCGGAGAGACGCCGTCCTCGGGCGAGGCGGTCTTTTTCTGAGGAGGGGGAGGCGAAGGCCCCGGGATCGGCCGCAATAATCCAAGTCTCCGCATCCCGCGTCCATTGACGGGGCGGGGGGAGGGGCTAAAATGACCCGTCGCCCGGTTCCGGGCGCCCCCCCAAGGAGGAACAGGATGTCGGCCCTCGAACGGTATTCCATCGGCACGGGCGACCGCTTCGGTCGCGAGGGAGCCGCCCAGCTCAAGGCCTTCGAGAAGGCGGCCGCGGCCGGGGCTCGCCTCGCCATAGTCTGGAACAAGTCCAACCGCGAACACCTCATCGTCGGCACCGATCCGGCCCATCAGCGGGCGGCCGCCGAGGCCTCGATCCGCGCCACCGGCTGGAAGGGCCAGTACCTGGTCGACGCCGACCATGTCGGCCTCGCGACCGTCGACCGCTATATCCCACATTGCGACTTCTTCACGATCGACGTGGCCGACTTCATCGGCAAGAGCGTGGACGATGCCCTCGTCGAAGCCTTCGCGGGCAGGCGCCAGGGGCTCCTCGCGGCCGAGCGCGGAGTCGACGGCCAGGCCCTCCGCGTCGCGGCCCGGCGCTACCTCGGGGCCGTCGCCGAGGCCGGCAAGGTCTACCGCCGAGTCCGCGACGGACGGGGCGCCGCCCCCTTCGTGGTCGAGGTCTCGATGGACGAGACGGCCGAGCCCCAGAGCCCCGCGGAGCTGGCCGTCATCCTCGCCGCCCTCGCCGACGAGGGTGTGCCGGTCAACACCGTGGCCCCCAAGTTCTCGGGCCGCTTCAACAAGGGCGTGGACTACGTGGGCGACGTGGCCGCCTTCATGCGCGAGTTCGAGGCCGACGTCGAGGTGGCCCTCTGGGCCACGAAGGCCCTGGGCCTTCCTCCGGGTCTCAAGCTCTCAGTGCACTCGGGCTCGGACAAATTCTCCCTCTACAGGGGCATCGGCGAGATCGTGCGGAGGAAGGACGCCGGTCTCCACCTGAAGACGGCGGGGACCACCTGGCTCGAGGAGCTCGTGGGCCTGGCCGAGGCCGGCGGCGAGGGGCTCGCCATCGCGAAGGAGATCTATCGCGCCGCCCACGGCCGCTACGACGAGCTCGTCGGTCCCTACGCGGCCGTGGTCGACATCGACCGGAAGGCCCTCCCCTCCCCCGACCTCGTCGACAAGCGGAGCGGACCCGAGCTCGCCGCGGCCATCCGCCACGTCAAGGCCGAGCCCCGTTACGACCAGGGCCTCAGGCAGCTCCTCCACGTCGGCTACAAGGTGGCCGCGGAGATGGGGCCGCGCTTCCTCGATGCCCTGGAGGCCCACCGCGATTCGGTGTCGCGCAACGTGACCGAGAACCTCTGGGAGCGGCACCTCCGCCCCCTCCTCGGACTCTGAGTCGGACGGGCCGGAGCCCGGAAGGAAGACCATGAAGCAGACAGGAAGCTATCTCGACGAGATGTTCTCGCTCGAGGGCCGCGTGGCCGTCGTCACCGGCGGGGCCGGGGGCCTCCCCGCCGACATGGCCGTCGCCCTCGCGAAGGCCGGCGCCTCGGTGGCCCTCTGGGGCCGGGGCACCAACCATCCCATGGCCGAGGCAGCCGGGCAGGTCCGGGCCGCGGCCGGCGAGGGCGCGGGGAGGATCGAGCCCTTCACCGTGGACACGGGCGACGCCCAGGCGGTCGAGGCCGCCCTGGCTGGTACCGAGAAGCTCCTGGGCCCGCCCGACCTCCTCCTGAACGGCGTGGGCGGCAACCGAGGCAAGAGCGCCTTCGTGGACATGGACGAGAAGATATTCGCCGAAGTGGTGTCGCTCAACCTGTCGGCCGGCCTCGTGACGCCGACCCGGATCTTCGCGCGCTACTGGATCGCGAAGGGCATCAAGGGCGACGTGATCGTGATGAACTCGATGGGCAGCTACAAGGCCCTCTCGGGGATCTGGGCCTACGACGCGGCCAAGGCGGGCACCTTCAACCTCACCGAGGGACTCGCCAAGGAGCTCGCGCCCCACGGCATCCGGGTCAACGGCATCGCCCCGGGCTTCTTCGTCGGCCACCAGAACCGCTCCCTCCTCCTCGACGAGAAGGGCGGGCTCACCGAGCGCGGCAAGTCCATCGTCTCGCGCACCCCCTACGGCCGCTTCGGCGAGAAGGAGGAGCTCCGCGGGGCCCTGCTCTTCCTCGCCAGCCGCAGGGCCTCGGGCTTCGTGACCGGCGTCACGATCCCGGTCGACGGGGGCTTCCTGACCGACAACATCTGATGGCCGCGGAGGCGGGATGAGGGCCGGGCAGGGAAGCGGGGCGGAGCAGGGGAAGGCCGGACGCCCCCGCCCGGGGCGGATGGGCTCGGGGCAGGGCAGGGAGCGTGTCGGCTTCGTCCTCGCCAGCCTCCACGTCGGCGCCAGTCTGGAGGTCTGGCCGGCGGTCGCGCGGGAGGCCGAGAAGGCCGACGTGGACCTCTTCTGCTTCCCGGGCGGCCGCATCGGCCTCCGCGCCGGCCACGAGGCATCGCGCAACGCGGCCTACGAGCTGGCCGCCCGCGCCCCCCTCGACGGCATCCTGGTCTGGTCCTCCTCCCTCTGCGGCACGGCGGACGCGGCCGAGGTGGACCGCTTCATCGACCGCTACCGCGACCTCCCCCTCGTGAGTCTCTCCACCGGCGTGACCGGGGTGCCCCTGGTCTCCATCGACTATTACCAGGGCATGAGGGACGCGGTCCGCCACGTGATTCGCGTGCACGGCTTCCGCCAACTCGCTTTCCTTCGGGGCCCCGACGGTCACCCCGGCGCGGCCGAGCGCTGGCAGGCCTTCGTCGACGGCCTCGAGGAGGCGGGCATCGAGCCCTCGCCCGAACTCGTGAGCTCGCCCGCGGCCTGGGACGAGGGCAGGAAGGCCGTCCTCGAGCTCCTCGACGGGAGGAGCCTCCTGCCGGGCCGCGACTTCCGCGTCCTCCTCACCGCGAGCGACCTCATGGCCCTCGAGGCGGTGAAGACCCTCGAGTCCCGCGGTTACCGCATCCCCGAAGACGTGGCCGTCATCGGCATGAACGATTCGGTCGAGGCCCGACTCTGCACCCCGGCCCTCACCACAGTGCGGGGTCCCTTCGCCGAGCTGGGGGCCCTCGGCCTCCGGCGCCTCCTCGAGGCCATCGCGAGCGCCGCGGCCGGCGAGGATCCGGGGACCGGGGCCGACAGTCTCCTCACCCTGCCGGCCACCCTCGTCGTGCGCCAGTCCTGCGGCTGCCCCCCCCGGGGAAGGGAGGCGACCCCCGCCTCGGCGAAGGCCGGGATCGGCGCCCCTCCCACCCAGGTCGGGCCCGCCGGGATTCTCCGCCAGGGCGAGGGTCCCCTCGAAGCCGTCGAGACCCTCCGGAGCGCCCTCGAACTGTCCCCCGAGCGGGCGCGGGACTGGCTCGCCCCCCTCGTGGAATCCTGGCGGGAGGCCCTCGAGGGCGGGAGGGAGGAGCGTTTCTTCGAACTCCTCGGCCGCGTCGTGGACCGCGCCTCCCGCGGCGGCCTCGAGCCCTCGGTCTGGCAGGAGGCCCTCTCCATCCTCCGTCGGCTCGATCTGCCCCGCCTCGCCGATCCCGCCCTCCTCCGCATGGAAGCCCTCGTGGGTCGGGCCCGCCTCCTCGTCGCCGAGGAGACCGCGCGGGCCGCCGTCCTCCGCTCCTGGGTGGAGGAGAGGCGGGCCGAGGAACTCCGCAGCCTCGACCACGAGCTCCTCATGGCCTTCGAGCCCGGTTCCCTCGGCGCCGCCCTCCGCGCGCGGCTCCCGGCCATCGGCATCACGAACGCCTGGGTCTGCGGCTACCTCGAGGGCGAGGGTCCCTCGGGCCGGGCCCGCCTCCTCCTCTGCCTCCGCGACGGGGAGCTCGTCGAGGGCGACGGCAGGACCTTCCCCGCGGAGGGCCTCCTCCCCGAGGAACTCTTCCCCGAGCGGCGCTTCGCCTGCGTGGTCGAGCCACTCTTCTTCCACGAGAGCCCCCTGGGCTACGCGATCTTCGAGATCGGCCCCCGCTCGGGAGCCGTCTACGAAGAGTTGCGCGATTCCATCGGCGGGGCCCTCCGCTCCCTCCTCCTCTTCTCCCGCCTCGAGGAGGCGCGGCTCCGGGCGGAGAGGGCCGACGAGGCCAAGACCACCCTCGTGTCGAACGTCACCCACGAGCTCAGGGCCCCGGTGAACCGCCTCCTCAAGGGCATCGAGGCCCTGGTCGCCGAGGGCCCCGGGGAGGAGGGAATCCGGGAACTCCTCGCGATGAAGTCGGCCGCCGAGCAGCAGATCCGCCTCGTCAACGATCTCCTCGACCTCTCGCGCGCCGAGCTCGACGAGCTCGACCTCGATCCCCTCCTCGGCGATCCGGGAGAACTCGCCCGCCGCGCCTTCGAGGATTTCGCCCCCAAGTCCGGCCCGGGCCCGGTCTGGAGGCTCGAGCTGCCTCAGCGCCTGCCGCGCCTCCTCCTCGATCCCGGGAGGATCACCCAGATCCTCGCCAACCTCCTCGGCAACGCCCGCAAGTTCACCGCCGCGGGATCCGTCACCCTCTCCGCCCGGCTCGAACCGCCCTGGTTCGTCCTCGAGGTGGCCGATACGGGCCGCGGCATCCCCGCGGGCCAGCTGCGAAGGGTCTTCGAACCCTTCGTGTCGGCGGGCTCGGATCAGGGCGGAGCGGCCGGGGTGGGGCTGGGCCTGGCCATCTCGCGCCACATCGCCGAACTCCATGGCGGCCGCCTCGAGGCCCGGAGCGAGTTTGGCCGGGGCTCGACCTTCAGCCTTTCCCTCCCCCTTCCCGATCTCGCCGGGCGTTTCTCGCGGAGGCCCGGCGAGGGCGGCGGGAGCGAGGAGGGCGAGGCGGGGGAGGAGGGGATGGCCGACGGGGCCGAGGACTGCATCCTCCTCCTCGCGGAGGCGGGAGCCGTCGATCCGGAGATCGAGGCCGCCGTGGCGGGACTGGGCCTCCCCCTCAGGCGACTCGGCCTCGCCGAACTCGAGGGAGGGGCCCTCGAGACCCTGAACCCCCGGGCCCTGGTCCTGGACCTGGGCAGGGCCGGGGCTCCCGAGCGCGGCTCCTTCAGGCGACTCCGGCGCAACTCCCGGCTCAGGGCCCTGCCCTTCCTCCTCTTCGGCCCCGCGGCGCGGAGCGGCGGTCCCTTCTCCTTCCTCGAGAAGGGAGGAGCCCAGCGCAATCTCGCCGACGCCATCCTCCTCTCCTCGGGCGAGGGCGGCGACGCTCCCTTCCTCCTCGTCGACGACGACCTCGAGGAGAGGGCCGCCCTCAGGGGCACCCTGCATCGCCTCTTCCCCGGGGCCACGGTCCTCGAGGCGGCCGACGGCGAGGAAGCCTGGGCCCTGGCCTGCGAGACGAGGCCCCGCCTCGCCATCCTCGATGTCCTGATGCCCCGCCTCTCGGGCCTCGACCTCGCCGAGCGCTTCCGCTCGGACCCCCGCTTCCTCGGCCTGCCCCTGATCGTCAGGACGAGCCGTCCCATCTCCCTCGAGGACGCGGCCCGGGTGGAGGGCTTCTCGCGGGTCGTCCTCCAGAACCGCTCCGCCTGGAACGACGAGGAGCTGGGCTCGGGCATCGCGCGCCTCGAGGGCGGCAACGAGCCCCTGCCCGCGCCCTCGGGGGCCCTCGTGAAGCGCGCGGTCGCCTGGATGAACCAGCACTACTCCGGGGCCATCACGCGCTGGAAGCTGGCCGAGGCGGTCAACCTCTCGGAGGACTATCTGTCGCGGATCTTCAGGAAGGAGCTCGGCATCACGCCCTGGGAATACCTCACCCGTCTCCGCGTCGAGAGGGCCAAGGAGCTCCTCAGGGCGGGAGGGGCCAGCGTCGCGGCCGTGGGCGAGTCGGTGGGCTTCCCGGACCAGGCCTATTTCAGCCGAGTCTTCCGCAAGGTGACGGGCAAGAGCCCCCAGGCCTGGAGGGAGAACCGCTAGAGGCGCACTTCGAAGTGCAGGCGGATTTCCGACTTCGTCGCAATTACGACTGTTCGAGGCCGGGGCAGTCGGTCGCGTTGACCGCCTTGCCGTCCTGGCCCGTCACGCGGATGTCGCGCAACCTGAGCCCCCGGACGTGGTTCGCGTGCACCCCCGCGCGGGAGAGGGCGGGAAGGCCGTCGGCCATCTCCGGAGGGGCCGATCCGCCCTCCCCGTCCATCCCGACGGAGAAGTCGGAGAGGCTGAGCCGCTCGACGGGCGACTCGGCGAGGCCCTCGATCCAGGCCGCGGCGACGCGGGCCCCGGTGGCGACGATGCCCGAGAGGGCGATGTCGCGGAAGCGGGGCGTGCCCGCGTCCACCGGAAGGGCCTCGAGGGAGGCCACCTTCGCGTCGCCCCGCGCCCCGCAGTGGTAGCGCATGTTCACGGCCAGGGGCACGTCGACCCCGTCCATCACCACGTTGCTCACGCGGATCCGCTCCACCACCCCGCCCCGACCCCGCCTCGTCTTCAGGCGGATGCCGCGGTCGGTGCCGCGGAAGACACAGTTCGAGATGGCCACGTTGCGCACGTCCCCCGACATCTCGCTGCCGATGACGACGCCGCCGTGGCCGCGCTCGAGGACGCAGTTCGTGACGACGATGTCCTCGGAGGCCATCGAGAGTCCCGGTTTCTCGAGCTCGGTGCCCGACTTGATGGTGATGCAGTCGTCGCCGACCGAGACGAAGCAGTCGGAGATCCTGACGCTCCGGCAGGAATCGGGATTGATGCCGTCGGTGTTGGGCGAATCCGGGGGGTTCGAGATCGAGAGCCCCGTGATGCGCAGGTTGCGCGATCTCACGGGGTTGACGGTCCAGCTCGGCGAGTTCGTCGCGGAGAAGCCCTCGAAGAGGACGTCCTCGCAGTCCTCGGCGACCAGGAGGCGGGGCCTCGGGTTGGCGAGGTCGCCCTCGCGGAAACGCCGCCACCAGTGGTCGCCGCGACCGTCGATGAGTCCGCCCCCGGTCACCGCGATGCCGCGGCGTCCCTGGGCGTGGAGGAGGGCGGCGTGGACGAGGCGGGTCTCGCCCTCCCAGCGCGACTCGACCAGGGGCCAGTCGCGGGGGTCGAGGCTGCCGAGAAGGACGGCGCCGCGCTCGAGGTGGAGCTCGACCCGGTCCCGCAGGAAGAGGGAGCCCGAGACGTAGCCGCCCGGCGGGAGGAAGACCAGGCCCCCGCCCGCGGCCCCGGCCGCGTCGATGCAGGCCTGGATGGCCGCCCTGTCGTCGTTCCGGCCATCCCCGATGGCCCCGTGCTCGCGCACGTTGATCATGACCCTACCGCCTTCCCTGGTATTCGATCGAGGCGAGGATGAAGGGCCCCGCCCCCTTGAAGTCGTCGGTCTTCCTCGGCTCGCCGACGTAGTATTCGAAGCTGCCGTCCCGGTAGGGCTTGCCTCCGAGACCGGCGACCGCGCAGGTGCCCTCGAAGTGGAGGCGCCCGGCCTCGTCGGAGCGGAGGGCCCGGGCCGTGAGGGCCTCGAGGATGGAGGCGGCCAGGCCCCTCCAGGGATCCGCCGGCAGAATGCCGAGGCGGGCGCCCTTCGCGAGGGCGTAGGAGAACATGGCCGAGGCCGAGCTCTCGAGCCAGTTGCCGGGACGGCTTCCCTGGTCGAGGACCTGCCAGAAGAGACCCGAGGCCGGATCGCGGCAGGCAGCTATGGCCGGGGCGAGGCGGCCCAGCATCGAGGCCAGGACGGGCTTTCCTGCGTGGTCGGAGGGGAACCATTCCCAGGAGTCGACGAGGGCCATCGTGAACCAGCCCAGGGCCCGGCCCCACACCTGGGGCGAACGTCCCGTCTCGGGATCCGCCCAGAGCTGGGTCCGCGATTCATCCCAGGCGTGGCGGAGAAGGCCCGTCCGCGGATCGAGAGTCCCCGCCTCGGCGAGCTCGAACTGCCTCTGGATGTCGTCGAAGTCCCCGGGACCTGCGTATGACGCCGCATAACGCGCCCGGAAGGGCCCGGCCATGTAGAGCCCGTCCAGCCACATCTGGTCCGGATAGATGAGCTTGTGCCACAAGCCTCCCGAGGGGGTCCTGGGCTGGCTCTTGAGCTGGGACGCGAGGAGGTCGAGGGCCCTTCGATAGCGGCCGTCGGGGTCGGAGTCGAGGAGCTCGAAGAGTCCCCGACCCGGGTTGACCTGGTCGAGGTTCCACTCGTCCCGGCGGTAGCCGGCGATGGAGCCTCCCGGACCGACGAGGGAGGCGAGGCGGGAGAGGGCGGTAGCGGCCAGGTCCGGGTCGCCCCAGGCCAGGCCGGCCGCGCGGGCGGCGGAGAGGAAGAGGCCGTGCTCGTAATGCCAGAGCGCCCGGTCGGGACCGTAGGTCGACATGAGGCTCCGGGCGAGGCCGAGACCGGCCTCCCTCCCGGGCATCGCGCCGGCTCCGATCCCGAGGGAGGGCGCCGCAAGGTCGGCGGGACGGATCCCGCCCGCGGCTTGGGTTCCGCCGGCGGCGGGAGAGCCCACGCCGCCGGTCTTCCCGCGCAGACCATCCATCCCTTCCCCGCCCCTTAGAGCAGACCCGCGTCGACGAGCTTCGCCTTCGCGGTCTTCTCGATGTCCTTGGCGCCGAGGGCGTCCATGCCCTTCACGAAGTCGCCCCAGGTCTTGTCGTTGAGCTCGGTCTGTCCGAGGGCGAACTTCAGGAGGTTTTCCTCGTAGAAGCGCTTGAAGTCGTTGACGTTCGTCGGCGGGTCGATGAAGCCCGCGCCGGTGGCCTCGGTGTAGGGGCTGTTCTTGAAGAACTTCCAGAAGGCCAGGGGATCCATGAGCTTGCCGTTGGCGCTCTTGTAGGTGGGATAGCGGACCGCGAGCTCGATGTCGTTGTTGATGTAGACCATGTTGCGGAGCTGGGTGAGGGGCTGCATGGCCTTGGCGGTGTAGGCGTTGTCGGGCGAGATGCCGTCCATCGTGATGAAGCCCTTGGCGTCCTTCTTGTAGTTGACGCCCTCCACGCCGAAGCCGCAGAGGTAGTAGCCCTCGTCGGTGGCCATCCATTCGAGGAGCTTGGCGATGGCCGGACCCTTGCCGGCCTTGACGGCCTTCTGGGACACGGCGTAGATGCGGGCCTGGGCGATGTCGAGGCCGTTGGAGGAGTAGCCCTTGGGACCGGTGGGCGGGTTGATGGCGATCCACTCCCCGTTCGGGAAGTTGGCGTCGAAGTCCTTGTAGTTGGCCTTCGTCGCGAGGGCGGCGAACTGCTCCCACATGATGCCGAACTTGCCCTGCTTCCAGCGCGCGCGGAACTCGTCCTTGTTGGGGGCCGACCAGCTGGGGTCGATGATCTTCTCCGCGTTGACCTTCTTGATGAACTCGACCGCGTCCCGGAAGGCGGGGTCGCGGAAGTTGAACTGGAACTTGGCGGCGCTCTCGAAGTTCCACACGCCGGGGACGCCGAAGGCTCCGAGGATGTAGTCGAAGCGACGGCCGAAGCCCGCGGAGGAGAGGCCCGAGGACTCGAAGAAGGCGCCGAAGCCGTAGGTGTCGTCCTTGCCGTTTCCGTCGGGGTCCTTGGTCGTGAAAGCCTGGGCGACCTTGTACAGGTCGTCGAGGGTCTTGGGGACGGGGAGGCCGAGCTTGTCGAGCCAGTCCTTGCGGATGACGACGCCCTCGACGCGGTCCATGGCGCCGGGATCGGGGAGGCCGTACATCTTGCCCTGGAGCGTGACGAGGCGGTTGCGCCCCGCATCGGAATAGTGGGTCCTGGTCCTGATGGGCATGAGGGGCAGGAGATTGTCCACCGGGGCGACGAGGCCCTGGCGCGCGATCTTCATCAGCATGTCGCGGTTGACGCCGAAGAGGTCGGGCAGGGAGTTCGAGGCCGCGGACACCGAGATCTTGGTGTCCTGGTCGGTGAAGCTCGAGGGCTGGAGGACGAGCTTCAGGTTGATGCCGAGCTTGTCCCTGATGATCTGGTAGCCCACCCAGTCGGCGGGCGGCGGGCCGGCCTCGGTGACGGCCTGGAGGGCCCAGAGTTCGACGTCGACGAGGCCCTTGGTCTGGGCCCCCGCCGAGAGCGCCGTCGCCAGGCAGAGCGCCAGGGCGACGAGCGTGGCCGGAATCTTCCTTTTCATGTGCTTCCCCCTTGGGAGACTTTGGGACATTGTCGCGCCACCGGGCGCGGAAAGGGCTGTCGCTGCGACGTTCCGCCTCATCCCTTGATCCCCCCCGCCAGGGAGCCCTTGACGAAGTGCTTCTGGATCCAGGGATAGACCATCATCATCGGCAGCATCGTGATGAAGATGCTGGCGGCCTTGAGGGACTGGATGGAGACCTGGCTGAAGGTGTCGTACTCCACGTACTCGTTGGTGTTGAGGCCCATGAGGATGTTGCGGAGGAGGACGGGCAGGGGCTGGAGATTGGCGTCGTTGAGATAGAGGATGGGCGTGAAGAACTCGTTCCAGTGGCCGACGGCGTAGAAGAGGCCGATCGTCAGCATGATGGGCACCGAGAGGGGCAGCACCACGCGGAAGAGGATGAAGAGCTCGCTCGCGCCGTCGATGCGGGCCGCCTCCATGAAGTCCATGGGGATCTCCATGAAGAAGTTACGCATTATGAACATGTTCGCGACCCCGATCGCCCCGGGGATCATGACGGCGAGGAGGTTGTCCTGGAGCCCCAGGCCCGTGACGACGAGGTAGCTCGGGATGAGGCCGGGGTTGAAGAGGTAGGGCACCATCGCCACGAAGTTGAGGGCCCGGCGGCCGGGGAGGCTCCGCACCGAGAGGGCGTAGGCCATGGGCACCGTCATGAAGAGATTGATGGCGAGGCCGCCGAACATGATGATGAGGCTGTTGCGGAAGGCGTGGAGGAAGGAGGGGTGGGAGAGGAACTGGGCGTAGGCCTCGGAGGTCCACCGGAGCGGATTCACGAAGAGCCCGAAGCTCGAGTCGATGTACTTGAAGGGCGTCACGGAGAGGATGAAGACTCGCCAGAGGGGCAGTATCATGAGGGCGAGGACGAGGGCGAGGATTCCGTTCATCACGATCTGGAAGACGAACTCGTCGCCGGATTTGATTTTCCTCATGGCCGGCTCCTAGAAAAGCCCCGCGTCCGCGTAGCGGCGCGCGATGCGGTTGAAGGTCCAGACGAGGCCGAGGCCGATGAGACCCTTGAAGAGGCCCACGGCCGTCGCCAGCCCGAACTGGAAGTCGAGGATGCCCTGGCGGTAGACCCAGGTGTCGATGATGTCGCCCGTCGAATAGACGGGCACCGAGTAGGTCATGAAGATCTGGTGGAAGCCCGCGTCGAGGATGGTGCCGAGACGGAGGAGGGCGATCGTGATGACGACGTCCCTGATGCCCGGCAGGGTGATGTGGACGATGCGCTGGACCCGCGTGGCGCCCTCCACCTCGGCGGCCTCGTAGAGCCCCGTGTCGATGCCCGTCATCGCGGCGAGGTAGATGATGGCGCTCCAGCCCGTCTCCTTCCAGATGTCGGAGAGGATGACCACGATCGGGTACCAGGTGGGATCCTGGAGGAAGTTCGTCTCCTTGCCGCCGAGGGCCTTCGCGATCTCGTTGAGGAGACCCTCGTCGGGGGAAAGGAGGAGGAGGAGGACGCCGTACATCACGACCCAGGAGAGGAAGTGGGGGAGGTAGGCCACGGTCTGGGCGAAGTGCTTCCAGCGCCGGAGCGAGGACTCGTTCAGGGCGATGGCGAGAAGGACGGCGAGGGGGAGGCCGAGGACGAGCTTGCCGAGGGAGAGCCCCAGGGTGTTGCGGAGGAGTTCCCAGAAGTAGATGGAGGAGAAGAAGGTGCCGAAGTTCTTGAGGCCCACCCAGGGACTGCCCCAGACCCCGTCGAGGGCCATGAAGTCCTTGAAGGCGATCTGGGCGTTCACGAGGGGCCCGTACTTGAAGATCGCGAAATAGACCAGGGGGATGAAGAGCATGAGGTAGAAGGCCCCGTGGGTCCGCAGGGCCCGTCCCGGGCCTCGATGGAGGCGCCGGGGCTTGCCGGTCCCGGAGGTCTGTATCATGGCGGATTGGCCCATTGCTCCCCTCTCCTCGAGGCCGGGGCGGCCCCTTTCCGGCGGGACGGCCCTCGACGGCTCAGAGTATCGAGCCCGGGGACGGAAAAGAACAGCGCCCATTTTGGACATTTCCGACCAGGGCGACCGCCTCCTCGTCCTTGACTCGGGGCCCGAAGCCGGACAGTATTGCCCCGGAGTCGACATGCCCCGCAAGAAACCGGCCGCGGTCCCTCTCGTCAGCGCCGCGGCCCGCACCCTCGCCATCCTCGAACGCCTCTCGGCCTCGCCCTCCCTCGGGCTCGAGGAATTGTCGCGGGCGACGGGCCTCGCGAAGCCGACCGCCCACCGCTTCCTCCTCACTCTCAAGGAACTCGGCTATGTCCGCCGCGACGAGCGCGAGCGCTGGGCCGTGACGCTCAAGCTCTTCAACGTGGGCTCCCTGGCCCTCGACCACCTCGACCTCCATGCGGCCGCCCGCCCCGTCGCCGAGGAGCTCGCGGCGGAGCTGGGCGAGACCGTGCACGTCGGCGTCCTCGACGGAGACGAGGCCGTCTATGTCATCAAGATAGAATCGCGCTACACCATCCGCATGTACTCCCAGGTCGGCCGTCGCGTCCCCCTCTACTGCTCGGCCCTGGGCAAGGTCCTCCTCGCCTGGGAGGACGAGAGGGCCCGGGCCGAGGCCCTGGGCGGCGTGCGCTTCATCCCCTTCACCGCGCGGACCCTCCGCGACCGGGCCGAGCTCGAGCTGGAGCTCGCCCGGGTCCGCGAGACCGGCTGGGCCCGCGACGACGCGGAGAGGGAGGAGGGCATCCACTGCCTCGGGGCCCCCATCTTCGACCGCGAGGGAAGGGTCGTGGCCGCCCTCTCGGTGTCCTGGCCGGCCTTCCGCTGGGAGGGCGGCCGCGAAGCCGAGGTGGCCGCCAGGGTCAAAGAGGCGGCCGACCGCGTCTCGGCCGTCCTCGGCCACCAGTCGTGAGGCCTCGCGTCGCGTCGCGCCGTTCCTGGGCGCCCGGGATCAGGGGCAGGATCCTCGGATACTACGGCGCCACCCTCCTCTTCGTCCTCGCCATCGAGGTCATCGCGCAGGGGGCGGCGAGCCGCGCCGGCCGCGAATTCGAGGTGAGACTCGCGCGCTACCACGCGGTGCAGGAGCTCAGGGTGAACCTGGCCGATTGCAGGGCCCTGGCAGCGCAATATCTCCGCGAGCGTCTGCCCGAGCAGGCCCGGCGCCTCGGAATCTCCCTCGAGGGCCTCCTCCCGGCCGCCGCCTCCCTCTCGCCCCTCGCGGACGAGAGCCTCGACGAGGCCTTCGAGCTCCGCGCCGTCGTCCGCGGTCTCGAGGCCTGGCTCCCCCTCGTGCGCGGCTCCCTCGGCGCCGGCGTGGCGGCCGTCGCGGCTTCGGCCGGCGCCGACGCCGGCGGCACCTCCGCAGCAGCTGCCGGAACCGACTCCTGGCAGACCTGGCTCAAGGCCGAACGCGTGGCTGACTACGTCGACGGCTATCTCGGCAAGCTCCTCTCCCTCGCCATGGCTACGGGCTCGGCGAGCTACCACGACATCGCCGAGCGCCAGGCCGAGAACCGCCGCCTCGCCCTCCTCGGCATCCTCGGCACCGGCGCCCTCGCCATGCTCTTCGCCGCCCTCTTCGCCTCCTCTATCTCCGCCCCCATCCGCCGCCTCGCCGAGGCGGCCCACCGCATGTCCGAGGGCGACCTGGCCGTCGAGGCGGTCGTGGCCCGGAGCGGCGACGAGGTCACCGTCCTCGCCCAGGGCTTCAACGCCATGGCGTCGAACATCCGCGCCATGGTCGAGGGACTGAGGGAGAAGGCCGAGCTCGAGCGCCGCCTCCACGAGGAGACCCTCTCCCTCGTGTCGATGGGCAAGGCCCTGCGCGAGGCCCAGTTCATGTACCTCCAGGGCCAGATCCGGCCCCACTTCCTCTTCAACGCCCTCAACACCATCGCGAGGAGCGCCCTCCTCGAGGGGGCGGGCGAGACCGAGCGCCTGGCCCAGAGCCTCGGGCGCCTCCTCCGCTATTCCCTCGCCGAGGGCGGGGCCTCGGTCGGGCTCGGCGAGGAGCTCGCGAGCCTCCGCGAGTACCTCTCCTTCCAGGGGATCCGCTTCGGCTCCCGCCTGGCCTGGGAGATCCGCGCCGAGGCGGGCCTCGAGGGCTTCTCGATCCCCCGCTTCAGCCTCCAGCCCCTGGTCGAGAACGCGGTCCGCCACGGCATCGAGCCGAAGGTGGAGGGGGGAAGGGTGATCGTCTCGGCGCGGAGGGCCGGAGGCCGGCTCCGCATCCTCGTGCTCGACTCGGGGGCGGGCATGACCTTCGCCCTCCTCGAGCGGCTCCGGGCCGCGGCGGCGGGCCACGATCTCCCTTCCCCCTCCCTCGCCCCCTCGCCCGGCGAGGGCGCCCCCGGCATCGGTCTCGCCAACATCGTCATGCGCCTGGCCCTGCGCTTCGGCGACGACATCCGCCTCGGCCTGGCCTCGAGCCCGGGGCGGGGCAGCGTCGTCCGCCTCAGCCTTCCCCTCGGGACTACCGTCGACAAGGCGGGGACGGGGGAGTCGAGGGAAGCGGCGCCCGGAGGGTCGGGATGAGCCAGCGCATCCTCGTGGCCGACGACGAGGAACTCGAGCGCCGCGCCCTCAGGCGCATCCTCGGCGAGGCCCCGGGCCCGGGCTACGAGGTGGTCGAGGCCAGGAACGGCATCGAGGCCCTCGAGGCGGCTCGCGCCGGCCCCCTGGCCCTCGCCTTCCTCGACATCCGCATGCCGGGCAGGGACGGCATCGAGACGGCCCGGTGCCTCCGCGAACTCAGGCCCGACCTGCCCATCGTCTTCCTCACCGCCCACGACCGCTTCGAGTACGCCCGCGAGGCCCTGCGCATCCACGTCGAGGACTTCCTCCTGAAGCCGGCCTCGGCCGAGGAGGTCCTGGCCGCCGTCGACAAGGCGCTCGGGGCCGAAGCGCGGAACCCGGAGGCGGGAGGCCGGCTCGAGAGCGCCGCGGCCTGGCTCGCCGAGGAACTTCGCGCCGGCCTCGCGCGGGGACGTCTCGACGGCGAGGGCTATCGCCGCTGGCTCGCGCTGAAGGGACTCGGCCCCGCCCCGACCGCGGTCCTCGCCTTCAGGCGCAGGGCGGCGACGGAGGAGAGGCCCGCCCTGGGCTCGATGGGCCTCGGCGCCTTCGCGAGCCTCGCCGAGCGGAACCTCGGAGGCAGCGCTCTCGCGGGAGCGGACTTCGAGGAGGGTGCCTGCGTGCACCTTCTGGCCGCTGGCGACTCGGGAGAGAAGGAGAGGGAGGCGGTGGACCGACTCCTCGAGGAGGCCCGGGGCCAGCTCGGGCTCGAGCTCCTGGCCGGGCTCGCCTTCTGTCCGGAGGGCGAGGGCGTGGAGGACGGGACGGGATCGGCCTTCGAGATCCTCCTAGGCGCGGCCCGGCGCGCGGCGGCCCTCGCCGGAGGAGGCCGCGGCCTCATCGCCCTCCAGCCCTCCCTGCGGGCCAAGGATCAAGGGTTCCTCAAGGGCGCGCGCGCCGAGGGACCGGGCGGGAGGACTGCCTATCGTGCCCTCGAGCTCATGGACGAGCTGCACGCCGAGGACCTCTCCCTGGACGCCCTTGCGGCCCTCGTGGGCGTCTCTCCCTCGCATCTCTCCCGTCTCCTCGGCCGCCACTTCGGACTCGGTTTCGCCGAGTGCCTGGCCCGCCTCAGGATCGACAACGCGCGCATCCTCCTCGGCGACGAGGCTCTGAGCGTGAAGGAGGTCGCCGCCCTCGTGGGCTTCCACGACCCCGCCTATTTTTCCCGCGTCTTCCGCAAGGCCACGGGCCGGAGCCCGAACGAGCACCGCCGCCTGGCACGGGGCGGCGGCGAGACCGGAGCGCCCTCCGGCGAGGAGGTAGGATCATGAGCAAGGCGAGCCTATGCGGACGAGGGACCAGGGGCGGGACGGGTTTCCTCGCCCTCTGCCTCGTCGCCGCCCTCGCGGCCCTGGCCCCCGCGGCCTCCTCCCCCTCCTCCCCGGCCGCGACCCTGGCCCTGAGGCTGGCCGAGATCCAGCCGGCCGACCATCCCACGGCCAAGGCCGACTACGAGTTCGCCCGCCTCGTCGCCGAGCGCTCGGGAGGACGCATCCGCATCGCGGTCTACGTCGATTCGATCCTCGGACAGGAGCTCTCCGTGCTCGAGCAGCTGCGCTTCGGCGGCATCGACCTGGCGCGGGTCTCCCTCGCGGCCGTCGTCCCCTCGGTGCCCCGCCTCGCCGCCCTCCAGATGCCCTACCTCTACAAGGACGCGGCCCACATGTGGCGGGTCCTCGAGGGCGAGGTCGGGAAGGAACTCCTCGGCAGCGTCGCCGAGTCGGGCTTCGTGGGCCTCGGCTGGTTCGAGGCGGGGGCCCGGAGTTTCTACACGGTCCGCGCCCCCCTCCTCTCGCCCAGGGACCTGGCGGGCCTCCGCATCCGCGTGCAGGAGAACAGCGTGATGACGGACCTCGTGGCCGCCTTCGGGGCCCTCCCCCGCCCCCGCGCCTTCGGCGAGGTCTACACCGCCCTCGAGACCGGCGAGATCGACGGGGCCGAGAACAACCTGCCGACCTACTTCAGCTCGGGCCACTTCCGCGTCGCCCGGCACTTCACCCTCACCGAGCACGCCCGGGTCCCCGAGATCATCCTCGGCTCGGGGGTCTCTTTCGCCGCCCTCTCCCCCGCCGACCGCGAGCTCATCGCGAAGGCCGCGAGGGACAGCGCCGCCTTCCAGAGGGCGGCCTGGGAGGACTACGAGGGCCTCGTCGCCGAAAGGCTCAGGGACGAAGGCCTCGTCATCACCCCCGTGCCCGACTCCGGCCCCTGGCGCCGCCTCGCCGCCGCGGTGTACGCGCGACAGAGCCCCGAGGTGAAGGCCCTGGTCACGAGGATCCGCGCGATCCAGTAGCCCGGAAAGCCCGGCGGCGCATGAAAGTACCGGAGAAAGCAGGATCTTCCCCGACCGCGATCCGAGTGAGGGGGGGAAGATGCCGCGGGATCGCCGGGCCCCGGAGGGGAGCGAAGCCGATCCCGGCCGCCCCAGGGGCGGCCTCGCTTCGAGGAGGTACCAGGATGCTCAAGCGCATCGCCCTAGTCACCCTCTCCCTCGCCCTTCTGCTCGGCGGCCTCTCCGCCCAGACCGTGCTCAAGCTCGCCGAGATCCATCCCCAGGGTTATCCCACCGAGCTCGCCGACGAGCAGTTCGCCAAGCTCGTGGCCCAGTACACCAACGGCCAGTTCAAGATCGACGTCTATCCGGGCGGACAGATCTCCAGCGACGAGAAGGTCGTCATCGAGCAGGTCAAGATCGGCGCCATCGCCATCGCGCGCGTGAGCTCCGGCGCCCTCGGCGCCTTCAACGCCCAGCTCAACGTCTTCTCCCTTCCCTACCTCTTCGATTCCGGCGACCACATGTGGAACTTCCTCCTCTCCCCCTACGGCATGAAGATGCTCGACGACCTGGCCCCCTCGGGCTTTGTCGGGCTCTGCTGGTACGACGGCGGCGCCCGCTCCTTCTACGCCAACTACCCCCTCAATTCCATCGCCGACCTCAAGGGCAAGAAGTTCCGCGTCATGGGCAACCCCCTCCTCGTGAAGATGGTCGAGGCGATGGGAGCCAGCGCCGTCCCCATGGCCGCCGGCCAGGTCTTCGCCTCCATCCAGGGCGGCGTCATCGACGGGGCCGAGAACAACGCTCCTTCCTACGTGAAGTCCTTCAACCACTACCAGGTCGCCAAGTTCTACATGATCGACGAGCACCTCCGCCTGCCCGAGGTCCTCTTCATGAACAAGGCCGCCTGGGACAAGCTCTCCAAGGACCAGCAGGCCGCCTTCAAGAAGGCCGCCGCCGACACCATCGCCTTCGACCGGAAGGCCTGGGCCGACTACGACGCCGAGTCCATGGCCGTCGCCAAGGCCGACCCCACCGTCAAGATCACCTATCCGGACAAGGCCCCCTTCAAGGCCGCCGTCAAGGACCTGATCGCCGCCGAGTCGGCTCCCTACGCGGCCACGCTCAAGGCCATCGACGCCGCCCGGCCCAAGAAGTAGATCCTTCCTGTCATCCCGTCCGGGCCCGCCGAGGCGGCCCGGACGGACTTACCCGCATCAAGGAGGCTCCCCGATGCCCGACGGGAAAAAGAACGCCGTCGCCAGATTCTTCCTCATGGTGGACAAGATCGCGGAGGGCTTCTGCATCACCCTCCTGGTCCTCATGATCCTCAACGTGTTCATGGCGGTAGTCACGCGCAAGCTCTTCAAGTTCCAGTTCTTCTGGTCCGAGGAGGTCACCCTCCTCTGCCTCACCTGGTTCACCTTCATGGGCATCTCCATCGGCTTCCGGGAACGCCTGCATCTTTCCATGGAGCTCTTCGAGAAGGCCCCGAAGAAGGTCCTCGACTTCCTCGACAGGCTCGTCGACGTCGCCACCTTCCTCTTCGGACTCTTCCTCATCGTCTACGGCTGGGACTTCACGATGATGATGCGCGGCTCCATCCTCGCCGCCACCCAGCTGCCCAACGTCGTCCAGTACATCGTCATGCCGATCACCGGCGTCTTCACCTGCGCCTATTCCGCCCTCCAGCTCCTCGGCAAGGACCTCCGGAGATACCATCTCATCGAAGAGGAGATCACCCGCGATGCCTAGCAACACGGTCGGAATCTGGGTCCTTGCAGGCTCCTTCGTCATCCTTCTCCTCCTGCGCTTTCCCGTCGCCCTCGTCCTCGCCATCTCCGCGATGGCGACCCTCTTCTACCTCCAGATGCCCATCGTCGTGGTGGCCCAGCAGATCCTCCAGGGCACGAACTCCTTCTCCCTCCTCGCCATCCCCTTCTTCATCATGACGGGACAGCTCCTCGGGGCGGGAGGCCTGGCCAACCGCATCGTGGACTTCGCCAACCTCTTCTTCGGGCGCCTGCCGGGCGGCTTGTCGATCGTCAACTCCATCGCCTGCATGCTCTTCGGCAACCTCTCCGGTTCCGCGGTGGCCGACACCTCGGCCATCGGCTCGGCGATGATCCCGATCATGAAGAAAAAGGGCTACCCGGCCGAGTACGCGGTGGGCCTCACCATCTCCTCGGCCATCCAGGGCGTCGTCGTGCCCCCGAGCCACAATCTCGTCCTCTACTCCATCGTGGCGGCGGGTGTCGTAGGCGGCATCTCCATCCCCAAGCTCTTCGCCGCCGGTATCGTGCCGGGCTTCCTCCTCCTCATCACGCTCTGCACCGTCGGGATCATCATCAGCGTCAAGAACAAGTACCCGAAGGGCGACCCGGTCGAGCGCAAGAAGATCCCCTCGATCGTCCTCCACGGCTTCCTCTCCCTCACGCCGGCGGTCATCATCCTCGGCTCCATCATCGGCGGCATCGCCACCGCGACGGAGGCGGGCGCCCTGGCCGTCGTCTACTCCTTCCTCCTCGGCACCCTCGTCTACCGCGAGATCAAGCCCAAGCACCTCTGGCCCGTCCTCGTGCGCACCTTCCGCACCGTCCTCATGGTCTTCTTCCTGATCGGCGCCTCGACGGCCTTCGGCTACGCGATGACCATCCTGCGCCTGCCGGACCTCATCACCCAGGGCTTCCTCGCCGTCTCGTCCAACCCGATCATCATATTGCTGTTGATCAACGTCCTCCTCCTCATCCTCGGAGGACCGATGGACATGGCGCCCATGATCGTCATCCTCACGCCCATCCTCCTCCCGGTCTGCATGAAGCTGGGCATGGACCCCATCCAGTTCGGCCTGGTCCTCATCTTCAACGCGGGCATGGGACTCCTCACGCCGCCCGTGGGCACCGTCCTCTTCGTGGGCTGCGCCATCGGCAAGGTCTCGGTCAAGGCGGGCACCAAGGCCATGCTGCCCTTCTTCTACGCGATGCTCGTCGTCCTCATGCTGATCACCTACGTTCCGGCCTTCACGATGTGGCTGCCTCAGTTCGTACGATGACTTGAGGCTCTACTAACTGTGAAGATTTGAATTCCCGGTTTCGGGAGAAAAGGAAGGGGCCGACCAGAGCGGTCGGCCCCTTTTCGCTTCGAGACAGTCAGGCGCGGAGAAGATGGATCGAGAAACCGAGGAGCTCGCGATCGAGGTAGACGGCCTTGATGCGCCCTTTCTCCGTCTTCGCGGTCTCGCCCAGGGCCTTCACCCCGAGGCCCTCGAGGCGGGCCACGGCCCTCTCGACGTCGTTGCAGCGGATGGCCAGGTGGCCGTGGGCGCCGGGGAAGGGCCGTTTGGTCACCTCGATGCCCTCGCACATCACCGAGGAGGCCCCCTCCCTGCCGGCGATGCCGAAGAGGGTGGAGAGGAGAGTGACCGCGAGGCCGCACTCCGCCTCGTCGGAGCCATTGATGCCGACATGGGCGAAGGAGAAGCCGTGGAGGGCGAGGAGGGCCTCGCGGCAGAGGGCCTCGATTCCGGGCCAGTCCTCGGCCTCGATGAGGGCGCCGGGAGCCATGAAGGAGCCGCCGATGGCCAGCACGTTCGGTCGCCGGGCCCAGGCTCCGAGGTTCTTCGCGTCGATGCCCCCGGTCGGCACGAAGCTCACCGCGGGGAAGGGGCCGGCCAGGGCTTCCACCAGGGGAAGCCCGCCCGCCGCCTCGGCCGGGAAGAACTTGAGGACCTCGAGGCCCTTCGCGAGGCCGCGCATTATGCCGTCGGGACCGGTCACCCCCGGAAGGACGGGGAGGCCCCGCTCGAGGCAGAAGTCGACGACAGCCTCGTCGAAGCCGGGACTGACGATGAAGGAGGCCCCCGCCTCGAGGGCGCTGCGGGCCTGGGCCAGGTTCAGGACCGTGCCAGCGCCCACGAGGAGGCCGGGTACCTCGGCCCTGAGGGCCCGGATCGAGTCGGCGGCCGCCTTGGTCCTGAAGGTGATCTCCGCCACCGGCAGGCCTCCCGCCACCAGGGCCCGTCCCAGGCCGGGGGCCTTGTCGGCGGAATCGAGCTTGATGACCGGCACGAGGCCGATGGAGCCTATCTTCGCAAGGATCGCGTCCATGGTATTCCCTCCTCTTCCCTCCATTCTACCACGGAAAGAGGAAAATGGACCACGGTTCCATTTATCTTTACCAAGGGCTTCCATCGTGCTAGCATGAGTCGAGGTACACCATGAAGAAGATCGTCACCTTCGGCGAAATCATGCTGAGGCTCAAATCGCCCGGCCACGAGCGCCTCTTCCAGTCCCCCCTCCTCGAAGCCACCTTCGGGGGCGGCGAGGCCAATGTCGCGGCCTCCCTCGCCCAGTTCGGGCTCGAGGCCGCCTTCGTCACCGCCCTCCCCGCCGACCCCCTGGGCGACGCCGCCCTCCGGGGTCTCCGGGGCCTCGGAGTCGACGTCAGCGGGGTCAGGAGGACGGCGGGAGGGCGCACCGGCATCTACTTCCTCGAGACGGGGGCCGACCAGCGAGCCTCGAACGTGGTCTACGACCGCTCGGGCTCTTCCATCTCCCTCACGGGACCGGGGGACTTCGACTGGAAGGCCCTCCTCGCCGGAGCCGACTGGTTCCACGTCACGGGCATCACGCCCGCCCTCTCGAAGAGCGCCGCAGAGGCCGCCCTCGAGGCCGCGACGGCCGCCAGGGCCGCCGGCGCCAAGGTCTCGGTCGACCTCAACTATCGCAGGAAACTCTGGAACTACGGGGTCTCCGCCCCCGAGATGATGGGCCGCTTCGCCGCCCTCGCGGACGTCCTCGTCGCCAACGAGGAGGACATCCAGCTCGGCCTGGGCCTCTCGGTCCCCGGCTCGGCCACGGGCGGGGCCTTCGACAAGGGCGCCGTCGAGGCCCTGGCCCGTCGCGCCCGCGAGGCCTACCCGAATCTGGGCGTCGTCGCCGTCACCCTCCGCGAGAGCCTCTCCGCCGACCGGAACGGCTGGTCGGCCGCCCTCCTCGGCGAGGGCGGATTCCGGAGGTCGCGGAGCTACGAGTTGTGCGACATAGTGGACCGGGTCGGGGGCGGGGACTCCTTCGCCGCCGGCCTGATCTTCGGCCTCCTCGAGTTCGGGGACGAGGCAGGGGCCCTCGAGTTCGCGGTGGCGGCCTCGGCCCTCAAGCACACGATCCCCGGAGACATCAATCTCGCGTCCCGCTCCGAGGTCGAGCGCCTCGCCGCAGGGGACGGAAAAGGAAGGGTACAGCGGTGAATTCCACCTTCTTCCCCGAGACCGGCATCGGGCTCGAGACCCTCGTCGAGGGCCGCTTGTCGAGGCGCATCAAGGCCCACGCGGGCCGACTCATGATGGTCGAGGTGCACTTCGAGAACGGGGCCGAGGGCGCCGCCCACGAGCATCCCCACGAACAGGCCACCTACTGCCTCGTCGGAGAGTTCGAGTTCACCGTCGGCGAGGAGACGCGGGTCCTCCGCCCCGGCGATTCGGTCTATATCCGCGGGGGCCAGAGGCACGGCACGAAATGCCTGGCCAAAGGCCGCCTTCTCGACGTGTTCACGCCCCAGAGGGAGGACTTCCTCGGGACAAAGGAGCGCCCATGAACCTCGAAACGCGTTATGCGAACCATCCCGACGACGCCTCCCTCTACGACAGCGAGGAGCAGAGGCGCCACTTCATCGTGGAGGGCGTCTTCCGGCCGGGAAGCCTCAGGCTGACCTACACCCACGTCGACCGCATGATCTTCGGCGGGGCCGTGCCCACCACCGCCCCCCTGACCCTCGAGGGCGGGAAGGAACTGGGCACCGAGCACTTCCTCGACAGGCGCGAGCTCGGCCTCATCAACACGGGCGGGGGCCGCGGCCGCGTCCTCGTCGACGGGAAGGCCTGGGAGCTCGGCCCCGGCGACGGCCTCTACGTGGGCAAGGGGGCGGCCTCGGTCTCCCTCGAGAGCCTCGACCCCGCAAAACCGGCGCGGCTCTACCTGGCCAGCTCCCCGGCCCACGAGACCCACCCGACGGTCCTCATCACTGCGGCCATGGCCAATCCCCGGCGCCTCGGCTCCCCGGAATCGTGCAACCTGCGCACCATCAACCAGTACGTCCACCCCGCGGTCTGCAAGAGCTGCCAGCTCGTGATGGGCCTGACGGTCCTCGAGCCGGGCTCGGTCTGGAACACCTGGCCCCCCCACACCCACGAGCGGCGCATGGAAGTCTACGTCTACTTCAACATGGCGCCCGAGACCCGCGTCTTCCACTTCCACGGCCGGCCGGACGAGACCCGCCACCTCGTCCTCAAGGACGGCGACGCGGTGATCTCGCCCTCCTGGTCCATCCATTCGGGCGTGGGCACCGGCCCCTACACCTTCATCTGGGCCATGGCGGGCGAGAACCAGACCTTCGACGACATGGACAGCGTGGCCCCCGACGGGCTCCGCTGACCAAAGGAGACTACATGGCAGGCATTCTCGACAAGTTTAGGCTGGACGGCAAGGTCGCGGTGGTGACAGGCTCCGAACGGGGTCTCGGCCAGGGCATGGCCCTGGCCCTCGCGGAGGCGGGCGCGGACATCGTCGGCGCCACCTACGCGGCCTCGGCCCCCGAGACCGAGGCGGCAGTCCGCAAGGCGGGCCGCCGCTACATCCACGTGCAGGGCGACCTCACCAGCCTCGAGCCGATCGCGCGCATCATGAAGGCGGCGATCGAAGGCTTCGGCCGCGTGGACATCCTCGTCAACAACGCCGGCATCATCATGCGGAACGACGCGGTCGATTTCACCGAGGCGGAATGGGACTCCGTGATGGCCATCAACCTGAAGACGGTCTTCTTCCTGAGCCAGGCCGTGGCCAAGCGCCTCATCAAGCAGGGCTCCGGCGGCAAGATAATCAGCATCGCCTCGATGCTCTCCTACCAGGGCGGCATCCGCGTGCCCTCCTACACCGCGAGCAAGTCGGGCGTGAAGGGCATCACCATGTCCATGGCCAACGAGTGGGCCAGGCACGGCATCCAGGTCAACGCCATCGCCCCGGGCTACATGGCCACCGACAACACGGCCCAGCTGAGGGCCGACGCCGAGCGGAGCGCCGACATCCTCGCGCGCATCCCCGCCGCCCGCTGGGGCACGCCCGCCGACGTCCAGGGAGCAGTGGTCTTCCTGGCCTCGGCGGCCTCCGACTACGTCAACGGCTACACCCTCGCCGTCGACGGCGGCTGGCTGGCGCGTTAGGCGACACAAAGGAGTCATCGTGAAAGACTACCTCGGAGAGGATTTCCTCCTGCCCAACGAGGCCGCAAGGCGGCTCTACCACGACCACGCGGCCCACGAGCCCATCGTGGACTACCACTGCCACCTCCCGCCGGCCGACATAGCCCTCGATTCCCGCTACGCCGACCTGGCCCAGGCCTGGCTCGGCGGCGACCACTACAAGTGGCGCGCGATGAGGGCCAACGGCGTGCCCGAGGCCGACATCACGGGCCACCCCGCCGACAGGCGCACCTTCGAGGCCTGGGCGGCCACCCTGCCCCGCCTCGTGGGCAACCCCCTCCACCACTGGGCCCACCTCGAGCTCAGGCGCTACTTCGGCTGGAAGGACCTCCTCGGTCCGGCGACCGCCGCCTCGGCCTGGGAGGCCTGCAACGCCCGCCTCGCCTCGCCCGGTTTCGGCGCCCGCGGCCTACTCAGGAAGATGAAGGTGAAGGCCGTCTGCACGACGGACGACCCCGCGGACTCCCTCGAGCACCACCTCTCCTACGCCAAGGCCCGAGCCGCCTCGGACCCGGCCCTCGGCGAGCCTCTCATGCTTCCGGCCTTCCGGCCGGACAAGGCCCTGGCCCTCGAGGACCCCCTCGCCTGGAAGGCCTACCTCGCCCGCCTCGGCTCCTCGGCGGGTGTGGAGATAACGAGTTACGCGAAACTGGTCGAAGCCCTCGAGAAGCGCCACGCCTTCTTCCACGAGGCTGGCTGCCGCCTCTCCGACCATGCCCTCCTCAAGCCCGTCGCCCGCTCCGCGACGGCCTCGGTCCTCGAGGCCACCTTCGGAAGCGCCCTCGCCGGTCGGAGGCCCGTGGCCGAGGATCTCGAGTCCATCAAGACGGCCCTCCTCCTCGAAGTGGGCCGCATGAACGCGCGGCGCGGCTGGACCATGCAGCTCCACATGGCTGCCGCGAGGAACCTCAACGCGCGCATGTTCGCCCGCCTCGGCCCCGACACCGGCTACGACGCCATCGGCGACTCCATCGGAGCGGAGGCCCTCGGGGCCTTCCTCGACGCCCTCGACTCGGGCGGCAACCTTCCCAAGATCGTCCTCTACTCCAACAACCCCAACGACTACGAGGTCATCTCGACCGTGATGGGATGCTTCCAGGACGGCACGGCGGCTGGCAAGATGCAGCTCGGCTCGGCTTGGTGGTTCAACGACCACATCGACGGAATGCGCCGCCAGCTCTCGGTACTCGCCTCGACGGGTCTCCTCTCCCGCTTCGTGGGCATGCTGACCGACTCGCGGAGCTTCCTCTCCTTCCCCCGCCACGAGTACTTCCGCCGCATCCTCGCGGGCATGGTCGGCACCTGGATGGAAGAGGGCCTGGCCCCCGGCGACCACGCCGCGATGGGAGCCCTCGTGCGCGACATCTCCTACCGGAACGCGCGCGATTTCTTCGCCCTCCCCGGCCTCGGCGCCTGAGCCTCAGGCGACGATAAAAGCCCCGGATCCGCGGATCCGGGGCTTTCTTGTTTCGCACAACGGGGCCGCGCTCAGGTTTTAAAGCGGCCGAGGGCGCTCGCGATATCCCCGATGCCGGCGGTGGTCCGGCCGGTCGCCTCCGAGGCGCCCTCGGCGGCCGCGTCGATCTCCTCGCTCGCCGTGGCCACACCCTCCACGAGGGCCTTGATCCTGAGGCTCGCGCCCTCGAGGTGCCGCATCTCCTCGACCACCGCGCGGCTCGAGGAGTCCATCTCGGCCGCCCGGGATCGCACCGTCGCGGTCTCGGCCGTTATGCTCGCGAGGGCCGCGAGCACGTGCTTCGAGCCCTCGTTCTGCTCCTCCATGGCGCTGCGGACCTCGGCGGCCAGGTCGTTGACCGAGGATATCAGCTCGGAGACGGCCCCGAAGGCGCTCTCCGCCTCGGCCGAGGAACTGACCACGAGGCCGATGGTCGCCCCGATGGAGCGGAGTTCGCCCGCCGTGTCGCCCGACTGGCGGGCCGTCTGCTCGGAGAGCTTGCGGATCTCGTCGGCGACGACAGCGAAGCCGCGGCCCGCCTCGCCCGCGTGGGCGGCCTCGATCGCCGCGTTCATCGCGAGGAGATTGGTCTGCGAGGCGATGCCGGCGATCACCTCGTTGGTCTCGAGGAGGGTTTCGGACTGGCGGGAGATCTCGGCCGCGGCGGTGTTCGCGTCGGCGAGCTTCTCCCGGCCCTGCTCGGCGGCCGCGACGAGGGCCTCGAGGCGGGCGGCGATGAGGTCGATGGACTTCGCGACGCCCGCGATGTTGCCGACCATCTCCTCGATGGAGGCCGAGCCCTCGCCGACGCCGGCGGACTGGGCCTCGATGGAGGCGGCGAGGTTCCCGGCGCCCTTGGCGATCTCGGTGACCGTGGCCGAGGTCTCGACGGCGCTGGCGCTCTGATCCACGACGAGGTCGCGGACCTCGCGGATCGCCTCGCCGATGTGGAGCACCGCCCTGCGCGTCGCGGCCACGCCCTCGGCGAGGGTTCTTCCCTCGCCGTCGAGGGAGGAGGCGGTGCCCTGGGCCGAGTTCACGATGAGGGAGAGGTTGCCGACGAACTCGTTGTAGGAGGCGGCGACGCGGCCGAGCTCGTCGCGCGAGAGCAGTTCCATGCGCCGTGAGAGGTCGCCGTCGCCGGTGGCGATCTCGTGCAGGGCGAGGGCCAGGCGGCGGAGGGGAGCCAGGGAGAGGGTGGTGACGAAGAAGACGACGAAGGCGGCTATCAGGGCCGTGAGCCCGCCGGCCAGGATCATGAAAAGGGTGGACTGGTTGACGGGAGCCACGATGGAGGCGTAGGGGATGGAGACGCCGAAGAACCAGGGCACCTGCATCGAGACCTTGAAGGGCTGGTAGATCGTGAGCGCGATCTTCCCCGTTGCGAGGGAGCGATCGACGTAGGAGACGGCCTCGCCCCTGGCCAGCCTCTCGGTGAGCTTGTCCTTCTTGTCGATCTCGGGCAGGAGCTCGGCGAGCTTCTTCCCGAGGAACTCCACGTTGGGGTGGGCGGCGACGGTGAGGTCCCCTGCGATGATGAAGGCGTAGGTATCGCCCTTCTTCCGGCTGTCGGCGAAGTTGCGGATGGTCTGGAGGGAGTAGTCGACTCCCGCGACGCCCACCAGGTTCCCGTCCACGAGGATGGGGACGCAGAAGGAGATGCAGCCGACGGTCACGCCGTCGTCGTCGAACTCGTAGGGCGGGGTGAGGTACTCGCGTTTCGTGTCCTTCGGCACCGAGTAGAATTCGCCGACCGCGCCCTCCATGTCGAGGGTGGCGAAGGACTCCTTGATCTCGCCCTTCTTGTAGGACCAGTAGGGGACGAACTGGCCGGAATCGGTCTGGCCGTCCTTCCCGGCGAAGGCCTTGTCGTTCCCGTCGAGGACGTTCGGCTCCATGATGTACCAGGCGCCGAGGACCTCGCTGTTGCTCTCGAGGACGGCCTTGCTGGCCCTCGCGAGAATTTCGCGGCGGCTCGACTTCTGGAAGCTGGGGTACTGCCGGGCGAAGCTGGCGAGATCCTTGGCCATCTGCATGCCCGAGGAGAGGAAGCTCGAGGTGTTGGCCGCTCCGGCCCTGGCCTCGGCCTCGGACTCCGCCTGCACGCGGTCGTGGAGGACGGCCGAGAAGCGCGCGGAGGTCGCGAAGACCATGAGGGAGATGAGGAGGACGACGGGAAGGGTGACAGCGAAAATGAGCTTGGAGCGGATCGAGAAACCCATTTTTGCCTGGTTGGTATCTTTAGCCACGTGTATAGCTTCGCCGATTCTTCAAAGAGGTTCAAGCCCGGTGGGCCGAAAGCGGCGATGGACGGCTCTCGTGCCTCGGGAAAATCCGGGCTATATTCCCCCGGAGCCCCCGCCGCGGGGGCCAAGGAGACAGACGATGCCAGCCGATCCCTTCCCTCCCCTGCCCTATCCCAAGGTCAGTCTCGGCGCGGGAGATTATACCCGCCGCCTCCTGGCCCACGGAGGAGGCCTGATGCTGGCCGAGATGAGCTTCGAGCCGGGCTCCGGCGGCCCCGTCCACGCCCACGACGAGGAGCAGCTGACCTTCTGCCTCTCCGGGGAATTCACCACCGAGGTCGGAGGGGTGGCCGGTCGACTGGGCCCCGGAGACTTCTTCCATGCCGCGAGGGGCCAGCCCCACGGCGTGCGCTGCCTCGTCGCCGGCACCCTCATCCACGCCTTCACGCCCCAGCGCGATGAGTACAAGCAGGAGGGCGGAAAGGGCTGAGAGGGAAGGTTCAGCCGACCCGGGAGGAGGGAAGCCTCGAGGCAGCCAGGGCCAGTTCGTAGTCCAGGGGCAGGTCGATGTCGGCGATCGTGCCGGGATCGTCCGTCTCGACGAGGAGGCAGCCCGCCTCGTCCAGGAGCTCGCGGAGCCTCCGCCCCTCGGGAAGCTCCCTGATGGCCTGGGCGAGGGTGGCGGGCAGGAGGACGGGATGACCCCGCCTGCCCCCGCAGGCGGCCACGACCGGCCCCGGGTGCCTCGTCTCGAGAAGTTGCTGGTAGGTCGCGGCCGAGACGAGGGGCATGTCGCCGGGGATGAAGAAGAAGCGCTCCGCGCCCAGGAAGGCCAGCCCCGCCCTGAGGCTCGAGATCATCCCGGCCTCGGGATTCGGGTTCCGCGCGACGAGAATTCCCTCGGCCTCGAGGGCATCGAGGGCGGCGTCGCCCAGCCGCCCCACGACGATGACCCGGAGCCCGGCCTCGCGGGCCCGGGCCACCGTCGTCCCGAGGACGGTCCTCCCCGCGAAGGGGAGGTGGAGCTTGGGTCGCCCCATTCTGCTCGAGGCGCCCGCGGCCAGGACTATGCAGTCGGGTTTTGTCCCAATTGCATCGTCCTGCCTTTCTGGTATCATGGTTGGGCGGCGCGATCGGGGGAATCGGTCCTGGTCGCGGGATCGGAGCGGCAGGAGCCGGTCGGGGTCTTCGTGATCCAGTTGTCGATGGGCTCCTTGTTCCTGAGGGCGCGCCAGACGTCCTCGAAGCGGATGGGCATGTGGGTGAGCTCGGCGCCGGTGGCCGCGTGGATGGCGTTGCCCAGGGCGGGGGCCACCGAGATCATGGGATGCTCCCCCACTCCCCGCGCCCCGAAGGGACCGTCCACCTGGGCGGTCTCGACGGCGATGCTCACGATCTCCTCGGGGAGGTCGCGGGCGGTCGGGATCTTGTTGTCGGTGAAGGAGGGGTTGAGGAGGTGGCCCTTCTGGTCGTAGATGTAGCCCTCGCAGACCGCGGTGCCGAGGCCCTGGATCATGCCGCCGATGGCCTGGCCGCGCACTATGTCGGGATTGATGACCTTGCCCACGTCGAAGACCGAAGCCACCTTCAGGACCTTGTACTCCCCCGTCTCCGGGTCCACCTCGGCGATGATGCCGTGGGCGCCGAAGGTCCAGTCCAGGGCGGGCAGGCCCTGGCCCGTCTCCTTGTCGAGGTTGGTGAGGCCCTGGGCGACGTAGCGCCCGACACCGATGAGGGGGCCGCCGATGGCGTTGCCGTCGGGGAAGGCGTAGCCCACGGAGAGCTGGGCGAAGGTGACGGACCTGTCGTGCCGGTGCTTGATGAAGATCTTCGTGTCGTCGTGGTCGAGATCGACGACCTGGGCGCGGAGGACCTGGGCCGCGACCGAATAGGCCTGGGTCAGGAGATCGTCGCAGGCCAGGGCCGCGGCGTTGCCCGAGAGGATGATCCCCTTCGAGGCCACGGTCTGCCAGTCGTAGGGTTCCTTGTCCGTGTCCTTGTCGATGGTGACCTTCACCTTGGACATGGGGAAGCGGAGGCGCTCGGCCACGATCTGCGCGATCGCGGTGGCCGAGCCCTGGCCGATCTCGGTGAGGGCGATGTTGACGATGACCGAGCCGTCGGTGTTCATCTTGACCACGGCCGCGGTGGCGGTGAAGGAGGGCATGGCCGGGGCCTTGTGGAGGGTGGCGATGCCCTTGCCGATCTTCCGCCCCGTGCGCTTCTCGCGGGCCTTCTCTTCCTCGGTCAGTCGGCCGTAATTGATCGCCTTCGCGGCCGCCTCGAGGCACTTCGTCGGGTCGCCCGAATGGTCGGTGATGACCTCGCCCGTGATGGTGAGGGAGCCGGGCCTGAGGAGGTTCTTCTTCCTGAACTCGAGGGGATCCATGCCGATGACGCCGGCGACGAGCTCCATGTGGCGCTCGAGGCCCCAGAAGAATTCGACGTGGCCGAAGCCGCGATAGGCCGTGCCCCAGGGCTTGTTCGTGTAGATCGTGTAGGAGTCGAGCTTGACGTTGGGGATCTCGTAGGGACCGGCCCCCGAGTAGCTCGAGGCCCTCGTCACGTTGACGGCGTAGTCGGCGTAGGCCCCGGCGTCCCAGTACATCGTGAGTTCCTGGGCCAGGATCTTCCCGTCGGCGCGCACGCCCGTCTTGATGCGGTAGGTGAGGGCGCTGCGGCAGGGGAGGAGGCTGAACTCCTCTTCCCGCGTGGCCTGGAGCTTGACCGGGCGTCCCCCGGCCTTGCGCGAGAGACAGGCGACGAGGGGCTCGAGGTGGATGCCCGCCTTGCCGCCGAAGCCGCCGCCCACGAAGGGCACGACTACACGCACTTTGTTGAGCGGCAACTTGAAGGTGTAGCAGAAGAGATTGCGCACGGTGAAGGGCGACTGGGCGCTGGTCCAGATGTCCACCTCGTCCCCGGCCCTCCACTGGACGATGGCGACGTGGGTCTCCATCGGCACGTGCTGGACGGAGGGGTTCGTGTACTCGCGCTCGACGATCCACTCGGATTCGGCGAAGCCCTTCGCGACGTCACCCTTCCTCACCTTGGAGAGATTGGGGACGTTGGTGCCCTTCTGGGGGCTGAAGACGGGCACGAAGTCGTACTCGCCGAGGCGGGGATGGACGAGGGGGGCGTCGGGTTTGAGGGCGTCCATGTGGTTGAGGACGGCGGGCAGGACCTCGTAGACGACCTCGATGAGCTCGACGGCCTCCTGGGCGATTTCGATGCTGTCGGCCGCGACGGCGGCCACGGCCTCGCCGTAGTGCCTCACCTCGCCCTTGGCGAGGATGTCCTTGTCGACGACGTAGAGCCCGAGCTTGTAGTCGAGTTCCTCCCCCGTGAGGACGGCCCGCACGCCCGGCAGGGCA
>Ga0334722_10000397_pt1 | contig 65504 bp, 56 predicted proteins | sample C3_bottom_MG_FD_207210 | JGI IMG/M metagenome (GOLD analysis project Ga0334722, IMG submission 207210) | Sediment microbial communities from Yellowstone Lake, YNP, Wyoming, USA - C3_bottom | ecosystem: Environmental > Aquatic > Freshwater > Lake > Sediment | place: USA: Wyoming | collected... | reverse complement strand
GGGATGAAGATCTCCTTGCAGGTGCCGCTCGTCATCCCCTTGCCCGCGGCGGCGTTCTCGCCGTTGGCGACGACGATATCGAGCGCCAGCTCGCGGCGCAGCCCCGGCACGAGCGCAGCCACCGCCCGCCGCCCCGGCTTCCCGACGATGTCGCCGATCATCAGTACGCGCATACGGGGATCAGTATAGGGCGCGGCTGCGCGCGTGACGCGTCGATGTGTGCCGCACCGGGTGCGCGTCTGCCGCCGCGTGCTCCTGACAATGTCCTGTCAGTATTTCCGCCGGTCGAATCTGACATCGAGTTCGTTTCCGCACTTTTGTGTGTTCGCGGACGGTCTCGGCGGCGGGCGACGGTCCGGCGGTCGTCCGCCGTCAGTACGAGCATGCACCCGCGGGCGCGCGATCTCCAAGCGCGTGATGGCACTCATGACACGTGCAGTCGCCGCCGGGAGCGCCGCGCCGAGGAGCGTGCTTGTGGTCGGAGATTGTCTCGGCGAGGTCGTATCCGAGGAGCCAGCGATAGGCGAGATGATGGGACGCCATCCGCACGAGACGAAGCTGTACTACCAGCTGAACGTCGACCAGCGCTTATACGACGCCGGACGACAGCCTCAACCAGCCTCACTCCCGCGCGTCTTCAACAGCATGGGGTGGCCGATAGGCGTTCAAAACGGCGACTATTGGCTAGAATTGGCGGCCGATAGTGTCTATGACGACGACGCTATACTGCCACTGTCATAGCAATCCCCAGCTGACTAGCGACTGCCGGCCCTTCATGTTCCTCGATCCGGACGGAAACGTGATTGAAGTCGCTCAGTATGCCTGGAACCCGGACGAGGAACAGCCACCGTCGACGCCTACCTAGCCTGTTGGGGCGGTTCGCCCTTGCAAGATTGGTGTGCATATGGAGTCCGAGGACGTCCGTCTCGAGCTGCGGGCGGGCTTCGATTTGGCTGCCGATCTCTATGACCGAACACGCCCCGTGTGCCCCGCCGCGCTGTTCGACGATCTAATTCGACTCACCGAGCTTCGCCCGGGCGACCCGGTTCTGGAAATCGGTTGCGGGACCGGCCAGGCCACCCTTCCGCTGGCCAAGCGCGGGCTAAGGGTAACCGCCGTCGAGCTCGGAGCCGAGTTGGCCGAGTTGGCCCGAAAGAAGCTGGCAGGCTTTCCAACGGTCACGGTCGCCACGTCGTCCTTCGAGGCCTGGACCCCTGACGCATCGCCGTACTCCGCCGTGGTTGCGGTCAATTCTCTTCACTGGGTCGACCCGGAACTGCGTTACGCGAAACCAGCCCAAGTGTTGAAGCCCGGCGGATACCTCGCCGTCGGAAGCTGCCTGTGGGCCACTCCAGTCGACGCGGACCCCTTTTTCGATCAGGTACAAGAGGACTACCGGGCAGTGGGTCTCCCGGGGACACTACCGCCAATGCCCGAGATGATTGGCCCTTCCCACCTCCCAGCTGACGCTCAGGTGTACTTCGAGGAAGTGGCTGCCAGGCGGTATCCCTTTGAGGTCAGCTTCTCGGCCCAGGATTACGTCGATAACCTGGCCACCCAGTCCGGCATCCGTCAGCTAGGCGAAGAGATGGCTCGCGACTTCCTAGAGCGGGTTAGTCGCCGCCTGGCTGCCCGAGGACGGTCGGACATTGTGACGTCGCTCGTCGCGGTTCTGACCATCGGGCGAGCGCGGTAGGTGACCAATCCGTCCTCGTCGAGCGATCGAAGACCGCCGATCGCCTTGGCTTGGTGTCGCTGTGCGTCGCACGTTGTGTTCGGCAACACCCCCGATTGTGTTGCGCGACGAGGATGTTGGAAGAGCCGTCCCGACCGCACTTCGATCCGTCGGCCTACCCACGATCTCGATGGTGACTCGTGGCTGGTTGGGCGTGGACGATGACAAATGGCTCCGAACCGCTGGCCGAAAGGGCTGGCTTGTGTTCAGCGCGAACAAGAAGATGCTGCTCGTGCCTCATGAGCGTCAGGCAATCATCGACCACAAGGTTGGTATCGTCTTCCTAACGAGCGGCGTGGAACATAATCGCCGAGTGCTGTGGCTCCTGTTGCATCGATGGCAGTGGCTACTGGATTGGCATCAACTGGAGCCGAGACCTTTCGCACGATTCCTCACGCCTGATGGACGCCGGCTCCTGAAGTACCGGCAATACAAACTCTGATCTAGGAACAGGAAGGACGGAGGGTCGGCCGGATCACCACGCCAATGCTCCTCGGGGGGGCGCTGTCAAGTAGGTGGAGAGAGAAAGATGAGGCGGGTCGGTGACTCGCCTCAGTCCCGTCCTTCGGTCGCTGCGACGTTCGGCTACCGCGCGTACTCGCTGGCGCGCGTCTCGCGCACGACGGTCACCTTGATCTGGCCGGGGTATTCCAGCGACTCCTCGATCTTCTTGCTCACGTCCCGCGCCAGACGCATCGAGTCCAGGTCGTCGATCTCGTCCGGCTTGACGATGATGCGGATCTCTCGCCCCGCCTGGATCGCGAACGACTTGTCGACTCCCTTGAAGCTGTTGGCGATGCTCTCCAGCGCCTCCAGCCGCTTGATGTACAGCTCCAGCGTCTCCCGCCGCGCGCCGGGACGGCTGCCGCTGATCGCATCGGCGATCTGCACGATCACCGCTTCCGTCGTCTCGATCTCGATCTCCTCATGGTGCGCCTCGATGCAGTGCACGACGGCGGGGCTCACGTTGTAGCGCTTCGCCAGCTCCGCGCCGAGCGCCGCGTGCGTCCCTTCCACCTCGTGGTCGATCGCCTTGCCGATGTCGTGCATCAGCGCGCCCCGCCGGCAGGTGTTGACGTCCGCCCCCACCTCCTCCGCCATCATCGCCGCGATGAACGCAGACTCGACGGCGTGCTTGAGCTGGTTCTGCCCGTACGACGTGCGGTACTTCAGCTTGCCGAGCGTGCGCAGGATCTCCGGGTGGAGGCCCGGGCAGCCCGCCTCGATCGCCGCCTGCTCCCCCGCCGTCTTGATGCTCGCCTCGACCTCATGCCGCGCCTTCTCCACGACTTCCTCGATGCGCGTCGGGTGGATGCGGCCGTCGAGCACGAGCTTCGTCAGCGCCACCCGCGCCACCTCGCGCCGTACCGGGTCGAACGCCGAGAGCGTCACAGCGTCCGGCGTATCGTCGATGATCAGGTCCACCCCCGTCGCCGTCTCCAGCGCGCGGATGTTACGCCCTTCGCGGCCGATGATCCGGCCCTTCATGTCGTCGCTGGGGATCGGCACGACGGAGACGGTCGTCTCCGTGACCACGTCGGCCATCAGCCGCTGCATCGTCGTCGCCAGGATGCCCCGGGAGCGGCGGTCCGCCTCTTCCTTCGCTTCGGCTACCAGCGTGCGGACGATGCGGTTGGCCTCGTCGCGGATCTCCTGCTCCAGCTCCTTGAGCAGCAGGTCGCGCGCCTCCAGGCTGGTCATGCCGGAGACGCGCTCAACTTCGGCCAGCTTTGCCTTACGGAGGTCGTCCAGTTCGGCCCGCACGGCCTCCTGTTGGCGCTCCTTTTCGGCGAATGCGGTTTCCCTGCGCTCGAGCCCGTCGAGCTTGCGATCTAGGTTTTCTTCTCGTGTGGCAACACGCTGCTCGAGCCGCAGGACCTCGTCGCGGCGAGATTTTGATTCTTGTTCGGCTTGAGCACGGAGTTGAATCGCCTCCTCTTTCGCGCCGAGGAGGATCTCCTTTTCCCTGGCCTGCGCATCTCCCAGGAGCTTGTCCGCCGCCTGCTGCGCGACAAGTTCCTGGTCCCTGTTGCTGCTGCGCCTGACGGCGTAGCCGAGAAGAGCCCCGATCGCCAATCCTACGACGACGCCGATGACGGCGCCCAGGATGGCGAACATTCCGGCCTCTCTTTCCTGTCGGTTGTCTCCTGAATCCCTCGCGCTCGTTGACGAACGGTACAGACACGAGCGTCTGGCCGCATCATACGGCGGGATCGGGCGCTCAGGCAAACAAACCGACGCGCAGGTCGGCCTGGCGGCCACCGGTATCGCTCCTCGCGCGTCGCGTACCCGTCTCGTACGGTCAGCCTCGTACCCACCCTCGCCGGCGTGGAGGTGCTGGGATACAATGGCGGGGGACGGGAGCCACAATTGCGAACAGATGTGCTTGACACGCCGGGGCCTCCCGCCTATGATGGCGCGGCAGTAGAGCGTATGTTCTAGTGGCGCGGCCCCCGCTGCGCCGGCCGGCAGGAGGCCACGATGGCGAGAAACAGCGAAAAATCCGCGCCCCAGCCCAGGGCATCGGACATGAGTGACGAAAAGAAGGGTCAAGCCCTCCAGGACGCGCTCGCCGACATCGAGAAGCGCTACGGACGCGGCGCGATCATGAAGCTCGGCGACGCCCAGGACTTCACCGTCGAGGTCATCTCGACCGGCTCGCTCGCGCTCGATGTCGCCCTCGGCGTCGGCGGCCTGCCGCGCGGCCGCATCACCGAGATCTACGGGCCCGAGGGCGCCGGCAAGTCCACGCTGGCCTACCACGTCGTCGCCTCGGCGCAGCGCACCGGCGGCATCGCCGCCTACATCGACGTCGAGCACGCCCTCGACAAGGACCACGCGGAGTCGTGCGGGATCAACGTCTCGGAGCTGCTCATCTCGCAGCCCGACACCGGCGAGCAGGCGCTGGAGATCTGCGATGCCCTCGTGCGCAGCAACGCCGTCGATGTGATCGTCGTCGATAGCGTGGCGGCGCTCGTGCCGCGCGCCGAGATCGAGGGCGAGATGGGGGACTCGCTGCCGGGATTGCAGGCGCGCCTGATGTCGCAGGCTCTGCGGAAGCTGACCTCGGTCATCTCGAAGTCACGCGCGACCGTGATCTTCATCAACCAGCTGCGCGAGAAGATCGGCATCGTCTTCGGCAACCCGGAGGTGACGCCCGGAGGGCGCGCGCTCAAGTTCTACAGCTCCGTGCGCGTTGAGCTGCGCCGCGCCGAATCGCTCAAGCAGGGGACGGACATCATCGGCAACCGCGTGCGCGCCAAGATCGTCAAGAACAAGGTGGCCGCGCCGTTCCGCACCGCCGAGTTCGACATCCTCTTCAGCGGCAAGCACCGCGGCATCAGCCGCGAGGGCGACATCGTGGACCTCGGCGTCGACAACAACGTGCTCAAGAAGATGGGGGCGTTCTTCAGCTACGGCGAGCTGCGCCTGGGCCAGGGCCGCGAGGCCGCGAAGGAGTACCTGCGCGAGAACCCCGATGTCGCACGCGAGATCGAGGAGCTCATCGTCTCGGGCCTGCAGGGCGCCGCACCCGCGTTCAGCCGCAACGGGCATAGCCCCGTCGCCGAGGCGGAGATCGAGAGCGAGTAGCGCGTTCGGACGCGGGAAGCGCGAGGTGGGACGTGGGAGGAGCGCTTCTCCCCGGCGCGCGCGCTGTTCGCGGGATCGGCTTGGCACCATGATCATCACGTCGGTCGAGCCGACACCACGCCGGCGGGGCCGTGTCGATGTGCTCGTCGACGGCGAGCCTGCGTTCGAGATCGCCCGCGAGGCCGCCCGCACGCACGGGCTGCGCCCCGGCCGCGCCGTCGAGCAGCCCGAGATCGACGCGCTCCTCGCCGCCGACGCCCGCAAGAGCGCGCTCGACACCGCCGTGGCGATGCTGGCCCGCCGGCCCCACAGCGAGCGCGAGGTGCGGCGCCGCCTGGCGCGGCAGAAGTGCCAGCCGGCGGTCGCCGATGAGACGGTCGCGAAGCTCAAGGGCGCGCGCCTGCTCGACGATGCGGAGTACGCCCGGGCGTGGGCGGAGTCGCGCGACCGCACCAGTCCGCGCGGACGGCGGCTGCTCGTCCGGGAGCTGCGCGCGAACGGCGTCGAGCTGGCGGTCGCGCAGGAAGCCACGGCGCTGCTGTCGGAGGAAGATGCCGCCTACCGCGTGGCCTCGCGCGCGGTGCGTTCGCTTCCGGACCTCGAGTACCGCGCGTTCCGCGATCGGCTCGGCGCGCGGCTGCAGCGCCGCGGCTTCGGGTGGGACGTCTGCGTCGCCACCGTCGACCGCTGCTGGCGCGAGCGGAGTGAGGAGATTGCGGATCGACCGGCGGCGGAATCGGTCTGAATCATCGAGCCGGTGGAGGGCTCCATCCAGGCGGTGGTTGGACTGGCATCCATGTGCTGAACACGCCCGGGCCGACTTGGCGTTCGACTCCGGGCACGGGCGCGGTATACAGGTAATCTTCCCAGTTGTGCCAGACAGACTTGAGCCCTGAAAGCAGTTGCGCGCCCGCAATTGTAATCGAGCCCTGGTGCGACGCATAAAGGAGCCAATCACCTGAACCGTCGACCCAGAAGCCCTCGTCGAAGTTGTACCAGGGCCGAAAAAGCTCGAGGTCGATCTCGCGATCCGCGGAACCCGTCCCCTCTCTCAGCTCGAAGCCGCGCTCCGCGCCTGTTCGGCGGATGAAGTGCGCGAGCCACCCGACCAATCTACTGTCGAAGAACGGTTCGGCTTGGAACGCGGCGGTATCAGGCGGTGGGAGGGCGTCCGCCGCTCGATCGATCGGGTACCAATAGCCGTCAACGCCCCAGCGGGTGCCGAGTGCGGACCACAGCACGTTGCTCTCGTCGTCGCCCAGGGTACGACGGTACGGCAAAGGTTGCACCGCGCTCAGATCGGCTGCGGAGAGCGAGTCGATGTGACGCAGGAATTCGGCGTACTCGCTGGTGAGGGCGTTCTTCTTCAACTTGCTGGAGCGCGGGTTGATGCCGCCGACAGCTATCTTGCGACCTGCTGCTGCTCCGCGTCCATGCTTGGCCAGATCACCCAGAATTGTGTCCCAACCCAGCACGGCATCGGGCGGCCTCAGTTCCTCGTCGAGTGCGCTGCGCGACGCTGTGGCGATCCACTCTTTCAGGTCATCGAGTGAACCGAAATCTTCAGCCACGCGCCGTTCGATCGCGGCGAGGATTGAGTCGAGAAGGTTGTAGCGCGGGAATAGGTCATGGCCGCGCGACGAGTGTGGTCTACCGCGCCCGATCACTCGATCCCACAAGCGCGGACGTTCCTCGCGCTGAAGTAGTTCTCCGTACCGTTGACGCCATTCGTCCGCAGTCTCTGTGCAATACCGCCGGGCCGCGGCGTGGTAAGCCTGAGGTTCTGTCAGCACGCTGCATCATAGCTCCGCGCGCCGGAGCGCAACTGCGCGCGTAATGATCCTCACTCCGTCGTCCGTTACCCTTCGGTCGATGATCTCGTGGCGAATGCTTGTCGTGGTGTCAGCGGCGTTGGGCGCGATACTCGCGGCCTGCGGCGGCGGTGGCGGAGCGTCGGACGGCGCGCGCACGCCCGGCGCCGCACGGACCGCCGTGCCGACGGCGATCGCAGCGAGCGGGGGCGCCGGCACGGGGTTCCTCATCGTCTCGAAACCGGAGGGCCTGGGCGAGTACGACATCGCGAAGAAAAAGTCCCGCACGCTCATCGCCAACCCCACCCCCGACACGTTCCTGCTCGACCCCGCCGTCTCCCGCGACGGAGCCATGCTCACATACGTCGTGCAGCCGCCCCCGATCGTCGAAGGCGGCAAGTACGACGCCGGCTCCGACGTCTGGGTGGCCAACCGGGACGGCTCCGGCGCGCGCGCCGTGTTCACGCACATCGCGCCGAACCAGCTCGCCCGCTTCCCCCAGTTCGAGGACGCCGCGCACATCCTCGCCATTGTGCAGGAGCTGACGGTGACGAGCGGCGCCACGAAGGTCGACTACAAGCTCGAACGCATCGATGTGGCGACAGGCCAGCGGAGCGACGTCCTCACCAACGTGCTGGCGTTCGGCCTGTCGCCGGACGCGAAACGCGCGGCGTTCGCCCAGCTCGCGCCGCAGACCGGCGAGACGCTGCAGGCGGTAGAGCTTGGCGGCGCGCCGACGACGCTCGTCGGCCTCGAACAGAATCTCAGCCCCTTCAACTCGCCGCGCTACTCCCCGGACGGCTCGAAGGTCGCCTTCTCCTCGGCCGACCAGACCGGCGCCGTGGCGCCGCGCCGCCCCGGCTACGCGCTCGCCTCGTTCGCGCCGATGCCCGCGCCGCCCGCCGACGGCCTCCCCGAGGACATCTGGGTCGTCGACGCCGCCGGCGGCACGCCGACTCGGGTTGCGGACATCAAGGAGGACCTGCCCGCGCTCTCCTGGAGCGGCGACGGCAGGCACATCTACGTCATCGGCTCGCAGGCGCTCTACGACGTCGACCTCACGAACGGCGCTGTCGACCGCATCGGCGAAGGGGCGTTTCACGCGCAGATCGTCTGGACGCCCTGATCGGGCCCGCGCGCCGCCCCGCTCCGCCGACTACCCCGCGACCGACTCCGCCTCGATATCGGCGCCCACGGAGAAGTACGTCGCGTCCGGGTGGTGGAACACCAGCGCCGAGACCGACGCCTCGGGCTCCATCATGAAGCCTTCGGTCAACTGCGCGCCGATCTCCTCCGGCCGCAGCAGCCGGAAGAGCGCCGCCTGCTGCTCCAGGTCCGGACAGGCCGGATACCCGAACGAGTACCGCTTTCCGCGGTAGCGCGCCTGGAACAGGTCCTTTCGCGACAGCTCCGGACCGTCCGGAAACCCCCACAGAGCCCGCAGCCGCGCGTGCACCAGCTCCGCCGCCGCCTCCGCCGTCTCCAGCGCGAGCGCCATCAGCGCGTACGACCGCACGTACTCGCCGGCGGCGCGCGCCTGGTCCGCCAGCTCGCGGATGCCGGCTCCCGCCGTCGTCACGAACATGGCGATGTGGTCCCGACGCGGCCGCCCATCGCCCTCACCGCGCCCGGGCCGCAGCACGAGGTCGCTGAGCGCCAGGCCGTCCGGCTTGCGCTGGCGCGGGAACGTGAACGTGTGCAACGGCGTCTGGTCGCCCCGCTCGAACAGCCGGATCGCGTTGCCGTCCGGCTCCGCCTCGAAGAACTGCCACACCGCGCGCACCTGCATGGCGCCGCGCCGGCACTCCTCCTTCACCGCTTCGATCTTCCGCTCCAGCTCGATCGCCTTCACGTCGCCGGCGGCCAGCGCCTCGCTGAAGCGCCCGCGGAAGCCCAGGTGGCGTCCGTAGAGCATCTGTGGGTTCACGTAACTCCACACTTCGTCGAGGTCGCGCAGCTCTTCGACGTGGCGCGCCAGGTCCGGCACCGCCGGCACGGGCACGCTGAGCGAAACCCGGCCGCTGCGCTCGACGCTCTCCGGATACTCCTCGACCGCCGCTTCCGGCCGCGGCCGGACCTCGCGCTCCAGCAGCTCTGCTTCGAGCTGGGCGCGCGCGTCCGGATTCATCAGGCGGTTCAGCGTCTCCAGCCCGTTCATCGCGTCGTTGCAGTACACGACCGTGCCGCCGTATGAGGGTGCGATCTTCGTGCGCGTGAACCGGTTCGAGAGCGCGGCTCCGCCGACGAGCAGCGGCGCGTCGATGCCGGCGTCGCGCAGGTCGCCCGCCGTGATCACCATCTGCTGCGCCGACTTCACCAGCAGCCCCGACAGGCCGATGACGTCCGGCTTGTGCTCGCGCGCCGCCTCGATCAGCGCCTCCGGCGGCACTTTGATGCCGAGGTTGATCACCGTGTAGCCGTTGTTCGACACGATGATGTCCACCAGGTTCTTCCCGATGTCGTGGACGTCGCCCTTGACGGTCGCCAGCACCAGTCGCCCGCGCGTCGCCGTCTCGCTCTTCTCCATGAACTGCTCCAGGTGCGACACCGCCGCCTTCATCGCCTCGGCGCTCTGCAACACCTCCGCGACGATCAGCTCGTTCGCGTTGAACAGCCGGCCGACCTCGTCCATGCCCTTCATCAGCGGCCCGTTGATGATCTCGAGCGGCGTCGCCTCCCTGCGCTTCAGCTCCAGGTCCGCGACGAGCCCCTGCTTCGTACCTTCGACGATGTAGTTCGCGATCCGCTCGTCGAGCGGAAGCGACGAGATGTCTCGCTTCGCCCGCGACGCCGCGCCGCGGAAGTGCGCCGCAAACGCCGCGACGGGGTCGGCGCCGCGGTTCCACAGCAGGTCCTCCGCGAGCCGCCGCTCCTCCTCCGGGATCGAGGCGTACCGTTCGAGCTTCTCCGCGTTCACGATCGCCAGGTCGAGCCCGGCCCTCGTGCAGTGATAGAGGAAGACGGAGTTCAGCACTTCGCGACCCGCGTCGGGCAGCCCGAACGAGACGTTGCTGATGCCGAGCACCGTCTTCGCATCCGGCAGCGCTTCCTTGATCAGGCGGATGCCCTCGATCGTCTCGACGGCGCTCCCCACGTAGTTCTGGTCGCCGGTAGCGCACGGGAACACCAGCGGGTCGAAGATGATGTCGCCCGGCCGCATGCCGTATCGCTCTGTCAGCAGCTCCCACGACCGCACCGCGATGTCGCGCTTGCGCTCGCGCGTGATCGCCTGCGCCTGCTGCTTGTCCTCATCGATGCAGCCCACGATGAGCGCGGCGCCGTACTTACGCGCGAGCGGGGTCACCCGCTCGAACTTTTCCAGCCCGTCCTCCAGGTTGATCGAGTTGATGATGGACTTGCCCTGGCAGTACGTCAGCGAACGCTCGATCCCGGCGGCATCCGTCGTGTCAACCATGATCGGCACCCGGATCTTGCGCGTGAGCTTGTCGTAGAAACGGTCGATGTCGTGCAGCTCGTCGCGGTCGGCGTTCTGCAGGTTGACATCGATGATCTGCGCGCCGCCCTTGACCTGCTGCCGCGCGATCTCGCTCGCCTCTTCGTACTTCTCGGCCGAGATCAGGCGCTTGAACTTCCGCGACCCTACCTCGTTCGTGCGCTCGCCGATGATCAGCGGCCGGTCCGTCTCGTCCGCCTCCACAAAGTCGATGCCGGCGAACACCGTGCGCCGCTGCGCCTGCGCGACGCGCGGGCGCTTGCCCTCCACCATCTGCGCGAACACGCGCGCGTGCTCGAACGTCGTCCCGCAGCAGCCGCCGAGGATGTTCAGCCAGCCGTTGTCGACGAAGCGCTCGAGCACCGTCGCCATCTGCGTCGGGGTGGCGGCGTAGTTCCCGTCTTCGTCCGGCAGGCCCGCGTTCGGCCAGCACGACGTACGGAACTCCGTCAGCGCCGACATGCTCCGCAGGTGGTCCGTCATGAACTCCGGGCCCGTCGAGCAGTTCAGCCCGAGCGAGAGCAGTCCCGCGTGGCCCAGCGATGCCGCGAGCGCCTCGGTCGACTGGCCGGCGAGCATCGTCCCCGTCTGCTCGATGGTCGCGGAGACCATGATCGGAACCCGAAACTCGAGTTCGTCGAAGAGCTGCCAGATGCCGATCAGTCCCGCCTTGACCGTGCGCGTGTCGTTCTGCGTCTCCAGCACCAGCAGGTCGGCGCCTCCGGCGATCAGGCCGTCCGCCCAGTCGTGAAACACGGACGACATCTCGTCGAAGGTGATGCCGCCGGTGACCGACAGCGACTTCGTCGTCGGGCCCAGGTTGCCGGCGACGAATCGCGGCTTCGCCGCCGTGCTGCAGGCGTCCGCCACCTCCCGCGAGAGCCGCGCCGCCGCCTCGTTGATCTCACGGACTTGGTCCTGCAGCCCGTACTCCGCCAGGACGATGCCGGCCCCGCCGAACGTGTTCGTCGAGATGATGTCCGCTCCCGCCTCGAGGTAACCGCGGTGCGCGTCGGCGATGACATCGGGCCGCGTGATGTTGAGTTGTTCGGGGCAGCCTTCGTACGCATCGCCGCCATAGTCGGCGGCCGAAAGGTTGCGGTTGTGCACGTAGGTGCCGTACGGCCCGCCCATGACGAGGATGCGCTCCGCGAGCGCCCCTTCGAGCAGTGCGATACGGTCAGCCCGATCGTTCATAGGACTTGTATCGTAGCAGGTGAGACCCGGCGCCCCGGCCGGGCCGGCGATGCGCCGCCTACCAGCGTCCCCAGTAGATCGGGTTGGTCATCGCGTGCACGACCTCGCCGCGCTCGGGGCGCCCGCGGAACCCGCGCACTTCCACGCGGATGTAGTCGTCGCCCTCGAGCCGGAGCTCGAACTCGTCGTCCACCTCTTCGGTGGCGGCTGTGCACTCCCGTACGAGTCCCTCCTTCGAGAAGTAGCGGATGTGTTTGCCGTCCGGCCCCCGGTACTTGGCGCGGAACCGCACCGGCCGGCCGCCCGCCGCCTCGATGCGGTCGCCCGCCAGCGCGGCGAACGCGCCGTCGCCGCGGGCGTCCGCGCGCAGCTCGATGAACGGCCCGTTCGGCGCCTCGGAGATGAAGACGTGGCCGCGCGCGACGGCGTCCAGGACGGCGCGCTGCGTCAGCGGGCCACTGACGTAGACCCACGTGCACGGCTCGCCCGGCCCGTTCGGTTGCGTCATCTTCGCGGGCGGTACGCAGTGCGAGTCGCTGCCGCCGACCGCCACCATCCGCTCGCCGCGCTTCAGGTGCTCTTCCCAGCGGATCAGCGCCGGTTCGTTGAACCAGCGCCAGGGTGCGTTCCACACCTCGACCGCCTGGTACGAGCGCACCGAATCGTGCTTCCACGGGATCGGCGAGTCAGGGTGGTTGATCGAGAACATCGAGCCGCGCGCGTTGGCGTGTTCGACCAGACGCTGCACGCGCTCCGCGTCGCTGCCGCGAAAGTCCATCCAGCCGTCCAGCCCCCAGACGTTCGCGTGGCCGCCGTACATCGTGATCTCTTCGCCGGGGATGAGGAGCGGCGCGCCGTCGTTCAGCCGCGCCAGCTCGTCCCAGTGGCTGATCGTGTTGTGGTCCGTGAGCGCGAAGTACTCCAGGCCGGCATTGCGTGTGTACGCCACGATCTCTTCGACGGTGTTGGCGCCGTCGCTGTGCTCGCTGTGCGCGTGCAGGTCGCCGCGATACCAGCGCCCGGCGTCGCCCTGGGCGCCATCGCCCGGCGAGCCGGCGGTGGCCGGCCGGAACGCCCTGCCGGGGATGGGCACGTCGTGCTCGGCCGGCGTCTCCAGCCGCATCGCGTCGACATCGACATCCACGCGCAGGTTTATTTGATAGCGGACGACGGGGTCCTCGATCTTCGAGCAGCCGAAGATGATCGTCCATTCGCCCGCCTGCAGCGGCCCGCGGAGGTACCCCGGAGTTGCCGCGTCCGGTGAGATGTGGAAGGTGCTGCGCTCGCCGCCGCTCCAGCCGCGGAAGCCTCCGGTCAGGAAGTCCGTGCCCCGCACGTCAAAGACGCCGATGTCGATGTTGTTGCCGGCGTGCGTCTCCTGCGCGCCCGAGACCTGGTTGTCGTAGTGGTAGTCCACCTCGATACGGCGGGCGCCCGCCGGCATCTCGAACGGGATGTAGTGATAGTGCTGCCGTGCGTTCTCCGGCGTGACAACGCCCTCGCGCCTGATCTTGTGCCGCACGTCCGCCTCGCTTCCGCTGCCAGACGGCAAGTATAGGATCGCCCGCGCCGAAGCGGCAGGCGCGCTGCGTCCGCTCGGATCAGAGCCATGATGACCTGCCGGCACGAGACGCCTCGCGTGCAGCACTTCGTGCTGGACCACTGCGGCAAAGGGGGTGAAACGATCCGCCATCATCTATTGGAAGCACCAACTCGATGTGTTCGAGCGGTTCGTCTCGGCCCTCAGCGTCTCACCGCCCAAACCCGAAGCCACGCAGACAACCGTGACACCACAGGCACCGCCCACGCCAGCCCGGGTCACGCCGCCCAGCTCGGAAGCTACCCCGTGAAGACCGTGGGCCGCGTCATGGCCCGGTTCGCGGGCGCCCGTTGCGGCCATGCGGCGCAGGCGCCCCCCGCCTACGCCGCATCCTCTGCGGGGTCCGCGGTCTCCGCGGTCTGAGACCGGAAGACGTCGTGCTCGACGTGGCCAGGTTCGATGCGCACGGCGGCGCGGTGTTGCAGCTCCGGACGCGAGTCCATCAGGCGGGAGAACGCCGTGACGACGTCCGGGTCGAACTGGCTGTCGCTGTTCGCTCGCACCTCCGCGAGGGCGTCCACGTGCGACATCGCCGGGCGGTACGGGCGCTCGCTGGTCATCGCGTCGTACGCATCCACCACCGAGAAGATGCGCGCTTCGAGCGGGATCTTGTCGCCCGTCAGCCCGAACGGGTACCCCCCGCCGTCGTACCGCTCGTGGTGATACAGGAGGATCGGCAGCGCGCCCTCCAGGAACCCGATCTTCGAGATCATCAGGCCCGCGAGCAACGGGTGCTGTCGCATCGCCTCCCACTCCAGGTCGTTGAGCGCGTCCGGTTTCTTCAGCACTTCGTCCGGTACCCCGATCTTGCCCACGTCGTGCAGGAGCGCCCCCCGTTCGATGTTCACCAGCTGGTCCTGTGGCAACCCCATCTCTCCCGCCAGGTGGACCGTGAGGCGCGCCACCCGCTCGCAGTGGCCCTCCTCATCGTCGTCCTTGGCGTCCAGCGCCGCCATCAGCGCCTTGAGCGTCGCGTCGTAGCTCACCTCGACCTCGTCGGCGTACGCTTTCACCTTGGCGAAGAGCACCGCCTGCTCGATCGCGGTCACTGCCTGGTCCGAAAGCTCTTGCACCTGCTGGATCTCTCGTGGCGAGAACGGCCTCTGCTTCGCCGCCCGCACGATCGCCAGCGCGCCGATCACCCGCTGCCGCAGCGACATCGGGACCCACACCACTGACAGCTGCCCCGCGAGGTCGCTGCCGAAGTACTGCCGGTAGCCGCTCGCCGCCTCCGTCGACGCCACCGGCATGTTCGTCGCCACGCAACGGTGCAACGACCAGTCCTCGACCGCTCGCTGCTGGTGCGCGATGGTGCCCGTCGCGCGGTCGTACGTCGCCCGGAGCACCAGTTCGCCCGACTCGTCCTCCCGGATCGCGACGAGCCCAAACTCACCGCCGGCGAGTCCCGTCGCATCCCGAGCGATGCGCGTCAGCACGTCGTGCAGGTCGAGCGTTGCCCGGATCTCCTGACCAACGGTGTACAGGTAGAGGAGCCGCCGGTGATCCCTGGCCAGGTGTTTCACCGCGACCCGGAAGCCCAGCTGCAGTGCCCCATACGCTGCCAGCGCCAGGACGCCGCTCAGCAGCAGGAGCCAGCGCTGCGATCGGGCGATCGCCGAATCCAGCCCGGCGGCCGGTCGCGTGACCTCGACGGTGAACTCCCCGGCGCGAGATGACGTCGTCAGCAGGGGCTGCCCCGCCGGGCCGCGCCGCAGGGCGGTCGCGTGCGCGCCCGTCCCCCGGTCGGGCGCCAGCGCCGCGTCGCCCGCCGACCAGATCAGCGCACCGTCCGCGTCGAACGCCCGCACCGACGCGCCCCCGTCGGCCGTCAGCGGCGACGCTACCGCGTCGGCGCGGGTGCGGGCGTCCGCCGTCGCGCCACCCTCGGCCTGGAACACGCCGGCGAGCGGAGCGCCGATCAGCTCGCTGTCGGCCTGCCCCGCGGCGCGCTCCTGGGCGGACGCCACCCCTTCCATGCCGATCCACGCGAAGGCTGCTGCGGCGGCCGCCACCACGGCAAGGCTGCACGCGGCGAAACGCAGGTGGGCCGAAGACGCTCTGTTGTTGTCCATTACGTCCGTTCTGCCCCTGCGTGGCCCTTGTTATGTGTATCGACCGCCGCGCGCCCCGCTGTAGCCGGCCCGGCCCGGCACGCCGGCGATTGCGCCCGGTGGGCCTCCGCCCTAAGGAGCGGCGCGGTGCGGATTACGGGCGCCGCTGAGGCGCGTCGAGGGCGCCACCGCATGGGAGCCGCACAGGCGGCATTGAATACTGAGCCTCACCGGGTGGGTATGCACGTCTCAGCACTCTGCTGTTGGAGGATCGATGCCGCAAGCGCCGCGCCGGCGGGCTCAGCCGAAGAGGTCAACAGACGAAACGCCCGCGAGCGCAGCCGGCGAAGCGCCTGAAGCAGAGGAAGACGGACTCTTCTCCGAAGCCAACCTCACCAGGGTGATCAAGGATTACATGCCCCTGGTCCGGCACGCCGTCAGCCGGATCGCGGTCGGCAGCACCAACGGCGGCATCCTCCAGTACGAGGACATGGTGTCCTACGGCGTCCAGGGCCTGATCGAGGCGTACTACGCGTTCGATCCCGACAAGGGCGCCAAGTTCTCCACCTACGCGCTGCCCCGCATCCGCGGCTCCATCCTGGACGCCATCCGCGCCACCCATCCCCTCCCCCGTTCCCTGCAGAAGTTCGGCAGCGACCTCGAGAAAGCCACCGCCGCCCTCCACGTCACGCTCGGACGGGCTCCCACCCGCGACGAGCTCGCACAGCACATGGGGATCGAAGGCAAGGACTTCATGTCCTCGCTCCGCACGAGCAACGTCCGCGTCGTGTCGCTCGACAGCCTGGCCGATACCGCCGCGAACGGAAACAGCGAGAAGCTCTGGGAGATGGCCGACGAGGATCCCAACATCGACCCCGACGCCGTCGCCGAAGAGACGATGGTCCGCGCGCGGCTCGCCGTCGCCGTCGATCTGCTGCCCGACCGGGAGCGGACGATCGTCCGCCTGTACTACATGAAGTCGCAGTCGCTCAAGAGCATCGGCCAGGCGCTCGGGATCTCCGAGTCCCGCGCGTCGCAGCTTCGTCATCGGGCCATCCGCCGGCTCCGCACGGTGCTCACGCAGGAACTGCAGGACGCCGCATGACCGGCCGCACCGCCCTCGGCCCGACCATCGTTGTCTCCGGGACCGGCCCGACGGCCGAGGCTGTCGAACGGGCGTTGCGCGGCATCGCCGGCGTCACTGTCTCGCGCCCGGAGCCGGCCGCCGCCGAGAGCGGCATCCTGGACCTGCTCGCCACCGCCGACATCGATGCCGTCGCCTTCGTCGCGCCTGTGCCCGATCTCGGTGGCGCGGTCAAGCAGACCCTGCTCGCCGGCAAGCATGTGCTGGTGTCCGGCCCCGTTGGTCTCGCCGCCCGCCAGCTCACCGCGCTCGAGTCCCTCGCCCGACGCCGCCAGCGCGTCCTCGTCTTCGATACCGGCGACCTCGGTGACGAGCGCATGGCCTTCGTCCGCAAGATGACCGGCGGTCCGCAGCCCATGTGGCGTCCGCGCTATCTCCGCAGCATCCGCACAGGCGCCCACGGCCTGGCAACGCTGGACGAGATGGCCGTGCGCGATCTCGCCACGATCCTCTCGATCGCCAGCGCCCGTCCCCGGCGCGTGAGCGCCGTCGCCCCCCGTGTCGACGATGAATCCGGCGCCGCTGAAGCCGCGATGGTCACCATCGTCTTCGACGGCGGGCCTGTTGCGAGGCTGGACGTCAGCCTCGTGGAGCCCGGACTGGTCGAGCAGATCGTCGTCGCCTGCGAAGGGCGCACCATCATCCTCGATGCGCTCGATGCCCGCGCGCCGCTCCGGATCGAGGCCGCCGCGCGCCATCGCGGCCCGCGGCACGGCGGTCAGTGGTCGGAGACGATCAGCGAGCATCCCTCTTGCGACCCTGCGGACCAGTTGGTGCGCGCGGCGGGCATCTTCGTCACCGCCGTGCGGTCCCGCGACGCGGCGGCCACGAACGCCGGCGAGCTCGCGTCGGCCGCCGCCCTCTGGGAGCGCGCGCGCGAGTCGATCGCGCGGGGCGGCGACATGGTCGACGTTGCCTCCGCCGGAGAAGCATCATCGCCGCCGCCGCTCACCCTCATCCGCGGTGGCGGCCACGGCGGCGGCGGCGCGCCCGTTCCCGAGCTGACCGTTGTCTCGCGTATCTCGTGACTGAGGCACGCCGGCTCGGCCGCTGAGCGTGCCCGGGCGGCGCTCCGGGCGTCAGGCCGTTGCGGCCGAAGCGCCGTTCCCCTTGGGCTCTTGCTTCTCGAACGGCTTGCCTTCGTCACCCTCGTGCCACAGCTCCTGCCGCAGCACGGTCACCTCGCCTGGTGCGCTGATGCCGATCTTCACGCGGTCGCGCTCGACGCCGAGCACCCGCACGAGGATGTTGCCCGAGATGATGATCCCCTGGTCGACCTTGCGTGTCAGAATGAGCATCGCTTGCGTCTCCTTCGCAGAGCGAGCGGGACGCGCGCCGCAAATCGAACGGCCGGCGCGCGCTGGTTCGCCACCTATGTATCGGCAGCAGGGGATCGTTGCTGTTGAACCTGGCGCCCGTACCGCACGAGTCAGGGGCGGACACCCAGGGCTTGCCGGGGGGTCGATACCGTCGCGCGATGGTGGGCCCGGCAGGATTTGAACCTGCGCGCCTCCGGTTATGAGCCGGGTGCTCTGCCGCTGAGCTACGGGCCCGCGGCTCGCATCGTATCAACAATTCGCGTGCCGCCCGCCGCGCTGGTCGCGCGTTTGACAGCCGCACCGCACGCGCGTGAGAATGAACTGCATTCAGCGGAGGCGCTACCCATGCCCGAAGCAGCCGTCGTCGAGCGATCGCAGCGGATCGAGGCCGCCCGGGCCGCTCGCCGCGAGGAGATCCTCGCGTCCGCGCGGCGCGTCTTCGCGACCCGCGGGTTCCGCGGGACCACCATCGCCGACATCGCGGAGGACGCCGGCATCGCGCTCGGTACGGTCTATCTCTATTTCGCCTCGAAGGAAGATGTCTTCGCCGCGCTGAACCAACAGCTCCACGCCATCATCGCCGGCGCGTTGAGCCGTCCCCCGGGCGAATCCTCCTCCCTCGAACAGGCGGTGCGCGATCGCATCACTGACGTCTTCGAGGCCTGCGCGGCGAACCGCGATCTCGTCCGGCTCGTCGTCCTCAACGCCGACCGCGAGAGCGACGTCTCCAGGCGGCTCCGCGCCGCCAACGAGCAGAGTGCGAAGCCCCTCGACCGCGCGCTCCGGCGGGCCGTCGATGCCGGTGTGATTCGCGCCGGCGACCCCCGTATCATGACGAAACTCATTATCGGCCTGGTATCCATCGCCGTGTACCAGGCGTTCGTACTTGAAGAAGGGGCCGGTGCGGCGGCCTATCGAGATATGTGCATCGACATGGTCTCCGCCTACTTGCGGCCGGAGACCGAAACCGCGGCGACGGTTCCGGTGTAGTAGCAGTAAGCGGCGCGCGCCACCCGTGACGCGAACGCCACATAGCCCGCCAGGTGGGTCAAGGAGCGGTGTCATGGCAGACAGGTTTGCGGGCAAAGAGCACCCCGTTGAGCGACGTGGTCCGGGAGCCGGCCTCACGTGGCTGGCGGAAGCGGCGACATGGTTCGCGCTGGCCGTCGTCGGCATGATCGTCGTCTTCGCCGGACTGGCCGTAGACGCCTATCGCCACAATCACGGCGCTGCGGAGGAGACGCTACTCAGCTTCGGCAATCCGGGCCACGTGATCGCCGCCATAGGCCTCGCAATCACTGCCCTGGCCGTGCTGGGCGGTCTCAGCGTCGCCTTGCTCAAGGGCGCCACCTCCGCCGAACACGCCATCCGGCGGTTCATCCCGGTCACCGCCGCCTGGGTGACGACCGCGGCCGTCGCCATCGGTTCGCTCACCTACATCGGCGCCTCAGGCGTCACCGTCGGGCACAACCACGGATCGACCGTAACCGCCACTCAATCAACCTCGGCCGACGACGCCGGCGGCGTGGTCGCCGGACTGAAGGCCAACGGCATCGACACCGACGGCGGCACCGCCGCGTCGGCATCCGTGGATCCGAGCACCGTGCCGGGCGCGCTCACCCAGGGCTCGAACGGTGAGTCGAACGGCGGCCACCACGACCATGGCAAGCAGCCGACATTCACGCAGATCGAGTCGATGTCGCAGTCCGACCTGATGCCGCTGTTCCCCGAGAACACCATGTCGGCCGCCGACTTCCTCGTGTTCAAGCAGCAGGTTGAGCAGGTGCGCCAGGTCGCCCTGAAATTCCCGACGCCGGCTGACGCCATCGCCGCCGGCTACGTCCGCACCACGAGCGATGTCCCCTACATGGGCGAGCACTACCTGAACTACGACATCGTGCGGAAGGGCAGCTTCGACCCGGAACACCCCAGCGGACTGCTGTTCAGCAAGATCGATAGCGGCGAGGAGAAGCTCGTCGGCGTGTGGTTCCTGCTGCTTCCTGGCCTCAACGGCGTCACGCGCGACGCCGAGCCGACGGGGTTCGCTGGCAACCTCGACCTCTGGCACGCTCACACCGGGCTCTGCCTCGTCGGCTTCAAGGGCGCGAGCGAAGGCGAGACGCAGCAAAGTTGCGCCGCGAAGGGCGGAAACTTCACCGCCGACCTGCGCTGGATGATGCACGTCTGGGTCGCTCCGGCGCAGGACAACCCGGACGGCGTCTTCGCGTATCTCAACGGCGATCTCTTCCAGAAGCAGCAGGCGGTCGCGAAGGGCGGGGCGCCCGCGTCGAGCGGCACCATCCCCCAGTAAGCGCGCCGGCGAACGAGTACTCGAGGGGGCTCACGTGAGCCCCTTCCACGTTATGGCGGATCCGCCGGCGTCTGCCCGACCCGCTTCGCCACGGGCGGCGGGCGAGGGACCGGCGGGCGCTGTGCCTCGCTCGCGCTATTCCGCCGCGCACGGTTCAGGGCGCCCGGTCGCTGATCTCGTCCTGTTCGTCGTGCCGCACTGTCCTCGCACTCCCGCGAACGCCGCGTTCCTCGCGCGCGGCGAGGCCGTGCGGTACGCTGCGCGGGTTATTGAGCGTGCGCGCGCCGCCGTGGACCAGGTCCTCGGATCGATCGGACAGCGCGCATTTCCATTTGATCGCGGATGATTCGCGACGACCTCACGCGGATGATAGAGACGGCAGCCCGCGCGGCCATGGACGCGGGCGACTTGCCTCACGTCGTCCTCCCCGAAATCGTCATCGAGCGGCCCGGCCGGCCCGAGCACGGCGACTATGCCACGAACCTGCCGCTCCGTCTCGCGCGCTCCGCACGCGCCAACCCGATCGCCCTCGCGGAGACGATCGCCGCGCGGATCCCCGTGTCGGAACAGATCAGCGCCGCGGAGGCCGCGCCGCCCGGCTTCATCAACTTCCGTCTGGCGGCCGCGTGGCTCGCGTCGCAGGTCACCACGATCGTCGCCGCCGGCGCGGAGTTCGGGGACGTTGCGATCGGCCGGGGCCAGCGGGTCCAGGTGGAGTTCGTCAGCGCCAACCCCACCGGTCCGCTGACCGCGGGAAACGGCCGCGGCGCCGCCTTCGGGAGCGTCCTCGCCGAGGTGCTGTCCGCCGCCGGCTACGAGGTCGAGCGCGAGTACCTGGTGAACGATGCCGGCACCCAGACCGAGGTCTTCGGTCGCACCCTCGTCGCGCGCTACCTCCAGCTCTTCGGACAGCAGGTGGAGATCCCGCCCGATGGCTACCCCGGCGAGTACATGGTGGAGATCGCGCGGCAGCTGCGAGATGAATTCGGCGACCGATTCGCCGCTGCGACCATCGCCGACCCGCCGCCGGAACTCGTCCTGCGCGGCGTCGACCTGATCGTGGACCGCATCAAGGACGACCTGGAGCGCATGGGCGTCCGATACGACAAGTGGTTCCGCGAGCGCTGGGTCTACGAAGGCGAGAACGTCTACGAGCGCGCGATGAGCGTCCTGCGGGACAAGGGCTACCTGGTGAAACGCGAGGGCGCCCTCTGGTTCGCATCGAGCGAGCTCGGCGAGGACAAGGACAACGTTGTCGTCCGCAGCACCGGCCGCCCCACCTACTTCGCCTCCGATATCGGCTACCACTACGACAAGTTCGTCGAGCGCAAGTTCGAGCGCGTCATCGACGTCTGGGGCGCCGACCATCAGGGCCACGTCTCGCGTATGAAGTCCGCGGTCGAAGCGCTCGGCATCGACCCGTCGCGGCTCGACATCCTGATCTACCAGCTCGTCAGCTTTCGCCGCGGCGACGAGGTCGTCCGCCTCTCGAAGCGTGCCGGCAACATCGTCCTCATCCGCGACGTGGTCGATGAGGTGGGAAAGGACGCCGCGCGCTTCTTCTTCCTCGCCCGCTCCGCCGACAGCCAGATGGAGTTCGACCTTGAGCTAGCCAAGCGGCAGTCGGCAGAAAACCCCGTGTACTACGTCCAGTACGCCCACGCGCGTATCGCCGGCATCCTCGCGAACGCGCGCGAGCGCGTAGGTGCCTTCGACGCCGGCGACGTCGCGCTGCTCGCGCATCCCGCCGAACTCGAGCTGATCCGCAAGATGCTCCAGCTCCCGGAGCTGGTGCAACTCATGGCGCGACAGCTCGAGCCGCACCACCTCCCGCACTACGCGCAGGAACTGGCGACCGCGTTCCACGTGTTCTACACCGAGTGCCGCGTGCTCGACACCGAGAACCTGCCCCTGACCATGGCTCGTCTCAAGTTGTGCGAGGCTGCCCGGATCGCGCTCGCCCGCGCCCTCACACTGATGGGCGTGTCGGCGCCCGAGCGCATGTAGCGTTGCTTTCGGCCCTTCCCTACGCCGCGCCCTCAGCGCACCTGCGCGCCGCCTCCGCCAGCGCGGCCGTGCGGCCGTAGCCGATGAGGTCCATCGCGAGCGCGTTCGTCGTGAAGCCGAACGCCATCTCGATCTGCGGGTCGCAGAACCCGATTGAGCCGCCGAGGCCGGCGTGCCCGAACGCCGTGACCCGCGGCCCCTGGGGCCACCCCTCCAGCCCGCCCGTCATGTATCCCAGCGCCCAGCCGACTTCCACCACGATGACCTTGTCCGGCTTGCACGTCTGCTGTTTCGACATCACGCGCACGCGGTCTTCGCTCATCAGCCGCACGCCGTCGAGTTCGCCGTAATTCCCCAGGCAGGCGTACATGCGCGCCAGGTCGCGCGCCGTCATGATGCCGTTCGCCGCCGGGATCTCTGCGCGATGCCCCGCCGGCGTGTCGAAGGACTGCTCGCCACCGCTCTCACCGGACGTCATCGTGCCCGGACGCATCGCCATCGCGCGCTCCATCAGCGGGTCGACGGTCGGGCCGCCCGCCCGTAATCGCTCCTGGAACTGCGCCATCAGCTCCGCCGTTATCACCATGCGGTTCTTGAGCCTGGCGATCTGCGGCTCAACGCTCTCGGGCGCGCCGATGTACATGTCGTGCAGCCGCAGCGGGGCGCACACCTCGTCGCGCAGGAACCGGCCGATGCGCTTCCCGCTGACGCGGCGCACCACCTCGCCGACCAGAAACCCGAACGTCAAGGCGTGGTAACCCGTCTCGGTCCCCGGCTCCCACGCCGGCGCCTGGCGCTCGATCGCCCGGATCACCCGGTCCCAGTCGAACAGGTCCGCCCCGTACAGGTCGTCCGGCACCGGCGCGAGCCCCGCCTGGTGCGTGAGCAGGTGGTAGACCGTGATCGCGCCCTTGCCGTTCGCTGCGAACTCGGGCCAGTACGTCGCGACCGGCGCGCCGTAATCGACGAGACCGCGGTCCGCCAGGATGTGCAGGCACGTCGCCGTCAGTCCCTTCGTCGTCGAGAACGATACCGCCATCGTGTCCCGTTCCCAGGCGCGGCCGGTGTCCTCGTCCGCGAGTCCGCCCCACACATCGACGACCGGATGGCCGCGATGATACACGCAGACCCCCGCGCCGATGTGCTGGTTATCCGCGAACTGCCTCTCGAGCAGTTCCCGGACGGGTTCGAAGCCGGATGCTACGGTACCGTTGATCTCGGTCATGGTTCGCGCCTTTCGATGTGTGAGCCTGGCGCCTGCATTCTGCGCGAGGCGCGCCCAGGGCGGAAGCTCGCTGGCGACCTTGCTCTCAGCCGTGAAAGGCTGTGCCATGCGACTCGAGGGTAAGACCGCGCTGATCACCGGCGCCGGCAGTGGCATGGGCCGCGTCGCCGCCGTCCTGTTCGCGCGCGAAGGCGCGGACGTCGTCTGCGCCGACCTCTCGCGCGAAGGCCTGGAGGTCACCGAGTCGCTGGTCGCCGGGCATGCCTATGGCAGCATCCTGCCTGTCCGGGGCGACGTCGCCGCCGCCCCCGATGTCGAATCGTGGGTCCGCGCCGCCACCGCACGCTACGGGAAGCTCAACGTTCTCTACAACAACGCCGGCATCTTCCCGGACGACGACCGCAGCGTCCTCGAGATGGACGAGGAGACCTACCGTCGCACGCTCGATGTCAACCTCAAGGGCGTCATGCTCTGCTGCAAGCACGCCATCCCCGCCATCATCCAGGCAGGCGGCGGCTCCGTGATCAACGTCGCCTCGTTCGTCGCCCTCGTTGGGTGCACCGTCCCGCAGGACGTCTACACCGCGAGCAAGGGCGCCGTACTCGCACTCACGAAATCGCTCGCCGTCCAGTTCGGACGTGACCGCGTGCGCGTCAACGCGATCTGCCCTGGCCCGATCCTCACTCCCATGCTGGTCGACCTCTTCCCGACCGAAGAGGAGAAGCTGAAGCGACTCAACCGCATTCCGCTGGGCCGCTTCGGGCTGCCCGAGGACATCGCCTACGCTGCGCTCTACCTGGCATCCGACGAGTCGTCCTGGACCACCGGCACGGAGTTCGTCGTCGACGGCGGGATCACCGTGAATTACTTCTGAACGGAGGTGCCCAGAGCAGGGCCGCGCGTCTGGTATAGTCGTCTCATGGCGACCGCAAGGGAAGAAACGATCGAGCTGATCCGCCGGATGCCCGACGAATCATCGCTCGAGTCGATCCTGTCGGAACTGCACTTCCGAGCGAAGGTCGCGCGAGGTCTCAAGCAGGCGGATCGTAAGGAGCTCATCAGCCACGATGAGATCGCCGAGGATCTTGATCGTTGGCTGCTGTCGATTGGCGGCTAGGCGCCCGTCAGGACCGCGAGGCCATCAAGTCCTACATCGCTCGGGACTCCCCCGATTATGCACCGGTGTTCGTCGCCAGGATCCACGATGCGGCGGAGCGGCTGCGCCTGTTCCCTCGCATGGGGCGGATTGTTCCCGAATTCCAGTCGCCCGAGCTCAGGGAGATCCTCTTCGATAACTACCGGCTCGTGTACCGGATCGACGGCGACCAGCCGTCGTGATCGCGGTCGCGCACGGCGCGCAGAAGCTCACGTAGCGCGTATGGCGCCATAGCTGTTCTCTGGCCAATTCGGATGGTTCGCGAGCGCGAGAAACGCGCTCGCGGTCAGCAGTTCGGTTTCACCCGCCGGATATGCCGGCGCCGCATGGCAGCGTCGCCCCGAACCGTGGGCTACGCTAGCCTGAACGCGTTGCGAACCAGCCCACGGGAGGACGCGGATGACCACCGAAGTCGACCAGGCCGCCGAAACGGTCACATACGGCGGCTACGCCGACATCCTCAAGCCGGAGAGCAAGTGGGTCATCGGCGGCTTCCCCGGTTGGGAGTTCCGAGAACCGGACGCCGTCGTCATCGTGCAAAACGGCAGCTTGCGCGTCGCGGCCGTGCCGCTGACCCGTGGCAACGCGGCCGTGCAGATCCTCGACAACGCGAAGCACATGTACTTCTCGAAGGAGCGCTTCGAGGTGCCGGCGGGCGGCGAAATATCGGTCGAGGTCGAGATCCGCGCCCAGAAGTTCAACGGCGCCCCCGACGACTTCTACGATGGCTTCGTCTCACTCAACCTGCTCGACTTCTCGACCGGCCTCGCCTTCGACTTCTTCGTCTCGAACGAACGCTACGCCACCGTCTACGCGCGCCTGCCGTTTCCCGGCACCTCCCCGGTCGAGGTCGCCGGCCAGAAGTATTTCGCCCTGTTCAAGGAAGAGCCGCTGCCCAACGGAGAGCAGCAGCGGCACCATTATCGCATCAGCTACGACCAGGGCGCGGCCGAACTGCGCTTCTCTGTTGAGGGCGCGCTGGTCAACCGCGAGGTGGACGTCCCGAAGATGGATTCGTTTGTCGTCGCGCTCGGCCTGATGACCGAGAAGGACATCCTTGACGGCAAGAGCGTCTCCTGCCACGGCCAGGGCCTCGCCGGCGAGTGGAGCCCGCTGACGATCACCCGCCGCCCCGCTCCGTAGCCGCGCGCGCCGGCAGGGTAGCGTCGCGCGCCCCGCCGCTGCGGCCACCGTCGCGGGCGCCGCTACGCGCTCCGGCGCCGCTTCAGCCGCTCCGCGTCCAGGATCTCTGCCAGGCTGTCGGCCGTATCGCCCAGGTGGCCCGGCGCGTTCACCAGCACGTAGTCGAACTCGGCGCGCCGCGCCATCTCCTGGTTCGCCGTCGCCAGCCGCCGCTGCACCCCCGCCTCGTCATCGGAGCCCCGTGACCGGATCCGCGCCTCCAGCTCCTCGATCGATGCCGGCGCGACGAACACCAGCACCGCATCCGGCATCAGGCCCTTGATCGAGGCCGCCCCCTGCACGTCCGTCCGCACGTACACGTCGAGCCCTTCCCGGAGCTTGGCGACCACCTGCTGGCGCGGTACCCCCGACCGGTGTCCGTACACCACCGCATGCTCCAGCAGCCCGCCCTCCGCGATCAGCGCATCGAACTCGTTGTCGCTGACGAAGAAGTAGTCGACGCCGTCGGCCTCGTGCTCCCGCGGCGGCCGCGTCGTGCAGGTGATGACGCGGTGGAAGTGGTGGCCGCGCCGCGCCAGTTCGTCGAGGACCGCATCCTTGCCCGCGCCCGAGGGTCCCGAGAGCACGACGAGAAGCGGCGGCCCGCCTGTCCGGGCGCCGTCCTCCGCCGGCCCCTCGCCGGTGCGCTCTTTCACGCTTCGCTTCCCGGCGCCCCCGCCGGGCGCCATCGGCGCGCAGGCGGCAGACCGCGCAGGAGGAAGGCGATGCGCCCGTCTCGCTTCCGCCGCGCATCTCGCGCGCGCTTGTGGGGACCGACGCGGGTCACGCGGTGAGGTTCTCCAGGTGTTCCCAGAAGTCGGGATACGAAACGTCCACCGCCTCCGCACCGTCCACGACTACCCCCTCCGCGGCCGCCAGCCCCGCGATCGCGAGCGCCATCGCCAGCCGGTGATCGCCGAACGAACGCGCTTCCCCGCCCGCGATGCCGGGTCCGCCTTCGATGACCATCCCGTCCGCCCGCTCCTCGATCCTGACGCCGAGCCGCCCCAGCTCCGACACGACCGAAGCGATGCGGTCGGACTCCTTCACCCGCAACTCGGCTGCCTCTCTGATCTCCGTCGTGCCCTCCGCGAAGGCCGCGGCGACGGCGAATGCCGGCACTTCATCGATCATGCGCACCAGCAGATCGCCGTAGATCGTGGCGCCGCGGAGCCGCGACGAGCGCACCACCAGGTCCGCGACCGGTTCTCCCGCCACCACGCGCTCCTCCTCCACGGACAGTTCCGCACCCATCTCGCGCAGCACATCGATGAGCCCCGTCCGCGTCGGGTTGACGCCGACACCCCCGAGGTGGATCTCCGCGTCCGGGTGCACGGCGGCCGCCACGATCCAGAAGGCCGCCGCGGAGACATCATTCGGCACCCGCATCGTCAGTGGCTCCAGCCGCGAGCCCGGCCGCAGGCGCACCACGCCACGCTCGCCGCTCACCTCCGCACCCATCGCCTCCAGCATCCGCTCCGTGTGGTCCCGCGTCGGCTGCGTCTCCTCGACGATCGTCTCGCCTTCGCCGAACAGGCCCGCCAGCAGGATCGCCGACTTCGTCTGCGCGCTTGCGACCGGCAGCGCGTAGCGTATGCCGTGCAGGCCGCCGCCCCGGACCGACAGCGGCGCCCTCGTGCCGCCATCGCGCCCGTCGAGGCGCGCGCCCATCTCGCGCAGCGGTCCGACGATCCGCGCCATCGGCCGGCTGCGCAGCGATCCGTCACCCGTCAGCACCGAGTGGAACGGCTGGCCTGCCAGGATGCCCGCCATCAGCCGCATGGTCGTGCCCGAGTTGCCGCAGTCCAGCACGTCTGCCGGCTCGCGCAGCCCGCGCAGCCCGCGGCCTACGATGTGCAGGATCGGCGCCTCGCCCGTCGGATCTATCGCGCATTCGATCCCGAGCGCCCGCAGCACCGACAGCGTCGAAAGGCAGTCTGCCCCTGGCAGGAAGTTGTGGATGTACGCCTCGCCCTCCGCGAGCGCGTTGAACATCGCCGCCCGGTGCGAGATCGACTTGTCGCCCGGCACCGTGATGCGTCCGCGAAGGCGGCGCGCCGGCTGCACGGTCCGCGCCGTCACGTCTGCTTCCCGTTCTGGCGCGACTCCATCTCCCTCAGCATCTCCTGCTGCTTCTTGAGGATGCCGCTGACCGTCGAGCCGAGCAGGATGTCGCTCAGGCTCACCTTCTCGATCGGCTGCCCCGCGTCTCGGCGGGGGGCGCCGTTCACCATGAAGTTGTCGCGCTCGAGCTGCGACCGCGTGAACGCCTCGATCACGTCCTTGCTCTCACCGTCGGCGAGGAGCGCACGAAAGCGTCCAAGCTCCTGCATGTAGCGGTCGAGCCAGTGGATCACGTTCTCCCGGTTCGACACCATGATGTCGTGCGCCATCTCCGGCGACCCGGAGGCCAGCCGCGTCGTGTCGCGGAAACCGCTCGACGCCAGCTGCGCCAGCTCCGGCCAGGCCGCGCTCCCGAACGCCACCGAGAACAACGCCGACGACAGCACGAGCGGCAGGTGGCTGATCGCCGCGGCGTAGCTGTCGTGCTCCTCCGCGTCCATGAAGATCGGCTCCGCGCCTGCCAGTTGCGCCAGCCCCACGACGGCCGAGACCGCCGCCTCGCTCGCGCTCACCGCAGGCACCACCACCCAGGCCTTCCCGCGAAACAGGTCAGCGTCCGCCGCCCCGATGCCCTGCGTCTCCTTCCCCGCCATCGGGTGGCCGCCCACGAAGTGCGCGTGCGCCGGCAGCAGCTCCTGCGCCCAGCGCGCAACGTTTGCCTTCGTGCTCCCCACGTCGGTCACGACCGCCTCCGGCCGGAGCGCCGCGGCGATCTCGGCGAAGATCTGTCGCGTCGCCATGATCGGCGCCGCGACGATCACCAGGCGCGCGTCCTCCGCCGCCTCCGCCGCCGAGGGCGCGCCGCGGTCGATCGCCCCCAGCTTCTTCGCGCGTGCCGTTGTGTCGCGCGTCCGCGCGTGGCCGACGATCTCGATGTCCTTGAGGTCCGCCTGCTTCAGCCCGAGCCCCAGCGACCCGCCGATCAGACCCAGCCCGATGATCGCTATCCGTTCCATGCTTCCATCCTTGCCGCGGTCACGCGTCGTCCGCCGCCTGCAGCAGAGCGAGCCGGCGGTCCCGGGCCGGCGCCTCCTGCTCCCTGATCATACGCACAGCGTCGGGGTCTGCGCCCGTCGCGGCAACCGTCACAGCGCCCAGCTCGGGGTGGTGTGTCAGGCGCCAGAACGCCCTCCGCCACGACGCGCCCGTTTCGCTCGCGAGGGTTCTCCGGACCCCCGACGGCATCAGCACGTGCGCCACGCGCTGCCACAGCCTCACCTGCCCCTTGCCGCAGTCGTGGAGCAGCGCCGCGACGATCAGCGGCGCATCGCGCGGCGACGACAGGGAGACGCGACGAAAGACCTCGATCCCGTGCTGCTGGTCCCGGAGCATCATCGACTCGAAGACCAGTTGCTGCGCCTCGTTGAGCCAGGGGTACGCCTCGCGGCGGTCCGCATCGTGCACGTGCGGGCGCAGCGCCCCGAAGAACTGCCGGACGCGGTGCCGCCCCCGGGCCAGCATCAGCCGATGCCGGTGAACAGCCGCACGAGCCGCACGACGGTCGGCCCCATGATGTCGGCGAGCGGGCTGTAGCCCGTGAGGAACGGCACGGCGAACAGCAGCACCAGCAAGATCCCGGGCCCGTACTGCGCCAGCTTCGCGTACTCCCGCGACAGGTCGTCGGGCAGCAGCCCCACGAGCACCTTGAAGCCGTCCAACGGGTGGATCGGGATGAGGTTAAACACCCCCAGGATGACGTTGAGATACACGGCGCCGGTCAGGAACAGCCCCAGGTACTCAGACGTCGACTGTACCTCGAGCCGCAGGAACGCGGCCGGGATGTTCGACAACGGGTTGATGTACGGCACCCACCCGAACTTGATCGGCAGCGCCAGCACGAACGCGGCGACGAAGTTCGACATCGGCCCCGCGAGCGACACCAGCAGCGTCGCCATCTTCGGCCGTACCTTCAGTCCGAACGGGTTGAACTGCACCGGTTTGCCCCAGCCAAACCCGATGAACAGCATCATCAGCGTGCCCGCGGGGTCCAGGTGTGCCAGCGGGTTCAGCGTCACGCGTCCCTGTCGCGCCGGAAGAGTGTCGCCGAGCGAGTCGGCCATGAACGCGTGGCAGAACTCGTGGAAGCCGATGCCGATCAGCAGCGCGAACAGCGTCGAAGCGATCAGCGTCAGAAACAGCCCGAAGTCTTTATCGATGAGGTCGCTGTGGAGAAAGATCAAGCGCGGAACGCTCCTGGGTGAAAGTCTATCAGCTATCAGCTATCGGCTATCCGCTCTCAGCGATCAGCTGTCAGCCTTCAGCCGTGAGCTTTGCCTCCAAATCGTCGTCCGCCGTATGTTCTCAGCCACCGACCACCGACCACCGACCACCGACCACCGACCACCGACGACCGACCACCAACCACCGGCCACCGGCCACCGGCCACCGGCCACCGGCCACCGGCCACCGGCCACGACCACCGACCACCGACCACCGACCATCGACCAGCGACCACCGACCACCGACCACCCGCGGCGCGTTGACACGCTTCGCGGCGCGTCGCTAGACTCGCTGGGGCCGCCGGACGCCGCGCCCGCGGCTCCGGCGCGGTGCGTGTCTGGGCGGTGGTCCACTGAGCGGCATCGAGAATCTTCTCCTCGACTTCATCGAAGGCTTCTACAACGCCGTCGGCTGGCCCGGCGTCGTGATCATGATGGCGATCGAGTCGGCCGCGATCCCGCTGCCGAGCGAGATCATCATGCCGCTCGCGGGCTGGAAGCTCATAGAAGCGAAGGGCCGCGGCGTCGAATGGGTGCTGCTCGCCGGATTCTTCGGCGCCGTGGGCAATACCATCGGCTCCTGGGTTGCCTACTACGCGGGACTCTGGGCCGGCCGCCCCTTCTGCGAACGTTACGGAAAGTACATCCTCGTCTCGCGCCATGACCTCGACCTTGCCGACCGCTTCTTCGCCCGCTGGGGCAAGTGGGCCGTGTTCGCGGGACGGCTGCTTCCCGTCGTGCGCACCTTCATCTCCGTACCCGCCGGGATCTCCCGCGTGCCCATCTGGGAGTTCACCGTCTACACCTTCGCGGGGGCCCTCATCTGGTCGACCGCCCTTGCCTACGGCGGGTATACTCTGGGCGACAATTACGACCAGCTGCGCAGCTGGATGCGGCCGTTCGATATTCCGATCGTGATCGCCGCCGCCGCAGCAATTGGCTGGTACGTGTATCGTCACATCAAGAGGGCATGGTGGGAGCCCGGTCCTGAGGCCACTCCTGCGCCCAAACCATAGCGGCGCCCTGGCGGGGTAACGTCGCGAACGAAGATAGGCTGGCTCATCGTCCGGCGTGAACACCGGGGAGCCTCCAGGCAGGGAGAATGAACGGCCTATGTTCCTCGTCCGCGCATTAGCCGCGGCCGCCAAGCCTTTGCTGGTAGGCGGTGCCCTCACCGCCGCCGCGGGCGCCACGTATTTCACCATCGCCGGCCTCCCCGGCCAGCACTCCCAATCGGCCTTCGAGCAGCTCCAGGGCGCCGGTCAGCGGCTGCTGATCAGCGAATTCGGCGAAAACACCGATACGCTGATCGCCGTCGATCCGGCGAACGTGTCGGACCGCACGACCGTCGCGACGATCGACCATGCCGAAGGCTACGGCGTCTTCCCCGTCCTGGCGCCCGATGGCCGCGCCATCGCCTATACGGGACTTCCGCGCGGCACCCCCAAACCCGCGGCCGACAGCCCCGCGCAGGCAGCCGTCGTCGACGTCAGCGGCCGTGTCACGCTCCTGGCCGATGACGTCGACCTCCTCGTCCCGCCGGTCTGGGCGCCCGACAGCGGGTCGATCGTCGTGCGCAAGAACACCCCCGAAGACCGCGCCGCCGGCACATTCGAGCTGGTGCTGCTCGCTCGCGACGGTTCCCGCTCGACCATCACCACCTGGTCCACGGCGGCCCTCTTTCCCATCGCCTTCTCGCCGGACGGCACCACGCTCTACTTCGCCACCCTCAACGACGCCGGCACCGACCTCTACGCCGTCGCCCCCGACGGCTCCGGCGAGACGAAACTGGCGCGCCTGAGCGATGGCATCGCGCGTGACTGGAAGCTCGCCCCGGACGGCTCGAAGCTCGCCTACTCCGTGGCGGAGGCCGACGGCGGCGGCAGCGTCATCACCCGCACCCTCGATCTGGCAACGGGCGTGGCAGACGATGCCGTCGCCCCCGGCTCCCCACGCGCCGAGTACAACCCCGCCTGGGACGGCGACGGCGCACTCACGGTCGCATCGGTCAAGCCCGCCGGTGGCGGCGACGCTGTCACCGTCGACGCCGCTGGCGGCGCGACGTCGCTCACCTCGAACGACGACCGCATCGACCTGCCGCTGGCCTGGTCGCCTGACAACGCCAGCCTCGCGGTGCGCTCCGTCGATGGCACCTCGGCGTCGGACGCCGGCGCCAGCCACATCGAGCTGCTCAGCCGGGACGGGTCGCGCCAGCGAGTGTCTGGCAGCGCCGACGTGCTGATCGTCGGGTGGTTGCGTTGAGGCGGCCCGTGTGGCGGACGATCGTGGCAGGAACGCGCGCCAGTTCGAATCACGCTGCAACGGCGTCGCGGAAGCAGCGCGGCCGGCACGGACGGTCAGCGTTGCAGCTGGTTCTCGGAGCGCTGCTGGTCATCGCCGGCGCCGTCCTGCCCGTCGCGCGGTCCGCGCATATCGCCCGCGCTTGCGCCTTCGATGACGCCCCCACCACGTACGAGACGACCGAGGACCGCAAGCTCTACATGAAGGCGATGGACCTCGCCGGCTACGACATGCTCTTCGCCAACGACCCCTTCTTCTCCCAGCCGTCCATCGAAAGCGGCACGCGGTCGAACAGGGTCAGCAACGACGATGTCTACGTGCCGCCGACGCTCCTCAAGGCCATCAGTTGGATCGAGAGCCGCACATCGCAGGGCGCGCCGACGACCGGCTTCGGCTCCACCGGCCCCGCCCTGGTCGCCTTCGACTGCGGTTACGGCATCGCGCAGGTCACCAGCGGCATGACGGCGCCCATCGGCGAGTCGGGCCAGCCCACCGATCAGCAGGCGCTCGTTGCTTCGCACTTCGCCTACAACATCGGGCGCGGCGCAGCCATCCTCATCGACAAGTGGAACAACGCCCCGGAGTCGCGCCCGATCGTCGGTATCGACACGGACAGCAATCCGCACATCGTCGAGAACTGGTACTACGCCGTCTGGGGATACAACGGCTTCACCGGACCCGGCGCCAACCGCAGTAATCACCCGCTCGACCCGGTGTACGGGACCTGGCCGCGCACTCCGTACAGCTGCGCCAACGACAACCTGGGCCACAACCGCAGCATGTACCCGTACCAGGAGCTCGTCTTCGGCTGCATGGCGCATCCGCCGAGCGTGCAGGGACAGCTGCTGTTCCCGGCGGTCCCGGTCACCCTGCCCGACCTGAGCAACCCGTACTGGCGGACGCCGCTCGACCTGAAGAACTTCCAGTTTCCGTACACCAACATGGACCTGCCGACGCCGAAGCCCCTCCATCTCGACCCCACACCGCGGCCGTCGCTTGTCGACCGGATCGCGGAGCTGGGGCTTCCCCAGATCGCCGTTGACCGCCCGATCGTCCTGGTGAACTTCCGCCCCGGCGAGTCCTCGACCCCTGCCGAAGTGCGGATCTCGAACGTCGGCACCGGCATCCAGGCATGGCGCGCCAGCGCGAACCGCCCGTGGGTGCGCTTCTCGCAAGACGCGGGCGTCGCCCTTGGCCCCGATGTCCCCTGCACGCCGAACGCAACCTGCGACCGCACCGCCGTCCTGAAGATCAGCGTCGATACCTCGCAACTGGTCGGCAGCGACACGGCCGTCGTGCACATCGCCGGCCTCGGTGGCTTCGGCGGCGCCGACATCGCCGTGTTCTTGCGCGCGAACGTCGCCATCGGCATCCCCGGCACGACGAAGAACTAGGACGCCACGAGTCCACCGCGCCGTTCACAGAGCTGGGCGTCGACGTGTTCGTCGAGCCTCACCAGCGAGCCCTCGCGGAGTTGCGAGAGCGCGAGCGTAGCGTGCTTCCCGCGCTGCATAGCGCTCGGCCGTACCGCACCCGCCACGACGCGTCGCTGGTGTCGGATCGTCGATCGTGCCGCTTCCCCGCGTCAGATCACATGTGATCGTCGCACGTCCGCCACGGAGGGCGCGCCGAGCAGCGCCATGGCGTTGCGCAGCTCGGCACGGAGCATCTCGAGCGCGAGCGTCACGCCGGCCTGCCCGTCGCACGCCAGCGCGTAGAGCACCGGACGCCCCACGAACACGGCGCGAGCCCCCAGCGCGAGCGCCGTCACCACGTCCAACCCCCGCCGGATGCCGCCGTCCACGTACACCTCCGCGCGGCCCGCCGCCGCGCCGGCCACCTCCTCGAGCACGTCGGCGGTGGCCGGCGTCCGGTCGAGTTGTCGCCCGCCGTGGTTCGAGACCCACACCGCGTCGGCGCCATGCTCGCACGCCAGCCGCGCGTCGGCCGCCGTCATGATGCCCTTCAGCACGAGCGGCATGCCGGCCGCAGCGCGAAGCCAGCTCAGGTCGTCCCACGTGACGCTCGGGTCGAAGAGCCCCGCGACGTACGCCCCGAGCGCGTCCCCGCTGCCGCTGTACCCCAGGTTGCCGAACGTCTGCCGCGCCGCCGCCGCGCCCACGCGTGCGTCCCGCTCCCGCACGCCCGCGACCGGCGTGTCCACGGTCAAGACCAGCGCCGTGAACCCCGCCGCCCGGGCCCGCGCGACCAGCTCCAGCGTCGCCGCGCGGTCTCGCTGGATGTACAGCTGGAACCAGCGCGGCCCGCTCCCCGCCGCCCCGATCCGCTCGACCGGCAGCGTCGACATCGTCGATGCGCAGTACAGCACGCCCGCCGCCGCGGCCGCGCGCGCGGTCGCCGCTTCGGCGTCCGGGTGCGCCAACCCGTGCTGCGCCGTCGGCGCGATGCCCGCCGGCATCGTCACGGCCGTCCCGAGCAGCGTTGTCGCCGTATCCAGCGCTCCAACGTCCACGAGCACGCGCGGCAGCAGCTTGCGCCGTGCCCAGGCCGCCTCGTTCTCCGCGAGGCACACTTCGTCGTGGGCGCCGCCGGCGAAGTACGCCTGCGCCCCCGGCTCCAGCAGGCCGCCGGCGATGCGCTCCAGGTCGCGGAGGTTTAGCGGTGCGCTCATCGGCCTGCCCGTCGGTGGCCAGCGGAGGTGGCGGGAAGATGGCGACGGTATACCCGGCTCGCCGCCCTTGATCCAGCGGAGCAGCTTCGTTTACACTCGGTTAGCACTCGTTCGGACAGAGTGCCAGACCCCGGAATTCGTACCGCACGCCAGATCAAGTTCATATTGGAGGTCAAACCCACATGGCCAAGCAGTTGCTGTTCGAGGAGGACGCCCGTCACGCCCTCATGCGCGGGATCGATGCCCTCGCCGATGCCGTAAAGATCACGCTCGGTCCCAAGGGCCGCAACGTCGTGCTCGACAAGAAGTTCGGCGCCCCGACGATCACCAACGACGGCGTCACGATCGCCAAGGACGTCGACCTCGACGAGCCGTTCGAGAACATCGGCGCCCAGCTCGCCAAGGAGATCGCGTCGAAGACCAACGACATCGCCGGCGATGGCACGACGACTGCCACGGTGCTCGGCCAGGCGATCGTCCACGAAGGACTGAAGAACGTTGCCGCCGGCGCCAACCCCATGGCCATCAAGCGCGGCATTGAGTCCGCCGGCCAGGCGGTCGTCGCCCAGCTCAAGAAGAACGCCAAGCCCGTGACGACCCGCCAGCAGAGCGCCCAGGTCGCCTCCATCTCCGCCGCCGACGCCACCATCGGCGACCTCATCGGCGAAGTGATGGAGAAGGTCGGCAAGGATGGCGTCGTCACCGTCGAGGAGTCCAAGGGCATCACGACCGAGGTCGAGTATGTCGAGGGCATGGCCTTCGACCGCGGTTACATCAGCCCCTACTTCGTTACCAACAACGAGAAGATGGAGGCCGAGCTCGACGATCCCTACATCCTGATCACCGACAAGAAGATCAGCGCCGTCACCGACATCCTCCCCATGCTCGAGCGGCTCCTCCAGGTCAGCAAGAACCTGCTGATCATCGCCGACGACATCGAGGGCGAAGCCCTCGCGACGCTCGCCGTCAACAAGCTGCGCGGCACGATCAACGTCGTCGGCGTCAAGGCGCCCGGCTTCGGCGACCGCCGCAAGGACAACCTCGGCGACGTCTCCGCCCTCACCGGCGCCACCCTGATCAGCGAAGAGCTCGGCCGCAAGCTCGACTCCGTCCAGATCGAGGACCTCGGCCGGGCACGCCGCGTGATCGTCGCCAAGGAGAACACGACCATCATCGAGGGCCGCGGCAAGAAGGGCGCCGTCGATGGCCGCGTCAAGCAGATCAAGACCGCGCTCGAGACCACGACCTCCGACTGGGACCGCGAGAAGCTCCAGGAGCGCCTCGGCAAGCTCGCCGGCAGCGTCGCCGTGATCAAGGTCGGCGCCGCTACCGAAGTCGAGCTCAAGGAGAAGAAGCACCGCGTCGAGGACGCGCTCTCGGCCACCCGCGCTGCGGTCGAAGAGGGCATCGTCTCCGGCGGCGGCGTCGCGCTGATCAACGCCATCTCGGCCCTCGACAAGCTCCCGATTGAGGGCGACGAGCGTACCGGCGCCCTCATCCTCAAGCGCGCCCTCGAAGAGCCCCTGCGCCGCATCGCCATCAACGCCGGTCAGGACGGCTCCGTCGTCGTCCAGCGCGTCAAGACGCTCAAGCTCGGCGAAGGCTACGACGCCGCGAAGGACGAGTACGGGAACATGATGGCCAAGGGGATCATCGACCCCCTGAAGGTGACCCGCGCCGCACTCGAAAACGCCATCTCCATCGCCGGCATGGTGCTCACCACGAACTGCCTGGTCACGGATCTGCCGGAGAAGAAGGAAGCCGGCGCGCCCATGGGCGCCCCGCCGATGTACTAGCCCCGGCGAGATGCTACTGTGAGGGGCGGGGCCGCGCCCTGCCCCTCACACGCCTGACCCTCCCACCCACCGGAGGTGGCCCATGTACACAGAGAACGGACTGCTCGTGGATCTCGGCGAAATCGAGACGATCGTCAACAACGCCGATGTCTTCGCCATCGGCTTCCGGCTCTTTCCAGAGCGTCTCCTCATCGACACCCGCCACGACGCGAAGGAAATGCCGATGGTCGCGATCGTCGACCCGGTCGAGACTGTCCAGGAGCGCTACTTCTGGCTTGGCCAGCATCGGCCCACGCTCGGCATGCCGCAAAGCTTTATGTTCTTCTACTGGCCCCACAGCGCCGGCTTCCTCGAAGAAAGCGGTATCTGGGGCCGTATCACCCGCCGCATCGTCGGCTCCGGCGTTTCCGGCGCTCGTGAGACATGCGATGCCGCCCTGCAGGACCTGACCGGCCGCGAGCGCCGCGCAAATGTCGAGGCGATCACGGGCGCCCACTTCCAGACCATCTGGAGCGCGACGGAGGTATGACCGCAGACGCGCGGTGCCCCGCACGCCCACCGCATGCCCCCCTGTGTTGATCGAAGCATTTGCTGTCTATAATCTTCGCCGAGACCTCGCGGGCATCACCCACACGTCACACCCGATCGCGAGTGCAGTAGCAAATTGGAGGAGCTGGTGAACCTGAAGTTACTTCTTGTGCCCATCCTGGCCGTCGCCCTGGCGATGGTCGTAGCCGTCCCCGTCGCGACGGCGAAGGCGCCGGCGCCGACTGCCGGTACGAAGGTCGTCGGCGGACTGCTCAGCCCGCGCGGCATGAAGATCGGCCCGGACGGCATGCTCTACGTCGCGGAAGCCGGTTCCGGCGGCGCCACCGTCGTCACCGTCGAAGGCAGCGACTCCCACAGCGGCCTCACCGGACGCATCTCGAAGATCGATCCCTCGACCGGCGCCCGGACCACCGTCGCCGACAAGCTGCCTTCCAACGCCGGCGCGGAGGGCGATGCCGTCGGCCCGGCTGACGTGGCGTTCATCGGCAACCAGCTGTACTACGTCCAGACGCACGGCGGCACGGCGTACGGCTTCCCGAGCAACCCCACCGGCATCTATAAGGTCAACAGCAACGGCACCGTCACGCTGCTCGCCGACGTCGGCAAGTTCAACGAGGCGAACTTGGTGACGCCGCTCAAGGACAAGACCCAGCAGGACATCGAGCCGGGCGGGAACCCCTACTCGATGACCGTGCGCGACGGCGCGTTCTACGTCGTCGACGGCAACCAAAACCAGGTGATGAAGGTCACGAGCGCCGGCGCGATCTCGCGCCTCGTGGACTTCCCGACGCACATCGTCTCCACCGGCATCACGTACAGCGGCACCGGCCCGTTCTTCGTCGGCGGTCTCGGCACGTTCCCGTTCGCCGCCGCCGACGGGGCGGTCTACCAGGTGGGCAACCCGAGCGGCGCGATCTCCAAGGTGGCGAGCGGCTATAGCTCGGTGACCGACGTTGAGTTCGGCCCCGGCGGCACCCTGTACGCGCTGACATTCGGCGACGCCGCCACGGACCCGAACGCCCCTGCGCCGTGGGACTTCGGATCCGGGAAGATCCTGAAGGTCAACACGAGCACCGGTACCATGACTCCCGTTGTCGACGGCTTCACCTTCACGACCGGACTGATCTTCTCCGGCGACACTGCCTACATCGCCAACAACGGCGTGTCGATCCCCGGTCTGCTCGATGGCGAGATCTGGAGGATCCCGAACTTCTCCTCTCTCGCCCCGCTTCCCGTCGCTTCACCCACGCCAGTGCCTCCGGCCGCCACGCCGACTGCCGCCGGCACCAGCGGCGTGATTACGGCCCCCAACACCGGCACCGGCGGCGCCAGTGACGCCAGTTCCAGCAACTGGCTCGAAATGCTGCTCGGCCTCGGCATCGGCGCCGGCGCCCTCGTGCTCATCGGCACGCGCGCTCTCTGGAAGCGCAGCGTGTAGCCGCGCCACGGTGACATTCGAAGGGGGACGGAGATCATCCGTCCCCCTTCAGCGTCCGGGCGGCGCACGGCGGCTGAGGGCATCCCTCGCCTGCGCTCTCCCTTTCCCGCGCGCGGCGCTTCGGCGAACACTGACAGGAGGACGCATGCGCTCGCTGGTTCTGATCCTGACCATCCTCGCCGTGCCGGCGCTCGCTGCGTGCGGCGGCGGCTCGTCGTCCACGCCCACGCCGCCGGCGAGCGTCACCGCGCGCGCGTCCTCCACGCCCGCCACCAGCCCGAGCGTCGCCGCGCCGACGAGCACACCGGCGGCTCCCGCTCCCGTCGCCTCCGGCGAGCCCGCACCGACGACCGCGCCGCCCACGCTCCCGCCTTCGGCGCCCACCAACACACCGCCGCCGCCGCCACCGCCGCCACCGCCCCCGCCGCCCCCGCCACCCGCTCCGGCGACGCTCTCGATCGTCGCGAAGGACACGCTCTTCGCGCCCGGCGCGTTGTCGGCGCCCGCCGGCGCGGTCAGCGTCACGCTGATCAACCAGGATGCCGGCGTTGTGCACAACATCCATTTCTTCAACGGCACCGCGAGCATCGGCATGACGTCCCTCACGACCGGCCCGGCGACCGAGAGCGTCGCGCTGGGACCGCTCGCGCCCGGCACCTACACGTTCAAGTGCGATGTCCATCCCCAGCAGATGAACGGAAAGCTCACGGTGCAGTAGTCCTCGCGCCATCGCGGTCCGCTCGATGGGCGTGGCGCACGACGGCAGGACCGACAGTGGTGACGGACACGCACGGACTTCGCGAGCCAGCGTTCGCCCTCGATCTGGTCTTCGAGGCCGTCGCGCACACGCTCGGCGCGCGCCCCACAGGGATCGAGCAGCGCGCGACGAAGCCGCCACGCTACGTCTACGAAGCGTCGATGCCCGGCGCTCCCGCCGTCATCATCAAGATCGAGCACGACACCGGCGGCGACGACGCCATCGTCCTCGAGGCGTGGGCGATGGAGCAGGCGCGCGCGCACGGAGTTCCCGCGCCGCGCGTCATCACCCTCGACGTCAGCGGGAAGATCATCCCCGGACGCTACGCCATCTTCTCGCGCGTGCCCGGACGCCCGATGGCGGAGCCGGCTGTGCACTATCCGCTCGGCGATCTACACGACTCCGAACGCCGGCTGCTCGCCGAAGCGGGCCACGCGCTCCGTCCCCTCCACAACATCGTCGTTGCCGGCTACGGCCGCCTGGACGACGATCTGTATCTGCGTACCGGCGAAGTGCGCGGCGTCGCCCGCCGCTGGCGCGACGCCACCCTGCAACCCGCACTCGCGGCGCTGCCTTCGCTCGCAGCCGCCGGCGCGATCACCGCCGCCGAAGCGCGCGACCTGCGCCGCCTGCTCGATGAGCGCGAGGAGCTGTTCGACGACCCGCCGTCGCCGCGCCTGCTGCACGGCGACTTCGATTCCACCCACATGTTCGTCGATGGCGACCCGCCCCACGTCAGCGGCATCATCGACTTCGGCGACCGTGAGGCCGGCGACCCGCTCTGGGATCTGGCGACGTTCGCCCTGTGGGAGGACGACGCGCGCCTGGCCGCCCTCGTCGACGGCTACGCCCCGGACGCCGCGACGGCGCGCCGCATCGAGCGCGTGGTGCCGGCGTCCCGCGGCACGACGTCAGGGTGTAGAGGAGGCCGCGGGTGAACGCGCCGCGGACGGCGTCGCGGCGCCCGACGGCGCCCGGACGTACGATTGCACCTGGTCCGGTCCGACGAACTGCTGGATCGAGTCGCACTGCTTCTCCAGCCAGAGGATGCGGCCGCCGGCGACGTGAAGCCCGAGGCCGACGGGCGAGCCGTTCGCCTTGGTGCCGGTCTTGAGCACGATCACGTACTGCACGCCAAAGCCGGAGCCGAACGCCCCCGGTCTCTGCCTGGGTACGAGTACTGCGTAGAGCTCCGGCGAGGGACCGAGCGCGTCGTCGTATGCCGGAGGCACCTGCTCGGGGCGCACCCACGAACCGAGGCATTGTGTCGCGGGCAACACTTCGACCATCTGGCCGTCGGTCTCATCGCCACGGCAGAGCGGAGGGTCGCCCAGTCCGGGGTTCGGGATGTTCGTCTTGCACGCCAGCTTCTGATAGCCGGTGAGAGCGGCCATCGTGATGGAGTCGTGCCTGTCAACGGCGGTGATGAGACGGTCGACCTCCGTGATCCCGGTCACGGAGACGACGGTATCGGCGGGCGTAGAGGACCCGCTCGTACCGCCACCCTTGTCGCTCCCGCTGCATGCGGAAAGGAGCAAGGCCGCGAACAGCGCGAGGACGGGTAGTGCGCGCCTGCTGGACCGCATGACACCTCCGTCGCGAGCCCGGGTCGCGATCGACACAGTATCCCCGAGGCGCGGACAGGCGGAAAGCCCCTCGACGCGAGGGGCGGTCCATGTTGCCTGCCCTCCGGGATCAGCTGGCGGCGGCCTCGGCGAGCTCCTTGGCCGGCTCTTCGCCCTCGGCGTCGCCGGGCCACGCCCGTTTCTTCAGCAGTTCGCGCGGTGGGTCGATGTAGATGGCGCCCCAGCCGCATGCGTCCTCGCACAGGCGGCAGCCGGTGCAGCGCTTCTCGTTCAGCACAGCGACGCCGAAGAAGTCGCCGACGACGCGCTCGGGTTCGCCCAGGCTCAACGCGTCGAACGGGCAGATCTGGATGCACAGCTCGCAGCCGCTGCCGATGCAGTTGTCCTCGACGACGATCGCTTTCGGCCACTCCTTGCGCGGGAAGGTCTTGCAGATATCTCCCAGGTCGTCGAGGATCGCCTCCGGCGGACAGACCACACCGCAGGCGCCGCAGTCGATGCAGAGGCCCGGGTCGATGACGTGGACGACGTTGCGTGTGCCGGTGATCGCATTCGTCGGGCAGCGCTTCGTGCAGGCCGTACAGCCGATGCAGGTGTCGATGATGGTATAGGCCACGGAAGCTCCTCATGGGCCCTTTGCAACAAGGGCACAGCTTCATAGTCGGCGGTTCGTTTGCGCATAAGACAAGCGATCGCTTGTGAAATGCGGCACTCGAATTATATTCGCCTCTGGCCCGCGCCGCCAAACCGGGTCGGGGAACGCCGCGGATGGGACCTGCGTGCGCCAGCGGCCGTGTCGCTCGAACCCGAGGTTACGGGCCGAACCCGTCGGCGACCGCGTTGACCCTGGTGACGCCGCCAGGGTCAGAGAGCGTGATTGTGAAGGGCGCCGAGGCCCCTGCCGCGAGGGCCGCGGACTGGAGTTCCAACGACGCCTGGCCCACGCTCCGCACGACGCCGGCGGAATCGTAGGCGCCCGCGCACACGTTAGCGAACGCCAGCGCGGCGGTCGATGTATTCGTGAGCGTGCCGGTCACCGTGATCGTGTGCGCCACGGCATCGACGGTGTGCCGCAGGTTGCTGACCTTCGGGAAATAGACGGGGCCGTTGTTGAACTGGAAACCCTGCAGGACAACGCCGGGCGCGGCCGGCGTTGTCGCGCCGGCGATGACCTTGTAGGTCATGTATGTGAACCCGCCGGGCGGGGCATTGACCGTACAGTCCGAAGGGTCGCCCCGCGTCGCCAGCAGCTTGCCGGTCGCATCGTAAATGGTCGCCACAGCGTCTGGACGGAAGTGGCTGGTACCGGTGTTGGCCACCTCGCCCATGCCGGTCGTGACGTACGAGCGCCCGTTGCCGTTCGTCGTCTGGAAGTTGTGTCGAAGGGCGTTCCGAGGAATGTCGACGGCTGTGGATGGGACCTCACCGGGGACGGTGACGATCCCGTCCAGATAGAAGTGGACGTTCGCGCCTGCGGGCGGCGTGTCGACGGGGAGCGAGAAGGGCACCTTGTCGCCGGGGTTGACTCGCCATGCGCCGCCGTTGTTCCACGCCTCGCGTACGACGCGGCCATCGCCGTCCGTCCATGACGCGCACACGATGGTAGCCACGTAGACGTTCTTGCTCGTATTCGTGACCTCGCCCACGACGTAGGTCTTGCCGTCCACGGCGAACGTATTGGTCACCTTCGCTTCGAGGCCGGTGGCGAGGTACGGCGTCGCCGGCGGGTCGACGATCGTCCACTCGATGCGCGCAACCTTCTCCGGCGCGGTGAACGTCCACGCCTTGAACGGCACGACGCCCTTCGGGTCCACGCCGAGGCAGAGGAAGCCGCCCGCTGTGTCGATCAGATTGCCGGATGCGTCGTACAGGTACCCCTTGATTTCAGCGGGGCCATATCCCGGGCCGGGCTGGTCGTTGTAGAACTCGCCCACGTAGATCGTGGAGCCGTCGCTGGCGGTGTAGTGCCCTACGTTCCGGAAGCATCCGGCGCTCACGGCACCGGCGAGCAGCGCGGCCAGCAGTAGAGCCTTCATCGCGGAACCCTCCTCGTTGGCCTGGTTAGTTCTGACACGAGCGACCACGCGTGCCGCGACGATACGCCATCAAGCGTGCTACGGCAAGAAATCACCTGCGTCGTACGCCGCCCGATCAGTACACGTCGCGGATCTCGAAGCGGGGGCCGTCCTTGCACACGAGCTTGATCTGGCGACCGCCGCGGGCGCGCACCTCGACGGCGCAACCGTAGCAGATGCCCGTGCCGCAGCCCATGCGTTCTTCGAGGAGCGCCTGCACGGACCGGCGCGTGCCGGACGCACGGGCCGCGCTCGCGAGCGCGCGGAACATAGGCGTGGGGCCGCAGGCGAATGCCTGGTCGCACCACTCGAGGAGTTCCCCGAACGGCGCCGTCACCAGGCCCTTGCGTCCGGCGGACCCATCGTCCGTCATGACGATGACCTCGACTTCGGGCGGAAGCAGGCGCGAGGGAAACACGTGGGCGGCCGAGCGCGCGCCGACGATCATCGTGACGTTGCGGCCGTGGGCGATGGCCTCGTCCGCGAGCCACACGAGCGGCGCGACGCCGATGCCGCCCGCGACGAGCAGCAGGTTGCGCGATCCGCGCCCCACCCTGTAGCCGTTGCCGAGCGGTCCCCAGCAGTACACGCGATCGCCCGGCGCGCGGCGCGCCAGCCACGCCGTGCCGCGCCCGACGACGTTGTACAGGATCGCCCATTCCGGACCGTGCTGACCGTGGCGGACGCGGTAGTAACTCATGGGCCGGGGGAGCAGCGGGTCGTCGGCGTGACCGGCGGTGACTTTGAGGTCGTAGCCGGCGTCATCTGTGCAGCGCAGCATCAGGAACTGGCCGGGACTCGCGCCGTTGGCGATCTCTTGCGCCCGGAACCAGGTGACGTACGTATCGGCGTAGAGCCGCTCGTTCTCGACGACCTCGGCCCATCCCACGTTCATGCGCCGGCGCCGAGGCGGTACTCGGGGAACGGGCGCACCTGGTACGCGGACTGTTGGGGGCGCCGCTGCGTCGCCACGAGCGCCTCGACGGCGGCGCGCGCCGTGTCGATGCTCGTGAAGCACGGGATGCGCTTCTCCGTCGCCGCCCGGCGAATGTAGAAGCCGTCGCGAAGCGTCCCCGTGAAGCGCCCCTCCGGTGTGTTGATGACGCAGGAGACCGAATCGTCATTGATGATATCCACGACATTCGGGTGACCCTCGTTGAGGCGCTTGGTCACTGCGTGCACGGGCAACCCGAGGGCGGAGATCATGCCGGCGGTGCCGTCGGTGGCGTAGAGGCGGTAGCCGGCTTCGTCCAGCATGCGGATCACCGGCACCATCTGCGTCTTGTGGCGGTCTGCCACGCTGATCAGCACGCCGCCGCCCGGCGGCAGTGCCAGATCGGCGGCCAGGAGGGCTTTCGCGAGCGCGGCGGAGAACGTGGCGTCGATGCCCATCACTTCGCCGGTAGATTTCATCTCGGGCCCGAGATACGTGTCGACGCCGATGAGCTTCGACATCGAGAAGACCGGCGCCTTCACCGCGACCAGGTTCTGGCGCGGCCATAGCCCCGGTTGGTGGCCCTGGTCGCGCAGCGATCTGCCCAGCATGATGTTGACGGCGATCTGGACCATCGGCACGCCCGTCACCTTGGACAGGAACGGCACGGTCCGCGAGCCGCGTGGGTTCACCTCCAGCACGAAGACGTCGGACTCGCCGCGGCGCGCCGGATCGTCGGCCGGCATGATCACGTACTGGACGTTGACCAGGCCGCGGGCGTCCATCGCCACACCGATCCGCGTCGTGTAGTCGACGATGGCGTCGACCTCCGCCCCCGTGAGGTGGATCGCCGGGTAGACGGCCATCGAGTCGCCGGAATGCACGCCCGCCCGCTCGATGTGCTCCATGATGCCGGGGATGAGGACGTCGGTGCCGTCGCAGATGGCATCGACCTCGACTTCCTTGCCCTCGAGGTACTTGTCGATGAGGATCGGCTTTCCGTCGCTGGCTTCGGCGGCGTGCTGGACGAAGCGCGCGAGTTCCGTCGGGTTCTGCACGATCTCCATCGCGCGGCCGCCCAGCACGTAACTCGGACGCACGAGCACGGGGTAGCCCAGCGTGTCGGCGGTTTCGATGGCGTCTTCCACGCGCAACACCGCGGCGCCGGGCGGCTGCGGGATGCCGAGGTCGTTGAGAAACCCCTCGAACCGCCCGCGGTCCTCCGCCAGGTCGATGGTCTCCGACGACGAGCCGATGATCGGGGCGGAGGCGCTGTGCAGCGCCCCGGCCAGGTTGATCGCGGTCTGTCCGCCGAACTGCACGATCGCGGGAGGCGGCTCGCCACCACCCTCCGCGGCGTCGCCGGCCTCATTCTCGATGATGTCGCGGACGGACTCCTCGTCGAGCGGCTCGAAGTAGAGGCGGTCGCTCGTATCGAAATCGGTGGAGACGGTCTCCGGGTTCGAGTTGGCCATGATCGAGCGGTAGCCCGCCGCCTCGAGCGCCCAGGAGGCGTGCACGGAACAGTAGTCGAATTCGATCCCCTGGCCGATGCGGATCGGTCCGCTGCCGATGACGAGCGCCTTCTTGCCCTCCTGAGGGAGGGCCTCGTTTTCCTGCTCGTAGGTGCTGTAGAAGTACGGGGTCGCTGCGTCGAACTCCGCCGCGCAGGTATCGACCATCTTGTACACGGGGCGTATGTCCCACCGGTCGCGCAGATCCCGCACCTGGTCCGGCAGGCGGTCGCTGAGCGTCGCGATCTGCTTGTCGGAGAACGACATCCGCTTCGCGTCGCGAAGCAACTCGGGCGTCAGAGGTTCGGCGAGCAGGCGCTTCTCCATGCCGATGATGTTGTCCAGCTTGTGCAGGAACCACCGGTCAACGCCCGTCTGGCGGGATAGGGCGACGAGGTCCGCGCCCCGACGCAGCGCCGCCATGATCGACCAGAGGCGCTCGTCGGTCGCGTGCAACGGCCGCTCGGCGTAGCTGTCCTTCCAGGCGGGATCCTCCCAGAGAAGCGAGCGACCGCCGATCTCGAGCGAGCGCACGGCCTTCTGGAGGGCGCCCTCGAACGTCCGATCGATCGCCATCACTTCTCCTGTGGCCTTCATCTGGGTGCCGAGCGAGCGGTCGCCGAAGGGGAACTTGTCGAACGGCCAGCGCGGGATCTTCACGACGACGTAGTCGAGCGCCGGCTCGAACGCCGCGGTCGTGCGCTGCGTGACGGCGTTCGGGATCTGGTCAAGCGTCTTCCCTACGGCGATCTTGGCGGCGACACGTGCGATGGGGTATCCGGTCGCCTTGCTCGCCAGCGCGGACGAACGCGAAACGCGGGGGTTCACTTCGATCACGTAATACGGCGGCAGCGCGTCGCCGGCCGGCACGGCCCACGGCGTCGTCTCCGGGTTCGGCGCCAGGGCGAGCTGGACGTTGCAGCCGCCCTCGATGCCGAGCGCGGAGATGATTGTGAGCGACGCGGTGCGGAGCATCTGGTACTCCTTGTCGGACAGCGTCTGGCTGGGCGCGACGACGATGCTGTCGCCGGTGTGCACGCCCATGGCGTCGAAGTTCTCCATGTTGCACACGGTGATCGCATTGCCCGCGCTGTCGCGCATGACCTCGTACTCGATCTCCTTCCAGCCGAGCAACGACTGCTCGACGAGCACCTGGTTGATCGGGCTGGCCGCGATCCCTCCGGCGACAATCCGGTCGTACTCCTCCCGCGTGTGGGCGATGCCGCCGCCCGTGCCGCCGAGCGTGTAGGCGGGTCGGATGACGGCCGGTAATCCGATCTCATCGAGGGCGGCGCGCGCTGCCTCGCCGGACGTGACGATGACCGATCGCGGCGTGGGCTGGCCGATGGCGTCGAGCATGCCGCGGAACAGGTCGCGATCTTCGGCGGTGCGGACGGCCTCGAGGGGGGTGCCGAGGAGCCGGACGCCATAGCGGTCGAGGACGCCCGCTTCGTGCAGGGCGACGGCCATGTTCAAGCCGGTCTGCCCGCCCAGCGTCGGGAGGAGGCCGTCCGGGCGCTCGCGCTCGATGATCCGCGCGATGACGTCGAGGGTGATGGGCTCGATGTAGACGACGTCGGCGACCCCCTCATCCGTCATGATCGTGGCCGGGTTCGAGTTCACCAGCACCGAGACGACGCCCTCTTCCCGCATTGCCTTACAGGCTTGCGTACCGGCGTAGTCAAACTCGGCGGCTTGCCCGATGACGATGGGGCCGGAGCCGATGATCAGGACTTTTGCGGGCTTGTTCACTCTCGGTGGCGATCCGCGCTGTTGGCGAGCGGTGTGCGGGTATACATCATCGGCGCCTCGCGGCCCCACGCTGGCGTTCGGCGCGCTGGTCGGGCAGGACGCGCATGCCGCCCAGGTGTCCGGCGACGAGGACGCCCGCGAGGAACACCGCGGCGATTGTCGCCGCGAATGAACCGTAGATCGGGACGGGCGTGGTGGTGAGCATGTATGCGAGCGCGGCGTTGGCGACCACGGCGAAGCCGAACGCCACGGCATAACCGGGCCACTCGGTGATCCAGTCGCCGGACCAGCGCCAGCAGAAGACGCCGAGGACGACGCCCGCCGCAGCCGTCGCGGCGGCGACTAGCCAGCCTCCCAGCCAGACCGCCAGGGCGTCGCCGCGGTCGTTGCCCCAGATGACGAACGGCAGGATGCAGGCAGTGATGAAGATTAAGGGCGCGGCCTCCATCGCCATCGCGGCCACGCACTGGCCGCCGTACGCGAGGCGTCCGAGCACGTCGATGCTCTTGATCACGGATTCGAGGCGGAGGTCGGTGTTCATTTGCTCGTTGCTTGTCCGTCGTCCGTCGTTCGACCGCTCAGACGAGCGGCAGTTCGAACCGTGCTTCCGGGTTGTAAATCGGGACCAGCGCCCCGATGCTGCTGAGAAACGCCAGCGCCTCTTCGTTGTTCTGCGGCAGGCGTCCGCGGATGCGCTTGTAACCCTTATCCCGCGCGAAGCCAAGCGCGTACTCGGCCAGCGCCGTGCCAATGCCTCGGCGTCGGGCGGCCGGGAGCATCCAGACGCCGAGCACGACGGTCTCCGGCTCGAACGTGTTGTAGTCGAGCGCGGCGAAACCCACGACGGCGCCGTCGAGGGCGGCGAGGAACGCTCCGCCGTCGCCCCCCATGCGACTCATCCAGGTGCGGACTTCGTCGGGCGTGAGGGCGCGTTCGAACGCGACCGGATTCGGCTCCTTCACGACCTCCTCAATGACGGCGGCGATCGCGTCCGCGTCGTTCACGTTCGCCTGGCGGTAGGTAGGCTCCGTACGGACGTTCGTGTCTGGCATCGCTGGCCTCCTCCGGGGAAACACCCCGGGTGCGGTTCTCCAACGCAACGTTACGACACCGTGGCCATGTCGATCATCTGCATGAACCGTTCGAAGAGGTACATGTTGTCGAGCGGCCCTGGGGACGCCTCCGAGTGGTACTGGATCGTCATCACGGGCTCACGCAGGTGGCGCAAGCCCTCCACCGTACCGTCGTTGACGTTGCGGTGGCTCACCACGACATCGCGCGAGAGAGCGGCGTCATCGACTGCGTAGCCGTGGTTCTGCGCCGTGATGTAGACACGCCCCGTCCCGATGTCCTGCACCGGGTGGTTCGCGCCACGATGGCCGAACTTCAGCTTGAACGAGCCGGCGCCGAACACGGACGCGACCACCTGGTGTCCCAGGCAGATGCCCATGACGGGCACTCTGCCGATCAGCGCGGAAGCCGTGATCACCGCGTAGTCGAGCAGGGCGGGATCGCCCGGGCCGGGCGAGAGCAGCACGCCAGCGGGGTTCATTGCCAGGATGTCCTCTGCACTTGTGCGGCACGGCACGGCTGTCGGCGCGCAGCCGAGCCGGCGCAAGACCCGGAGGATATTGTACTTGACCCCCAGATCAAGGACGACGATCTTGCGCCTCGCCTCGTCGCCGCTTCCGTCGGCATATGTGTACGGCCGGCGCGTGCTGACCCATGGGACGAGATCCGTGCTGCCGTACGGCGGCAACTCGCGCAGCCGGGCGAGCGCTTCGTCGGTGGTCTCATCCCGCGTGACCGTGCCCATCATCACGCCGGAGGTCCGCAGGCGGCGCGTCAACGCCCGCGTATCAACGCCGGCGATGGCCGGGATCTCGTTTTCGAGGAGGTAGTCGCGCAGCGTGCGCTTCGAGCGCCAGTGGCTCGGCGTCGCGCAGTCCTCGCGCACGACGAAGGCCCGCACCTGGACGCGCCGCGACTCCGCGTCATATTCGTTGATCCCGTAGTTGCCCTGCAGCGGGTACGTCATGACGAGAATCTGCTCCGCGAACGACGGGTCCGTCAGCGCTTCCTGGTAGCCGGTCATCGCCGTGGAGAAGACGACCTCGCCGTTCCCGCGCACAGGCGCGCCGATCGCGGCACCTTCGAACGCGCTTCCGTCTTCAAGCACGAGCAGCGCCCTAGCCAACGGGCACCTCGCTACGATGTACGATGCGGCCGCCGGCGATGGTCGCGGCCACCGCACCGCGCAGGGTGACGCCGGCGAGTGGCGTGTTCTTCCCCTTCGACGCGAATCTCGCGGGCTCGACGACCCATTCGGCGTCGGGGTCTAGCAGAACGATGTCCGCGTGCGCCCCGACGGCGATCGTCCCGATCCCGGGAACGTGGCGGTCCAGCCGGAGCGCGCCCACCGGCCCGGTGGTGAGCGCTTCGATGAGCCGCGCGAGCGGCAGCCGCCCGGCGTGGACGTTCCGCATGCAGAGGCCGAAGGCGGTTTCCAGCCCGCTGATGCCGAAGGCGGCATCATCGAACTCGCACAGCTTCTCGACTTCGGCGTGCGGCGCGTGGTCGGTCGCGATGCAGTCGATCGTCCCGTCGGCCAGACCCGCGACGCACGCGTCGACATCATCCTGCGAGCGAAGGGGCGGGTTCACCTTGGCGTTCGTGTCGAAGATCAGCTCATGCCCCGCGTCCACCCCGAATGCCACGGCCTCATCGGTCAGCACCAGGTGGTGCGGCGTGACCTCTGCGGTGACGCGGACGCCACGCTCCTTCGCGCGCCGGATCGCCTCAATGGCGCCCCGCGTGCTGACGTGCGCGATGTGGACGTGGGTGCCGGTCGCCTCGGCGAGGGCAATGTCGCGAGCGACCGCGGTCTCCTCCCCGGCCGGAGGCGCGCCACGGAGCCCCAGCCGGGTCGATACCCAGCTCTCGTTCATCACCGCGTCCTGCGCCAGCGCGGGATCCTCGCAGTGGTCGATCACCGGCAGCCCGAAACCGCCTGCGTACTCGAGGGCCCGACGCATGAGCGTGGCGTCGCGCACGGGCGCGCCGTCGTCGCTGAAGGCGACGCAGCCCGTGGCGGCGAGGTCGCCCAGTTCGGCCAGTTCGCAGCCGGCGCGGCCCTTCGATACGGCGCCGATCGGCAGCACGCGCACATGTGCGCGGGAGGCCGCTTCGCGGAGCACGTACTCGACGACCGAGCGCGTGTCCATCGCGGGCTCCGTATTCGGCATGGCGCAGATGGTGGTGAAGCCACCGCGCGCCGCCGCGCGCGTGCCCGACTCGATGTCTTCCTTGTATTCGAGGCCGGGGTCACGCAGGTGCGTGTGGAGGTCGACGAATCCCGGAGCGGCGATCAGTCCGCGCGCGTCGATCTCCGCCGATCCACGCGCCTCGAGCCGGGGCGCGACGGCGGCGACTCGTCCGCCCTCGATCGACACGTCGGCGATCCGGTCGGACATCGTCGCCGGGTCAATGACGCGTGCGCCACGGATGAAGAGGCTCCCGCTCACAGCGACCCCCCGGCGGTCGACGCGGGCTGGGGCGGGCGGCCGCCGGTGCGCGTGATCAACCAGAGCACGGCCATGCGGATGGCCACGCCGTTTGTCACCTGCTCCTCGACGCGAGATTGCAGACCGTGAGCCACCTCGTGACTGATCTCCACGCCCTCGTTCATGGGACCTGGATGGAGGACGAGCGCGGCCGGCCTGGCGCGCGCCATGCGCTCGGCGTTGACCTGGTAGAGCTTCGAGTATTCGCGCGTTCCCGGCACGAACGCACCCTGCATGCGTTCGTGCTGCATGCGCAGCGCCATAACAACGTCGGCGCCTTCGATGGCGCGGTCCAGGTCGATCTCAATACGGACGGGCGGCAGGTTCCCTTCCGCTGTCCGGCCCAGATCCTTTGGCACAAGCGTGGGCGGCGCCGAGACGACGACCTCGGCACCGAGCGCAGTCAGCGACCAGATGTTCGAGCGGGCGACGCGGCTGTGGAGCACATCGCCGACGATGACGATGCGCTTGCCGCGCACGTCACCGACGGCATTCCGGATCGTCAGCAGGTCCAGCAGCGCCTGCGTCGGGTGGGCGTGCAGACCGTCGCCCGCGTTCACCACGCTGCAGTGCGCGTGCCTTGCCGCGAGGTATGGCGCACCGCTGCGGTGATGGCGCATCACCAGCACATCGGCGCCGATGGCCTGCAACGTCTGCACCGTATCGATCAGCGACTCGCCCTTCGTGACGCTGCTCCCGGACGCCGACACGTTGATCACGTCCGCGCCCAGCACCTTGCCGGCGAGCTCGAACGAGGCGCGCGTCCGGGTGCTGTTCTCATAGAACAACGTCACGACCGTCTTTCCGCGCAGGGCGGGGACGCGCGGCACTTCTCGCGAGAGCACCTCCTTCATCGTGTCCGCGGTGCGCAGGACCAGGTCCAGTTCGTCGGCCGAGAAGTCATCGAGGTCCAGCAGGTGGCGGCGGCTCCAGGAGCTCTCGCCCGTGGCGGGCACCGCGAGCGGTGGGGTATCCGCCAGCGTACGCGGTTCGAGTGGACCGATCGTCACGGCATCACCCCCGCTTCCTCGAGTGCCGCGACTCGCACGTAATCTTCACCGTCTGTCTCGGACAGCCGGACCTGGACGTCGTCCGAGCGGGAGGTCGGAATGTTCTTGCCCACGAAGTCGGCGCGAATGGGCAGCTCGCGATGGCCGCGGTCCACCAGGACGGCCAGTTGAATGCGGTGCGGCCGCCCGTAGTCCGTCAGGGCATCGAGGGCTGCGCGGACGGTCCGGCCCGTGTAGAGCACGTCGTCGCACAGCACCACGCGCCTTCCGGCGATGTCCGGCAGGTCGCTCGGCTGGATGTTCACGCTGGGGCCGCGCCGGGTGAGGTCGTCGCGGTACAGCCCGATGTCGAGCGTCCCGACCGGCAGCTCGACGCCCTCGAACTCGCGGATCGCCGCCGCGATGCGGCGGGCGAGGGGTGCGCCGCGCGTGAGCATCCCCACGAACACGAGGTCGCCGGTGCCGCGGTTGTTCTCCACGATCTCGTGCGCGATCCGGGTGATCGCGCGGCGGATATCGTCGGCGGACATGATGTTGGCTTCGCGCATCAAAAGACCTCCTGTCCGGAAGCCCGGGTGGAGGTCTGGCAGGTGTATCCGGGCGCCCGCGGCACCCGTGCATGGCACGGCATCTGATCGTCCTTTCCGGCCTCTCGGGACCGGATTAAAGGTGCGTACGTTCTCGCATGTTAGATCGCGACCGGGTGTACGGACAAGCGCGCCTCCGGGCGCGGCCGCTTCGGACTAGGCGCGCGCGCGCCGCTGCAACGCGGCGGCACCCCCCAACGCCAGGATGACGGCCGCCGAGATGACGCGGTGCGCCGAAGCGCGATCGAAGGCGCGGTCGGCGGGCATCCAGGCGAAGCCCAGCACGCTCGCGCCCACGCGCAGTGGCATCGTCAGTTCCGGGAACTGCCATGCCGCGAAGCCGGTGAGCGCCACGCCGGCTCCGGCTGCCGTCCAGAGGAGGGCACCCGGTACGAAGCGCAGCCACTGCAATCTCCTCGGCAGAAGGAGCGATGGCAGGCCGTCGGGCGCGAAGGCTGTCATGACGGCGAAGGCGGCGAGCAACAGGCTGCCCCTGTAGACGAAGAAGTTGTCCTCCCAGAAGGTGGGGGCGAACTTCTTCTTGAAATGGTTGAGCGAGCGGAAGCTGTAGACGAAGTTGACCTTCAGGCACATGGCCCGGAACAGCACGGTGAGCGCCCGGTGCTTGCCGTAAGGCTGGCGGTAGGCCCCCTGGAGCGGCGAGGTGCCGAGGCTGAGCAGTGCCAGGCCTTCGACCTGCGCCGCCTTTCGCGCCTCATCGATGAGGAGCTCGCTCGTGCCGTACGGGGCGTCCACACGCCGTACCTGCTCCTCCACGTAGAGCAGGCCACGCGCCGGCGCCCGCGAGCACGTCAACACGCCTGCGATCCTGCCCTCGTGCCATGCGAGGAAGACGCGCTTGTGCTCGCGGAGCGCGAGCGGGCGCGACCGGAGCAGGAACCCCATCGCCGGCGCACGGCGGCTTTCGAGCCACTCCCGAGCCACTTCCTCGACCTCAGAGTCGATGGCAGGTGAACGGTCACGATACTCCTGGACGGTCACGCCCGTGCGCCGCGCGAGGTTGGTCGCCGAGCGCACCTTCTTCGCTCCGCGCCCGCTTGTGCTGTAGCGATCGAGCGCAAAGAACGGCTCTTCCCCGATCTTGATGGCGCGGAAACCCAGGTCGTTGGCGACGGCGCCGGCGCGTGCGCTCGCGCCCACGAACGAGAACCGCCAGCCGCGCCCGGCACAGTGCTCCGCGAAGGCGCGCATCAGGGCGGGGGCGTCCGCCTCGTCGCAGACGGGATCGCCACACGCGACGGCGGTCTTGCGGTGCAACTCATAGGCGACGAACCCGTCGATGCCGGCCGGCTCGAAGTAGCGCCAACCGTCGTACAGCGTGAGCGTAGCGAGGCCGTTGTAGCCGTGCTCGCGCACGAGCCGCATGCGTCGTTCGGAGGCCGATTCGTACTGATTCATCGCGATGTCAACGCTTGGAGCACGCCATCATGTTACGAGTTGGGCTCCGTGGTGTGACAGGGTGCCGGGCTAAAGATCGCGTGAAGCCTCCGTGCCGCAAGCGTCCGGCGGTGGTTGACATATCCGGGTCCGCGCGAGCGTCGGGTTCTGTGTACTCTACACGCAGGTTCTCAAACCTGAGGGGCACATCATGACGCGTGTAGCGGCCGCTCTCGCAGCGTTCGTCCGGCGTCGGCCTGCCGCATTGGTCGCCGGCACGATGTGCCTCGCCCTCGCGCTGTCGTTCGGCATTCCGCGGCTGAAGTTCGAGACGGGCCAGGACCGCCTGCTGGACCCGGACTCACGCCTGTCCCGGGACAACCAGCGGTTCCAGGCACAGTTCGGCGGCGACCCGATGCTCATCCTCTTTGAGCCGGACTCCGACGCCGGCGACATCCGCGCGCTGTTCTCTCGGGCCAACCGCGAGACGATGCAGCGGCTCCAGGATGACCTGGACCTCACGGGCGACTACCAGAGCGTCATCTCACCGCTGCTCGTCGTCCAGTTCGCGCAGACGGAGATCCAGCAACGGATGACGACGGAGCCGGCGAAGCTTGCTTCAGACGAGCAGCGCGCGGCCGACGACGCGCGTGCCGCCGCAGCCGCCCGCGGCGAGCCCGTGTACCAGCAGGAGGCAGCAGCTGCCGCCGCACGGCAGCGGGTCGACGATGAGTTCAACGCGCGGTTCGGCGCCGACGCGGCCCGCTTCGTTGCGGCAGGCGAGCAGTCGCTCGATAACCCGAAGTTCCTCGAGTTCGTGCTGTTCGGGGCGGACGGCAACATCCGTCCCGACCTTGCGGGCATCTTCCCCGATGACCGGCACGCCCTGATGGTCGCGCGCCTCCGCGGCAACCTCTCGATCGATGAGAGCGCGGACGTCGCGGCGCGCGTGCGCGATCGCATGGCCGCGTACCACTTCGAAGGCGTGACGCCGCTCGTCTCCGGTCCGCCGCTCCTCATCAAGGAGATCAACGACCGGATGAAGAGCGCGCTGGTGCTGATGGCGATCTTCGCGGTGGCGATCATGGTCGTCGTGCTGTTCGCGATCTTCCGGGCGCGCTGGCGGCTGCTGTCGCTCCCCGCGGTGCTCATTGGCTGCGTATCGGCGTTCGGATTGATGGGATTCACCGGCATTCCGCTGACGATGGTGACGATCTCGGGACTGCCCATCCTTATCGGGCTCGGTGTGGACTTTGCGATCCAGGTGCACAGCCGGATCGAGGAGGAAACGCTCGCCGCCCGCTCGGCCGATGCCGGCGTGGAGCGCGCGTTCGTGCACCTGGGGCCGGCGCTGCTCGTCGCGGCCGTCGCGGCGTGCATCGGATTCATCGTGCTGCATCTTTCAGACGTGCCGATGATCCGTGACTTCGGGTCGATGCTCGCGGTCGGGGCGGTGATCGTGTTTGTCACGAGCATTACGCTCGTGAGCGGCGTCCTGTACCTGCGCGAACGCCAACGTATCGGCGATCGGATGCCGGCGACGGCGCGCTTCGAGGTGGAGCGCATCGTCGGCGGGTTGACGTCGCGCACGGTGGGACGCCTCGCGCCGATCGCGCTCGTCGCCGTGGTCGTTGCGCTCGGCGGCCTGTATGTGAGCCGCAAGATCCCGACGCAGTCGGACCCGGAGAAGTTCGTGCCCGGCGGCAGCCGCGTGTTGCGCGATCTCCATCACGTGAGTGCTGTGGCCGGATCGACGAGCGAGGTCAATCTGCTGGTCGAAGCCCCACCGGGCACGCACGTCACGGACCAGACTGTGCTCGATTGGATGCTCGCGTTCGAGTCGCGGGAGCGCGAACAGCACCGCGAGCTGATGCAGTCGAACAGCCTGTCGTCGTTCACAAGCTCCGTGACCGGCGATCCGCCCACCACGGCGTCCGCGGAGCAAGCCCTCTCCGTAGCACCGCCCGCACTCGCGCACACCGTCGTCAACGACGACCGGACGATGGCGTCGATCACATTCGCGATCAGCGATGATACAACGCTAGACCAGCAGAAGGCGATCACGGAGCAGATCGAGCGCGAAGCGCAGCCGCCGGACGGCGTGACCGTCGCGCCGGCGGGCATCGCCGTGGTGGGAGCGGCCGCGGTCGACGCGCTGAGCAGCAACCGCGACCTGATGTCATTCGTGGCCATCGGTTCGATCCTGGTGCTCTTGCTGGCGCTGTACCGGAATCCCGTCAAAGCGATCGCGCCGCTCATGCCGGTCGTACTGGCGCTCGGCGCCTCGGCCATGCTGCTCTACGTCGGCGGGATCGAATACAGTCCCCTGACATCGATCTCGGGCCCGCTGATCATCGCCATGGGAACGGAGTTCAACATCTTGCTGATGTCGCGCTACTTCGAGGAGCGCGCGGCGGGCCTGGCGCCACGGGTGGCGATGTCGAAGGCCTCGCTTCGCATCGGGCGGGCGATCATGGCGTCCGGCCTCACGGTCATGGGCGGGTTCGCCGTGCTGGCGTTCAGCGACTTTCCGCTCCTCGACAACTTCGGCAAGGTGACCGCGCTGAACATCGGTCTGAGCTTGCTCAGCACGCTGATCCTGCTGCCGCCATTGCTCGTCTGGGCCGATGAAGAACGCAACTTCGTCGGTGGCGACGCGCACGAGCCGGCGGTCGGGTAACGCTAGCTGCCGCCGCCGATCCAGTGGAAGTAGGGGTCGAGGCTCGGCAGCAGGTTCGACTCGCGGAACAGGAAGAAGCAACCGACGAACAAGCTGAACACGGCGGCGAGCAATCCCGCGGCGACGTAGATCCCCTGGCGTCGCTGGCTTGACACGAAACCGGCGGTCGTGACGAGCGTGACGATCGAGTTGGAGATCAGGAGGCCGACGACAAAGGCGCCGAGCGCGGCGGTGCCCATCGCCCGGCTGCCTGCGCCAACGGCCGTGGCGATCACGAGTACCTGCGTCCCCGTTTCGGCGCCGACGCCGTGGATCAGACCGACGGCGTACGCGGTCTTGGCGCCGTACTGCTGCGCCTCGTGCGTGTGCTCGTGGGGCGTGCCGAACAGCTTCTCGCGGATCATGCCCGCGCCGTTGCGCACGCCGGCGAACACGAGCATCCAGCGGCTGCGCAGCCGGAACTCGGTCCCGCCGCGAAAGAACTGCAGCACCGAGTAGAACAGATAGACCGCGAGCAAGATGAGCGTGGCGCCGACGATGCGCTCCATGATCGGGTCGATCCAGTCGGGAAGCAGCTGGCGCGCCAGCAAGGCCAGCAGGCCGAGCACAACCACGATGCTACCGTGGCCTAGCGCGTACATCGTCCCGAGGAGCAGTGCCGGCCGCTGGCGGCGCACGAACTGGTTTACCCTGGGCAGGTACCCGGGCGCGCGGTGGCCGTTGTGCCGGTGCCCCAACTCGTCGAAGGAGTGCCGGTGCGGTGCGGCAACGGCGCCCCCTCCGGCGACGGCACCGGCCAGTTGTGCCTGCATCATGCCGTGATGTGACTCGTCGGTCAGCATAAGGCCGGGTTCACGCACGAGCCACGCGCTCTCCGGCTCCTCAACCGCAGCGGCGGTGCTCGTGATGTCCGTGATCGCGGCGATGTGGTCCCAGTCGATGCCGTGGCGGATGCCGAGCGCCATCGCCGCGCCGAGGACGCCGATCGTCCCGCCGATGCCGAGCGAGAAGAAGAGTACGTCTGGCGTCATGATGGCCCGCCTTTCGGCCGCGCGGTAGGGCCGCGCGAGCTAGGGTGCGCTTCGTGTGCCGCAGTCCCGGCAGACGCCGAAGATTGCGAAGTGGTCCAGGTCCGCTCGAAAGCCAAGATCTCCCGCGATGCGGCCACCGAGATCCTCGAGGTAGTGGTGATCCAAGAGGATCACCCCGTTGCAACGCCGGCAGATCAGGTGATGGTGGCGCTCGGTGGCGACCCACTCGAAGGTCGCGTCGCCGCCGCCCATGTGCGTCTCGGAGATCAGCCGCATGTCCTTGAGCACAGTGAGCGTCCGGTAGACCGTCGAGATGTCGACGTACGGGTAGTCCTGTTTCACCTGGTCGAAGATGTCGGCTGCTGTGAGATGTCCGGAGGCATGACGGAGGGAGGACAGGATCATTGCTCGCTGGGGCGTCATCTTGTGCCCTGAGGCACGCAGGGCGGTGATGGTTTCGGCTTCGCAGCTCACGCGACGATCCTTAGTTACAAAGAGTTGCGTCTACTGTATCCCAGAGTTGTCGCTTCGCGCAATGCCATCGAAGAAGAACATGCCTGACCAGGGATCAGTCGGTAGCCGATGTCGCCGCCTGCTCCGGAGCGGCTGGAGTCAACCGCGGGCCGGGAACGGCTCCGAGGGCGCCGGGAAGCGTGATCGTGAACGTCACGCCGGCTGGGTCGTTGCGGGCTTCGATGCTGCCGCGGTTCAGTTCCACCAATTCGCGCGTGATCGCGAGGCCCAGCCCGCTTCCGCTCGACGCGCGGCGGGCGCGATCGCCGCGGAAGAAGCGGTCGAACACGCGCGGCAGGTCGTCGTCGGCGATCGCCGGGCCGGTGTTGGTGACCGCGCACACGACGCGCGGCGGGCCGAGGCCGTTCTCGTTCCAGCCGCGCACGCTGATCGCGCCGCCCTCCGGCGAGAACTTGGTCGCGTTTTCGAGGATGTTCGTGAACGCCCGCTCCAGCTTGTCGCCGTCCACGTCGTGTAACGTGGTACCGTCGGCGACGTCGAGCGTGATGCCGATGTCCTTCGCTGCCGCCTGAGGTTCGACGTGCCGCAGCGAACGGGAGACGACCGTCTCCAGTGGGATCTCTTCGTGGCGGGTGATCACCTGGCCAGCGTCGATCTCGCCGAGGTACAGCAAGTCGGCTAGGAGGCGGTTGACGTGCTCCGCCTCGTCCTTGATGACCGAGCCGATGTGCGCGGCGTCATCGGTGGCCGCCGTGCCGTCGCTGAGGGCCTGCGCGTAGCCGGTGATCGATGTCATCGGCGTCTTCAGGTCGTGCGACACGTTCGCCAGGAGCGCGCGCATCTGCGTATCGCGGTCGCCGACCCGCTCGGCCATCGCCGTGAACGAGCGCGCGAGGCGGCCCATCTCGTCATCGCGGTCGACCTCGACGCGCTGGCTGAAGTCGCCCTGTGCCATCGCCTCGGACGCCTGGGTCAGCTTCTTCACGGGATGCGCCACCTGGCGTGCGAGGACCGCGCCGGCCAGCATGGCGATGGGCACGGCGATCAGGGCGGCGATCCCGAGGCCTGGCAACACGCCGCGCCACGCGCTGGCGAGCGTGTCGGTCTTCGCCACCAGGATGATGCGAAACGGATATGGACGGCCGATGCCGTTGAAGGAGGAGGAAGCGGCGACGAATGTCAGATTCCGGCTGTCGAAATCGCCCCTCGGCTCCCAGGCAAGAAACCCTCGGGCGAGATCGGCGCGGGTCGATTCCGGGACGATCACCCGAAAGTTGTCCAACTCGCCCCCGGTGTCGTGCAGGACGACGCCGTCGTTGGAGGTGAGGAGGATCCGCACGTTCTGCGCGCGCGAGAGATCATCGAGCGTATCGGCGAATGGCCGCTCACCCTGTTCCCGCGGCTGAAGCGCAAAGAACGCCTGCTGATAGATCGCCGGCGACGCGGCCGCGACGCGATCGAGCGCCCTGGTGCGGCGTTCATCCCGTGTACGCAGGACGAACACGGTCCCCGCGAGAAAGATCGCCAGGAGAATCACCACCGTCAGCGCAAGCACGAGCTTCGTCTGGAAACTGAAGACGAAGCCGCGCACGCGCGTCATCACGCCGGCACGGCTTCCACCAGGCGGTAGCCGCTGCCCCACACCGTCTCGATCCGGAGGCCCGAACCTTCGAGCTTGCTCCGGAGCCGGACGATGTGCACGTCGACCGTGCGCATGCCGTAGAACGAGGTGCCCCAGACGATGTCGAGCAGCTTCTCGCGGTCGAGCGTGACATTCGCGAAGCGCGCGAATGTCGCGAGCAGGTCGAATTCCTTCGGCGTGAGCACCACGGGCTGATCCTTGATCGTCGCTGCCCGGTTCTGGACGTCCATCCGCAGTTCGCCGATGCTGATGCGCTCGCCGCTCGGCTCTACGGCCGCGCGGCTCCGTCGCAGGACGGACTGCACGCGGGCGACGAGTTCGGTCGGGTTGAACGGCTTCGTCACATAGTCGTCCGCGCCGAGCTGAAGGCCCGCGACCTTATCGATGTCGGATGACCGCGCGGAGAGGAAGATCACCGGCATATCGCTCCGCCGGCGAAGGTTGCGGATGATCTGCATGCCGTCGGGCCCCGGCATCATGATGTCGAGGACGGCCAGCTCGAACGGTTGCTCGCGGAGCAATCGCTGCGCCTGCTCGCCATCGCGAGCGATGGTGACTTCGTATCCGGCTCTCTCCAGGTACATGCGTACGAGGTCGGCGATGTTCCTGTCGTCGTCGGCGACCAGGATCCGCGGCTTTTGCTCTTCGTGCTCGTTCATAGATGTTGCGTCTCCACTATAAGAGAAACGGCAGGGCGCATCCGTGCGCCGCTGCCGTCACTCGCTCGTACTACGAACTCGAAATGCCCGTTCCGCTTCCCTGCTGCGGTTGTGGGCTGCCGTTCGGCACGGGCAGGCGATTGCCATCGGGACCGAGGAAGGGGAATCCCTTGGGTCCGCGGAAGCCGCGCAGTCCGAACGTTCCGTCGATGAGTTGATCAATATGCTGGCTCATCTGGGCGTTGACCGCGTCGGCCTGCTTCTGGGTCAGGTCGCCGCTCTGAACGGCATCATCGGTCTTCGACTTTGCGGCACCGGTGATGAAGCTCTTCAGGTCGTCACGGCTCTTGCCGTGCGCCTGGGCTACCGTCGCCAGGGTCGCGCCGTCGGCCCTGAGTTCCGTCGCGAGCTGGTCGGTGGTGATCCCCAGGAACTGCGCGAGCTGGTCGCCGGTCGCGCTCAGGCCGAAGCCGAATCCATGTTTGCCGCCGGGGAAGCCGCGCCCGATGCCGGGCCGGAGCCCGAACCCGCCGTCGCCGTTGTCGACGCGGCTGTTCAGCTTGTTCTTCAGGTTGTCGGCCTGCTTCTGCGTGAGGTTGCCGTTTTGGACGGCTTCATCGAGTTGATCGCTGCCGGCGCTCTTTACCGCGTCCTTCAGCTTCGGCGTGTCGATGCCCAGTTTCTGCGCCACGCGATCGAGAAACGTCGTCCCGTTGGACGACCCCGGTGCCGGCGTCTGCGCCATCACCACTCCGGCGCCGATGAGCACCAGCGCAGCGGCGCCCGCGCCGGCAACCAGCCAGCTTTTCCTACGCAACTCGCAGCCTCCTTCCGTCCTCCACCTGGTTCCGCTTCCCGCACGGTACCTCCCGGTCGACGCCGGAGGTGTTACGAAGGCATTGTGCTCGTGCAGCGGGAGCCCGGTCGGGACCCCCGGCGCCGGCGGCGTGCCTTCCTACGAAATCCAGTTCCGGAATTGTGCCTCGTGCCCCATCAGCTTTTGAGTTCTCCGCCGATTTCTTGACTACAACTGAAGAGATCGCTCCGACAAAGGCAAACCCGCCGAAAGGCGGCGACGCAAAGCCACGGGCCTACGTCCCTTCCGGGGATACGGCAGCCGGGCCGCCGAAGGCACCAGGGGTGTCGGAGTCTGCAGCCCTCAATCTGCGGATCGAGGGCTTTGCTTATGCCTCCACCACCCGGACGGAGAGATCATCGTGGCCAGCATCCTGTTCGACGCGCGCGCTCGCGCCGTGGCGACCGCGGATCTCCCGAGCACAACCTGCACTTCCACTGGCGACGTCGGCCGGAGTCACGCCACCCCAACCCCTGACCCTGACCCCCGTGACTCCGGCCCACGCACCCTGTGCGGACATCGTCCACGCGAAGTGGCATTCGTCAGCACGAATGCCGCCGGGCCGAGCCAAGGGCCTGCACTCCCTTGCGCTCTCGAACCACCAGTCGAACGGCGCCGCCCGCCCCGGCGGGCGACCCCTCGGCTCGGCCCGGCCACACCTGTGGAGCATCGGCGCGGCTGACCCCCGCCTGTGACCCGCCTGCGGAAACGCCGCGGAGATCGCTCTCCGCGGCGTTTTCACGCCCGCCGATCGCCGGGCGACGCGCTCTCTTGGCCCGGCGTCAGGCGACGCGGGACGGCGTCGCTTCGTGGCGATGCTATGCTGGCGTCCGATGGCCGCCTACTACACGTCGCAGGCGTACGATGCGCCGAGCACGCTCATCTGGTCGATCCTCACCGATTTCGCCACGTGGCCGGAGTGGTTCCCAAACGTGTCCGCCGTCCAGTTCGAAGGCGGCGTCGCGCCGGCCGCGGGTACCCGGCTCGTCGCGGTTGGCGACGACCTGTCGGTGTGGACGCGCTGGGAGATCGTCGAATGGCGCTCGCCGGCCCGTCTCGTGGTGGAGCACGTCGATTCCAACGCCCCCATGGTGTCGCAGGTGCAGGCGGCGTATCTGCAATTCGACCTCGCCGACGACCGGGAAGGATGCACGCTCGAGGTGGAGATCGGCGCGGAGGGGTTCGGCATCCTGGGCGACTTCTTCGTCGGTATGACGGTGGGGTCCAGCGTGCGCCGTCTCCTGCCCGAACTGGTCGATTCGTTCAGCGACCACGTCGTCCGGCGCGTCGCAGACGGGCGATGACGCTCCGCCCGGGCAAGTTGCCTGCGGATTCGCTCGCGCGTCTTCTTGCCGGCGTACCCCACCTCGATCCCCGCGTGCTTTACGGTCCGGGGATCGGGCGTGACGCGGCGGTCCTTGATCTGGGCGGCGGCCGCGTGCTCGTCGCCAAGACCGACCCGGTGACGTTCGCCGCTCACGACATCGGCTGGTACGCGGTGCATGTGAATGCGAACGACGTGGCCTGTATGGGCGCGCGTCCAGCCTGGATGCTGGCGAGCGTGCTCCTGCCTCCCGGCGCTCCCGACGGGCTGCCCGCGACGATTATGTCGCAGCTCGGGTCCGCCTGCGGCGAGCTTGGCATCGAGCTGGTGGGCGGCCATACGGAGATCACGCTCGGGCTCGACCGCCCGATCGTGGTGGGCGCGATGCTCGGCGAGGCAGCCAGCGATGCCGTGGTCACGGGAGAGAACATGGTCCCCGGAGACCGCGTCCTCCTGACGAAAGGCATCGCCATCGAGGGCTCGGCCCTGCTCGCACGGGAGAGCGCCCCCACCCTTGCCGCGCGCGGGGTCGCCGCGGAGACGGTGGCGAGCGCCGCGCGCCTGTTGTTCGATCCGGGGATCAGCATCGTCCGCGAAGCGCGCCTCATCTGCGAGGAAGCACGTCCCCGCCTGATGCACGATGCGACCGAAGGCGGCCTTTCGACGGCGCTGTACGAGTTGGCGGAGGCCGGCGGGGTTGGCCTGAGGATCGATCCGGGCGCGATCTCCGTACTATCGGAGACCGCGGCGATTTGTGATGCTCTTGAGCTCGACCCGATGGGGCTGCTCGCGTCCGGCTCGCTGCTCGCCATCGTCGGCGCTGACGACTCCGAGGCGACGTTGAAGGCGCTGCGTGACGCCGGGGTCGACTGCGGCGCGATCGGCGAGGTCGTGCCCGGACCGGTGCGGGTTATACTAGGGAGCGAGGATTCCGCCGCTCCTCTCATCAAGTTCGACCGAGACGAACTCGCGCGTTTCTACAGCGACGCGCCGGTGAGGGATCGCGGGATGACACAACCGCCGGAAGGAACGTGATAATGCCCGAAGCAACCGCGCGTACGCTTGGTGAGCTGAAGCAGTCGGGGTACAAGATCGCCTCCGTGAAGGAGGAGATGCGCCGCAACCTGATCGAGCGGATTCGCAAAGGGCGGCCGCTGTTCGAGGGGATCTTCGGGTACGAAGAGTCCGTGGTGCCGCAGCTCGAGAATGCCATTCTCTCGGGTCAGGACATCATCTTCCTGGGCGAACGCGGACAGGCGAAGTCCCGCATGATCCGGGCCCTTACCGGACTGCTCGACGACGTGATCCCCGTCATCGCCGGCAGTGAGTTGAACGAGAACCCGTTCCAGCCGATCACCCACGCGAGCAAGACGCGGCTCGCGCAGGAGGGCGACAACCTCGAGATCGAGTGGGTCGGCCCGGACCGCCGGTACGGCGAGAAGCTCGCCACGCCGGACATCACAATCGCGGACCTGATCGGCGAGGTGGACCCGATCAAGGTCGCCGAGGGCCGCTACCTCTCCGATGAACTGACGATCCACTACGGCCTCATTGCCCGTACGAACCGCGGGATCTTTTGCATCAACGAATTGCCTGACCTGGCGGAGCGGATCCAGGTCGGCCTCCTGAACATCATGGAAGAGCGCGACGTGCAGATCCGCGGGTACCAGATCCGGATGCCGCTGGACGTCCTTGTCGTCGCCTCCGCCAACCCCGAGGACTACACGAATCGCGGCCGCATCATCACGCCGCTCAAGGATCGATACGGCGCGCAGATCCGGACCCACTACCCGAAGAACGTCGAACACGAGATCGACATCATGGAGCAGGAGAGTTCGTCGTTCGACGACACCGAGTACACGGTGACGGTGCCCCCATACATGAAGGAGATCGTCGCCGAGATCACCCGGCTCGCGCGCCGCAGCCCCGATGTGAACCAGCGTTCCGGTGTGTCGGTGCGGGCGTCGATAGCCGATTACGAGAGCCTGCTCGCCAATGCGCTACGGCGCGCGATCCGTCTTGGCGAAGGCGACGTGGTGCCGCGGATCAGCGATCTGCCGTACGTGGTCCCTACGATCAGCGGCAAGGTCGAGTTCGAGACCGTCGAAGATGGCAAGGAAGAGCAGATCATCGAGAAGCTCATCCAGAGCGCCGTGGTGGCGGTGTTCAACCGCTACTTCAACGTCGTGGATCTGGAAGACGTCGTGACGCGATTCAAGGCCGGGTTGGCGACAGACGTGAGCGACCAGATGCCCTCCGAGAGCTACGTCAAGATGATGCGGTCGATCGAAGGGTTGAGCCGCGCGGTCTCGAAGCTCGACACCGGCGAGAACCCGGCGGTGATCGCGAGTGGCATCGAGTTCATCTTCGAGGGGCTGCACCTGAACAAGCGCCTGAACAAGGACCGCGTAGGCGGGAAGGTCCAGTATCGCGGGTAGCCGCACGAGGGATAAGGCATGGTCGCATTCCGGTACAGCGAATGGGACGGCACGCAGGAGATTCCGCCGCTCGATGCCGATGAGGTGCTCGAGGCGCTGACGGATGACCTGATGAACTTCGGCGACCTGCAGCACGCGATGCGCAACCTGCTCCAGCGTGGTATGCGGGGCCAGGCCGGCAACCGCCTGCAGGGACTGCGCGATCTGCTCCAGCAGCTGCGCCAGCAGCGGCGCAACACGCTCGACAAGTACAGCCTCTCTTCCGTGATGGACGACATCAAGAAGCGTCTTGACGAGATCCTGCAGATGGAGTCCTCCACCATCGACCGGCGCCTGGACGAGGCGCTCGGGCCGCAGGACGGCGGGTCGCAGCAGCCGACCG